>Ga0129307_1000190_pt1 | contig 107946 bp, 101 predicted proteins | sample P1105metagenome_FD_94437 | JGI IMG/M metagenome (GOLD analysis project Ga0129307, IMG submission 94437) | Capybara group fecal microbial communities from Wisconsin, USA - P1105 metagenome | ecosystem: Host-associated > Mammals > Digestive system > Large intestine > Fecal | place: USA... | reverse complement strand
CCTATAAGGCGGAAATGGAGGATTTGAAATGAAATTCAGACTGCCTAAAAGATGTCCGTATTGCGCTCATAAGCTAGACGAGAACGGGCAATGCGTGAACAAGGACTGCATAGCCTATGTTGCTCCTACTGATGGAGCTGGTGAAACTACTACTACTACAAGTGACAAAAAGGGGGTGTCTAAATGACTACCAGAGCATATGTCCCGAATGCAGATGGGGAAGGATCCCTTGGCATTGAGTCGAAAAGATGGGGCGCAATGTATGTAAGCGACCCTGCTGCCGACTCCAATGACAGCAAAGTTCCCAGCACCGCCTGGGTACAGAAACTGATAGCTGCGGCATTGGCCAAAGCAAAACTCGATGCCCACCCTGTCGGCAGCTACTATTGGAGCAACGACAGCACCAGCCCGGCTACTCTTTTCGGCGGCACCTGGGAGTCCCTTCCTGCTGGCTACACGCTCATCGCACAGGGCTCCGGCACTGATGATTATGGCAGTTTTACGTACACGGCTGGCCAGAAATACGGTGAGCGGAAGCACCAGCTCACCACCGATGAGTTGCCATCTATCTCTGGCACAGTCGGGAGCCGGAATGGAGAAAACGGCGGGATTTTTGAAAGGCCTGCAACCGGCGTTTTTTCGTACCAAGATCCCGAACGTGGCCGAATTTATGCATTTGAAGGAGACCACAGCGAATCCTGGGTCAGCTACCATACGGCCAAATTGTCATTTGGTGGCAATCAGCCCCACATCAACATTCAGCCGGTGGTAGCCGGATACTGCTGGAGACGCACGTCCTAGGCTGTCCTGCGCCAGCCATACGAAGCGATGGACGGGGGCAAGGTGTTGTGAGGGCTATTTGCTCCAGTATTTGTAGTGTTTACAATCTCTGAATTAGACGCCTTGCGTACTGACGGGTCAAAATTTGCCTGATCTATTTTAATATAATTCGTGTTGTTAAACGTCTTTGGCAATCTTTCATACGTATGGTTATGGCTGGGCAGTTCATCGGTGGCACTCATGCAGTCCTACGCCATCCGTAGCTGGCAATCACTGGTGGGATGTTGTTGTGTCCCTTGCCTCCGCCAGCACTAACTGTATTTACCGTATCAGTAGCCTTATTTGTATATCCAAAACGCTGAGGGACAGTCGCTCCACTTAAAGTCCCACTGGTTTCTAAGTTAACAAGCGGATTGGAATTCCCATCAGATGTTGTCATTCTCTCTTGATGCGTGTGAGGAGCCATTTCATCGGTGGCTATGCGGTACGCCGCCACCCATAGGCCGCCAAGCAGGGAGACAGGTTTTCGTGGGCTACATCTTTACCGAAATCCATGACAAACCCGTCACCTTGCCCGCTTTGTGGATTTGACCCGAAGCTGACATTTTCAATGGATGCAGGAGCCGAAAATACGCCGTGGGTGGTCAGCTTTTGATTTGGATCTTGTCTAGCAAAATCGAGGACATCTCCTCTGATATGGGGCAGTTCATCGGTGGTCAATAAAAGGATATAACTTTGGCAAGAAAGACACCATTTTATGCCATTTCATCCCACTTTATGTCATTGACAAGTGACAGCTAAAACCGTATTAAGCACACAGACACAGTTAATCCCAGAGCGACTTTCAGCCTATATCTTTAGACTAAAGCTACTTACGCATTAAACACGGTCTATGGCCTTCCGCAGGTCAGACAACGTCTTATGTGTGTAAACCCCTTTGGTGATTCCGGGTCTGGCGTGCCCAAGAATCATCCGGATGGTGGTTTCGTTTACCTCTGCACGGTCAAGCAAGGTAGCCAGGGTATGGCGGCACTCGTGGGGCGTGTGCTTCATCCTGACGGAGTCCATAGCTTTATCCCAGAGCCGACGGAAGCTATCGTAAGTGGGGCATGGGCAGATTATTCCGGACTCTTTCCTCTCCGTAAGCATATCCAGGATGCGATGATGGATGGGGATTTTACGGATCCCGGCGGCTGTCTTTGACTGCTTAATGTCGATATATCTCTGACGGACATTGATGTCACCTGGACGGAGTGCAATAAATTCTCCGACCCTCATGCCTGTATAAATGAGAATAAGGACATCAGCGACGCCGGGGACATCCAGCGACCGCCATAGCTTGCCTATCTGCCGGGCGGTGAATGGCTTTTTTCGATAGACGATGGTGTGTTTCGGGAGCTCGATGAATGGGCTCAGATCGTGGTCAACGATGCCATTTTTAATGGCGTACTTATACATCTGGCTCAGGAGGACACGGCATTTTTTACAGGTGCAGTACCCGGCTGGGATAGAGTCTATGGCTGACTGTAAGTCCGAGTAGGAGATGGAGCTGAAAGGCATAGCGTGTAGCGGACTCAGATGCCTGTAGCTGATGGAGTAGGCCTGACGGCTGGACAGGGATACATCCGGGAAATGCCTTTGGCCCCATGCGGCATAGACGGCGGAAAACGTGACTTGATGGGTGGGTGTGCAGTGATTAATCTCAACGAGATATTCAAAGGCCTCTTGATACGACTCAAAATATCCCAGGGCACGCTGCCGTCCATCGATGGTCTTCTTGACCACGTACGGGCGCCTCCGATTCCCGGCCAGCTTATAAACAGACCCATATCCATTGGGTAATCTCATATTAAAACATCTCCTTATATCTCATATAGGGAGCATTATACCGGAAAAGGAGGTGGCCTATGGATGTATCACTAGGCGACATCGTAGCTGTCCTGACTCTCCTGGGCGGAGCCCTCGTGTGGGTAATCCACGTGATCATTAGCCCGCTCAAGGTCTTGCTGGACCGTGTAGTCCAAAGCCTGGACAAGCTCGACAAAACGCTCACTGAGGAGCGTGCCAGGCGGGAGCGGATTGAAATCCGCCTGGAAGCCATTGAAGCTAGGGGGAAAAGCAACACCCACAGGATTGACGACCTGGAGGAACAACAGAAAAAATGCTTGAGCAAATCTCTCATAAGTTAAAGAGCTTGAAACAGATCCGTCTGACCATTCAATCCGTATGGCTGTTTAGATTCATCGTTTTCATTGGGCTGGCGCCTTTTACGCTGGCCCTTTTTTTGTGGGTGTTCGCCCTGGTAACAGGGCTCCACGATGAATGGCTTTTTAAAATGATCGACGCAGCACTTAGGATTGGGAACCAGGTCTTGGGACCTGCCGTGGTCTCCGGGTTGCTGAACATCGTACCCAGGGTAACCGACTCCAATAGAGACGGGATACCTGACGTAGACGAAAAGGAGGAAAAAACTGATGAAAAAAGTGACGCTGGAAGACATCCGGATAATGGCTGAGGCATCCCGTGCCCAGCTCTGGGAGGATGCCCGGCAAATGGGCCGTGATGTTAAAATCTACCTGCACTGGACTGCGGGCCGCTATGGCCAGTTTTTTGACGACTACCATCTCAACATCGACCAGGACGGGAGCATCTATGCCAGCACGGACGAACTGAGCGAGACACTGGCTCACACATGGCATCGTAACACAGGCTCCGTAGGCGTGACACTGTGCTGCTGCTATGGAGCTGATACGGCAGATCTTGGTGACTATCCGCCCACGGCTGCCCAGATCGAGGCCATGGCCCAGGTGGTAGCCGTCCTGGCCAAAGCCCTTTGGCTGACCATCGACCGTGACCGGGTGCTGACCCATGCTGAGGCGGCAGACAACATCGACGGTCTGCTGCCGATTGGCGATGAGTACGGGCCTCAGACCACCTGTGAGCGCTGGGATCTCCAGTACCTGGGCACCGATGAGAGCCCAGAGTGGACCATCGACTATGACGACCCACGGACAGGGGGCAACGTCATCCGGGGCAAGGCTATCTGGTACAGACAGCAGATGGGGGAGTGATGCCTATGATCGATATACAAGAACCCGGCACCCGGAAAAAGGTCCTGGCGGCAGCCGGTCTGTGCCTGCTCTGCCTCATCACCGGGATGATCTATGGATGCAGCCGGGAGCAGAAGGCTACCCAGCCCACCGTGATGCCTTACCAGGATGTCACGGATCCGGTCAAGGTGTCCGACGGTCTCAAGATGTCCAATGACTCCGCCAAGGCGGTGACCAGGGAGATCTATCACATCCAGCAGACTCAGCCGACTCCGCAGGTGACCTACTACGTCCAGGCTCCGGATCTGACGAACGGGGCGGAGTCCGTGGCCAAAGAGATAAAAGAGGACAAGCCCTCCGTGCCAGCAGCCGCCCGGGAAAAGACGGACCGCACGGTGGTGACCGCCGACACCGAACGCCAGAAGGTTGATGTGTATAAAATCAATCTGCAGCGCAGCCATAAGATTAAAGCCGGTGTCATGACGGCTGATGGCAAGACGTACGGGGGAATTGGTTACCAGGCGGGGCGCTGGGAAGGGATGATCTACACCCGCAACGGGAGGAAAGTGGACGCGGCGGCCATTACCTATACCCTGGCGGAATGGTAAGCAAAAGCCCGTAGAGCTAGAAAAAAACTGGCTTTACGGGCTTTTTTATTTTAGAAACGCTTGACAATAAAGCGAAAACGCTGTATAATATAATCATCAAGAGGAAGGGGGGTGAAAGACATGAACAATGATAAAAAAGTAAGCTTTGTAACAGCAGTAATCCAGCTGGTAACCGCGATTATCCTGCTTCTGCAAAGCTTACAAAAGGACTAAGGAGCGGCCCCTTAAAGGGGCCACCCTTTCCAATATCATTGTAGCATGTCGTTGTTATGAAATCAACGAAATTGATTACAGGATTGGCATTGGTAATTTCCATCGTTGCTTTGTTAAAAATTCTGGGGGTGTTATAATGAATCCGATTGATGAAGTCATGAGCGTAACAGAAGCTGCAGAATTGTGGGGGCTCAAACCGGTAACTGTCCGGCTGGCCTGTACTGGGTACAGCCGGGCAAAGCCCCGGTTCCGCTTTGATGAAGCCCGGAAATCCGGTAGCACCTGGCTGATTACTCGGGCCGGTATGGAACGGCTTTATGGTCCGGGAAACGGCAAAGACAGCAAATAGTTGCTGTTTCCCTAATTGTTCCCTATTTTAGGGAAATATGAATAAAGAAGCAGATTCCATGCGGTTCTACGAGCTGAATCCTACTACTCCTGCCAAAGACTTTGAAGAGGGTGTTGCACGTTGTATGCAACACCCTCTAGCTGTAGAGCCGCGTAGCGGTTCAAGTCAGGAGTCTTGTTTTTCAGGATTCCGACCTGTTGTCATGTATTACTAAATATCGTGTAATGCACGAACGGATTCCCTATATTTTTTATAAAAATAGGGAATCATACCCTGCAGAACAAGGCAGGGTGTGATTTTTTAGCAGGATATGCAGGTAAAGGTAATCCCCTATACTGTCCTGGGCGGAAGATGCCAGCTTTCAATTCTGCTTTGATGGGATTGAGCCCGGTGGCACAGTTTCAGTTTCCACCATCGGAGTGAAGCGGGATAAAGAATCCATGGAAGTATGGAAAACTTGGATGGATGAAGCCATAAAGCGGCTGAAGCCGTCGGCCGTTGTGGTATACGGTGGGGATATCGGTTATAAATTTCCGTGCAAGGCGATTTATTTTGAAAATGTTGTTACGGAGAAGATGAAGAGTGGGCGGTAGGGGAGCCAGCGCTGGAATTAGCTTATCAGGGAAAGCCTATGGAACTGAGTACAGAAGTATATACAGAAAAGAAAATATTAAATTTCTAGTGCAAAATTCAAAAGAGGCTGTAAAAACGCCAATGGAAACAAGAACTAGGGGAAGAGTCTACGTTACATTAGGGAGAAAATCTAAAAATCCAATTAGTATAACATACTATGATGGCAAGAATCGGCGCATGAAACAAATAGATCTAACTCATTATCACAATGGCAAGAAACCTCATGTTCATATAGGATATGTGCATGATGAAAACGGAAACGGAGGGTTGACGGCTAAAGAGAAAAGATTTGTTAAATATATATTAAAAATTTGGTATAATGAATATAAATCCGATGTGGTGCAGGCGTGAGCATACCTGAGAGATATCAGGAGACCCCGGTTGAAATCCGGGCGGGGATTAAGCAGAACCATTTTTATGGCTCTGCTTTTTTATTGCCAGAATAGGGGGGAATTCATGGATATCAATACTTTCCAGCTGAAAATGCTGGGGAAATCTCTGGTAATGGTGACCGACCAAGATATTGTTTTCCGGCGAAAGCATGGGAGGTGGGCCCTGTGGAACAGCGAAACAGAAGATTTCTCCATCCCCCCCGTTGAATCAGGTCCGTTTTGCATATCACAGCCAAGCTGACGTTTGCCTTCTGAAAGGGGTCAAAAGGCCAGTCTGACGTTTTTTCTTTTGCCTCTTATCTGTCCCCCATTTTACCCACTAACTTTTCTATAATGGAAATAAGAAAAGGAAAGGTGGGAGCCACATGAAAAAGATCTTCATTACCATTACCGGCTGCAATCATTATCTGGGGTATGAGGTGTTCCGGAGGAAAATGGAGCTGGTGCTACGGAAGGAACTGGACAACGAATATGACAGGGAAGCCATCCGGGTGGAACTGCCGGGCATCGGCAAAGTGGGCTATGTGGCCAACAGCCCCCATACTGTGCTGGGGGATACCTGGAGTGCCGGGCGGATCTGGGATAAAATCGGCAAAAAAGCCTATGCCAGAGTGGAACTGATTACCGGCCGGGGCGTGGTGGCACGGGTGAAGAAGGAAAAGTGAAGAGGGAAGAGGAGGACGGCGGGGCCGCTTTTCCGTCTCGCGCCAGGCGTCTCACGTCTCATGCTAATGGAGACCATCTGCCGGGGGGCAGATGGTGTTGAAGGGAAACGCAGCCCCTGCGGGCTACTAACCCACCACCAGCCTTGCGGCTGGTCCCCCGCCCTTGAAAAGGGCGGATATATAGAAGAATGATGCGCTGTCGGAGAATCCCGTTGTTATCGGTTGTTGTACAGCGACGGCGTAGGGGCTGCCCGCAGGGGAGCCCTTCCCGGCCTCCGGTCGAGTCTTACAAGACATTCAGCCTGGTAAGAAGTCAGATACAGTCTCTCCAAGGGGACCTTGAGACGTTAGCTTTGTACGATTTAGATGCAGGACCGAACTGTTTGTCATGGGGCAAGCTGACATCTGACTTTTGAAAGGTCCGTAAGGTCCGTTCTGACTTCTTTCTTTCCATTTTACACCCCGAACAGCTTCCCGATTTCTTCCTCCGGCAGGGTGCGGTCAGAAGGGGCGTCGTGGGCATGGGACAGCATTTCTTCTACCCGGCTTTCCAGTTTCTGGTCGATCAGATCCTGCACCGATAGGCCCCGGAGCCGGAAAAATAGAAAGGGATTTTCGTCGATGCGCACACCGACGCCGTACAGTACGGCGACCGCATGCTTGCACAGAGTCGCATCGTCGGGGCAGCTGCAGCGGATCTGGAGTTCCCAGGGCCGTGGGAAAAGACCGCCTTCCTGGGTAAATACTTCTGCTACTGTCGGGGGCAGTTCTCCGTTGAGCAGGGCTTCCATATTGGGGAGGGAACCCACACAGGCTTCCTCGATTTTTTTTCGGCTCTGATCCGAAAGAGGAATCAGGGTGATCTGGACTTTGTAGGGCTTGACTCGAGATCCCTGGACCAGGGCATGGATTTCTCCCGGTGCAAGACGCAGATCCAGTACGGTATCTGCCTTGAGGTACCGGCGGCCCCGGGCCAGACGGTTGCTGATATCCGAATAGGATTCGATGGCCCTGCACCAGGTTTTGCCCCACCAGTGGCGGCAGAGCTGGGTCCCGGTTACGTGGACCGGCTGATACTCCCGGCTTTTTTCACCGGCCTTCCGCAGGGTCTGTTCCGCCTGCTGCTGCAGGGCTTCGATGGTAGGCTGGGGATATTTTGCATAGGAAAATCCCCAGGAATATTTTCTTTTGGCACTCATGGACTACCACCTCTTTTCCGGAAGGTCCAGCTTCATCAGATCCAGGAGCTCTCGGTCGGAAAGCTCGGTGATCCAGGTGGCGCTGCCTCCAATGACCTGTTCCGCCAGGTCTTTTTTACTGTTGATCATGGCATCGATCCGTTCCTTGATGGTACCGGCGCAGATGAATTTGTGGACGATCACGTTCCGGGTCTGCCCGATCCGGTAGGCACGGTCGGTGGCCTGGTTTTCCACGGCCGGGTTCCACCAGCGGTCGAAATGGATCACATGGCTGGCACGGGTCAGGTTCAGACCGGTGCCGGCAGCCTTCAGGGACAGGACCATATAAGGCACATAGTCTTCCCCATTGAAGGCGTCCACCATGGCCTGCCGTTTCTTCACCGGGATGCCCCCGTGGATGTCCAGTCCGGGCCGTCCGAATACTTCTGTCAGGAAGGCAGACAGGGCATCGGTAATCTCCCGGTACTGGGTGAAGATCAGCACCCTCTCCCGTTTTTCGTAGATGCTCCGGCACAGTTCGTCCAGACGCCGGAACTTCCCGCTTTCCGCCTCCTGGTAGGTTCCTGTACCCAGGAACTGGTCCGGGTGGTTGCAGATCTGCTTCAGTTTGTTGAGCATGGCCAGCACCAGACCTTTCCGCCTGATGCCACCGACTTCAGCGTTTTCCTGGAGCAAAGTGCGGAAATGGCTGACTTCACTGCGGTACAAGGCCACCTGACAGGGAGAAAGGGAAATGTATTCGTTCTTTTCGATTTTTTCCGGCAGATCGGAGATAATGGATTTGTCCGTTTTCAGACGGCGCAGGATAAAAGGAGAAAGAGCCGCCCGCAGCGGTTCGTAATTCCCGCTTTTTACCAGGCCTGTGGCGTAGGTGGAAAACTCTTTCCGGCTGCCCAGGAGACCCGGATCCAGAAAGTCGAAAAGGGACCACAGATTGGACAGATCGTTTTCTACGGGAGTACCGGTCATGGCCAGACGATGGCGGGCTTTCAGCCCTTTGATCTGCAGGGTCTGCCGGGTGCCGGGGTTCTTGATGGCCTGGGCTTCGTCCAGGATCACTCCGTCCCAGGGAATTTTCTGGAGCCCGGCCACACGGGGCACCAGGGCATAGGTGGTCAGGGTCAGGAAGGTGTGGGAAGTTTCCAGCACTTCTTCCAGCTTTTTGGCTGTCCGTCCGTGGAGCACAGTATAAGAGAGGGGGGTGAAACGATCCAGCTCCCGGGACCAGTTACCCAGAAGAGAGGCTGGGACCACCAGCAGGAACCGGCCTTCCGGAAGCTTTTGTTGCTGACGGGCCAGATCGGTCACGGTTTCTGGGTGGCGCAGCCGGTCCAGGAGCCTGGTCAGCCACTGGCCATGGGTGAAAGTCACCCCGTCTTGGCCGGACAGTTCCTGCCGGAGTGCCTCCGCCACAGTTGCGGTGCCGGAAAAACCCTTCAGCTGCTGGAGCAGTTCCTTCAGATGCTGGTGGTCCACTTCGATCCATTTGCCCTTGATCAGGGCCAGTCCTTCGGTACCGGACAGCAGTCTGGCAATGCGGAGTCAGGGATACCCCGTCTACGGTCAGGGAGGACTGGAGCGTCAGCAGGGTCTCAGCTCCCAGCAGGGGCTTCTCCTGGTCTCCGATTTTCACGGAGAGAGCAATCTGCTGCTTCCCCTGGCGCCACCAGTTGGGGATCCGGCAGCGGATGTCCAGGTCTTCGATCTGAGGGATGGTCTTCAGGAACTCATAGGCTTCTGGAGGTGTCAGGCCAAAGGGGTGGAAGATTTCTCCGGAGGAGATGAAGCGGCCATGGAAGGGGGATACCTGAGCCTCCTTCTCCAGGGAGGACAGCAGCTGCAGCAGCTTGTCCCAGTCTTCCCGGTATTCCTGGAGCGCATAGGAAAGCGGCATGTGACGGGCCTCTCCCTTTGCATCACAGGTTGCATAGGTGGCCAGGAAAGCGAAGGGATACGTTTCGTTCCTTTTGTTTTCCACCAGGTGGAAGTAGATCCGGTCGGTAGGGCGGAGACCACCGCTCCGGGTCTTTAGATAGTCTTCCAGGGTGCCGGAAAAATTTTCCAGATCCTGGGCAAAGACCTGATTCAGCTGCTCCCAGGCGTGATGGAGCCAGCCCGGGTCAATCCAGGTGCTGCCGGGGGCAAAGGGAACGGCGTCCAGCAGGCTGGCCTCCTGTTCCGGGGAATCCAGCTGGAAACCATCAGGGGTAAAGAAAAAATCCAGGGTTTGTGTGCGGGGTTTCATAGGTAAGGCTCTTTTATACTACAGATACTTTTATTGTAGGGAAAAGGGGACAAGAGTCAATGTTTCCCCAGTCCGCTTCCCTTGCGGCCCGCAAGGGCCGGGCTGACTTTTTTTCTTATGCCCCTTATCTGTCCGCCATTTTACCCACCTAATCTTCTATAATGGAAGTAAGAAAAGGAAGGTGGGAAAGTGGAATTGATCACTGAGCGGGGCGTGGTGGCACGGGTGAAGAGGGAAAAGTGAAGAGTGCAGAGTAAAGAGTGAAGAGAAGGACGACAGGCACGGCAAATCCATTGCGATGCCTGGTGGTTTGGAACGGAAACGCAGCTCTTGAAAAGAGAGGATATCTTGGGAAATTCTTGACGAAATAGTAAAAAATTGTGATAATATATACAGTAAACGTTAAAAATATTTAATTATCAGAAATCCAGAACAATCAGGAGGTGCTTCAATGAGAGGATATGCCATGCTGAAGATTGGGGAATCGGGATGGATTGAAAAGGAACGGCCGGTGTGCGGGCCCCTGGATGCCATTTGCCGTCCCATTGCGGTAGCCATCTGTTCCTCCGACGTCCACACCCTGTGGGCCGGAGCCATCGGAGAACGGCATAATATGATCCTGGGCCATGAATGCTGCGCCGAAGTGGTGGAAGTGGGCAGCCTGGTGAAGGATTTTAAACCCGGTGACCGTGTCCTGGTGCCTGCCATTACTCCGGACTGGAGTTCTGAAGCGGCCCAGGCCGGATGGCAGCAGCATTCCGGCGGGATGCTGGGTGGCTGGAAGTTCCCCAACTACAAAGATGGGGTGTTTGCGGATTTCTTCCATGTGAACGATGCGGACGGGAACCTGGCCCATCTGCCGGAGGGAATGGACCCGGTGGATGCCTGCATCATGTCCGACATGGTCCCCACCGGCTTCCATGCCGTGGAACTGGCGGATGTCCAGTTCGGAGATACGGTCCTGGTGATCGGCATCGGTCCCGTAGGGCTGATGGCCGTCCGGGCCTGTGCCCTCCGGGGAGCCAGTCGGATCATCGCAGTGGGGACCCGGCCGGTGTGCCGTCAGGTGGCCAAAGAATACGGAGCTGATGAATTTATCAGCTACAAGGAAGGACCCATCTTCCAGCAGGCGCTGGACCGGACCGGTGGCGCCGGAGTGGACCGGGTGTGTATTGCCGGGGGTACGGTGGATACCTTCAGCGAAGCCATCAAATGTCTGAAACCCGGCGGGCGGATCGGGAATGTGAACTACCTGGGCTCTGGGGACTATGTGAAGATCCCCCGGGTGGAATGGGGCGCCGGGATGGCCAACAAGACCATTGCCGGAGGGCTCATGCCGGGCGGCCGTCTGCGCATGGAAAAACTTTCCAGCCTGGCCACCAGCGGGCGTCTGGATCTTCACAAGGAAGTCACCCATATCTTCCAGGGGAAGGAACATGTGGAAGAAGCTCTGTTCATGATGCGGGACAAACCCGCCGACCTGATCAAACCGGTGGTTGTCTGGTAACATTGAAACAGGGGGCACTGCTTGATGGGCAGCAGCCCCCTTTCTTTTTTTGCTGGGAGGAGTGCCATGAAAATACTCATTGTCTCCGGCTTTCTGGGAGCCGGGAAAACCACCTTTATCCGTCATCTGACGGATACCCTGCCCCAGGTGGATTTTGCCATTTTTGAAAATGAAATCGGGGAAACGGACCTGGACGCCAAGGTCCTGCGGGATGGGGACCGGAGCCTGAATGTGTACGAAATGACGGAAAACTGCGTTTGCTGCACCGGTAAGGCGGATTTTCTCACCAATCTGATGACCATCCTGTCCGCCCTGGATCCGGAAGTGCTCATTGTAGAGCCTACGGGAGCGGCCCGGCTCAGTGCCTTGATGGGGGCCATCGAGGGGCTGAAGTACGATGCCCTGGAACTGCTGCCGCCCCTAACCCTGGTGGATGCCGGGACGTTTTTCCGGGAAAAGGATGATTTCAGTGACCTGCGTTTGGATCAGATCCGTCATGGATCCGTACTGGTCCTGTCCAAATCGGAACAGCTGTCCTCTGAGGAAACGGTCGGTTACCAGCAGGCGCTCCAGAAACTGGCTCCGGAGGCGGAGATCATCACCGGAGATTACAAAAAGCGGCCTGCAGACTGGTTCCGAAGCCTGCTGGAAAAAACGGACAAGACCCCGGCAGGAGAGGACCATGTTCCCTGCGGGGAGCACCACCATCATGACCATGACCATCATCACGGAGAAGAGTCTCTGACCACGGTGACCCTGACACAGGTGTCCGTGCCCCATCCCCTGTACCTGATGCGGTTCCTGGACCTGGTGACTAAAAGCTGCTTCGGCCGGATCCCCCGGGCCAAAGGGTATCTGCCCTGTGGAGAAGAATGGGTCCGGTTCGACCTGGTCCAGGACCGGTGGCTGATTACTGGTTTCACCCCTCAGGAAGAGGCCCGGGTGACCCTGATCGGGACTCATCTGAAGGAAGAGGAGGCCTGGAGATGATTCGCCGAGCCAGGGGGGAGGGGGTAAATTATCTGTCCCCCATTTTACCCACCTAATCTTCTATAATGGAAGCAAGAAAAGGAAGGTGGGAAAATCATGGAAAAGAGTTTCATTACCATTACCGTCTGTAATTGTTATATGGAATATGTCTTTACCAATTCTCCTACAAAACAGACTTACGGTTTAGGGGAGGTCAGCACACGCATGGAAGGAAGCTAAAGGACAATGATAGAAACAGAATTGTCGCTTACATGTAAAAATGTGCTAATATGAACATGTTAGATTCGATCAGAGGGGAAGGTAGCAGAGTATGGAACAACTTCTGGTACAGTGGTTGCCGGCCAAAGCCAGTCGGGATGATGAGACTCTTTGGCTGCCTTTATGGATGCACTTGAGGGATACCGCTTACGTCATGGGATATCTTGTTGATACCTGGCTTCCGGAGGCTACCCAAAAAGCCATCCTCCCTGATGGAGATGAAGAAAAACTCAGGAAAACAGCCGTATTGCTGGGTTTTCTCCATGATTTGGGTAAGGCCTCTCCAGCATTCTGCAGCATGCTTTTACAGCACCTGGATGAAGAAGTAGAGAGTCGCCTGGAACGAAATGGGCTTTCCCTTTCTTCCTATCGTGGGTTTCCAGAACGGTCCCGCTCCCCACATGCTTTGCTGGGAGAAACTGTTTTGCTGCGGTATCAGTTTCCGCTGCATTTTGCTACTATCATTGGGGCTCATCATGGCAAGCCTCATTCTCTGGAAGATAAACATTGGGATGAGAATCAGATTTCTCCATTTTCCAAAACGTATGCGAATTATTATGACAGTGATGAACGGGAAATGGGAGCCATGTGGAAAGAAATACGGTGGGCTTTGATTAAGCAGGGGCTGCAGTGGGCGCAGCTTTCTGTGCAGGACATTCCCAATCTTACCATGCCGGCACAAGTGCTTCTGACAGGGCTCCTAATCATGGCAGACTGGATTACCAGCAATGAGAATTATTTTCCGCTCATTTCCGTGGCTTCTGCAGGCAGTGAAGCGGAGTATCCAGAACGGGCTGAAACAGGGCTGCGCAAGTTGGATTTACCAGATATCTGGACCCCTGATGAGTATACCATGTCCGATGCACGCTTTCAGGAGAAGTTTGGATTTTTGCCCAATGCTGTTCAAAAAGCGGTTATTTCTGCCGTACAAAGTTCAGCTCAGCCAGGCATCTTTATCCTGGAAGCCCAAATGGGCGTGGGAAAAACTGAGGCGGCACTGGCTGGAGCTGATTTATTGGGAAGCCGGGCTGAATGCGGTGGACTGTTCTTTGGGCTTCCGACACAAGCAACCTCCAATGGAATCTTTCCCAGAATCGAAGCATGGGCTTCACAGGAAGCCCATGCAGAGGAAACTGTGTTGGGCATCAGGCTGGCCCATGGGGCCTCAGAGATGAATGACGATTACCGGGAGCTGTTCCACGGTACGGCGACGATGGACGAAGACGAGGAAACGGAAGGGGTTTTGGTTCATCCTTGGTTTGAAGGAAGAAAGCAGGCGTTGCTGGCGGATTTTGTCATTGGAACGGTAGATCAGCTGCTGATGGCTGCCTTAAAGCAGAAACACGTTATGCTGCGCCATTTGGGGCTGGCAGGAAAAGTGGTCGTTGTGGATGAATGCCATGCTTATGATGCGTATATGAATCAGTTCTTATATCGAGCCTTAAATTGGCTGGGAACCTATGGAGTTCCGGTCATTTTACTGTCAGCTACTCTGCCTTATGCAAAACGGACGGCTATGGTCCGTTCCTATAAGGGTTTGCGATCCACTGTCCCTGCAGAGAAAAAAGAACCCTGGATGTGCAGTAAAGATTATCCATTATTGACATGGACGGATGGACCTGATGTAAAACAGATGAAAGTTTCTCTGGGTACATCTGAACTAAAGGTAAAAATCCGGAAAATCCATGATGATGAAATCATTCCTGTTTTGCAGGATCAGCTTTCTGATGGAGGCTGTGCCGGTATCATCGTGAATACAGTGAAAAGGGCACAGCAACTGGCCGTAGAACTGAAACAAAAACTGACAGATGATGAAATTATGGTGTTCCATGCCGGCTTTACCATGGAACAGAAAGCTGCTATTGAACACAAACTGCTGGAGCGGATTGGTAAGAAATCCCAAAGAGAAAGGAATCATTTTATCGTAATCGGTACTCAGGTTATGGAGCAATCCCTGGACATTGACCTTGATTTGTTATTCACAGATTTATGTCCGATGGATCTGCTTTTCCAGAGGATCGGGCGACTGCATCGACACACAAGGAATCGACCGGAGAAACTGCAGAAACCAACTTGTCTTGTAATGGGTACGGACCCTGCAGATGGCTTGGAAGAAGGAGCCAAAGCGGTGTACGGGGAATATCTGCTGATGCGTACCAGAGAACTTCTTCCGGATCAATTTTCATTACCGCTGGATATCTCAGAATATGTACAGAATGTTTATGATGAAAATTTCATCATAAATCCAGCTGCTGAAGAGAAAGCATTTGCCCAATACCAAAAGGTTTTAAAAGATAAGGAACAGGCAGCGCAAACCCATTGTCTGGAGTTACCAAGAAAATCCAAACACAATCAAAACCGGAATACGTTGGAAGGATGGCTGGATGCTACCCCGGATCTCAATGAAAAACAATTAGAGGCCAGTGTACGGGATGGAGACGAAGGCATCGAAGTAATCTTGCTCCAGCAATGTGAAGAGCCCGGCGTGTTTGTAGATGTAGCCAGCCGAAAAGTGAGATTCTATGGAGATTTGGAACCCGGCGATGACGAAGCGCGCCAAATCTATCGGCAAAAGGTCCGTCTTCCGGCTTTTATGGGAAAGGGAATATTTGGGGAGCATGTGGTCAAAGAACTGGAAAAAACTACAAAACAATGGGTACCCTTATGGCTTAAAAATCCTTTTTTATCGGGAGAACTGTTCCTGGTTTTCAACCAGGAAGGGAAAACGGAACTGGCTGGATATACGATTCGATATGATTCATTCCTTGGACTGAGTTATGAAAAGGAGAAATGAGAATGGAAGAACGTGAATTCAATCTGTTGGATGAGCCCTGGATCAAAGTGCTGCGGCCTGATTTGCAGGTGGATACCCTTTCCTTACAGGATGTCATGCTTCATGGGCAGGAATATATGGACCTGGGAGGAGAGAACGCCCTTCAAAATTTTGCAGTGTTGCGTCTCCTGATTGCTGTTGCTTATACGATTTTTTCTCGTGTCGATGAAAACGGAGAAAAAGACGATCTGGCAACTATCGATGATCTAGAAGATGCAAAGGATGCAGCCATTGATCGTTGGAGTACACTGTGGAAGAATGAAAAATTCCCGGAAAAACCGGTGCTGGACTATTTTAAAGAACATCATGATGAATTCTGGCTGTTTGACCCTGTACGGCCTTTTGGGCAAGTACCAGAAGCAAAACGGGGAACAGAATATGAAGCCGCAAAGCTTATTGGGGATATTTCAGAAAGCAGTAATAAAACCCGACTTTTTGCTAACCGCAGTGGAGTGAAAAAAAGAGATGTATCCTATGGGGAAGCTGCCAGATGGCTGTTGTTCGTAAATGCTTTTGATGATACTTCGGCCAAACCCAAGCAAAAGGGGTTGCCTTCGCCAGGAGCGGGTTGGGTCGGCAAGCTGGGAATGATTCAGGGAGTCGGGAAGAACCTGTTTGAAACCATTTTACTTAACTGTACTTTCCTCAAAGATGGAACCCAGAAATGGGGTGAGGAAGCTTGTCCCAATTGGGAACATCTCCCGAAACCGGATGAACGGACAGAAATTCCTGTTCCTGATAATTTAGCGGGATTATTGACACTGCAATCCAGAAGATTGTTGTTAAAACGGAATCATGGAAATGTAACCGGATACTATCTTTTGGGAGGCGATTTTTTCAGCAACAATGGTCATGATGGTGCTTTTAATGAACAAATGACCGTTTGGAACCAACCTAAGGACTTAAAGAAGAATTTCTTCCATCCCCAGCGTAATTTACTGGGAAAACAGATGTGGAGGGATTTTGGAAACTATTTTATCGATACTGAAGAGAATAAATCCAATCGTCATTTGCCGGGTGTAGTCAGATGGATCCGAACCCTTGATAATGAAGAATTTGATGGAGACAAACCGATTCAATTTAAAACAATTGCCCTGCAGTATGGAGATAAGGATTTCTTTATCAATGATTTTAGCAGTGATACTTTGACAATCTATTCCACTTTGCTGGATGAAGAAGAATATGCCATCCGGGATGAAATCAATTTTCAGATTGAAAAGTGCCAAAAGGCAGCTAATGCAATCAATTGGTTGATAAATAATCTGGAAATCGCTGGAGGGGGTGATACGGAGAAAAAAACAAATAAGGGAGCTGAAATCTTTTATCAAAAGATAGATGCGCCTTTTCGTACGTGGCTGCTACGGTTCCATGGTCCTGTACTCCAGAACCCGGATGGCGTGAGGAAATTGTATGAAGAGTGGGAACGGAGCGCAAGGAATATTGCTCTAGATATTGCTCGTGAAGCAGAAAACAATGCCAGTACACAGGCTTATCTGGGTAGGATTGCTGGGAAAGAAGGAAATAAGCAATTCTATTCTCTTCCCAAAGCAGATTTCCAGTTTCGTGGCAACCTCTTTAAAATTTATCCGAAAGTGGGTGAAGAAAAGTGAATCAAACGGAACAAGTTCGAAAGTATGTGAAACAAAAAATAGAACTTTTACAACAAGGATTGGAAAAAAGCAGTGGAAAAGCCGAATTTGCTCTGCTTCGTCGAGGAATAGGAAAGCAACCAGGTGAATTACCTTCTTTATGGGGTATGTTGCTGGAGGAAATGCCGGAAGAACTGCAAGGCAAGGGGAAATACCCTTCACGGGGTGAATGGGCTGTATATATAGCGTTGACGTTATATGCCCTGCATCAGCAGGGACAGGCGCTACCTATGAATCAGCCCGGAATGACGATGGGCAGATCTCTCCACGCTATGATACCTGTTGAAAATCAGGATGCAGAAGAACGCATTCTTCGCCGGTTCAATCAAATGGCAACCTCATCTGATATGGAGGAACTGTCGCAGCATCTAAGGAGCATTGTCGAATTATTACGTTCAAAAGGTATTCCGTTGGATTACGTGGATCTGGCTGCTGATCTTTATAATTATCAGCTTTTGGATTATCAAAATACTGTTCGCTTAAAATGGGGACGGGAATATTATTATGTGAAGAAACAGGACAACAAGGAGGAAAATCATGATTAAAAATCTGTATGTTGACATCCATGTTTTACAAACAGTACCGCCCAGCTGTGTGAACCGGGATGATACGGGAAGTCCGAAGACAGCTGTCTATGGAGGAAGCACTCGTGCTCGGGTTTCTTCGCAGGCCTGGAAACATGCTATCCGTCAATATTTTGAGACAATTTTTCCGGCAGAACAATTAGGCAAACGTACAAAACACATTGTTGAACTGGTAAAAGAAGCTGTTTGTAAGGACAATCCGGAACTGACCTCAGAGAAAGCTGAAAAAATGGCCATCAAGGCCTTTGAGAATGCCGGTCTGAAAATCAAGGACGCAACGAAGGGAACGGATGCTTTATTTTTCATCAGTGAAGGTCAGATTCAGGCGCTGGCACAGCTTACAATTGATGGAGAAACCGATAAGAAAAAGTATAAAGAAGCGTTACAGGAAAATCCTTCCATAGATATGGCCATGTTCGGTCGTATGGCGGCCAGTGATCCTTCTTTAAACTATGATGCAACTGTCCAGGTAGCTCACAGTATTTCAACTCACACTGTCCATAATGAATACGACTACTTTACAGCTGTGGACGATTGTTCCAGAGAAGACAATGCTGGAGCAGGTCATTTGGGCACTGTAGAATTCAACTCTGCAACGCTATATCGTTTTGCAACAGTGAACGTGAAAGAACTGGCGAAATTCGCAGGCACTGAAACAGCCCAGGCTGTACGGAATTTTATGGAGGCTTTTATCTACAGCATGCCTACGGGTAAGGAAAATACCTTTGCCAATCGCACTTTGCCCAATGATATCTATATCGCAGTACGGAATGATCAGCCCATCAATTTGTGTGGCGCTTTTGAAAAACCGGTCCAGGCGGGTCAGAAAGGGTATATCCAGGCTTCTGAAAAAGCCTTCGTCGACTATACCAGCAAACTGTATCAGCAATATGGTAATGCTCCAGAAACGGCTTTTGGCATGGGAGATGGTTGTGCTGAATTGGTTGAGACAACTGCTGTTCCGGCTGTTCTGGACAGCCTGGAAAACTATCTGCAGGGAAAGCAGGAGAATGAAAAATGAGTACACTCCTGTTACGGCTTGCTGCTCCGCTGCAATCCTGGGGAGATGATTCCAATTTCAATAATCGACGGACATATTCCGTACCCACTAAAAGTGGTGTCCTGGGAATGATTGCAGCAGCATTGGGCAGAAAGCGAGACGATTCTATCGATGATTTGAAAATGTTGGAAATGGGTGTAAGAGTGGATCAGGCGGGTAGCGTACTCACTGATTTTCAGATGGTCCATGGGAAAAAACAATCAGACATTACCCAACGGTATTACTTATCCGATGCTGTTTTCCTGGTGGGATTGGCTCATCCTGATGATTCGTTTGTAAACAGTCTAAAGGAGGCCCTCTTGCATCCCGTTTTTCCTCTTTTTTTGGGACGTAGATCCTGTCCGCCTTCCTATCCGTTGGTTCTGGGTATTCGAGATTGCAATTTGAAGGAAGCACTTGAAAACGAACCTTGGCTGGCCCAGGAATGGAGGAAAAAGAGACTGCCAGGAAACCTTCGGCTGATATTGGAAAGCAATGGAGAGGGAACAGCCATTTTTCATCGCCTGAGAGACGTCCCTGTTTCTTTCAATCCAGAACGGCGTGAGTACCAGTATCGGTACGTTCAGGAACATGGGCATGTTTCATGTTCCAGCGAGTCAAAAACGGAACATGATGCATTTGGAGAATTGGAGTGAGTGCGAATGTATTATATGTCAAGGATGAGACTGGATCCTACCAAACGGAAAACCATGATTGCCCTGGCTGATCCCAATTTGTTCCATGGAGCCATTGAACATGCCTTTTCTGGGGAATCAGGTCGGACGCTTTGGCGAATCGATGCATTAGGAGGTAAGATATACCTTCTTCTGGTCAGTGAACAGAGACCCATGCTGCAGCATGCTGTGGAACAGTTCGGCTTTCCGCAGGAAGGAAACGGTTGGGAAACCAAAGAATATGATGGCTTTCTGGAGAAAGTCACCGAAGGCAGCCGTTGGCATTTTCGGCTGGTGGCTTTTCCGACCCATAGTGTACTGGTGGGAAAGGATACCCAGGGTAAAAGGGGTAAAGTATATCCCCATGTAACTCCGGAATATCAGAAAAAATGGCTGCTGTCCAGAAGCGAAAAACATGGCTTTTCTCTGAATGAAGATGAATTCCAGGTCGTACAGGACCGATCATATTTTTTCCGAAAGTCCTATGAACCCAAACACAGAGTATCCCTGCTGTCTGTGACCTTTGAAGGAATCTTACAGGTCACGGATCCGGGGAGGTTCCGGGCATTATTAACCGAAGGTATCGGCCGGGGTAAAGCCTATGGACTGGGAATGATGACTATCGCAGGTAAAATCCAATGACAGATATACCTGGTATTAAACAGCCGGAACTGAACGCACTTCCGCAGATTGGAGACCGTATGACTTTCATTTATGTGGAGCATGCGGTCATCAATCGACGAGAAGGAGCCATTACTGTAACAGATAAAGACGGCATCGTTTATCTTCCAGCAGCTGCTGTTTCTGTATTGATCCTGGGACCCGGCACGGATGTTTCTCATCGGGCCATGGAATTGATTGGTGATGCCGGTGTCACTGTTGTCTGGACCGGGGAACATGGGGTGCGCTATTATGCCAGCGGCCATCCCCTGACTCACCGTTCCGGAATGTTGGTGGAGCAGGCCAGACGGGTCAGCAACCAGAGGCTTCATTTGGAGGTGGTGAGAAAAATGTATCAGCTGCGCTTCCCTCACGAAGATGTGTCCACACTAACGTTGCAGCAACTTCGTGGTCGGGAAGGCAGCCGCATCCGAAATGTGTATCGGGAGTGTTCCAAGAAGTGGAATGTGCCATGGAATGGAAGAGATTATAACCCGGAAAATTTTGAAGCCAGTGATACCGTGAACAAAGCTCTTTCCATGGGACATGCCTGTCTCTATGGATTGGCGCATGCAGTGATAGCCGCTTTGGGATGTTCTCCTGGTCTGGGATTTGTTCATGTAGGACATGACTGTTCCTTTGTTTATGATATTGCTGATTTGTATAAAGCAGAGATAACCATTCCGGTTGCCTTTGAAGCAGCTGCTCAAAATGTGGATGATTTGGAACGGACTGTTCGACATCGGGTAAGAGATGAGATGGTAAAGGGCCATATTCTGGAAAGAATGGTCCATGATATTCAGTGGCTCTTGAAGGATACGGAAACTGGCGAGGAAAAAATCCAGGATGCAGTCTACCTGTGGGACAACCGATTGGGCAAAGTGGCCAATGGGAAACAGTACCATGAGATGGCAGGAGAAAAATCATGATTGTGGTTACTGTTACCAATTGTCCGCCCAGCCTGCGGGGTGATTTGACAAAATGGCTCTGTGAAATCAATACGGGCGTATATGTAGGGCGTGTTTCAGCCAGAGTGCGTGAAGAACTATGGAAAAGAATCTGTCAGCATCTCAAGAACGGGCAGGCAACCATGGTTTTCAATGCAGCCAATGAGCAGGGGATGGATTTCTATACCTGGAATTCTACCTGGAAGCCGGTGGACCTGGATGGTATCAAACTGATGCTACATCCATTGCCGGGAAATCCGATGAATGACTCTCATGAGAATCGTGTTAGAAGCAACGCAGGGCTACATATTTTTTTGCGAAGGAAGGCTGCTAAACAGAATCGGTTCGAAGCATTGCGCAATTATACGGTGGTGGATTTAGAAACTACTGGATTGGATCCCCTGCAAAATGAAATTCTTGAATTCGGAGCGGTAAAAGTCCGAAAAGGGGAAATCATCGATCGGTATGAAAAGTTGGTGCACGTTTCAGGAGACGTTCCAACTGTAATTTCTCAGATTACAGGAATTACGACAGAGCTAGCTCTGCAAAAGGGAGAGTCTTTAAAAGAAAGTCTGATAGAATTCCTGGAATTCATAGAAGGGGAGCAACTGCTGTTTTATAATGTTCCATTCGATATGGGATTTCTGGTGCAGGCTTGCGGAATTTGTGATTTACCTGTTCCGGAAAATCCGTGTATCGATGTGTTGAAAATGGCGCATAAAAAGTTAATAGGGATGTCCAATTATAAATTGAATACCCTGGCGGAGCATTTTGGACTGGATAAACAGAAACACAGGGCATTGGCAGATTGCATCTTGACACAACAGGTATTTTTAAAGTTAAATGAAATAGGATTGTAGTGCTATAAGAAATGGCGTATTTTGGGCATTTTTTTAGTGTGGACCCCGCGCATGCGGGGATGATCCTTATCCTGGTTCTAACCATGTGACCATGGGATGGTGGACCCCGCGCATGCGGGGATGATCCTCATAACGGCATCCCAGATGCCATAGAAGGAGGGTGGACCCCGCGCATGCGGGGATGATCCCCTATACCGTGCGAGCTTTTATCTGCTATGCATGTGGACCCCGCGCATGCGGGGATGATCCCGAGGGCGAATGGGCTGGACACAACCAAAAGAAGTGGACCCCGCGCATGCGGGGATGATCCTAAAAATCACGATAAAATCCCGGACAAAATGGAGTGGACCCCGCGCATGCGGGGATGATCCTGTACTACGAAATCCGCCGGGATAACGCGCCGGGTGGACCCCGCGCATGCGGGGATGATCCCATCTGCTGTCGTCGGACTGACTGGCAGGTCTGGTGGACCCCGCGCATGCGGGGATGATCCTTTCCAGGGGGAACATTCCCATGGGGCTTTTTGGTGGACCCCGCGCATGCGGGGATGATCCCCTTTTCGCGGTATTTTTCTGGCACTTCGTCCAGTGGACCCCGCGCATGCGGGGATGATCCCTGACTACCAGCGGCCTGGAAGTATGGATTGGGGTGGACCCCGCGCATGCGGGGATGATCCTAGTAATAAAATGGTTCCCTTCCATAGAAGAAAGTGGACCCCGCGCATGCGGGGATGATCCTATTCTGACAACTAAAGAAGCAGGGTGATTATAGTGGACCCCGCGCATGCGGGGATGATCCTTATACTGTAGGAAGTGTTTCTTATAAAACCGTGTGGACCCCGCGCATGCGGGGATGATCCCAGCACCGAAGCCGAAAGCACCTACGCAACGAAGTGGACCCCGCGCATGCGGGGATGATCCTAACTGACGGAACTGTAACGTTTTACATCAACGGTGGACCCCGCGCATGCGGGGATGATCCTTGCTGACGAAGCAATCGCCGCAAGGGACGCCGGTGGACCCCGCGCATGCGGGGATGATCCCAGTGCCAGCACCGCCGCTACACAGGCCAACACGTGGACCCCGCGCATGCGGGGATGATCCTTTGAGTTCCGGTGATGGTCCCACCCTTGAGGCGTGGACCCCGCGCATGCGGGGATGATCCCCGTAACGGCGTTCTCCGGGACGTTTCGGAACGGTGGACCCCGCGCATGCGGGGATGATCCTTATATAAGATTGAAAGGCGATTATGAACTTTTGTGGACCCCGCGCATGCGGGGATGATCCCTTACAAGGTTGGCGACGTACTAACCTCTCCCAGTGGACCCCGCGCATGCGGGGATGATCCTAGTAATAAAATGGTTCCCTTCCATAGAAGAAAGTGGACCCCGCGCATGCGGGGATGATCCAAAGATTTCAGTTGCGATGCTGCACGCCCACCCGTGGACCCCGCGCATGCGGGGATGATCCTTGATACCGGAGTAACTACTGCTTCCGGAGCAAGTGGACCCCGCGCATGCGGGGATGATCCAGGCAAAGCCATAGGCGCAGTTGCGATACAGCCGTGGACCCCGCGCATGCGGGGATGATCCTGTAGTAGTGATACCCAGCCATCTGGATGACGCGTGGACCCCGCGCATGCGGGGATGATCCTATGTAGCTCAACATCCGGAAGCTCTGGAAACGGTGGACCCCGCGCATGCGGGGATGATCCTTGTAATGTTATGCCGATGGGATCCCGTCTTATGTGGACCCCGCGCATGCGGAGATGATCCTACACAAAAACAAATACAGAGTTGTGACCTGTAGTGGACCCCGCGCATGCGGGGATGAGTCCAACATTAATGATATATGCGAATGGAGCGGTCATGCTGATTCCATTTTCAATAGCTTTGGAATGTGCAGTATTTTTTGCAAGGTCCTACGGTTTTTTTTTAGCATTAAGTTTTATAATAGAAACAAGAGAAGGAAGGACAATGGAGAAAAGGAAAAATATCCCCTGGTTGGAAAATGCCATTGCTTATACCACGGAAGGGATAGTGCTTCCCTGTCCGCGATGCGGAAGCACGGATATAGAAATCACTGTCCTGCAGGAAGGCAGGAAATCCATCACCCTGGTTTGCAGAAAGTGTGGCGACTGGAGACATTTTGATGGGGAAAAATAGCAAGTGCTGTATGCAGGGGAAAACAGATCGATTAGCGAAGTGTCTGGAAATTTAGAAATCGCAGAAGATGATGAAAGCGAAAATTCAAAAAGGTTTTATTCCATTCTGCAGGAGAAATGATTATGTTTGAAATGGAAAATGGATGGTTTTTGACGTCGACGTAACAGAAATTGAAATCGTTGTTTTCTGAATCCCCGATATTTATGTAAAATTTAACCCATATATAGAAATCGATGTACCAGAAGAATTAAAATAAAAAGCCGTCAAGCGGCTCAAGATTCTGCCATTAGAAACGGCAAAGGTAGGACATTCATATCTAAAGAAAGGATGGGCTAAAAATACATCGAGGGAACACCAAATATTGGAAGAATTCGGCTGTAAAAAGCTGGTTTAATGGTTTAGGAAAACAAAGACCGGAGCAAAAGAGCTAGCCTCGCTTTTTGCGTCTTTTCTGTCCCCCATTTTACCCACCTGATCTTCTATAATGGAAGTAAGAAAAGGAAGGTGGGAAACATGAAAAGGATTTTCATTACGATTACTGGCTGCAATCATTATCTAGGGTATGGGGTTTTCCGGCGGAAAATGGAACTGGTGCTGCGGAAGGAACCGGACAACGAATATGATAAGGAAGCTATCCGGGTGGAACTGCCGGGCATCGGCAAAGTGGGCTATGTGGCCAACAGCCCCCACACTGTGCTGGGGGATACCTGCAGCGCTGGGCGGATCTATGATAAAATCGGCAAGAAAGCCCATGCCAGAGTGGAATTGATCACTGACCGGGGCGTGGTGGCACGGGTGAAGGAGTAAAAAAGGGGGGGTGTGGTATGTTCCTCGTTTTTATTTGTATCCTTTATGCTGTCGGTTTTTTGGGGCCTGCTTTGTTTATTTATATGTTTTTGGAAGATATCTTTTGGCACCGTCGATGAAGGACCCCGTCTTCGCTTCCCTGTGTTACAATAAAAAGAAAAAGGAGGCCGACCATGAAAAAACAACGGAAAATCGTGGCTTTGGCAGCCCTGCTTTTTTTTGAGGTCTTCCTGGCTGGCTGCGGAGTGGACCAAAGACAGAGGGACGGAAAGACCGGGGCCTCGCCGGTAAGGATCAGCGGGCCGCTCTGCGGTTCAGTCCCTAGTCTCTAGCCGATGGATACCATTTGCCCGGGACAGATGGTGTTGAAGGGAAACGCAGCCCAGGGGATGCTAACCCACCACCATTGCGCAAGCGCAACGGTCCCCCGCCCTTGAAAAGGGCGGATATGGAAAGACGGGGGCCGGGAAGGCTATATGTTCAGAGACAAACACGCAGCATCTGGCATCCCAAACGACCAACGATGAACGACTCACGATGAACCCTAAAGGAGGAATCCATGCCAATCCATTTTACCCCTTTCACTGGGGGGCTTTTATTGATCAATCTCATTACGTTTGCCGTTTACGGCTATGACAAATCCTGTGCCAGGCGGGGAGCCTGGCGGGTGCCGGAAATCCGGTTGCTTCTTTTGGCAGCGGTGGGGGGCAGCCTGGGAGCGCTGTTGGCCATGTTCCTGTTCCGGCACAAGACGAAGCATCTGAAATTCACCATCGGGGTGCCGGTGATCCTGGGGCTGCAGGTCTTTCTGGGGGCGAATTTTTTGAAGGGGGTGCTGCACGTGTGAAAACCACACACGTGCAGCACCCCATCACATTTCCCTCTTGCTAAATGTCAAATTGTCAAATATAATAGAGCATGGGAGAACCTGTCTTTCCCATAGGAGGTAATCATCATGCGCAATATAGCCGATGCCATAGAGCAATTCATCATCAGTGAGCTGCTCGCCAACGAACAGGACCGGGTGGATGTGAAGCGGAGCCAGCTGGCAGAAAAGCTGTCCTGTGCTCCCAGCCAGATCACCTACACCCTGACTACCCGTTTCACTCCGGAACGGGGCTATGAAGTGGAATCCAAACGGGGGAACGGGGGATTCATCCGGATCATCCGGCTGCCTCGTCAGACGGCAGTCAAGCCTCAGCTGCCCGTCGGTAAGGGGACCATGACTTCCAATCAACTGGTCCAGGCTTTGGCGTCCCATAAATTGCTTACCAGCCGGGAAGCCCGGCTGTTGGATTATTTTCTCCATGTACTGGGGGACCATGTAAGCGAAGAGAACAAGGAACAAATCGTGCGGACGGCCTTCCAGCTGCTCCAGGAGGAGGAGTAAGTGGCCAGGACACAGACTCATTATGTATGTCAGAACTGCGGGTATTCCACTCCCAAATGGCTGGGCAAATGCCCGGAATGCGGTCAGTGGGATACGCTGGTGGAAGAAACGGCGGCTCCGGCTCCCAGCCGGCAGCGGCCGTCTTATCTTGCGGTAACGGAGGCTCCGACTCCCAAGACTCTGAAGCAGGTGGACAAAGTAAAGGTCCAGCGGATGACCACCGGGATCCATGAATTCGACCGGGTTCTGGGAGGAGGCATCGTCCCTGGCTCCCTGATCCTTCTGGGCGGGGCTCCGGGTATCGGAAAATCCACCATCACCCTGGATGTTTCTATGAAGGCAGCAGCCAGTGGAGAACGGGTGCTCTACGTTTCCGGAGAAGAAAGTGAAGCCCAGACGGCCATGCGGGCAGAGCGGCTGGGACAGGCAACGGACGCCCTGCAAATCATGACAGCGACGGAACTAGGGACCATCCTGGTCCAGGCCCGTCAGGTGAAACCCCGACTCCTGGTCATCGACTCCATCCAGACCATGTACAATCAGGAACTGGAAAGCGCGGCGGGCAGCGTGGGCCAGGTACGGGAATGTACCGCCAAGCTGCTGACCTTTGCCAAAGAGACGGGGATTGCAGTGATTATCATCGGCCATGTGACCAAAGAGGGGAACATCGCCGGGCCCCGGCTGCTGGAACATATGGTGGACGTGGTGCTCCAGTTCGAAGGGGATCGGTCCTACACTTATCGGGTGCTCCGGGCATTGAAGAACCGGTTCGGCTCCACCAGTGAATGCGGGATCTTTTCTATGGAAGAGGAAGGACTCCGGGAAGTGGCCAATCCTTCCGGCTTGTTCCTGGAAGCCAAAGAAGAGGCGGTTTCCGGCTCGGTGATCACCGCGGCTATGGAAGGGAATCGGCCCATCTTGACGGAAATCCAGGCCCTGGTGTCCCATACTCCCTTCGGTCTGCCCCGGCGGACGGTGGTAGGGGTGGACTTCAACCGGGTGAACATGCTGCTGGCAGTGCTGGAAAAGCGCTGCGGCATGAACTTCGGGGATCAGGATGCCTATGTGTGCGCCGTTGGCGGCATGAAAGTGAAGGAGCCGGCGGCGGACCTGGCCATCTTGGGGGCGCTTGTATCCAGCTACCGGAACCGGCCGGTGCCCATGGGGGTGCTGGCTGTCGGGGAAGTGGGGCTCACCGGCGAACTGCGCCGGGTAGGCCTCACGGACCGGCGGATCAAAGAAGCTGCCCAGCTGGGGTTCCAACGGTTCATCGTCCCCAAAGGGAGCTTCCCCCAGGGCAAGGAGCCCAAAGGGGTCACCGTGATCCAGGCCAGGACCGTGGAAGAAGCCATTGTAGGGATGTACAGGGAATAGGGGTGTTGCATGTTTTGTGCAACACCCCCTGTATTTATTTGACAGCCCTCTATACTTTTTATATAATTTATGGGATACGAAAGAGATTATATTTTTCTGGCTGATGGGATTTTCCTTTTTGCTGGAGCAAATTTGGGAGAGTTGGTAATGAAATATTTAAGTGGCAACGAGATTCGACAGAAGTATCTTGATTTCTTTAAGGAACGGGGACACTTGGTACTGCCCAGTGCTTCCCTGATTCCCCACGATGACCCTACGCTTCTTCTGATCGGCGCAGGCATGGCTCCGTTCAAGCCGTACTTTACCGGCAAGGTGAAACCGCCTGCGACCCGGATCACCACCTGCCAGAAATGTGTCCGTACCGGGGATATTGAAAATGTGGGACGCACGGCCCGGCACCATACGTATTTCGAAATGCTGGGGAACTTCTCCTTTGGGGATTATTTCAAGAAGGAAGTGATTCCCTGGGCTTGGGAATTCCTGACGGAAGTCCTGGAGCTCCCCAAAGACAAACTGTGGATCACCGTATATCCCAAGGATCAGGAAGCCTATGACCTGTGGCACAATGTGTGCGGGGTTCCGGCAGAACGGATCGTGAAACTGGAAGACAACTGGTGGGAAATCACCAGCGGCGGTCCCTGCGGCCCGGATTCCGAAATCCACATCGACCTGGGCGAAGAACGGGGCTGCGGCAGCCCGGACTGCGGGCCTGGCTGCGACTGCGGACGGTTCCTGGAACTGTGGAACCTGGTGTTCACCCAGTACAACAAAGAACCGGACGGCAGCTACACGCCGCTCCAGCACAAGAACATCGATACCGGCCTGGGGCTGGAACGGGTGGCTTCCGTGCTCCAGAACAAACCCAGCAACTTCGAGACGGACCTGATCTTCCCCATCATCGAATACGCCTGCAAGGTTTCCGGGAAGACCTACAACGCGGATCCCAAGGATGACGTGTCCCTGAAGGTCATCGCCGACCATGCCCGCTCCGTCACCTTCATGATCGGGGATGGGATCCTGCCTTCCAATGAAGGACGGGGCTACATCCTGCGCCGGGTGCTGCGCCGGGCCATCCGTCACGGACGCCTCCTGGGCATCCGGAAGGAATTCCTGGTGGGAGCAGCGGACCTGGTCATCGACATGTACGGGGACCACTATACGGACCTGCGGGAAAAGAAAAGCTACATTGAAAAAGTCATCGCCATGGAAGAAAACTCCTTCCTCCAAACCCTGGAACAGGGCACCGATCTGCTGAACCAGAAGATCGACGCCATGCGGAAAGCCGGCAGCACGGTGCTGGCTGGTGAAGACGCTTTCCAGTTGTACGACACCTTCGGGTTCCCCTGGGAACTGACGGAAGAGATCCTGGAAGAACAGGGCTTCACCATGGATAAAGAAGGCTTTGAAAAGGCCATGGAAGCCCAGCGGGAAAGAGCCCGTTCCGCCCGGAATGACAAAGAAGGCAAACCGGTGCTCTACGAAACCCGCCATCTGAAGCTGGGGACCCTGACTGTGGATGAAGCCAGTAAGAACGGGAAAGTGGCGGCTATTTTCCCGGCCCACGACACCCAGCCCATCCAGAACGCCAAGAGTGGGGACGAACTGGCGGTGATCCTTACCAATACGGCCTTCCATGCAGAGGGGGGCGGCCAGCTGGGAGATACCGGCCGGCTGGTATCTGACAAGGGTATCTTCAATGTGACCGATACCAAAAAGCTGCCGGACGGTTACACCATCCAGCTGGGGACCCTGGAACAGGGCACCCTGAGCGTTGGGGATGAAGTGGAATTCGAAGTGAACCTGAAACGGCGGGCAGATATTGCCCGGAACCATACGGCCACCCATCTGCTCCATGCGGCCCTGAAACAGGTGCTGGGCAGCCATGTGAACCAGGCCGGCAGCTATGTGGGGCCGGACCGTCTCCGGTTCGACTTCTCCCATTTCTCTCCTCTGACGGAGGAAGAACTGGCACAGGTGGAAGATATCGTCAATGAAAAGATCCTGGATGCAGTGGATGTAGAAATCTCCCAGCAGGAACTGGAAAAAGCCAAGGAAATGGGTGCCATGGCCCTGTTCGGGGAAAAATACGGCAAGATCGTCCGGGTGGTGAATGTGCCCGGCTGCAGCATGGAACTGTGCGGCGGTGTCCATGTGTCCAACACCAGCCATATCGGGCTGTTCAAGATCCTGTCTGAATCCAGTGTGGGCGCCGGGGTGCGGCGGATCGAAGCCGTGACCGGACGGGGAGCACTGGCCTACACCCGGGAACTGGAAGACCTGATTGGAGAAGCTGCCGCTGCGGTGAAGAGCCGTCCCAACAACCTGGTGACCCGGATCTGCGCCCTGCAGGAAGACCTGCGGGCGGAAAAACACCGGGCGGACGAAATGGAAAAGAAATTGGTGGCTGCCCAGGCTGCCAGCGTGACGGCGGACGCCAAAGATGTGAAGGGCGTGGCTTTCCTGGCTCAGGAAGTGAAGGTCCAGGATGTGGATGCTCTGCGGAAGATGGGCGACACCCTCCGAGACAAGACAGGCGGGGTAGTGGTCCTGGCAGCTCCCATGAGCGCGGACAAAGTGAACATCCTGGTGATGGCTTCTAAAGAAGCTGTGAAGAAGGGCATCCATGCCGGGAAGATCGCCAAAGCTGTGGCCCAGGCCATGGGCGGCAACGGCGGCGGCCGTCCGGATATGGCCCAGGCCGGGGGAAAGGACGCCTCCAAGGTCCAGGAAGGGCTGGCCAAAGCCCTGGAACTGGTGGAAGGCCAGATGCAGTAAAACGAATAGGATTGCTTGACAAGAAGGTGTGGAAATGGATCCAAAGGAAAAACTGGGAAAAGCCCTGTACCATCTGCTGGAGAAGAAACACCTCCACGATATCACGGTGGACGAAATCGTCCATACGGCAGGGCTGAAACAAGAAGATTTTGACCGGTGCTGCAAAAATAAGAAGGAACTGGCCCACTGGGTGTATCTGCATATCCTGGCCCGGCACGGACGGGAAATCCTGAAGAGCCGGTGCTGGTCAGAAGCTCTGTACAAGAAATTCAAACTGTATGAGGCCAACTTGAAATTCCTGCAGAACCTGTATACCAGCTGTGATGTGGATGATATCCGGAATACCAACCGACGGTTCGTCCGGGATGCTTACCATCTGATGCTGAAAAAAGCGGGAGCCGATCTGCAGAATCCCCATATCCAGTTCGCCACGGAGATGGTGATCTATGGGGGAGAAGAGATGACCATGCGCTGGATCCAGGAAGGGATGGAAGTCCCCATCGAGGTGATGCTGGTCCTCTTCCAGGAATCCATTCCCCTTGTCATCAGTCAGTATTTTTATTAAAAAAAGGGGGGCGTTGCCGTGCAACAGCCCCTTCTTCTTAAAGGAGGGATAATATGTCTCGTACTACACAGGAAACTACCATGTTCAAACCGGTCCCTGAGAGCAAAAGCGTGTCGGATACCATCCGGGAAGTGGCGGAAGCCCTGAAGGAAAAGGGCTATAACCCTATCGACCAGCTGGCAGGCTATCTCCTGAGCGGGGATCCGGCTTACGTGACCAGCTACAAGGATGCCCGGCTGAAGATCCGGCGTTTCGAAAGATATGAATTGATCGAAGCCCTGCTCCAGGCCTATCTGGAGGAATCAGAACGCTGATGAGGATCATGGGCTTGGATCTGGGCACCCGGACCATCGGGGTGTCCGTCAGCGATGAAACCGGTTTCCTGGCCCGAGGGGTGGAGACCATCCGCCGAAAAGGCCTGGAGAACGATTTAAAGCGACTGGAAGAACTGGTGGCAGCAGAAGGAGTGGGGCAGTTCGTCCTGGGCTACCCTAAGAATATGAATGGGTCCATCGGTGACAGAGCCAGGGCCAGTGAGGAATTCAAGACCATCCTGGAGGAACGCTTCCCGTCCATCCCGGTTGTCCTGTGGGATGAACGGCTCTCTACGGTAGCAGCAGAAAAAGTCCTGATCGAGGCGGATCTCCAGAGAAAGAAAAGAAAGAAAATCATCGACATGATGGCCGCAGTGGTCATCCTGCAAAATTATCTGGACAGCCCGAGGAGGCAATGAAAATGGAGAAAAAAGACGAAAAGCTGCTGGAAACAGAAGATCAGGAAGCCGTGGTGGTGATCACCGACGAAGAGGGGAACGAAACCTATTATCTGGAAGAAATGGTGATCCCCATGGATCAAAAGAATTTTGCCCTCCTGACCCAGATCCCAGAAGAAGACGATACGGATCCGGATGATGAGGAAGACAATGTGATCATTGCCCGGGTGGATTTTGATGAGAACGGGGAGCCCGTCTATCTGGATCCCACTGACGAGGAGTTCGAAGCTGTCCGCAAAGCCTATGAGGAAATCATGGACGAGATGGATGCCCGGTAACAGGACGGTCCATCATGCGGAAAAAACTCGTACCCATTGGGATCATCCTGGTGCTGGCACTGCTCGCAGGCGGCTGCTGGTACCTGGACTACTTTAATACCAATACCAGCCTGGCTACAGGCGAAAAGGTCCGGTTCACGGTGACCCAGGGAATGACCACAGGGGATATCGCTACCCTGCTCCATGACAAGAAACTGATCCAGACCCCGGAATCCTTCCGGATGGCCGCCCGTCTCAAAGGGCTGGAAAACCATCTCCAGGCCGGGACCTACGAAATCACGGCTGGCATGAGCGACGGGGAAATCATCAACATCCTGTCCAAAGGTAAGGTCCATTCCAACCGGTTTGCGGTGCCGGAAGGAGCCACCGTCAACGAAGTGGCCCTGAAACTGGAACGGGAACACCTGACAACTGCCCAGGAATTCAAAGATGCCTGCCGGAATTATGCTCCTTATCCTTATATGGAGACCAGCAATCCGGATGTAATCTACAAGGCGGAAGGGTTCCTTTGCCCGGCCACCTATGATTTTCCTGAAAACGCCAAGGCCAGTGATATGGTGGCCATGATGGTGAAGGAGTTCGATAAGAAGCTGACCCCGGACTTGCGGGCGGATATCCGGAAAAGCTATCTGCCACTGCGGGATATCGTGAACCTGGCTTCTATGGTGGAACGGGAAGCAACCCATAAAGAGGAAATGCCCCTTATTGCCGGCGTCTTCGAAAAACGGATGCAAATGGGGATGCCCATCCAGTCCGATACTACGATCCAGTATATTTTCGGGGCCCAAAAAAAAGAAGTCACCTATGACGACCTGAAGCTGGAATCTCCTTATAATACCTACCTGAACAAAGGACTGCCTCCGGGACCGGTGGGGAATCCCAGCATGGATGCCCTCCGGGCTGTGATCCATCCGGTGATGACCGATTATCTGTACTTTGTGGCAGATAAGGAAGGGTACCATCATTTCACCAAAACATATGACGAGCATGTTGCCATGATCCAGAAACTGAACCCTGGAGAGATTATAGGAGAAGCACAGTGAAGAAACAGAAACCGGAACTACTGGCTCCTGCTGGGAGCCTGGAAAAGGGCCGTATGGCTCTGCTGTATGGAGCCGATGCCGTTTATTTGGGCGGAAAGGCTTTTGGTCTCCGGGCTTTTGCCGCCAATTTTTCCCTGGAGGAAATCCGGGAAATGGCGGCTTTTGCCCATGCACGAGGGAAAAAGGTCTATGTGACCGTGAATATCTATCCCCACAATAGTGATCTGCCCCCTCTGCCAGACTATCTGCGGAACCTGGAAGAAGCGGGGGTGGATGCACTCCTGGTGTCCGATCTGGGTGTCTGGATGACAGCTAGGAAGGTTGTCCCCAATATGGGGCTCCATGTGAGCACCCAGGCCAATGTGACTAACTGGGCTACAGCGAAAGTGTGGGAGGATCTGGGGGCCGAAAGGATCGTCCTGGCCCGGGAACTGTCTCTTCAGGAAATCCAGGAAATCAGGAAAAAAATCACAGCGGATCTGGAAGTGTTCGTCCATGGAGCCATGTGCATCTCCTATTCGGGACGGTGCCTGTTGAGCAACTATTTCACTGGTAGAGACAGCAACCGGGGGGCCTGTGCTCAGATCTGCCGCTGGGAATTCGGCTTGACAGAGAAGAACCGGCCTGGGGAAGTCTTCCCTATAGCAGAAGATGAACGGGGCACCTACATCATGAATTCCAAAGATCTCTGCCTGATGGATTTCCTGCCCCAGCTGATGGCCGCCGGAGTCAGCAGCCTGAAAATCGAAGGCCGGATGAAAAGCGTCCATTATGTGGCTTCCGTAGTCAGTGCCTACCGGAAAGCCATCGATCTTTGCTGGCAGGATCCGGACCATTTCGTAGTGCCATGCAGTCTTAAGGAGGAACTGGAGAAGGTATCCCATCGTCCCTATACTACCGGGTTCGCCGTCCATAAGACCGGTCCGGAAGACCAGGTCTACACCACCAGTTCTTACGAACAGACAGCGGATTTCGTAGCTCTTGTCCGGGACTTCGATCCCGTTTCCGGACGGGTGACCCTGGAACAGCGGAACCATGTGAAAGCTGGCCAGCGGCTGGAAGTGCTGACCCCCAAGGGAGAAATCTTTTCCTGGACCCTGGAAGAGATGGAGGACGGAGATGGGAATCCCATCCAGGCAGCGCCCCATGCCCAGATGGTCTTTACCGCTAAGGGAGACCCCCGGATGGAGGCGTTCTCTCTGGTGCGCCGTCTGAAAGCCTGAGCCGAAACAATTTGTAACAAAGTATATAGAAACCCTTGCTTTTTTACGGGGTTTAAGAGTAAAATAGATTAGTCGAATTGATTTTGTTCGACCACGGACGAGGAGACGATAGAATGAAGGCGTTGGACAAGCTGCGGACTTTCCTGGAAGAGGAAAAAGTGGATGGCATCTTTATCAAGGGGGATTCCTCCATCCGGTATTTCACCGGCTTTACAGGAGGGGACAGCCTGCTCTATGTGGACGCCCGGCGGGCGGTGATCATCACCGATTCCCGGTATACACTGCAGGTGCGCCAGCAGGCTCCGGAATGTGGACTCGTCGAACACCAGCACGGTTTCTGGCCGGAAGCGGCCAAATTGCCTCAGTCAGACAATCTGGCCCTGGATGGAGATTATTTCTCCTATACAGAACAGTGTGCCCTGGCGGCAACTCTGCCGGCTGTCCATTGGAAAAATGTGAACCTGGTGGGCCTCCGGGCCGTGAAGACTCCGGAAGAGATGCAGCGCATCCGCAAGGCGGTGGCCATTTCTGATGAAGCCTTTCTCCAGCTGATGCCCCATATCCGGGCTGGCCGGAAGGAAAGCGAACTGGCGGCAGAATTGGAATACAACATGCGGAAACTGGGCTCCACCAAGCCTTCTTTTGAAACCATCTGTGCTTCCGGCAAACGGAGCGCTTTGCCCCATGGTGTGGCCTCGGAAAAAGTCGTGGAAGAGGGGGATTTCATCACCTTCGATTTCGGTGCTACCTATGACGGATATTGTTCCGATATCACCCGTACGGTGGTAGTGGGGAAAGCGGCGCCCTGGCAGAAGGAAATCTATGATATCGTCCTTGCGGCCAATCTGTTGGGGGAAAAGACCCTGAAGGCTGGGCTTACTGGCATCCAGGTGGATCGGGCCGTGCGTGATTACATCACAGCCAAAGGATATGGACCGAATTTCGGCCATGGCCTGGGGCACGGCGTGGGTCTGGATATCCACGAGAAACCGGTGCTGAACAAAGCCAATGACCAGCCTCTGCCGGCTGGCGCCGTGGTGACCATCGAACCGGGCATCTACCTGCCCGACCGGGGCGGGGTCCGGATCGAAGATACGGTACTGGTCGCCGAGGATGGTTGTGAACGGCTCACTTCCGTCCCGAAAGAATTAGTAGAACTTTGCTTCTCATAAATTAGAAATTACTATTTTGGAGGTTGTTTTCATGATTTCTACGAACGATTTTAAAACTGGCGTAACGGTTGAAATTGACGGCGATGCTTGGCAGGTCGTTGAATTCCAGCATGTAAAACCTGGCAAGGGCGCAGCTTTCGTACGGGCCAAGATGCGCAACCTGTGCACCGGCGCTGTAGTGGAACGGACTTTCAACGCTGCTGAACGTCTGGAAAATGCCATTGTGGAAAGAAAAGGCATGCAGTATCTGTATGAAGCCGACGGCACTTACGTATTCATGGACAATGAAACCTATGATCAGCTGGAACTGAACAAGGATCAGCTGGGCAAGGCCGTGAACTTCCTGAAAGAAAACATGGATGTCAAGGTCATCACCTTCAAAGATCGGATCCTGGGGGTAGAACTGCCCAACACGGTGGAACTGACCGTAGTGGAAACGGAACCGGGGATCAAAGGGGATACGGCCACCGGCGGCAGCAAGAATGCCAAGATGGATACCGGCTACGTGGTCAAGGTCCCTCTGTTCATCAACGAAGGGGATGTCCTGCAAATCGATACCCGTACCGGCGATTACATTGCAAGAGCATAAGAAGTAGAAAATGGGGGCTGTCGCAGGACAGCCCCGTTTTGTATCTTTCTCTTCCTCACAGGATTTGGCAAACGGAGAAAAGGAATATTTTATGAAGACAATTTATCTGGTCCGTCATGGAGAGACACTGGCCAATCGGCAGGGTATCCTCCAGGGGTGGACCAACAACCCTTTGGATGATACCGGCCGGAAGCAGGCGGCGGCTCTAGTGACCCGGGCTGGCCGGGTGAAGCTGGATGCTCTGTATACGTCCGACTTGCTCCGTACCCAGGAAACCGCGGCCCCTCTGGCGGCAGACCGTGGCCTGGAACCGGCCGTGCTGCCGGGACTCCGGGAAATCTCTTTCGGCAAATGGGATGGCCATTATCTACGGGAGATCCAGGAACAGGATCCGGATACTCTCCGGGACATTTTCCTGAAACCGGGACAGGTGGATCTGGCAGCAGAGGAAAATCTGGCGGCCTCTCAGGAACGGGGATGGAAGACCTTTACAGGACTGGTGGAGCAGATGGAACCTGATGGGACCATCCTGTGTGTCAGCCATGGCGGGCTGATCCGTCTCTTGGTGTGCCGGCTCCTGGGTTTCTCCATCGATAATATGTGGCGGATGAGCCTGGCCAATACGGCTTTCGTCCAGGTAGTCCAGACCCCGGACTACGGGTTCCGGGTGGATAAGCTGAACGATATGGGGATGCTGTAAGGGCTGTTCCCTGGCGACAGCCCTCACAGCTGACAAACTGCTGCAGGCAGTTCCTGCCTCTTGACTCATCTGTTATAATAATAGATACATATATATCTTTCAAATGAGGGAGCGATTTTTATTTTAGAATTCAAGCACATCAGTATCGACGACAAGCCGATCTTTGATGATTATTTTACAGAAGAAGATTACCACGCCTCAGAATGCTGCTTCGGCTCTATTTTCATCTGGCGGAAGCAATATGACAGTTACTGGGGCATCAGCCATGGCTGTCTGATCATCAAGGTCACGGTGAACGGGACCACCTTTGTCCTGCCTCCTTTTGGGGGCGTCAACGAAGACCTGCCCAAGGTGCTCTGTGCCCTGAAACAATATTTCAAAGGGGAGCCTTTTGAAATGCACGGTATCTATGAGCATACCATCGAGCGGTTCCAGAAATATCTGCCCCAGGTGAATACATTCATCCCGGACCGGGACAATTGGGACTACGTATATCAGCGTGCCAGTCTGGCCAGCCTCAGCGGCCGGAAACTCCATGGCAAAAAGAACCATTACAATCAATTCATCAAGGATCATCCAGATTTTGTCTACGAACCCATCACCATGGAAAACAAGGATGAATGCATTGCGTATGGCAAAGAATGGGTGGAAAAACGGGAACTGACCGATCCTTCCATTGTGGCCGAATACGACGCAATCCAGGAGGGACTGAACAATCTGGACAAACTCCAGATCCGGGGCGGGCTGATCCGCCTGGACGGCCAGGTAAAAGCCTTTACCTTCGGGGAACGGGCTGGCAGGAATTCGGCGGTGATCCATGTGGAAAAGGCGGATCCGGATATCCGGGGCCTGTACACCGCCATCAATAAGGAATATATCGCCCACGAATGGCCCGATGTGACCTACATCAACCGGGAAGAAGACATGGGCAAGGAGGGACTCCGGGAAGCTAAGGAATCGTATAAACCGGCTTTCATGGTGAAGAAGTACAATACAGTCATCGGGTAAAGGGGAGAAAAACATGGATTTTCGGCTGCTCCAAGAGGATACCCTGCCTCAGGCGGCGTCCTTGTGGGATTATTGTTTCGAAAAGAAGGGGACACCTTTCTATGAATGGTATTTCAGGGAGTATGCCCTGAAACAAAATCGGATCCTGGGCGGGTTCCAGGACGGGAAGCTCCAGACCATGCTCCACCTGAATCCCTATGGACTCCAGGTAAGGGGGAAAACCTGGAAAATCCCGTATATCGTAGGGGTAGCGACGGATCCAGTGGCCCGGGGACACCATGTGATGGGGCAGCTGATGGAAACAGCTTTTACCATGCTGCGGGCCATGCAGGTGCCTTTTGTGATCCTCATGCCCATCTATGCAGGCATCTACCAGCCCTACGGTTTTGCCTGGACCCATCTCCGGAAGCATTACACCCTGCCCCTGGCCGGACTGGACCTGGCAGGCCGTACCCTGGATGGTTATGAGCCGGAACGGGTGGATACGGCAAAAGCCCGGGATCTGGTGGCTCCGGTTTACGCCAAAGCCATGGAACGGTACCACGGGTATGCGGTCCGGGACCAGCGGGTGTGGGACAATACCCTCACTACTGCCGCCCGGGAAAATTTTGAGACGGTGATTCTCCGGAATGACGGTGCGCCGAAAGCCTACGCGTTGTATAATAGAGAGGGTGACAAAGTGACCGTCCAGGAACTGGCAGCGGTGGATCCTCCGGCGAAGATCCGGCTGCTCCAGTACTTCAAGGGGCTGGCGGGAATCCACAAGACCCTGGACTGGCTGGCACCGGAGGATGACCTGACTTTCCTCCAACTGCCGGATCAGGCTCTGGCCCCCCAGGAAGCACCCTTTATGATGGGACGGGTGATCAACGGGGCGGCCTGTCTGAAAGCTCTTCCTGTGCCTCAGGAATTGCAGGGGAAGACCCTGGTCCTGGGGCTGAAAGATGAACAGATCGTCCTGAATACCATGCTGGTGAAGCTGCAGTTCAAAGAAGACGGCATCCAGCTGCTCAATACCTTAGATGATCCAGAGGTCCTGTTGGATGTGGGGACCTTTACCCAGCTGTTCTTCGGCCTTTATGGTGCCTGCCAGCTCCAGCAGGCCGGCATGATTTATGTGGACAGTAAAAATGCGCTGGAAATCCTTGACAAATTGTTCCCCCGGGAGAATAATTTTATCAATGAGTATTTTTAAGGGAGGCTGTCATGAGCGACAAGATTAGAAGAGTATTTGTGGAGAAGAAGAAAGCATATGCTGTGGAAGCAGCAGGTCTGTGTTCTGATCTGCAGCAGACCCTGGGGCTGAAGAACTTGAAAAGCGTCCGGATCCTGAATCGGTACGACCTGGAAGGACTCAGTGATGAAGAATATCAGCAGGCCAGGAGTCTGGTGCTCAGCGAAGCACCGGTGGATGTGGTCCGGGATGAAGAAGTAGAGATCCCTGCCGGCATCCGGAGCTTTGCTGTGGAATTGCTCCCCGGCCAGTACGACCAGAGAGAAGATTTTGCCGCCCAGTGCATCCAGGCCATCACCCAGGGCCAGCGGCCCATTGTGGCAGCCGCCAAGGTGTTCCTGCTGGAAGGGGAACTGTCCGACGCCGACTTTGAAAAAATCAAGAAATACTGCATCAACCCGGTGGAAGCCCAGGAAGCGGCCATTGCAAAGCCCGAATCCTTGGATATGACTTGGGATGTGCCCAAACCCGTAGCCGTGCTGGACGGTTTCCGGAGCCTGGACAAGAAAGGCCTGGAAGACTTCCTGAATCAGCAGGAACTGGCCATGAGCCTGGAAGACCTGGCCTTTATCCAGGAATACTTCCAGAAGGAAGACAGGGATCCCTCCATCACCGAAATCAAGGTGCTGGATACCTACTGGTCCGACCACTGCCGGCACACCACCTTTGAAACCAAACTGGAAAACGTTTCCATCACCGACGGCGTGTACACCCAGCCGGTGGCGGAAGCCTATGCTCTGTACAAGAAAGATCGGGATTTCGTCTACGGTGCTGATACCCAGCGTCCCATCACCCTGATGGACATGGCCTGCCTGGCTACTAAAAAATTGAAGAAGGAAGGGAAGATCCCCGACCTGGATGCTTCGGAAGAAATCAACGCCTGCAGCATCGTAGCCCCCATTGAAGTGGACGGCAAAAAAGAAGACTGGCTGGTGATGTTCAAGAACGAGACCCACAACCATCCCACCGAAATCGAACCTTTCGGCGGTGCCGCCACCTGCCTGGGCGGGGCCATCCGGGATCCCCTCAGCGGCCGGAGCTATGTGTACCAGGCCATGCGGGTCACCGGGTCCGGCGATCCTCGTACCCCCTATGAACAGACCCTGAAGGGCAAGCTGCCCCAGCGGAAGATCACCCTGGGCGCTGCAGCCGGCTACAGCTCCTACGGCAACCAGATCGGTCTGGCCACCGGTTCCGTGGAAGAATACTATCATCCCAAATTCGTGGCCAAGAGAATGGAAGTGGGGGCCGTCATCGGGGCTGCTCCCCGGGACGCCGTGGTCCGGGAACGTCCGGCTGCGGGCGATCTGATCGTGCTGTTGGGCGGCCGTACCGGCCGTGACGGCATGGGCGGCGCCACCGGTGCCTCTAAGGAACACACCACCCAATCCCTCAGCGAATGCGGTGCGGAAGTCCAGAAGGGGAATGCCCCCAACGAACGGAAGATCCAGCGGCTGTTCCGGGATCCGGAAGTGACCCGGCTGATCAAACGGTGCAACGACTTCGGGGCCGGCGGGGTTTCCGTGGCCATCGGCGAACTGGCACCGGGCCTGGTGATCAACCTGGACAAGGTGCCCAAGAAATACGAAGGCCTGGACGGCACGGAACTGGCCATCAGTGAATCCCAGGAACGGATGGCCGTGTGCATCGCCGCCAGCGACCTGGACAAATTCATGGCCGCTGCCGCCAAGGAAAACCTGGAAGCCACAGTGGTGGCAGAAGTGGCGGAAGATCCCCGTCTGGTGATGTACTGGAGAGGGGAAAAGATCGTGGACCTGTCCCGGGCTTTCCTGGATACCAACGGAATTCCCCAGAAATCCAATGTGGTGGTGGACGGAGTGGAAGAAACCTCTCCCTTCAACAGCACCCCGGAAGAAGTGGAAGGCAAAAAGGACATCAAAGAAGCCTGGCTGGCCAACCTGGACCGGCTCAATGTGTGCAGTGAAGAGGGCCTGGGCGAACGGTTCGACGGCTCCATCGGCCGGGGCAGCGTACTGATGCCCTACGGCGGCCGGAACCAGCTGACCCGCACCGAAGGCATGGCGGCCCGTCTGCCGGTACTCCACGGCAAGACCAACGCCACCTCCATCATGGCCAGCGGCTATGATCCCAACGTGTGCTGCTGGAGCCCGTACCACGGGGCCATGTATGCCGTGGTGGAAGCCGTGTGCCGGGCTGCGGCCATGGGGGCCGACCCGAAGAAACTGCGTCTTTCCATGCAGGAATACTTCCCCAAACTCCATACGGAACATACCTGGGGCCGGCCTTTCGCCGCTCTCCTGGGTGCCTATAAAGCCTGCTGCGAACTGGAACTGCCGGCCATCGGCGGTAAGGACTCCATGAGCGGCACCTTCATGGACCTGGAAGTTCCGCCTTCCCTGATCTGCTTTGCCGTAGGGGTCATGGACGGCCGGGATACCATCTCCAACGAATTCAAACAGGCCGGCAACACCGTGGTGTTCATCCCCGTACCCTGCGATGAACACGAAGTGGTGGATTACCCCGCCCTGCGGACCCTCTTGGACAGCGTCCACAAAGCCATCCTGGGCAAACGGATCCTCACCGCCGGCGTGGTGAAAGAAGGGGGCGTGGCAGCCGCCATCTCCTCCATGTGCCTGGGCAACGGTCTGGGCTTCGGGTTCGTGAAACCCTTCCTCCATGAGGAATGCCTGTTCACCCTGCAGCCCGGTGGGTTCCTGGTGGAAATGGCACCGGGTACCGATCCGGACAAAGTCTTCGCCGGCAACGATTTCCTGGTGCTGGGCTCCCTGACCGACGACGGCAAAGTCACCGTCAACGACACCGCCATCACCCTGGACGAAATCAAAGCCGCCTATACCCGCACCCTGGAAGGGGTATTCCCCTCCGTGGTGAAGGATTCCGGCAAGGAAATCTGCCGGATGCCCTATTACCGGAATGACCTGCCGCTGACCGCACCCTACAACGTGGCCCAGCCCCGGGTGTTCATTCCCGTATTCCCGGGCCTGAACTGCGAATATGACACTGCGGCCGCCTTTGAGGCAGCCGGTGCCAAAGTCGATATCTGCGTGATCCGGAACCTGACTCCGGAAGCCATCAAGGAAAGCGTGGAAGAAATGGCCAAACGGATCAAAGAAGCCCAGATCCTGGCCATCCCCGGCGGGTTCTCCGCCAGTGACGAACCGGAAGGCTCCGGCAAGTTCATCGCCACCATGTTCCGGAACCCGGCCCTGAAAGAAGCGGTGCTGGATCTCTTGTACAACCGGGACGGTCTGGCCCTGGGAATCTGCAACGGTTTCCAGGCCCTGATCAAACTGGGCCTGGTGCCCTACGGAGACATCCGTCCGCTGACGGAAACCTCTCCCACCCTGACCTTCAACACCATCGGCCGGCATATTTCCCGGATGGTGGAAACGAAAGTGGTTTCCAACAAATCTCCGTGGCTGGCACTCACCGAACCTGGTGACATCCACACGGTAGCCGTATCCCACGGGGAAGGCCGGTTCGTGGCCACGGAAGAAGAGATCAAGAAACTCTTCGCCAACGGCCAGGTGGCCACCCAGTATGTGAACCAGGCAGGGAATCCCACCATGGAAAGCCCCTACAACCCCAACGGCTCCCTGTATGCCATCGAAAGCATCACCAGCCCCGACGGGCGTGTGCTGGGCAAGATGGGCCACACCGAACGGTTCACCGAGGGTCTCATGAAGAACATCCCGGGGAACAAACTGCAGCCTCTGTTCCTGGGCGGCGTGCAGTACTTCAAGTAATCGAACAGGGAAGGGGTTGCTGCATGTGCGGCAACCCCTTTTGTGTGTGACTTTGGTCATACGTCATATGTCATACGCTTTTGGAAAGCAATTTTTGCCAATTGCTTTTGAATTAAGAAAGCATCATTCATTAAAGGAGAAGATTCTGCATGGAACTTTCTGTTGGGGCAAAACTCCATGGTTTTGCCGTACAAAAAATCACCCCTCTGCCGGATATCGAAGCCACGGCCTATGAAATGATCCATGAGGTCAGCGGCGCCCGGCTGTTCTACCTGGCTAGCCAGGATGACAACAAAGTGTTCACCATCGGGTTCCGTACCCCCAGCCAGGACGATACCGGGGTGGCCCACATCACCGAACATTCCGTCCTCTGCGGCAGCCGGAAATACCGGCTGAAGGAACCCTTCGTGGAACTGGTGAAAGGGTCCCTGAACACTTTCCTGAATGCCATGACCTACACGGATAAGACCGTGTACCCGGTGGCCAGCCGGAACGCCAAGGACTTCCGGAACCTGACGGATGTGTACCTGGACGCGGTATTCTATCCCCTGATCGGGGAAAACCCCTTTACCCTGCGCCAGGAAGGCTGGCATTATGAACTGGGCCAGGGAGAGGACAAGCCCCTGGTGTACAACGGCGTGGTGTACAACGAAATGAAGGGGGTCTATTCCTCCCCGGATGCCATCGAGGAACATGAGGTGATGAAGGCCCTGTTCCCGGATTCCCCTTACCGGTTCGAATCCGGCGGCCTGCCTTCCGCCATTCCCCAGCTGACCCAGGAAGGGTTCGTGGCCTTCCACAAAAAATACTACAGCCCGGAAAACGCCTATATCTACCTGTACGGGGATGTGGACATCGACGACTGGCTGGACTACATGGACCGGGAATACCTGAGCCGGTTCCCCAAGACCGGCACCCTGAAGGTGGAGATCCCCCTCCAGGCTCCCTTCGACCAGACCCGGGAAGTGAAAGCCTCCTACCCGGTGCCCGAAGGGGATGACACCGCCCACAAGACCTACCTTTCCATGAACATCGTGGTGGGGTCCGCCCTGGACCAGAAGCGGATCATGGCCCTGAAGCTCTTGACCCATGTGCTCCTGGACGGGAACAATGCGCCCCTGCGGCTGGCGCTCCTCCGGGCGGGCATCGGCAGCGACGTATCCGGCAGCCTGAACGGCTCCCAGCTCCAGCCCGTGTTCTCCGTGGAAGTCAGCGGCTCCGACCCGGATAAGGAAGACCAGTTCGTAAAGGTGCTCTACCGGACCCTCCAGGACCTGTCCCGGAACGGGATTCCCCGGCGGCTCCTGGAAGCAGAACTGAATTCCGAAGAATTCAAGATGCGGGAAGCGGATTTCAACATCTATCCCAAAGGCCTGATCTACGGGCTGAACGTGATGGAAACCTGGCTGTACGGGGGAGACCCCACTACCTGCCTCCGGTTCACCGACTGCCTGGATTTCCTCCGCAGCGCCATCGACAAGAAGTATTATGAACAGCTCATCGAAAGCGTGCTGCTGGACAACACCCACAAATGCCTGGTGACCCTGTCTCCGGAACCCGGGAAGGAAGCCCGGGATGCTGCCCGGTTTGCGGAAACCATGGCGGAAAAGAAGAGCCAGATGGACCAGAAACAGCTGGAAGAAGTGGCGGCTATCGCCGATGAGCTCCATGCCCGGCAGGCGGCTCCCGATACCCCGGAAGCCCTGGCCTCCATCCCCCTGCTCCAGCGGTCCGACATTGCCCGGAAGAACGATTTCGAACATCCCCAGGTGACGGAAGCGGGGAGCCATACCCGTCTGGTGCTCCATCAGTTCACCAACAAGATCGCCTATTTCGACTGGTGCTTCGATCTCACCGGCCTGCCGGAAGACAAGCTGTGCTATGCCTACCTGCTGACGGATGTGTTGGGCAAGGTGGACACCGACGACTATTCCTATGAGGAACTGACCACCCTGGCGGACCTGTATCTGGGCGGATTGAATTTCGAAGTGAAGCCCTATACCCGGTATAACGATACCAATACCTACCGGAACGTGTTCAAGGTATCCGCCAAGGTGCTGGAAAAGAACGAGGACAAGCTGTTCGACATCCTCAGCAGCATCGCCCTCCGGAGCCATGTGGACGACAAGAAACGGCTGAAGGAAATCGTCAGCGAAGTGAAGACCGACTGGGACAACAATTTCTTTGCCCGGGGTATGACAGTGGCCACCCTGCGACTCATGAGCTACTTCTCCAAGTCCGCCCGGAGCCTGGAACATGACCAACTGACCTATTACCAGTTCCTCCAGGATCTGTGGGCCCATTTCGACGAGCGGGCCGATGAAGTGGCTGCCAATCTGAAAGCCCTGCTGCCTGCCTTCTTCCATCAGGATGGACAGCTACAATCCCTGTCCTGCGACAAGGATATGGAAGAGGAGGCTATGGCAAAGATGGAAGCCTTCACTGCCCAGCTGCCCCATTCTCCCTATGCAGGGAAACCGGCGCCGGAACTGGCAGCCCCCGGGAAGAACGAAGGGATCACCACCTCCGGAAAGGTCCAGTACGTGCTGGCCGGAGGAAACTTCCATGACCACGGCTACCACTATACTGGGGCCATGAAAGTGCTGGAGACCATCCTCCGCTACGGCTACCTGTGGACCAAGATCCGGGTCCAGGGCGGAGCCTACGGGGCCGGCACTCGGTTCGATCCCACCGGCACCTTCTACCTGTCCAGTTACCGGGATCCCAAACTGGCGGAAAGCCTCCAGGCCTACCGGGATCTGCCGGACTACCTGAAAAAATTCCAGGCTTCCGACCGGGAAATGACCAAGTACGTGATCGGCACCATCAGCCTGGTGGATACCCCCTTGACCCCGGCCATGCACCTGGAAAAGGCCATCACCGCCCAGATGAAAGGGACTCCGGAAGACCTGGCCCAGAAGAAACGGGATCAGATCATCGACTGTACCCCAGAAGACATCCGGGCCCTGGCGCCCCTGGTCCGGGATGTGCTCTCCGACGGTTACCTGTGCGTGGTAGGCGGCGAAGGGAAAATCGAGGAGAACAAAGACCTGTTTGAACGGGTGATCAAGGCGTAAAAAGCGGTCAACGGATGGAGGAAGGGACCCGTGCAGCGGGTCCCTTCCTTCATCCAGTGACATATGACCAGTGACAAAGGGACTGCCCCTGTGTATGTTTTTTTACACAAGGGCAGTCCCTTTGTCTTGTTTTTGTGGTATAATGAACACAATTTACACCTAACGGAGGGATACAATGGAACTGGAAATGGAGTTCATCCGCAAAATGCCCTCTCCCCAGGAACTGAAGGTCGATCACCCTGTGGAGCCGGCTATCTATGAAATCAAGCGGCGCCGGGACGCTGAGATCCGGGACATCCTCACCGGGAAGGACAGCCGCTTCCTGTTGATCATCGGTCCCTGCTCCGCGGACAATGAGGACGCCGTGGTGGACTACTGCCACCGGCTGGCCAAAGTCCAGGAACAGGTGAAAGACACTTTGTACATCATTCCCCGGGTCTACACCAATAAACCCCGGACCATCGGAGTCGGATATAAGGGCATGGCCCACCAACCCGACCCGGAAGGGAAGGAAGATATGCTGGCTGGGATCATCGCCTGCCGGAACATGCACATCCGGGTGATCCGGGAAACTGGCTTCACCTGTGCCGAAGAGATCCTGTATCCGGAAAACCACCGCTATTTGTCCGACCTGGTTTCCTACGCGGCCATCGGGGCCCGGTCTGTGGAAGATCAGCTCCACCGGATGATCGCCAGCGGGGTGGGGATCCCGGTGGGGATGAAGAACCCTACATCCGGGGATATTTCTGTCATGCTCAATTCCATCGCGGCTGCCCAGCATGAGCAGCAGTTCCTGTTCCGGGGCTGGGAAGTGCGGACCAAGGGGAACCCCCTGGCTCATGCCATCCTCCGAGGGTATGTGGACAAGTTCGGCAAGAGCCTGCCCAACTACCATTATGAAGACCTGGTCCGGCTCCATGAAGAATACGGGAAGCGGGATCTGGTGAATCCAGCGGTGGTCATCGATGCCAACCATGCCAACTCTGGGAAGAAGTACCTGGAACAGATCCGGATCTCCAATGATGTGCTCTACAGCCGCCACATGAACCCGGACCTGAAGAAGATGGTGAAGGGTTTGATGATCGAAAGCTATATCGAAGACGGAAACCAGAAAATCGGCGAAGGAGTCTATGGGAAATCCATCACCGATCCCTGCCTGGGCTGGCAGAAAACCGAAGACCTGATCCTGGAACTGGCAGGCCGGGTGGATTATTGAAAATAGGGAGGATGCACCATGCTGAAACAGATTTCTATTTTTGCGGCCAATCACAAAGGAGCCTTGGGCAAGATCACCAATGATTTGGCCAAAGACAATATCAACATCTATACCATGCTGGCTACGGACAGTGCCGAATTCGGCATCATCCGGCTGATTGTGGACAATCCGGATAAGGCCCTGGACGCCCTCCAAAAAGCTGGCTACCAATGCCGGATCGACTATGTGCTGGCTGTGGATATGGGCAGCGACCAGCCCGGTACTCTGGATAAGATCCTGACCCATCTGAAAGACGCTAACGTATTCGTCCGGTATCTGTACATCTCCTTCGACCGGAAAACTTCTAGCCCCATCGTAGTGCTGAAAACTGATGAACCCGAAACCGAAACCTTCTTGAAGGGCAAAGGATACCTGCTGCTGGACCGGTTCTGAGGGTAAGCGGGAAGGAAGAGGGAAAGGGGGCCTCCGATGCAGTTCAAAAGGATGTCCTTGCCCCCTTCCTTTTTTTCTTATCTATGCTATAATGGAGACGTAGTAAATCTATTTTTTTCGAACAGGGTGGGACGTAAAAAGTACCACGAGGGACAAAATGTGCAACATCAGCTTGGATCGAATCATCAACCTGCAGAATAAACTGGTCCCGGAAATGGTGGATCTCCTGACCGAGCGCTACAAGGTGCTCCGGCAGATCAGCCATGACCAGCCCATCGGACGCCGGACCTTGGCCAAGAAGCTGGGGCTCAGCGAACGGATCCTCCGCTCCCATGTGGATTTCCTCAAGGAAGCGGGCCTTTTGGATTTCACCCTCACCGGTATGAGCATCACCGACGAGGGGGCTGTACTCCTCCAGGAACTCCGGGATTATGTGAACCGGCTCCAGAAACTTTCCAGCCTGGAAACCCTGCTCCAGGAAAAGCTCCATCTCCAGAAAGTGGTGGTGCTTCCCGGAAACGCGGACCAGGATAAAGTGGTCACCCGAGAAATCGGCCGTGTGGCAGCCGGTATCCTGCTGCGCCTCCTGGCAGATCACCAGCAGCATATCGTAGCTGTCACCGGAGGGACGACAGTGGCTGCCATGGCAGAAAATACCTTCGGCAACGAACCGGAGACCATTGTGGTCCCGGCCCGGGGCGGATTGGGGGATAAGATGGAACTCCAGGCCAACACCATTGCCAGTGTGCTGGCCGGCCGTCTCAAGACCCGCTACCTGCAGCTGTACGTGCCGGATAGTGTCAGTGAGGATGTGCTCCAAAAGATCCTGGAAGAAGATGCCCGGGTAAAGCAGGTGGTGGAAACCATCAAAAGCGCGGATATCCTGGTCCATGGTATGGGGCAGGCCCAGGTGATGGCAGAAAAACGGGGCATGGATCCCCAGCTGATGCAGCGCCTGGAACAGGCCGGAGCCGTAGGGGAAGCCCTGGGGCAGTATTTCGACCTGAAGGGCCAGGTGGTCTACAGCACTGACACCCTGGGGCTCATGGTCAACGATCTGGAAAAGATCCACACGGTCATGGGCATTGCAGGAGGACGTTCCAAAGGAAAGGCCATCCTTTCCATGCTCCGCAGCGGCCAGGATGATATTCTGGTGACTGACGAAGCCGCCGCCCGGGAAATCATCGATTGTCTGCAAACTGATTCTCAACATCAGGCAAAATTTTAGGAGGAATGAAAAATGGTAAAAATTGGTATCAATGGTTTTGGTCGTATTGGACGCTGCGCTCTGCGTATCGCTGTGAAGAACCCGGAAGTAGAAGTGGTAGCGGTCAATGCCCGTTCCGGTATCGATACCTATGCCCATCTGCTGAAGTACGATTCCATCCATGGGACTTTTGATGAAGAGGTATCTGTTGACGGAGATGTGATGCATGTAGGCAGCAAAGCCATCAAATTCACCCGGTACACCGATCCGAAGGAAATCCCCTGGGGCGACATGGGCGTAGATGTAGTGCTGGAGACCACCGGCAAGTTCAAGACCCGGGAAACCGTACAGCCCCATCTGGACAACGGCGCCAAGAAAGTACTGATCGCCTGCCCGGCTAAAGGGGAAGACATTACCATCGTGTTGGGAGTCAACGAAGACAAGTATGATCCGAAAAAGGACCATATCATCTCCAACGCATCCTGCACCACCAACTGCCTGGCTCCATTCACCAAAGTCCTGGAAGACAACTTCGGCATTGAAAATGGCATGATGACTACGGTCCATTCCTACACCAATGACCAGAAGATCCTGGATGCAGCTCACAAAGATCTGCGGCGTGCCCGTGCTGGGGCTTGCTCCATCATCCCCACTACGACCGGGGCTGCCAAAGCCATCGGTCTGGTCCTGCCGCAGCTGGAAGGGAAACTGAAAGGCATGGCCATCCGTGTCCCGACTCCCGATGTTTCCCTGACCGACCTGGTTGTGACCCTGAAGAAGGATACCACCAAGGAAGAAATCAACGAAGCCATGAAGATCGCTTCTGAAACCACCATGAAAGGGATCCTGGGCTATAACGAACTGCCTCTGGTTTCCAAAGATTACAGCGGCTGCCCCCTGAGCTCCATCGTAGACGGACTGTCCACCATGATGGTAGGCCCTCGCGTGGCCAAAGTGGTTTCCTGGTACGACAATGAATGGGGTTATTCCAACCGTCTGGTGGAACTGGCTCTGTTCGTAGCCAAAAAAGGCCTGTAAGAGAAAGGCAGTGCGCGGAACCATGGATAAGAGAACTGTCAAAGACATCCAACTGACCGGTAAACGGGTGCTGGTCCGGGTGGATTATAATGTCCCCATGAACGACAAGGGAGAGATCACGGACTTCATCCGGATCGAAGCCTCTCTGCCCACCCTCCATTACCTGTTGGACCAGGGGGCTGCTGTGATCCTCCTGGCCCACTTGGGCCGTCCCAAAGGCAAGGTGAACCCCAAGTTCAGCCTGAAACCTGTGGCGGAAGCCCTGAGCCAGCTGATCCACCGCCCGGTGCAGTTCTGCCCGGACTGCGTGGGGAAGGAAGCCCAAGCTGCAGCAGCCCAGCTGCGGAACGGGGACATCCTGCTGCTGGAAAATCTCCGGTTCCATCCGGAAGAAGAAAAGAACGACCCCCATTTTGCCCAGGAACTGGCTTCTTTGGGAGATGTATTCGTCAATGACGGGTTCGGGGTTTCCCACCGGGCCCATGCTTCCGTGGAAGGGATCACCCATTATCTGCCTGCCGTGGCTGGTTTCCTGCTGGAAAAGGAAATCGCCTATCTGGGAAATGCAGTGGATAAACCCCAGCGTCCTTTTGCTGCCATCATCGGCGGGGCCAAAGTGGCAGACAAGATCGCTGTCATCCGCAGCCTGATCAAAAAGGCCGATGTGATCCTCATCGGCGGCGGTATGGCCAATACCTTCCTGGCTGCCAAGGGCTATGACCTGGGCAAATCCCTGGTAGAAAAAGAAAGCCTGGGGATCGCCAAGGACCTGTTGGCGGAAGCGGCGGCCCAGAAGACCAAGATGCTGCTGCCAGTGGACCTAATCATGGCGGCCAGCTTCTCCAATGAAGCGGACCATGAAGCGGAAGACCTGGATGCCCTGAACCCGGACTATATGGCCCTGGATATCGGTCCCAAGACAGCGGAACTGTATGCCCAGACCCTGGCCGACATGAAGACCATCGTCTGGAACGGTCCTATGGGTGTGTTTGAAATGCCCAACTATGCGGAAGGGACCCGGCGGGTGGCGGAAGCCATGGCCGCTTCTGACGGCATCACCATCGTAGGCGGCGGCGACAGTGCTGCCGCGGTGAAACAGATGGGTCTGGCCGATAAGATGAGCCATGTGTCCACCGGTGGCGGGGCCTCCCTGGAATACCTGGAAGGCAAAGTGCTGCCCGGACTGGCTGCCCTGGATGATCTGCGGACGCCTATCGTGGCCGGCAACTGGAAATGCCACAAGACTGTGGAAGAAGCCATGGAATTGGCCCACCAAGTGGCTCATGGAACGGAAATGGCCCGGGCCGAGGTGGTGCTGTTCCCGCCGTTCACTGCCCTGGAAAGCGTAGCGGCCATGGTGGATGACGACGGCATCGGTTATGGGGCACAGGACATTTTCTACGAAGATGAAGGTTCCTATACCGGCGCCGTATCCGGCCCCATGATTGCGGAAATCGGGTCCCGGTATGTGTTGGTGGGCCACAGCGAACGGCGGAAATTCTTCAACGAAACCAACGACATCGTGGTGAAGAAGGTCCTGGCCGCTTTCCGGAATGATCTGGATCCAGTGCTGTGCGTGGGCGAAGACGCCGACGAACACGAAAACGGCTCCACTAAGGATAAGATCCTGAGCCAGCTGACTCCTGTACTCAATGTGCTCACCGACGGGCAGATCCAGCACCTTTTGGTTGCCTATGAACCGGTCTGGGCCATCGGCAGCGGCAAGAGCGCCGAAGTGCGGGATGCGGTGGCAGCTGCGGATCTGATCCGGAAAGCGGTTGCGGAGAAATTCGGCAAAGAGGCGGCCCGCCGGGTACGGATCCTCTACGGCGGCAGTGTGACCAGCGAAAATGCCCATGCTTTCCATGAAGACGGCATCGATGGTGTCCTGGTAGGCGGAGCCAGTCTGTCTGCCCAGGAATTCTGCGCCATTGCCAATACCTTCTGAGGCTGTCATGAAAAAGAAACCTGTAATGCTGATGATCCTGGACGGCTGGGGAATCGCGCCTCCCAGCCCCACCAATGCAGTGACCCGGGCCCGGACTCCTCATCTGGACTTCTATTTCAACCGGTATCCCCACAGCCAGCTCCAGTGTTCTGGAGAAGCGGTGGGCCTGCCGGAAGGACAGATGGGCAATTCGGAAGTGGGCCATCTGTCCATTGGTTCCGGCCGGATCATCTACCAGAGCTTGACCCGGATCACCCGTGCCGTCAAAGACGGCAGCCTGGAAACCAATCCGGTGCTGGTGAAGGCCATGGAAAAAGCCCGGGACAACGGAAAGAAACTCCATCTCCTGGGCCTGCTCAGTGACGGTGGGGTCCACAGCCACGTCGATCATCTGCTGGGTCTCCTGGCCATGGCCAAGAAGCAGGGGGTGGAGAAAGTCTATGTCCATGCTTTCCTGGATGGACGGGATACTCCGCCCCAAAGTGCGGCGCCTTTCCTGGAACAGGTGGAAAAAGCCTGTCAGGAGCTGGGGGTGGGACGGATCGCCACGGTTTCCGGCCGGTATTATGCCATGGACCGAGACAAACGGTGGGACCGGATCCAGAAGGTGTATGACATCATGACGGGAGGCGAAGGCCAGGAAGCTGCCAGTGCGGCGGAAGGCCTGGAAGCCGCATATGCAGCTGGGCAGACCGACGAATTCGTGGTGCCCTTCCGGGTGTCTGGAGTGGACGGCACCGTGGAACAAGGCGACAGCCTGATTTTCTTCAACTTCCGTCCGGACCGGGCCCGGGAATTGACCCATGCTTTTACGGATACGGAATTCCAGGGATTTCCTCGGAAAGAAGACCAGTTGCCCGTCCATTTCGTCACTATGACGGAATACGAAAAGGGCATCCAGGCACCCGTGGCATTCCCCCCGGAAGAAATCCGGGATACCCTGGCGGAAGTGGTGTCCAAAGCTGGACTCCATCAGCTCCACATTGCAGAAACGGAAAAATATGCCCATGTGACCTTTTTCTTCAATGGAGGACGGGAGAAGCCCTTCCCCAACGAAGACCGGATCCTGGTGCCTTCTCCCAAAGTGGCCACCTATGACCTGCAGCCGGAGATGAGCGCCTATCTGGTGACGGAAAAGCTCCAGGAGGCCCTGGACAAGGATCTGTATGACCTGGTGATCCTGAACTTCGCCAATCCGGACATGGTGGGCCATACTGGTTCCCTGGAGGCAGCGGTGAAGGCCCTGGAGGCTGTGGACGAATGTGTGGGCAGCCTGGCGGACAAAGTGCTGCAAAAAGGCGGTGCCCTGTGCATCACCGCAGACCATGGGAACCTGGAAGAAATGGAAGATCCGGTGACCCATGCTCCTATGACCGCCCATACCACCAACCCGGTGCCATTCCTGGTAGTGGGGGCGGAGCCGGGGACCCAAGTGGAAGATGGAGGCCTTTCCGATATCGCTCCCACCCTGCTGGAGCTCCTGGATCTGCCCAAACCCGAGGCCATGACCGGCCATTCCCTGCTGATACGGAAGTAAACTTTTACGCTGTTTTGCCTGTTCAAAAGCAATTTGCCAAAATTGATTTCCATCGACTAGAGACTAGTGACTAGAGACTAGCCTGGGGAATCTATTCCCCAGGCTCAACCATAACGAGGTGAAAACAATGCCAATCATTGAAAATGTGTGCGCAAGAGAAATCCTGGATTCCCGGGGCAATCCCACGGTAGAAGTGGATGTGCTGCTGGATGACGGCACCGTAGGCCGTGCAGCTGTTCCTTCCGGTGCTTCCACCGGGGTCCACGAAGCCGTGGAACTGCGGGACGGAGACAAAGACCGTTTCGGCGGCAAAGGGGTCTCCAAAGCTGTGGACAATGTGAATGACACCATTGCCGACGCTATCATCGGTCTGGATCCCACCCGTCAGGTGGAAATCGATGAAGCCATGATCCGTCTGGACGGTACGCCCAACAAGGGCCGTCTGGGGGCCAACGCCATCCTGGGGGTATCCCTGGCTGTGGCCAAGGCTGCAGCACTGTCCATCGGGCTGCCTCTGTACCAGTATCTGGGCGGGGTCAACGCCAAAGAACTGCCGGTTCCCATGATGAACATCCTGAACGGCGGTGCCCATGCGGACAACAACGTGGATATCCAGGAATTCATGATCATGCCGGTAGGCGCTGACAGCTTTGCCGAAGCCCTGCGGATCAACGCGGAAATCTACCAGGCCCTGAAGAAAGTCCTGAAGGATAAGGGGCTGGCTACGGCTGTAGGGGATGAAGGCGGCTTTGCTCCCAACCTGGAAAGCAACGAAGAAGCCCTGCAGGTGATCGTGGAAGCCATCGAAAAAGCCGGCTACAAACCCGGTGAACAGGTACGGCTGGCCATCGATACCGCTGCCAGCGAACTGTTCGAAGACGGCAAGTACAACCTGAAAGGGGAAGGGGTCGTGAAGACTGCCACCGAAATGGTGGAGTGGTATGCTTCCCTGTGCGAAAAATACCCTATCGTCTCTATTGAAGACGGTTTGGCGGAAGATGACTGGGACGGCTGGAAACAGCTCACCGATGTTCTGGGCAAAAAAGTCCAGCTGGTGGGGGATGACCTGTTCGTCACCAACGTAGAACGGCTGAAGAAGGGCATTGAAATGGGTGTGGCCAATGCCATCCTGATCAAACTGAACCAGATCGGGACTTTGACCGAAACCCTGGATGCCATCGAAATGGCCAAACGGGCTGGCTATACCGCCATTGTCTCTCATCGGAGCGGTGAAACGGAAGATACCACTATTGCGGATGTAGTGGTGGGCACCAACGCTGGACAGATCAAATCCGGGGCACCCTGCCGCACTGACCGGGTGGCCAAGTACAATCAGTTGCTGCGGATCGAAGAAGATCTGGGAGCTGCTGCCCAGTACAATGGGATGGATGTGTTCTATAACATTAAATAAAATTTGTCAGCGGTCAGCTGACTGTGAATGCCGGTTGCTTCTATGGATTGGGATGTTGTACCGTTCGTGCAGCATCCCTTTTTCCTATTCTATTTTTCATTCTGATTTTTTATTGTATAGAAGAAGGGTGAGTTATGCAGCTTCAACAATTGATTTATTTTGTGGTGGTAGCGGATCAGGGGAGTTTCAACAAAGCAGCAGAAAAGCTCTATACTACACAGCCGAATCTGAGCAAAGCAATCGGCAATCTGGAAAAGGAAATAAATGCCCAAGTATTCTGCCGGTCTAATAAGGGCGTTTTCCTGACAGAGCAAGGAAAGAAGCTGTATAAATATGCGCGTTCGATTATCGATCAAGTCGAACTGATCCGGGGCTTGGCTGATTTAGAACCCCTCCATACACTGTCCATTGCCTCTTACCCAGTTCCCACTATGGGTGATATCGTTTCAGAATTTTATAAAAAACATCAGAACGAAAATATCAGTATTCAGCTTGTACAAAAAAGGATGCAGAAAGTCCTGGAACTGGTGGAAGAGAGAGAAGCTGAAATCGGTTTCATCATGAATAATGTGGTGCAGACAAAAGAATTGCGGCATATGTTGAATTTTAAAGGACTGGAATATCATTTTATTGGAACAGATACATGGTATGTGAATTTGGGTCCTAACAATCCATTGTACGACCGGGATAGTGTCCATATGGAGGAATTGTTGAAATATCCATATATCAGACGACCGGATGACTATTTTTCGAATCTTTCTTTTTATTTAGAAATTGATGGGATTCCCTTAAAACGATTTAAAACCAAATTTTATGTAGATGATACGGCAAGTCTAATTTCCGTCCTTAAGGCAACAGATGCAGTTCGTTTTGGACCAAAGTTGAGTAGGAAATCATTTTTGCCTTATGGAATCCGTACGATAGCCATTGCAAACTGTAATGTCAAGATTTCCGTAGGATGGGTGAAACGGAAGAAAGAAGTTTTGAGTGCTGAAGCAGCAGAGTTTATCCATATGGTGGAAAAGCAATTTCATTCATCTGTTGATATAGAAAAATAATAGAACTCAAGTTTTTTAATCTTGAATCAAAAACTGTCATTCAAGCATCCATGTGCCTGAATGGCAGTTTTCGCAAATGGAAATCACTATAACTGAAAAGACAGAATATATAAATCGGGGTTATAACAGAGGTATAAATATATGAACTTATGAAAAAATAAAAAAATTCGATAAAATAAAATCGTAAGAAAGGAGTTGATGGCAGATGGATGGAATCGTTGCACTGATGATACTTTTATGTGCTTATGCTATCAGTGAATTAGTTGCGAAAAAATCTAAAGCGGTCTTTTCAACAGTCCTTACTCTGGCGTTTCTGTTATTAATTGGGTTCTGGAGTAATCTTTTGCCCAAAACGATTATCAAAGATGCCCAAGTCTCCAGCTTTGGCAGACTGATAGCTGGGATATTGATTGTATCCCTGGGTACGACCATTGATTTTCAAGAAATAAAAGACCAATGGAAAGTAGTGCTTACCTCTGTGATTTGTGTCATTTGTGCTGTCGGGACCATCATCTGCATTGGATCCTGGGTAATTAATCCGGTTATAGTCATTGCAGGAGCTCCAATTTTTGCTGGCGGAAGCGCTGCAACCTTGATTGTTACAGATGCTTTGCAGGAAAAAGGGCTTTGGACAGCCAATACCTTCTGCATTATTCTCTATGTAACACAGAAATTCATTGGAATCCCCATTGCTTCTTACTTTTTACGAAAAACTGCTATCGCTTTGCGGCAAAATCCGGTTTTTGTAAAAGAGTTTGCAGAAAAAAATAAGACAGATGGTAGAGAAATAAGAATGGCAATCCTGCGTTTTGGCAAAGAATTTGACAAACCCTCTGTGTATTTAGCAAAGCTCAGTGTAGTAGCTGTCCTGGCTTTCTGGCTTTCACGGCTTCTCCAGGGTATCCTCCATTATTTTGTTCTCTGTTTGATTTTAGGGATGATTTTTTTTGCTCTGGGATTTTTGGATAAGGATATCCTGCGTAAAACCCAATCTAGTGGATTGATAACTTTTTTAATTACCATCCTGATTTTCTCCAATCTTGCTGTAACTACTCCGGAACAAGTCTTTTCCGTGTTTCCCATTCTGCTCTTGACAGCTTTTCTAGGTGTCGGTGGTGTCTTAGCTAGTGGATGGGGATGCAGCAAGCTCTTCCACATCCCATTCGGTCTGACTGTCTCTTTGGGGATAAGCTGTACTTTCGGATTTCCAACGACAATGCTCATCCCTCAGGAAGTTGCTGAAGCGATAGGGAAAACAGGAGAGGAAAAGAAAGCCCTTTGTAATTATCTGCTTCCCAAAATGTTGACAGCTGGGTTTATCACGGTGACGATTGCTTCTGTGGTATTGGCCGGAATTGCAGTAAAAATAATTTGAAGAGGTGGAAAAATGAAAACAATCTATCAAGAAATTCAAAAGTACATCGATGGACAGAAACAAGAGATGCTCACTCTCTGGGAAACCCTGGTCAATACAGAAAGCGGGACCAAACGAATAGAAGGGGTGAACCAAATTGCTTCCATCCTGCAGCATGAAATGAAAAAGGTGGGAATGGATACCAGGCAGATTCCGGTGCAAAATGCAGGAAACTTATTGACAGCGACGTATAATCCCAATAGTTCAAACAGACCTCTTCTTTTTATTGGACATATGGATACCGTATTCCCTGATGGCACTGTCGAAAAAAATCCTTTCCGCATAGATCAAGAGGGTAAAGCATATGGCCCTGGTGTGCTGGATATGAAGGGTGGTCTTGTTATTGCATTGTATGCTGTTAAAGCATTGAAAGCTGTGGGATGGATCAAACGGCCGATTAAGATTGTCTTTGCCAGCGATGAAGAAAATCTTCACATGAATTCTGATGCAAAGGCAATCATTGCCAAAGAATGTCAGGGAGCAGTGGCAGCATTTAATTTTGAAACAGGATATTTGGATGACCGAATGGTCGTTGGCCGAAATGGTGGAGGTCCTGTAAAAATCACCATCCATGGAAGGGCTTCTCATTCAGGGATAGCTCCAGAAAAAGGCAGATCGGCAATATTGGAAGCAGCTTCCAAAATATTGAAAATCGAAAACCAGAATGATATTCCCAGAGGCCGGCTGATTAACTGCGGGGTAATCAGTGGAGGAATTGGAGAAAATACTATTCCGGACAGCTGTACTATCCGTATTGGCATTCGTTTTCCCAATACCGAAATCCGAGATGAAATTTATCATATTCTGCAAGAGGCTGTCACCAAACAGTATGTACCGGATGTAACATCTGAACTGGATTTGAGCCGGGTGATGGAATGCATGGATACAACTAAAGGTGTCAGCAAATTATTCCAGTATATCAAGAAGACTGCCATTGAATCTGGATACGGGAATATTGAAAGCTTTAGAGTTGGTGGACTGTCTGATTCGGGTATCACTGTTGCTCACGGAATCCCTACTGTCTGCGGAATGGGCGTCAAAGGAACGGGTAATCATACGGCATCAGAATATGCTGAAGTAGAATCTCTTTTCAAAAGATGTGTACTGGCAGCAAGTGCAACCTATGGATTTGAAGATCAGTACGTAGATTAGGAATGAAGGTGAAAAAAATGGTTGAGCAAAAAGGAATCTCTTCTCAAAACGGTAAAGTTGGAATTAAAGCTTGGATCTCCCTGATTCTTTTGATTGCTATCCTTTCAGGGATATTCAGGACGGCAGAAGGTCCCATTAAAATACTGGATTTCACTAATTTGGCAGGTGATTTTGGAAAAATTGGTCAGACGGGTTCAAACCTTATCGGTAAAGGTGGATTTGGAGCTAAAAGTGGATTTATGGCTGGCCTTAATCTGATTCCAGCGGTTATGTTTTTCTGTGGTCTGATGGGAGTGTTTGAACAACTTGGTGCATTTAAAGCTTCAGATATCTTGTTTCGACCGTTTCTTCGTCCTTTGCTGGGGATTCCCGGTAAATGCGGTGTGGCATTTATTTCGTGTTTTACAGGTTCAGATGTGGCTGCTGTTATGACACGGGATTTATATGATGCAGGAGAAATTACGGATGATGAACGGACCATTTTTGCATCGTTTCAGTATGCTGGGTCCGCTTGTATCAATAATACGATTACAGGGGGCGCTCCTTTGGTTGCTATTAGCCCGGTAGCACTGGGGCCTTGCCTGTTGATTATGATTCTCTGTAAATTTTTGGGAGCGAATCTGGTTCGGCTGGTCCTTAAAATGCAGGCAAGGAAAGAAGGAGTAAAAAAATGACAACGGTGGAATCCACAATCAAAAGAACAGATCCTTCAATTGTAGAAACCTTTTTAAAAGGTTGTGGGCGGGGATTTAAAGTCGGGATTGAAAATATAACTCCGGCTATGATTCTTGGGTATGTACTGGTATATATTTTACAGGAAACGGGCATCATGAAGTTGTTAGGCGTAATCATGGCTCCGGTGATGAACCTTTTTGGACTTCCTGGAGAAGCCTTTGCGGTGTTGATTTCCGCATTTTTCGCCAAAGCGTCTGGCTGTGCTACGGCTGTTTCAATGTATGAATCCGGTGTTTTGACGTTGGGACAGGCAAGTATGATGCTCCCCGCTTGTATCCTGATGGGAACTCTGATTGGACACTATGCTCGCATCGTACTAGTTACAGGGACTAACAGAAAATGGCATGGCCTCTTAATTGGAACCTGTTTGTTGGACGCCGCTGTTTCTTTGATTATCATGAGAGTTGTTCTTATGATTATAGGTGTTCAATAAAATGAAGGGATTACTTAGAATTGACGTGGAACGGGCAAAAAATCTTAAAATTTTTGGCAGCATCTTGATTGTGACTGTCATGCTGATAGATTCTTTCCTGTTTCCGTTGATGGACGGTTTCATCTTATCCTGCGCCATTATATCCATGGTATCTTTGATTATAGGAATTTGATATTCTTCGGCTCATTGACTTTTTTTATGGATTTGTATGTATGCATAAAAGGGAATCATCACAGGACAATGGTTTAATTTGATATTTTGGCTGTGAAAAACGGAAGGAAATCTTTCTTCCGTTTTTCACAGTTTTTTTATAATAAAAAGTAATTTGGACAAAGAAGTCTGTAATAGCGTATACTGTTTATAAAAATGTTTTTGTAAAGGTGATAAGTGAATGTCTGAAAAATCGTTTCTGTTGGCGGTTTTTGACCGGTATGTTTCCCGGTTCGATCCGGATACTCCGGGGATCCTCAGCAAGCAGCGCCATTCCCGGATCGTCAGCAGCTTGTGCGAGAATTTGGCCCGGGAACTGGGATGGACGGAAAGAGAACAGGAGCTGGCCTGGGTGATGGGGCTGCTCCACGATATCGGCCGGTTCGAGCAGGCCCGGCGGTTCCATACTTTCATCGATTATAAATCCATGGATCACGCCCGGTACGGGGTGTGGTATCTCTTTGAACAAGGGCACATCCGGGATTTCCTGCCCCAGCCGGAACCGGAACGGGACCGGATCCTGGAGCTGTCCATCCTGTGGCACAACGGATATGTCGTCCCGGCCGGGGTCACCGGAAGAGCCCGGGATTTTGCCCTTTTGCTCCGGGATGCAGATAAAATCGACTTGTTCCGGGTCTATGCCAGGTACCTGGATCACCCGGAACAGGTATGGCAGGTTTCCCTGGAGGATTTGGGCAGTCAAGCCATTTCTCCCAAAGTTTTGGAAGAGGCCCTGGCGGGGAAACTGGTACATACTGAATACAAAAAGACCGCCCTGGACTTTTTTACGGGATGTTTATGCCAGTTGTTTGATGTCACTTATGGTCCCAGCCGGGAAATCATCTGCCGGCAGGGCTATTTTGCCAAACTCCTTGGCTTCCAGCCGGGTAATCCGAAGAGTGCCCGTCAGCTGGAACAGGTGAAGGTGAAGCTCCGCCACTGGCTGGTATCGGGCCCTCCGACTCTTGTCCGCTGACAGGGCAGGCGGCTTTCTCTTTCCATTCTTCATAGAAATTCCATATTCCTGTGATACAATAATCAGAGAAGAATGAGAAAATCGGATATAAAGGAGGAATCAATTTGAACCAAACCATGGGCAGCCGCTATGAGGACTGGCGGCCGGTACTGGAAAAAGTACAGGCACAGCTGGTCCGGCAAATCCAACAGTACAATCAGAAAGAATTGGAAGAAACCAAGGAAAATGCCTATGAACATCTGATCTACCGGATCAAGGACCCGGCGAGCATGGCGGAAAAATGTGAACGGAAGGGGCTGCCGGTCAATGCTCGGTCGGCTCTTCATGGAGTCTATGATGCCATCGGCCTGCGGATCGTCTGTCGCTTCCTCAGCGATATCGACCGGAATCTCCGGCTGATCCGGGCCATCCCAGGCTGTGCCGTCATCAAGGAAAAAGATTATGTGCACAATGTGAAACCCAACGGCTACCGGTCCTATCATTTGATCTTGCGCCTGGAGGAACCTTTTCCCGATGTAGAAGGAGATACTCCGGGGATTTTCTATGCCGAAGTCCAGCTGCGGACCATCGCCATGGATTCCTGGGCCAGCTTAGAACATGAATTGAAGTACAAACGGGATATCAGGAACCCGGAACTGATCGGCCAGGAACTGAAACGGTGTGCCGACGAACTGGCCGCCTGCGATCTGTCCATGGAGACCATCCGGAAACTGATCCGGGAAAATTGACGAGCCACTCTGGAAAGGAGCCAAGAATCCATGAAAATATTACTTGCGGAAGACGAAAAAGCCATGTCCATGGCCCTTTGCGCCGTGCTGGAACATTCTGGCTATCAGGTAGATCCTGTATACGACGGACAGGCCGCTGTGGAGAAAGCCCGTCAGACAATCTATGATGCCATGATTTTTGATATCATGATGCCGGTGAAAGACGGAATCACGGCTTTAACGGAACTCCGGAAGGAAGGGGACCGGACTCCGGTGATCATGCTCACCGCCAAAGCAGAAGTTGACGACCGGATCACTGGCCTGGATGCAGGGGCGGATGATTACCTGACCAAGCCCTTTGCCATGGGAGAACTGTTGGCCCGGCTTCGGAGCCTGACCCGGCGCCAGGAAGAATTCAACCGGGATACCCTACAGGCCGGTACGGTGACATTGAACTGTGCGGAAGGGGAGCTTTCCAGCAAGAGCAGCGTGCGCCTTTCTCCCAAGGAAACCCAGTTGATGAAGTACTTGATGCAGCACCCGGGAAAACCCTGCGAGACCCGGATGCTCTTCGACCGTATCTGGCAGGATGAAAAGCAGGAAGACCAGGGAATCGTATGGATCTACGTATCCTACCTGCGGGAAAAGCTCAAGGCTATCGGAGGCAATCTCACCATCGACGGTCATCCGGACGGGGCTTTTGTGCTCCAGGCTCCGGTTGTGGCCAATTGACCGAGGTCCATCATGGATATGATCCATCGTCTGCGCAGGAAGTTCCTGCTGCTGGCTTTTATAGCCGTGGTCATCATCCTGGCCGGGGCCCTAGGGCTGATCAACGGCATTACCTATATGAAAATGCGGTCGGAAGTGAACACCCTGCTGACCGCCATTGTCCAGAACGATGGCATCATGCCCTCCCATCAGCCGGGGACCAGCACGGAAAGCTGGCTCAGCGATCCGGAATGGTACAATGATACCCCGGAATTCGCCCACCAGACCCGGTATTTCAGCGTGATCCTGGACGACAATGACAAGATCCGCCGGCTGAACCTGTCCAACATTTCCGCTTTCAATGAACTTCAGGCATTGGAAATCGCCCGGACACTGGCCGATGGTCCCCAGACTCAGGGGCTGTTCAAGAACAAGCGGGCCAGCTACTGTTACAGTGTGACGGAACGGTCCGGAGGCGGCCGCCTGGTGGTGGTCATGGACTGTACCCGGGATGTAGGAGCCGTGGATGCTTTTATGCGGTATTCCCTCCGATTCGGGTTGGTCTGCATCCTGCTGTACATGCTGATCCTTATGTTCCTGAGCAATTATGCCATCCGTCCCTTTGTGGAAAATGTGGCCAGCCAGAAACGGTTCATCACCAATGCAGGTCACGAGCTGAAGACCCCCATTGCCATCATCTCCGCCAATGCGGAAGCCCTGGAGATGATCAGCGGCAAAAGCCAGTGGACGGACAACATCCTGTTCCAGGTGAAACGGGTGACCCGGCTGATCAACGAGCTGATCATGCTGGCCAAAATGGGAGAAAAGAACCAGCAGCTGCTGAAATGGGAACCAGTGGACATCAGCCATACCTTCGCAGAAGCGGTCCAGTCCTTTGCACCGGTGGTGGAAGGAGAAAAGAAAAAATTGGTAAAGGAAATCCAGCCAGGGATCCAGGGGGAGACGGATGCCAAGTATCTTTATGAGATCTTCACCATCTTCATGGACAATGCAGCCAAATACTGTGATGAAGGAGGAACTATCCGGGCAGTACTGCAAACCCATGGCAAGCATGGATTCCGGGCGCAGGTTTCCAATGATTACAAGAACGGCGCAAAGGTGGACTATTCCCATTTCTTCGAACGGTTCTACCGGGGGGACGAAAGCCACAACAGCCAAAAGGCCGGGTACGGCATCGGTCTTTCTATGGCGGAAGAAGCCACCCGGCTGCTGGGCGGAAAAATCCAGGTAGACTATAATGACGGGGTGATCACCTTCGGAGTGACTTTTTGACAGAACAAGGAGGCATCTGCCATGGAACTGGGGATATTGGGCACTGGGGCCATCGCCCCCGTGGCTTTGGCGGCCATGGAGGCGGTGCCAGGGATCAGGGTGAAGGCCCTGTGGTGCCGGGAACACAGCCGGCAGCGGGGAGAAGTCCTGGCCCGGGAGTATGGGATTCCCCAGGTGTTCATGGACCGGGAAGCCCTGTTCCGGGAGGGCGGCGTGGATACGGTGTACGTCGCTCTGGTGAACCCGGTCCATTATGCATACGCCCGTGCGGCTCTTTTGGCGGGGAAAAACGTGATCCTGGAAAAGCCCTTCTGCCCGTCTTTTGCTCAGGCGCGGGACCTGGCGGAGCTGGCCCAAAGGCAAGGATCGTTCCTGCTGGAAGCCATGCCCCTGTGGCATGGCGCCCTGTTCCGGAAAGTCCGGGATCTGGTTCCCAAACTGGGCCCCATCCGGGTGATCCAGTGCAATTATTCCCAGTATTCCAGCCGGTACGACCGGTACCTGCAGAAAGAGGTGCTGCCGGCCTTTGATCCGGCGGCTTTCGGCGGGGCTCTATACGACCTGAACGTGTACAACATCGCCTTTGCTGTGGGCCTGTGCGGCCGGCCGGAAAAAGTGGCCTATGCCCCCAACCGGGGGTGGAACGGGGTGGATACCTCCGGGGTGCTGCTCCTGCAGTATCCCGGTTCCCAGGCCGTACTCACCGCTGCCAAGGATTCCGACAGCCCCTCTTTTCTCCAGATCCAGGGAGAAAAAGGCTGGTTGAAGGTGGAAGGGAAACCCATCCATCCGGACAGGCTGGTGTGGAAGTTTGTCCAGAGCCCGGACTGGGACCAGTTCAGCACCGGTGCCGGGAAAAAGGAAGAATCCGTCCAAAGCTGGTCCCCGCCGGAACGGAAGAACCGGATGGTGGAGGAGTTCGAGGACTATGCCCGGATCGTGGACGGAAAGAAAAAAGAGGAGGCGGAGGCTTATTTACAGATGACCCTTACCGCCAGTGAAGTGCTGGAAAGAGCAGCGCACAGTCTATAGTCACTAGCAGCCAAACGATAAAAAGTGTTGACGTTAAAGGTAAGGGATGGCCTGTTGAAATGGGAAAATAAGATGAAAGTCAGATATATTGGACCCAATCAAGGGGTAGATGCGTTTACCAGTAATAAAATTTATGAAGTTGTTGGGGTCAAGGTTCCATGGATTAAAATCATAGATGATTCAGGAGAAGACTATGTTTATTTGATTAACGAACCTCGTTTGCTGGATAGTGATGTATCTGGTAAGTTTGAAATTGTTGAAGATGATGGAAAGGGTACGTTAAAAAAAGCTTTTGAGGAAGCAAAAAAATGGACAAATCCAAACTGATTTTATCGAAATAAGCGCCCTGCTCTGGCAGACGGCAAAAAAACGGCAGAAATTTAGCGGAAAATATGTGTTTTACACAAATCAGCAGCTCTTTGCGTAATTCAAACAATTAGATTCCATGCGGGTCTCGGAAACTCTGGACAAAATCCAATGGTATGGTGTAAAATATAAGAATCTGATATGTGGAGGGAATACCTGTGGCTTTAGATATATTGATGGTCCTTGATGTGATCGTGAGCATCCTGATGATCGGTTCCATCCTGCTCCAGTCTGGGAAGAGTGCCGGCTTCAGCGGAATGGGAGGCGGAGAATCCCTGTTCGGCGGCAAACCTACGGACATGGATGAAGCGCTGGCCCGGATCACCGTAGTGCTGGGGCTGGTCTTTGCCGTCATCAACGTGGCGATTGCCCGCTTGCAGTAAGCAATTGAAGAACGTTCACAGATTTCACAGTGGCATTGCCTGGGTCGGGTAATGCCATTTTTGCTATGGGGAAGGGGGAGAGACCATGGTACTGCCTGGGGCGGAACCGTTTTTCTGGCGGGGAACAAACAAGAAGGGGGTCCTGCTGATCCATGGCTTCACCGGCAGCCCTTCAGAGCTGCGGGAACTGGGAGAGGAGCTCCACCGGAAGGGCTATACGGTGGAAGGACTGCTTCTGGCGGGCCACGGGACGGATCCCCATGATTTGCTGGATGTAAAAGCAGAACAATGGGAAAAACAGGTGCGCCAGGGTGTGGCACATCTCCGGGCCTGCTGTTCCCGAGTGACTGTCGTCGGCCTTTCCATGGGAGGGCTGCTGACCCTTTATGCCGGGGCGGTAACGGATGCGGATAAGCTGGTAGTGATTTCTACTCCCATCTATCTCTACGACTGGCGTATATATTTCCTGTGGCTGGCGGACCAGCTGCCCTACTGGGCCATCCCCAAGCATCCGAGGACCATCGATGCTCCGGAACGGTACAATGTGGCCTATCACTGTATGTCCATCAAAGCTGTCCATCAGCTGGTCCGGCTGCTGAAGGCGGTGAAGGGGAAATATCTGCCTCGGGTGCATCAGCCCCTGCTGATCATCCAGTCCAGGATGGATCATACGGTGCGGCCGGAAAGCGCATCCTATATTGAACAACATGCGGCATCGGCCCGGAAACAGGTGCTGTGGGTGCCCCAGGCCAGGCATGTCATGACCCTGTACAAAGGCCGACAAGCCATTTACACGGCCATTGAGGCCTTTTTGGAGGAATAGAGAAATGGAAAGAACGAGAGATACCATGTGTTTCGGCTGTGGGAAGGATAACCCTATGGGGCTCCACCTGCATTTCCGCACCGATGCGGAAGGATGCTATACCAGTTTCGTCCCCCAGCCGGTCCATCAAAGCTATGATGGCCGGATGCACGGAGGCCTGATATCCACTCTGCTGGACGAGACCATGGGCAATTATCCTTATATGTATGAACACAAAGTGGCCTACACGGCCCGGCTGGAAGTCCGCTTCCGGCAGCCGGTGCGTATCGGGGAACGGATCGAAGTGATCACCAAAGTGAAGCGGAGGAAAGGGCAGCTGCTGGAAATGACCGGGCAGGTGGTCCGGGAGGACGGGACCATCGCAGCGGAAGCAGATGGCAAGCTGATGTATGAGGAGAGAGAATGACGAATACGGAATTGGAAACACGGCTCCTGGGATATATGAAGGAACATCCGGTGGCCCCTGTGGGAGCGGAAGAACTGCTGAAAGCCCTGGCGCTGGAAGGCAATGACCTGAAGCTGTTCTGGCAGGTGCTGAAAGACCTGGAAGACCGGGGACAGGTAGTAAAGACCCGGTTCAATACCTATGGACTGCCGGCAGCCATGGGCCTGGTAGTAGGCCGCTGCCAGGTGACCAGCAAGGGCTTTGCCTTTGTGGTCCCGGAAGAGAAAACGGCTGACGGGGATCTCTTCATCCCGGCCAGCAGCCTCAGCGGCGCCATGGACGGAGATACGGTCATGGCACGGGTAATGAAGAGCGGCTTCGACGACCGGCAGGAAGGGAAAATCATCCGGATCCTGGACCGGGCCCATCATAAACTGGTGGGGACCTTCAGCAAATCGGGAGAATTCGGCTTCGTGATCCCGGACAACAAACGGGTGGGCCGGGATATCTATGTACGCCGGAAAGATTTCAACGGAGCCCGTGACAAAGAAAAAGTCGTGGTGGAAATCACTACCTGGCCGGATGAACGGCGGAACGCAGAAGGAAAGATCGTGGAGATTCTGGGGAAACCCGGGGATATCGGCCTGGAAATCCTTTCCATCATCAAGGACAACGACCTGCCCACTAAATTCCCGGCACCGGTCCAAGCGGCTGCGGAGAAAGTGGAACAGAAAATCAAAAAGAAAGAGCTCCAGAACCGGCTGGATCGGCGGAAATGGAACATCATCACCATCGATGGGGTGGATTCCAAAGACCTGGATGATGCGGTCTATGTGGAAAAACAAGGGGAGAATTATTTCCTGGGGGTCTATATCGCCGATGTAAGCTACTATGTGCAGCCTCATTCCCTGCTGGATCAGGAAGCTTATGAACGGGGGACAAGCGTCTATCTGGTGGACCGGGTGCTGCCCATGCTGCCGGTGGAACTGAGCAACGGCATCTGCAGCCTGAACGAAGGGGAAGACCGGCTGACCATGGCCTGTGAGATGCTCATCGACGGGAAGACCGGCCGGACCATTTCCTTTACCATCGCCCCCAGTGTGATCAACAACCATCATCGGATGAACTATCCCGATGTGCGGGCCATCCTGGTGGATCAGGATGAGGACTTGCGGGAGAAATATGCGGACATCGTCCCCATGCTGGAAAATATGGCCCAGCTCCAGAAGGTGCTCCATAAAAAGAGGGAACGCCGGGGCGCCATCAATTTCGAACTGCCGGAACAAAAGGTGCTCCTAGATGAAGAGAAACATCCAGTGGCCATCGTGAAGCGGGAACGGTCCGTGGCCGAGATGCTCATCGAAGAATTCATGCTGGCCGCCAACGAAACAGTAGCCGGCTTTATGGCCAAACACAAACGGCCCTTCATCTACCGGGTCCATGACCTGCCGGATCCAGAAAAGATCCAGAACCTGGCCAAGCTGATGGCTCTCTTCGGAGTCACCCTGAAAATAGAAGAGAAGATGCGTCCTAAGGAACTCCAGCGGGCCCTGGACAAAGTGTCTGGGAAGCCGGAAGAAAAGCTGATTTCTACCGTAGCGCTCCGGAGCATGCGTCAGGCCGTCTACCAGACGGAGAACATCGGCCATTTCGGCCTGGCGGCACACTTCTATACCCATTTCACTTCTCCTATCCGCCGTTATCCGGACCTGATGGTCCACCGGCTCCTGCGTCGGCAGCTGGAGGGTGAACGGCTGAGCCGGCAGCAGGCGGAAGAGAGGACCCAGCGGCTGAGCCTGGTGGCCTCCCACTGTTCCATCCGGGAACGGGCTGCCATCGATGCGGAACGGCAGACGGTGGATCTGAAGATGGCTGAATACATGCTCCAGTTCGTGGGGCAGGAATTTGCCGGGACCATTTCCGGGGTCTCTTCCTTTGGCTTCTTCGTGGAACTGGAAAATGGAGTGGAAGGGCTGGTCCACATCTCCAGCCTTACGGATGATTACTATGATTATGTGGACGGCCAGTATGCTCTGATCGGCCAGCATCTGGGCCATCGGTACCGGCTGGGTGACCAGGTGGAGATCCAGGTCCTCCAGGTGGACGTCTCCGAGCGGAAGATCGATTTCGTCCTGGCCGGCCTGGCACCGGAAGCGGCAGACCAGATGCGCCGGGAATTGGGACGGCAAAAGAAGACCAAGACCGGCATTGCTACGGGAAGACTGCGGAATGAGACCACTGGCCGGAAGAGCGAAGGTCGGAAAGAGACCGGGAAGAAGAGCGGCCGCAGGAAAAAGAAAAAGAGCGGGTCTCAGAAACAAAACGGGGCCGGGCTGAGCCAGCTGCTGCCCCAGGGGACTGCGGCAGGAGCAGAAAGCAGCGGAAAGAAGAAAAACAACCGCCGGCGGCGGAGAAGAAGGGATCGGAAACATGGAAAAGCCAGTGAAGGTAATCGCAGAAAACAGGAAAGCAAGGCATGACTATTTCATCCACGAAACCTATGAAACCGGCATGGTCCTCACCGGGACGGAAGTGAAATCCCTCCGCCAGGGGAAGGCCAACCTGAAGGATTCCTATGCAGCTGTGACCAAGAGCAGTGAAGTATACATCTACAACCTCCACATCAGTCCTTACGAACACGGGAACCGGTTCAATGTAGATCCTCTCCGGGACCGGAAGCTGCTGATGCACAAAAGGGAAATCCAGAAGCTGATCGGAAAGACCAAAGAAAAAGGGTTCACCCTGGTCCCCCTCCAGCTATATTTCAGCCACGGATTGGTGAAGTGCAAACTGGCTCTGGCCACCGGGAAAAAACTCTACGATAAGCGCCAGGCCATGGCGGACCGGGCTGCTAAACGGGATATCGACCGGGCCATGAAAGAACGGAACCGGTAAACAAGAAAAGAGCTGCGGATCATACCGTCCTGGAAAAGGAAGGTGGGGCCGCAGCTTTTTTGATGGGAGGGATCGTAAAAATCTATTTCCGCAGGAATGCCAAAAGCAGAAAAGGGCGGGAGTGGAGTTCAGATATGCTATAATGATTTTATCCGAAACGCAAGGGGAGGCTCTAGTATGATACAGTATGGAAAAGGATTATTTTTGCTGGGGGGCCCTTGTCTCCTGAGCCGGCCCTCCTTCCTGTTGCCCCTGCCTTGACCCCATGGTATACTGTTAAGAATGAACCAAAGGAGGGTGGCTGTTTTGCCCATGACGGAGAATGTAAAGAAAAAATCCTGGCTTCGGTCCAAAATCACGTTCCTGCTCCTGACCTTGTTGGTGATCTTGGGGGTGGTGGGATACAATTATCGGACGGACATCGAGATGCGCATCATCCACTTGAAGCCCCAGCCAGTGCAGAAGGTGGAACTGGGGAAAATAGGGCTCCAGCTCCAGCGTTTCAATACACCGGAAATCACCAGCTATGATGTGGACAAGATCCTCAGTTTTGTGATTCGAGATGATAAATTCTACCTGGCACTGCGGAGCCAGGATGGGGACAGCACGGCGGTCCAGGCTTATGAGCGGAAGGAAGGGAGCCTGTTTCCCCTCCGGAGCTTCGGCAAGAAAGGCATCTATACGATTCCTGAAAAAATGGTCCTCAGTGTGAATATTGCCGGTAACGGGGATGTGGTCTATGTGAAGAAAGGGCTCCATACCCTCCGGGACGGGAATGATATCATCAGCCTGAAGGGAAATACCACTGCCACCCGGGTGGCCTTCCTGCCTTCTTTCGAACAAGCCTATCTCTATGGGAATGATAATTTTACTTTGGCCAATTACCGGGACGGGGCTTTTGAAAAGAACCATCCTTCTTTTCTCCACAATCGGGCTAAACCTTTTGCTGGCGGCCTGACTCAGGTGCGGATCACCCGGGATGGGACTATCTTCGGGGGCGGGCGGATCAAGCCCAATGGCCTTAACATGGTGGAAGCCTTCACTAACAAAGGGAAGGCTCTCCGGAGCTTTGGCAGCCCCATCCAGACGGATAAGGACTCTATCTATAACTTGATCGATATGGCGGTGCTGGACCATTATTTGGTGGTCATCGACGGGTTCACCCTGAAATTCTGGACCCGGGAAGGGCAGTATCTGGGGAACCTGAACAGTTCCAAGATGCTGGGGGACAATCTGAACTGTGCCAAGCTGGCCCCCATCGACGGGAATACCCTGGGAATCCTGGCCTTTGTCCGGAATGCCCAGACCCGGCTGGTGGAAATCAAGATCTTCGCACTGACGTTCTCGCGGTGAGTTGTAGAGCAGCTCACCTCCTTGTTGGTCACTGGTCAACGGTCACTGGTCACTGGCCGATGGAAAGAACCCGTGGCTGACGGGTTCTTTCGAATAAAAACTAAACTGTACTTTTTTTATCCGTTGTTTCTCTTGCGTTCTTTTAGAGAGACAAGGAACAAGCCAAAAGCGCGTCCAAGCCAGTATCCTACCATGAAAAGGCAGCCGCAGCCCGGCTGCCTTCCTTTGGCCAGTGACAAGTGACAAGAGACCAGTGACAGGGGTGTGAATTTTTTCACACCTCCTTTTTACCGAAAGGAGCAACCATGTCCAATATCCTTCACTGTCTCCAGTTGGGAGAGACCATGGATGACCGGTTCTTGGAAGAGGCCCGGTCTTTTCCCTACGGGTCCGCCCTGTTCCTGGTTCCCAATAGGTATTTCCAGCGCCGGATCCGCGAAAAAGGCGTGATCCGGGCTGCTACCATCGATTTCCTGCCCCAGGAGATCCTCCGCTGGAACGGGGGGACTCCCGGTTTCCAGCAGGTGAACCGGGCTGCCCAAAAAAAAATCATCCAGGAAGTCCTGGCGTATCTGAAAGAGAAACACCAGCTGGACTATTTTTCCAGTTTGGTGGAGAAAAGGGGCTTTCAAGACAATCTCCTGAGTCTGTTCGACGAATTATCCCGGGACGGCCTAGAACCGGAGACTTTCGAAAAGGTGCTGCTTTCCTGGAATCGGGAGGGAGCCCTGAAAAACAAGGATATGGATCTGGTCCGGCTCTATACGGCCTATTGTTTCAAACTCCGGGGACTGGGGCTGGAAGATCTGCCCCGGATCTATACCCGGGCGGCGGAAATCCTGGAACAGGGAGGGAGCGTCCCCTGGAAAAAATGCTATTTCAGCGAATTTTACCAGTTCGATCCGGTCCAGCTCCGGCTGATCCGGGCCTTGGGCCAATGCTGCTCAGTGGAAGTGGGACTGTTTTACGACCCGAAACGGCCAGAACTGAGCCAGGTGACAGAAAAAATCTATGGGGACCTGTTGGGAGACGGGTTCGATTCCGTCCGGGAAGAACCGGTGAGTTCAAAACCGGCAGACCTGATGGCCCTTACCAGGGATTGGAAGCCGGGAGCCCGGACTGATACAGGCGCCCTCCACATCCACCTGGGAGAAGGGGTGAGCCAGGAGCAGGAAATCCGGCTGGCCCTCACCTCCATCAAAGAACGGCTCCAACAAGGGGTGAAGCCGGAAGAAATCTTGGTCCTGGTCCGCAAACTGGCGGATTATCAGGGCCTGGTCCGTTCCTTTGCCGAATACGGCATTCCCTGCCAGCTGCCCCAGGTGGTGGACCAGCGGAGCCAGCCTTTGCCGGATTTCCTTACCAAGCTCATGGCAGCAGTCGGGGAAAAAGGGGACCTTTCCCGGTGGCAGGCTCTGTTCCGGTGCCCCCTCATGGAAGTGCTCTATCAGGTGGACCGGGGAAATTTGGACCTGCTGTATACCCAGCAGTATTTTTCCACGGTGGATGATTTCCGATCCTTCCTCCAGCGGAAGGAACTGGTGAGCACTGGGTTCTGGGACTTGGTGGATTTCCTCCAGGAAGACCATACATCGGCAGAATGGCGGGATGGATTCCTGGATTATCTAGCCCAGTGGCAGCTTCCCCAGGCTTGGGGCAAGCTCCATCAGGAAGGGAAGGTGGACCTGGATCAGGTGAAATTGCTGACCCGGACTGAGCAGTTTGTCCGGGAAACCCTGGAGGATCTGGTCCACACCTGGGAACTGTGGGGGCAGAAGGAGGCCATCCTGCCTCTAAAAGAGGTCAGGACCTTCTGGGAGGATTCTCTGAGCAGAGGTCCCCTGGTCCTGACTCCTGGGGAACCTCAGGGCATACCGGTGTTGGAAGCGGCTGAGATCCAGGGGACCTCTTTTCCCTATGTGTACCTGCTGGGAATCCGGGAAGGGGTGTTCCCGGCGGTGAAACGGGAAAGCTGGCTTTACAATGACCAGGAACGGGCGGAACTGAACAGCCTGGGGTTGGAGCTGAACCTTACGGCCCGGTCTATGGATACGGACCGGTACTTTTTCAGCTCCGCAGCAGCTCTGGCCGCTCAGGAACTGCATCTCAGCTGGTACAGCGATGAGGAAGGAGGAGCCAGCGCCTATATCACGGACCTTAGGAATTTCTTTGGAGAAGATTGCCTGCCGGTGACCGTGTACGAGAACGCTCCGGATCATTGTGCCAGCCGGGCCCAGCTGGTGGATTTCCTGGCCGAACAGCCCCATCTGGGGCCACAGGAACAGGCCTTCTTGCTGGATGCGGCCGGGCCAGACTTTTTGGAACGATCCCGGACGGAACAGCGCCGATGGGAAGAACCGGACAGCCCCTGGAATGGGACGGTACCGGATCTGGTCAGAAGGCCTCTCCATCTGTCCGCCTCCGCCCTGGATGACTGGCTCCAGTGTCCTTTTGCCTATCTGGCTTCCCGTCTGTGGAAAATGGCTCCCTGGCAGGAACGGACCGCTTTTCCCACCCCGGATATCGTAGGAGACCTGATCCACCAGACCCTGGCGGCTTTTCTGGGGAACCATCGCCGGGAAGGGCTGACGGGCCTTTCCCCGGCGGATCTGGAAAAAGAATTGGCAAAGACTTATGGAACCGTCTTTGACCAGATGTATCAGGAAGGGAAAATCGCTGCCAGCCCCCTTGTGGGCCATCTCCGGGACCGGTATGGAAAGTGGCTGCAGAACTGGCTCCGCAAGGAAATCGCCTATGAAGAGAACGACCAGTTGGGGCTGAAACCGGACCAGGTGGAATGGAGCTTTGGACGGGAGCACAGCCCCTGGCCGGAGCTGGCGAAAACCATAGATGGGGAAAAAGTGTACTTTTCCGGTCAGATCGACCGGATCGACACCAACGGACAGAAATGGGCCCTCTTAGATTATAAAACAGGACAGCCCCCTTCCGGCAAGAAAATCCTCCAGGGCAAAGCGGTGCAGCTGCCCCTTTACTTGGAAGCCCTGGAAACTTTGGGGACGATTTCCCAGGAGCAGATCCTGGGGGCCGGCTATGTACAGATGCGCAGCGGGGAACGGATGGGGGGGACCTGGAACGAGGACGTGAAGAAGGCCTTCCCCTGGATGCAGAGAGCAAAGCCTCCGGAAAAGGAAAAGGCACTCCAGGCAGCTGCCCAGGCGGTGGAAGAGGCGGTCCGGGAAATCCGAAGCGGCCATTTCCCCGCCCGGCCGGAAGGGAATTGTCCTGACTGGTGTCCGGCTCGGGATCTGTGCCGGATCCGGGAAAATCCCTACGGGACTGCCGACAAAGAGAAAGGAGAGGAGTGAAGCCATGGCCAGTTTTACCAATCAACAGCAGGAAGCCATTTCGACCCTGGACCGGAACGTTTCGGTATCAGCCGGTGCCGGTTCCGGCAAGACCCGGGTCCTGGTGGAACGGTTCCTGAAGATCCTGGGAGACCGGAAGGCCACCGCCCAGGAAATCCTGGCCATCACCTTTACCCGGAAAGCAGCCCGGGAAATGCGGGAACGGGTCCAGAAAGGGATCCTGGACCGGCTGGGAGCTACGGAAGAACCGGCTGACAAAACCTACTGGCAGGAACAGCTCCGGCTAGCGGATCAGGCTCCTATCACCACCATCGACAGCTTCTGCTCCCAGGTACTCCGGGAAAATCCGGTGGAAGCGGGGCTGGACCCCAATTTCACCGTCCAGGAAGAATACCAGATCCGGGCTTTCCGGGAAGAAACGGCCAGTGCTTTTCTCCAGCAAGGAATCCGGCAGCAGGATCCGGATCTCACGGCTCTGTTGGAACAGTATCCGGCGGACCGTCTGGCCAGGGTCCTGGTGGCTCTCATCGACCAGCTGCCAGAGATCCTGTCCCTGCCAGGAGGGCTGGCCGCCCCCTATGAAGCCAGCCTGGCAGGAGAAGAGAAAGGAAAGATTGCCGCGGAAGTGGCCCTGGATGTTCTTCTGGAGGCCTGGGATCAGGCAGGTGCCAAAAGTCGGGAAAAACTAAAAATCTTGGCAGACCAGAGGGAACAAATCCACCAGTGGATCGCCGACGGGTGCTATGATAAGGCCGCCGCAGCGTTAAAGCCTATTTCCGCCACCGGGAAGGTGAAAGACCTGGTGAAGGAAGCTAAAGCCACCCTGGAACAGCTGGCAGCCCTTGCCTTGGATGCCCAGGGAGCAGATCAGGTACGGCACTGGGAACAGGTCCTCGTCCGTTTCCGCAAGGCTCTGCTGGATGCGGCGGAAAACCGGGAAATCTACAGCTTCGGCTATCTTTCTGCCAAGGCAGTGGATCTGCTGGAAAAACGGCCCAATGTGCTCTTCCGGTATAAAACCCGGTTCAAATTCCTCATGGTGGACGAATTCCAGGATACCAATGAAGAACAGAAAAAACTGGTCTATCTCCTCAGCGGAGGCAGCAGCCGGAGCCTCCAGGGCCGGAACCTGTTCGTGGTGGGAGATGCCAAGCAGTCCATCTACCGGTTCCGGGGCGCGGATGTGAGCGTGTTCAAGCAGGTACGGGATGCCATCGATTCCACCGGGGGACGGAACATCGTCATGGATGACAACTTCCGTTCCGCTCCGGAAATCATCCGCGCCTGTAATACTCTTTTCGACGATCTTCTGGGCACGGATCAGGATTCCGATGTGACGGCCCAGCCCCTCCACGCCCATCAGCCTCCTTCCCGGAAGCCGGTGTTTGCCGTCCTGAAGAAAGGAGACTGCAGCCTGAAAGAATGCCAGCAGGCGGAAGGCCGGTATGTGGCCCAGGCCATCCGGCAGCTGGGGGAAGAGGAACATCTGCCTTTCGGTCAGATGGCCATTTTGCTGCCGGCCATCCATCTTTCCCGACAGTATGAAGAAGCCCTGTCCGCCCTGGGTATCAAGAGCCAGGTCAGCGACGGCAAAGGTTTCTACGACCGGCAGGAAGTGGTAGACTGGATTAATCTGCTGACTTTCCTCCTGAATCCCCGGAAGGACTGGGCCCTGGCCGGCTTCCTCCGCTCTCCTTTGGCAGGGCTCAGCGACCAGCAGCTGACAGACCTCCTGAAACCCTGGCCGGAACTGAGCCTGTGGGAAAGCCTCCAGCAGAGCCTGGAAGAGCCTTACAGCATCTTGGCACAGAAACTGGAGAAACTGCGCCTGACCGCCCAGTTCCAGTCTCTGCCGGAACTGATGGATCGCTTCCAGGAAAGTTTCGCCGTGGAACCTACTCTATTGGCCCAGAGGGGAGGCAGGGAGAAACTGGCTAACTTCCGGAAGCTGCGGGCCCTGGGAGTCAAGGCGGCCATGGAGGAGGGCAGCACTGCCCGGGATTTCCTAGACCGGCTGGATCTCATGCGCCAGCTTTCTGCCCGGGAAAGTGCGGCTAATCAGGAAGCGGATCCGGATGCGGTGAAGATCATGACCATCCACAAGTCCAAAGGGCTGGAATTCCCGGCGGTATTCCTTCCGGATCTCTCTAGAAAAGATCCTGCCGACACTGTGGGAATCCAGTTCCTGCCGGGAGAAGGCTTCGGAGTAAAGGTGCTGGATGAGGAAGATAATGATCGGGAAACTTCGGTCTATGCCCGGCTGAAGGAAGAACGGAGCCGTCTGGAAAAGGCGGAAAAACACCGGCAGCTGTATGTGGCTATGACCCGGGCGGAACGATTCCTGTACCTTGTGAACGTGGACGAAACCAAAGAAGGAAAGAAAAAAGACAGCGATCCGGAAAAAGAAAAGTGGGGCCAGGCTCTCCAGCGGGTGTTCGCCCCGGAAGGCCCCAACGGGGACCAGATGGACTGGGAAGAACTGGATGTGGCGGAGATCCTGGCAGCCCCGGAAGAAAGACAGGAAGAGGAAACGGAGGTCTTTACCTTGGATCCAGCAATCTATGAAAGGATCCAGCCGGTGACCGTACCCCGGCACCTGGAACTGTCTGCCAGCGCCCTTTTGGAATACGATACCTGTCCCCGGAGCTTCTACTACCATTATTTCCAGCATATGCCCGGCATAGAACAGGAAACCTATGGCACCGGGAACCACCGGATCTCGGCCATCGAACTGGGGACTTATGTGCATAAAGTGCTGGAACGGCTCCAGGAAGTGCCGGAAGAAACGGCTTTGGATGAAGCCCTGGAGGTGCTGGACCATCCGGACGCCGAAAAGCAGGTGTTCCGCCGGGAAGGCCAAAAGCTGGTGGATCGGTACTGTGCCAGTCCCTTGTACCAGGCACTGAAAGACCTGCCTGCCCAGGCGGAAAGGGAGTTCGAACTGCCCCTGTTCCAGATGGAAGAAGGCCAGGTAATGTTCCAGGGGAGTATGGACAGATTGGTGACCCTGGGAGACGGGCGGCTGGGGATCGTGGATTATAAGACCGGCCATCCTCCGGCGGATGGAGAAGAGAAACAGGGCTATACCCGGCAGCTGGCCATCTATGCTTTGGCTGCAGAAAAACTGTATCCCGGGAAGGAAGTGGCCTGGGCCAGGCTCCATTTCCTCCAGGACTGCTCCAGCTGGGAACTGAAGGACAGGAAGAAGGAAGAAGAGAAACTGGAAAGCCTGCTGGAAAATCTCCTCACCTGGGACAAAGAAGACCAGTTCCCCGCCAGGAAAGAGGGGTGCCAGTGGTGCCCCTACCGGTACTTCTGCACGGAATGAAATTCAAGAAATTTGCTGGCAAATCCATCCTTTGGACGTTGACCGTTGACAGGGCCGCCGCGTCTGCGGCGGCCCCCTTTAAAATCCTTTAATTTTCTGTCCATTCATGGTAAAATGACCGATGTAGTATGTTCGAAGGAGGCTTTCTGTGGCAGTACGGGGAATCTTATTTGACTTTGACGGGACGTTGGCCGATACCACGCCCTTGATCCTGGCTACTTTCCACCAGACTTTGGATCATTTCGTTCCGGAACGGCAGGTGGAAGATGATGCCATCATCAGCACTTTCGGCCTTCCTCTGCGGGAGGGACTGGCTGGGCTCACCGGCTGTACCGACCCGGCAGAGCTGGACCAGATGACGGCCTATTACCGTCAGTATAATACCGCCTGGCATGATGCGATGATCCGGCCCTTTCCCGGGGTCAAGGAAGGTCTTGCGGCTCTTCGCAAAGCCGGGGTGCCCATGGCCATTGTCACCAGCAAGTTCAAAGCCAGCTGCCAGAGGGGACTCCGGTGCCTGGGACTGGAGGATTCCATCGATGGCATCATCGGGTGCCAGGAATGCACCGCCCATAAACCGGATCCGGAACCCATGGAAAAAGGACTGGCGCTTTTAGGGCTCCGGGGTGAAGAATGTCTTTGCGTAGGGGATAGTCCTTATGACCTGGTCAGCGGGAAGAAGGCTGGCTGCCGGACTGTGAAGGTGGGATGGACCTCTTTCCGGAAAGAGTTCTTTGACCGGTTCATCCAGCCTGACTACACCATCGGGACCTTGAAAGACCTGCTTTCTTTCGTAGAACCATCAAAACCAGAGAGGTGATTGCATTGCGTACCATCGGGATCATCGGCGGCACTGGGGTGGAGGACGCTTCTGCTTTCGGGAAGCTGGCCCCGCTTACTGTGGAGACGCCCTTCGGCCCGGCCCACTGCCTGAAGGGAACCGCTGCTGGCCATGAAATCTATTTCTTGGCTCGGCATGGCCTGGACCACAGCGTCCCGCCCCACAAGATCAATTACCGGGCCAATATCTTTGCCTTGAAGAAGCTGGGTGTCACGGAGATCCTCTCCTTTACAGCAGTGGGGTCCCTGAACCAGGGGCTGCCTCCTGGCACCTTTGTAGTGACCAGCCAGCTGTTGGACTTTACCAAGAGCCGGGTGAATACGTTTTTCAATGGAGAGAACGGCCAGGTAGCCCATGTGGATTTTGCCCAGCCTTATTGTCCGGCACTCCGGGAACGGCTGATCCGCTGTCTCTTGAAACTGCGGCTCCGGCACAGCAAGCAAGGGACCTATGTAGTGACAGAAGGCCCCCGGTACGAAACAGCGGCAGAAGTGAAGATGTATGCCTGTCTGGGGGGAGATGTGGCTGGCATGACCAATATGCCGGAAGCAGTCCTGGCCAGGGAAGCGGAAATCTGCTATGCCAACTGTTCTGTGGTGACCAATATGGGGTCGGGACTGTCAGTCCGGGCCTTGTCCCACGAAGAAGTGACGGAAGCCATGGAAAAGAGGGAAAAACAGATCCTGTCCATCATCGAAGCCTATGTGCAGGATGACGGTCCCCTGGACCGGACTTGCCATTGCCACGAAGCCCTGAAGGAATACGGAGGCTTCCGGCTGGAGGCTTTCGGCGGGGACAAAAAGGAGGAATGACAGGGCACTATGATCTATGACATTGTACTGAAAGATGTGGAGCTGACGGAACCCGGCGACGGGAAGCGGTTCCAGATCGGGATCAACGGCAGCACCATCGCTTATGTGGGCACGGATCCGGTGGAAGGGCGGACCGTATTGGAGGGCCGGGACCATCTGGCAGTCCCTGGATGGGTGAACGCCCATACCCATGTGGCCATGACCCTGTTCCGCAGTTATGCCGACGATATGGCGCTGATGGATTGGCTCCAGAACCGGATCTGGCCCCTGGAAGCCAAGCTGGACGGCCGGGCGGTATACTGGGGAAGCCTGTTGGGCATTGCCGAGATGATCCGTACGGGTACTACCTGTTTTGCGGATATGTACTTCTTTATGGAAGAAACGGCCAAGGCGGCAGCGGACAGCGGCATCCGGGCGGTGCTTTCCCGGGGGCTTACTGGCAGCAGCGCTGAGGACGGAGCAGCCCGTCTGGAGGAGAATACTGAGCTGTACAAGAACTGGCATGGCGCCCAGGACGGCCGGATCACCGTGATGTTGGGACCCCATGCTCCTTATACCTGCAGTCCGGACTATTTGGAATCTGTGATCGTCCGGGCCCGGGAACTGGGGGCGGAGATCCATATGCATCTTTCGGAAACCGCCGGAGAAGTGACGGACTGTCGGGAAAAATACGGCAAGAGCCCCATCGCCCTGATGGAAAGCCTGGGGATGTTCGACGGGGGGACCCTGGCAGCCCACTGTGTCCATGTGGATGAGGAAGATATGGACATCCTGGCCCGGCATGGGGTCCGGGTGGCCCACAATCCCCAGAGCAACCTGAAACTGGCCAGCGGCATCGCTCCCGTGGCCCGGATGCTCCAGAAGGGCATCACCGTAGGTCTGGGCACCGATGGAGCCAGCAGCAACAACAACCTGGATATGCTGGAAGAAGTACGGCTGGCGGCTATGCTGGCCAAGGTCCAATCAGGGGACCCCAAAGCGGTGCCAGCGTCCCAAGCCCTGGCTATGGGCACCTGGATGGGGGCCAAGGCCGTTGGGCTTTCCGGCGTGGGGAAACTGGAAGTAGGCCAGAAGGCGGATATCGTCTTGTACAACATGGATTCTCCTGCCTGGTATCCTCGGCATGACCGGACGTCTCTTTTGGTATACGCCGCTTCTTCAGCTGATGTAGATACGGTGCTGGTGGACGGAAACATCCTGCTGCGCAAAGGGGAACTGACCACCATCGACCTGGAAAAAGTCACGGCGGAAGTGGGGCAGTGCCTGAAGGAAATGACAACCAGTGCAGAGTGAAGAGCGAAGACGGCGGGAATCTAATGCTTCCTTGCGAATCCGTAGGGGCTGCACGCCGGAGGCTCGCCTCGATGAACGACTCACGATGAACGAAAAACGACAATAAAGGAGTGTTTGGTGTGGCAAAGATCTTGAAGAAACTGCAGCTGGCTCCTGCAGTCTGGGAATTCGAAGTGGATGCGCCTCTGATTGCGCACAAATGCAAACCGGGACAGTTCGTCATGGTACTGGCCGATGAGACCAGCGAACGGATCCCTCTGACCATCGGTGATTTCGACCGGGAGAAAGGATCCATCACCTTGATGGTCCAGGCCGTTGGGAATACCACCCGCCATCTCTGCGAAGATTTTGCCCAAGGAGATGATATCCAGCACATCCTGGGACCTTTGGGCCAGCCTTCTGAAATGGGCAAATTCGGCACGGTGGTCATGGTCTGCGGGGGCATCGGTGTGGCGCCGGTCCATCCCATCGCCCGGGCTTATCACGAATTGGGCAATAAAGTGATCACCATCATCGGAGGCCGCAGCAAGGACTTGATCCTGTGGCGGGACCGGATGGAAAAAATCAGCGATGAAGTGATCATCACCACGGACGACGGTTCCGATGGCATCAAGGGCTTCGTCACCGATCCTCTCCAGAAGATGCTGGAAGAGGGGAACCATCCGGATCTGGTAGTAGCCATCGGCCCCATCATCATGATGATGAACGTGGCCAAGGTCACCAAGCCTTTCAACGTGAAGACCACTGCCAGCCTCAGCTGCCTCATGGTGGACGGCACGGGCATGTGCGGCGGCTGCCGGGTGCAGGTGGGCAGCGAAAGCAAATTCACCTGCTGCGATGGGCCGGAATTCGACGCTCATCAGGTGGATTTCAAGAACCTGATGCAGCGTTCCAAGATGTATAAGGACCAGGAAGCAGTAGAATACAGTTGCGGGGGGCATTGCAGATGCGTGGAGGAATGAGAAATCCTATGCCGGAACAGCCGGCAGATGTACGGAACCATAATTTTGAAGAAGTTGCTTTGGGTTATCCGGAAGCTACAGCGGTGGATGAAGCCCAGCGCTGCCTGAACTGCAAGAATCCCCAGTGCGTCAAAGGATGCCCGGTGAACGTGGACATCCCCCAGTTCATCCATGCGGTGACGGAACGGGATTTTGACGGTGCTATCCACATCCTGAAAAATAAGAATTCCCTGCCCGCCGTGTGCGGCCGGGTGTGTCCCCAGGAAAACCAGTGCGAAAAACACTGTATCCTGGGCATCAAAGGAGAACCCGTAGCCATCGGCCGTCTGGAACGGTTCGTGGCGGACCGGGCCCGAGAAGAGGGCACCGATATAGTGAAAGAAGGCTTGGCTCCCAAGAATGGCATCAAAGTGGCTGTAGTGGGAGGGGGCCCTTCCTGCCTGACGGCTGCCGGAGATCTGGCCAAGATGGGCTATGATGTGACCTTGTTCGAAGCCCTCCACAAGGTGGGTGGGGTGCTCATGTACGGCATCCCTGAATTCCGTCTGCCCAAGGCCATCGTCCAGCACGAAATCCAGCAGCTGAAGGAGCTGGGCGTGAAGATCATGACCGATGTGGTGATCGGCCGTACCTTTACCCTCCATGAACTTCTGGGAGAAGAAGGTTTCCAAGCTGTGTATGTGGGCACCGGGGCTGGACTGCCTCACTTTATGCGGATCCCTGGGGAAGCTCTCAATGGGGTTTATGCGGCCAATGAATTCCTCACTCGGGTGAACCTGATGGGGGCCTGGAAATTCCCGAAGATGGCCACCCCGGTCTATGTAGGGAAGAACGTAGCTGTAGTAGGGGCCGGCAACGTGGCTATGGACGCGGCCCGGACCGCCAAACGGCTGGGGGCAGAGAATGTCTATGTGGTGTACCGTCGGAGCGAAGCGGAAATGCCTGCCCGGAAGGAAGAAATCGAACATGCCAAGGCAGAAGGCATCGAGCTCCATATGCTGAACAATCCGGTACAGATCCTGGGGAACGAAGACGGCTGGGTCACCGGTATCGAATGTGTCCGGACCGAATTGGGTGAACCGGATGCCTCAGGCCGCCGGAGCCCAGTGGAGATCCCTGGGTCCAACCATGTGTTCGATGTGGACATGGTGGTCATGGCTATCGGCCAGGGTCCCAATCCCCTGCTGAAGCATACCACTCCGGACCTGGTGACCAACCGGAAAGGGCTGATCACTGTGGACGAAAAAGAAGAAACCTCCATTCCTGGGGTCTTTGCCGGGGGCGATATCGTCACCGGGGCGGCGACGGTGATTTCCGCCATGGGAGCCGGCAAGAAGGCAGCTCTGGAAATCGACGCCTACTTGAAAGAAAAACTAGGGAAGTAACACAGGAATGAACAAACTGAAATGCTGGGGCCTGGCAGCGGTGCTCCTATGCCTGGGGATGTTCCAGGCACGGGGAGAGGCAGCTGCTGCGCCCAAAAACACCTACAAACCTGCCAGCGGGGGTTATACCCTGACGGTGCCCCCTGGCAGCAAAGAAATCTATCATACCTCTACGGGGATCCGTTTCACAGTGGGGAAAGACTTCCTGGTCAGCGCGGATCTGTATACCTTGCCCAGTTTTGTCTCCGTCCCTATGAAACAGTATTCCCAAGAGCAAAAAAAAGAATTCAAGAAGTTCCTGGGAAAGATCCAAGACCAGGAAAACGACACCATCCAGGATGAGGGCAGCTCCCGGAATTTCGGCAGCCATCCGTCCCTGGAAGGGATCCTGGGAGAAAAGCTCCGGAAATACCGGGCCACTGCCGGAGAACTGGAACCTAAGGAAAGCAAAAAGGGAAAGGACAGTTATACCTATGTGGCGGTACCGGAAGAGAAACTGCGGACCCACCGGCCTTTCCTCATCGGCCGGGCTTACCAGCCGGAAAAGAATGTGCTGTTAGTGGTGAACGTGAGCGCTCCGGAAAACCTGGAAGCCGCGGCCCGTTCTGCGCTCCAGTCCCTGTGTTCCGATCTGACCCTCAGCCGGGTGAAGTATACGGACGTGAACCTTTTGACGGTGCCGGGGATGGGCTATGAGATGGAGATCCCCAGCGGCTGGCGGATGTACACCCTCCGGGCGGACAATGTGCTGTTCGGCCGGTCTCTCAGCAGCGTCCATACGGACGGGCTCATGATCCGGGAATTTTCTGATGATACCTTTGCCGAACTGGGGAATTCTACCCCGGAAGGGCTGAAAGAGGCGGAAGAAGCCTTCATCCAGAAAGTGACCCGGTACACCCCCAATATCACGATCCTGCACCACGAACCCATTTCTGTGGGTACCCTGAACGGCAGTATGGCGGAATGCACGGACAGCGGGGACCTGAAAAAGGTCTTCATCGTGAATACTTATTTGATGAACCCCCAGGGGAACGGCTATCAGATCCGCTACCAGACCGATGATACGATCAACTACGACCTGAAACTGAAAGCCTTTAAACAGTCCGTAGAAAGCTTCAGTCTGCTCCAGGACAACGACGGCAGTAGATTGAAGCCGGGGAAGGATATGTAGGATTTGGCTGTCCCTGGTCAGCGGTCACTGGTCACTGGACGAAGGAAGGCAGCCGGGCTGCGGCTGCCTTTCATTGGATGATGATGGCTCGGACGCGCCTTTGGTTTGTCCTTGCTTCGCCAGAAAAACTCTAAACAAGCAATGGATTAAAAGAAAACATAGGAAGTGCTGTTTTATATTCGAAAGAACCCGTCAGCCACGGGTCCTTTCCATCGGCCAGTGACCAGTGACATGAGAACAGTGACGGGGGGTGAAATTTTTCACACCCCCCTTTTTTTCACATTCCCGTCACAAATCCTTCATGAACCGTTCATTTCTAAAGGTGTACAATAAAGAAGTAAGAAGTGACTGGCCAGTCCGGTCTCTTTTCTTTTGGTAAAAATTGAAACGGGAAGAAGGAATCTTCAATGCAGAAGAAAATGTTTGCTGTGACGCTGGCAGTGCTGGCATCCGTGGCCTCCATGGGGTTTGCAGCTCCTCAGACCAGCTGGGAACAGGGGGAATGGCAGCTGAACGCAGGAGCCTGGGCTCCTAAAGCCAAATTCGACGGCAATGAGTCCAGCACCAAATGGAACTTTGACGGCGGCGTGGGCTACGGTCTGTCCGACAAATGGGCTCTGGAATACAACTATCGGGGCCTGAAGACAAAAGCCGGGGACTTCAAGACCGATGGGGACCAGAACGAAGTGAACCTGGTGTACAGCCTGAACAAGAACTGGGCGCTGTTCGGGGGCTGGAACCGGATCAACAATGATTTCGACGGCAGCTACCACGGGGCTCACACCGGCAGCGCTGACAGCGTGATCAACAATGTGGCCCAGTTCGGGGTACGGACCAAATACGACCTGGCCAAGAACCTGGCCTTCTACGCAGAAGGCGCCCTGGGCACTAAGAAGACCAGCCAGTGGGATGCGGGCCTGGCCTACACCTTCGCCGACAACTGGGATCTGAATGCCGGTTATCGGTATGTGGATACCAAACTGGATGATGACAACAACATCAAATACCGGGGCTTCCTGGTAGGTCTGTCCTATCGGTTCGGCGGTCACAAGAAAGCGGCTCCTGTTGTGGAAGAACCGGTGGCACCGACGGTAGCTGAACCGGCAGCTCCGGCTCATGTATACAACGACTACTATCTGGACAGCATCCACTTCGATTCCGACGTGGATACCCCGAAAGCTTCCGAAGCGGCTAAACTGGCTAACTTCGTAGCTGTGGCCAAGGCCCATCCGGATTCCACCTTCAAACTGGTGGGGAACACCGACTCTGATGCTTCCAACGCCTACAATGAAGACCTGTCCAAACGCCGTGTGCTGAACGTGGCCAGATACGCCAACGACAACGGCGTGGCTGCTTCCCGGATGCAGCTGAACTACAAGGGTGAAAACAACCCTGTGTCCTCCAATGCCACCGAAGCCGGCAAAGCCGACAACCGTCGTGTGGATATCTGGGAACATAAATAATTAAGAAAAAGGGGGCTGTTGCACGAGCAACAGCCCCTTTCCTTTTTCCTCTCCATCCCCTATAATATCCCTATCAGAAAGGTCGTGATTCTACCATGGAACCTTTGGAAAAAATCGCCCAGGCAGCCATTGCCTATGATGCGGGGGACCCGAAACGGATCCACCATTTATTGAAAGTCCACGCTTTTGCTCGGCTCATCGGGCTGGGGGAGGGGTTGGATACTCGGACTCAGTTCCGGCTGGAAGCCGCCGCCTATCTCCACGATATCGGCATCCATGAAGGAGAGCGCCGGTTCGGCCGGAATGACGGAAAGATCCAGGAAGAACTGGGGCCGGATGTAGCCCGCCCCATATTAGACAAAGCCGGTGTTATGGGAGAGGATGCAGAACGGATCCTCTGGCTCATCGGCCACCATCATACCTACGCCAGCATCGATGGACCTGACGCTCAGATCCTGGCGGAAGCGGATATGCTGGTGAATCCTTACGAAGATGGCACCAGCCGGCAGCAGGACGAAGCCTTGTATCAGCGGCTGTACAAGACAGTTACCGGGAAGAAATTGTTCGAAGAGCTGTATCTGACGGACTATGCCCCTGTGAGGCAAGGGTAGGACTATGCTGGAACAGCAGAATAAGCCGCAGGCGCTGGAACAGAGTGCTTTGGAGCAGGCACAGCTGAAAAAGAAAAAAAGGAAAAAAATCGCCCTGGGGGCGGCCCTGGCCGTCCTCATCGGGGCTGTTTCCGGATGGTACTTCCTGTACTATACCCGCACCCCTCAGTATGCGGTAAAGCTGATCCGGGAATCGGTGAACAAACATGACATCGTCACCTTCCAGGCCCACACAGACTTGACCCGGGTGGTGGAAAAGGGCTATGACGCTATCCTGGCCGCTCAGGGAGATAACGGGGTGGAGGACGGTTACACGGAAGGGGAAAAGGACGAAATCACCCGACACCTGGAAGAAGTGATCCATAATGGGGTCCTCACCGGAGACTGGTCCGATTCCTATCGGAAGACACACCCGGACAAACTGCTGCCAGTGGATTGGACCGCCCTGAAGGTGAAGGACATCCAGCCCGGAGCCAAATATCCCCAGGATGCCCTGGTGAACGTCCAGATGGACAACCCTACGGTGGGAGCCGATACCCTGGTGCTCCATATGCACAAAAATGACAAGGGGAACTGGCAGCTGGTGGAAATCACCAATCTGAAAGGGTATTACGGGAAAATCCTTCAGAAGGGGACGAAGAAAAAACAGGCCAGACAGGCAGCAGGAGTGGCCGGAGCGGTGCTCCAGGTTGCCCAAGGACTGGAAGAGACGCCACTGGCTCCCCTTTATGAGGTGGTCCGGGACAAGGTCCAGAAAGCCACAGACAGTGGGGAGGCGGATACACTGGCTCCCGGTACCCGGAAGAAATCGTCCGGGGCAGGCCGTTCCCTGCCTCCGGCACTGGCAGTGCCTGGCAGCACCACTAGCCCCGAGACCCTGCAGCAGCAGCGCCAGGCCCTCCAGAAGGCTCTGGACAGCCCCATTGTGGGGAAACTGGTGGAGAAGCTGGTGGATCACCAGGACCAGATCCTGGCCAAACTGGAACAGCTGGCCCAAGCCGCCCAGAACGGCCAGGGAGACGCCGCCATCCAGCAGGAAATGGGCAAGTACCAGGACCAGCTCCGGACCATCGGAAAAATCCTGGACCTGGCGGCGAGATATCTGCAATAAAAAGGGGGCTGTTGCACGTTAATGGTCGATGAGACCCCTTGAAAGCCCTTTTATCTGTGTCCTGTCATTATGGACTAAAAGAGGCATCGAAAAATGATCCATCATTTTTCGATGCCTCTTTCTTTATTTTCAGTCCGCCCCCTAAGGGGGCGGGGGACCGGGCTTGCCCGGTGGTGGGGGTGTCTGTTGATTGACGCCGGTTGTCTCCGTTGCTGTCACCGCCAGACGGGGCACCCCTGCCCGACACCGCTTCCCGTCGCTAAAATTTCCGGCCTCGCCATTCGAATCCGCTTCCCGCCAACGCGCTTACGCTTGACGAGGCTCCCAGCGGATGAGCGAAACCGGAAATTTCTTCACGCTCCGCTCAAGGGTCGTTCAGTGGCACCCCGTCTGGCTCTGGCGCTACCGTTTCCTTAAAAACTACAATAAAAAAAGGACTTCCGGTCTCCAGGAGGCTGGAAGTGGTGTAAAATTTTAATATGCGAAAGAAAATTTTACCCAAAGATTATACAAAATTGGGCACGGTTTTGCAACTCCATTTGCCCATGGATATTGAATATTCGATTCCCCAAGACAATCCGGTATGGCTGGTCCACGATGGTGTGGAAAGGATGGATTTAAGTAAACTGTACAGCACCTACGCTCATCTGGAAAGCAATGAAGCGACCCCTCGCCAAATGCTGGAACTCGTTGTCTTTGCGGCTATGCACGGTGTCCGCAGCTCCCGTGCCATTGAAGATTTCTGTCAGAACCGGATTGATTGCCAGCTCCTGCTGGATGGAAAGAAAGCCCCTGACCACTCCACCATTGCCCGGTTCCGTTCCATTCATCTGGCCGCTTGCGCTAAAGATGTCCTGATAGAGATGGATCATTATCTGGATGACCATGGTGAACTTTCCGGGGATACTCTGTTCATCGACGGGACCAAGATCGAGTCTTTTGCCAACAAGTACAAATTTGTATGGAAGAAAAGCGTCAGCAAACACCTGGCCAAGATGATGGAAGAGATTCCGAACTTCTTTCTTGAAACTGAAACGACCTTTGGAATCTGCATCCGTCATGGGGATGAGCTGCACAAGCGGCATCTGAAGAAGTTACTGCGCAAGCTCCTTAAGCTGAAGAAAGAGTCAAACACCGTCTTCGTCCATGGAATCGGCAAAAGGAAGACTCCTCTGCAGAAGACTGTGGAACGGCTGCAGGGTTACATCTCCCGTTTGAAGGGCTACGAAACGGCACTGCATATCTGCGGAGACCGCAACAGCTATGCCAAGACAGACCATGATGCCACCTTCATGAGGATGAAGGAAGATGCCATGCTCAATGGGCAGCTGAAGCCGGGCTACAACATCCAGTTTGCTGTAGACGCGGAATATGTCGTGTGGACAGGAGAGAGCCCCTGGCCCACCGATGTGAAAACACTGATTCCCTTCCTGGAAGATCTGCGGGAACATCTGGGAACCAACTACCGTAAGATAGTGGCCGATGCGGGGTATGAAAGCGAGGAAAATTACGCGTATCTCCTGAAAAATGGAATGATTTCCTTCATTAAGCCGAATAACTACGAAATCTCCAAAAAGCATTCTTTCCAAAACGCAATCTGGCGCAGAGAGAACATGGCCTATGATGCGGCAACTGACAGTTATCTCTGTACCAATGGAAAACAGGTAAAATGCGAAGGAACGAAAAAAAGAAAGAGCCGGAGCGGATACGTAATTGAGAATACAGTGTATGTGTGCCACGATTGTACGGGATGTCCGTACAAGAAGGACTGCATCAGGGGCAACAATTCCAAACAGCCCTTGGAGCAGAGAGAGAAACATTTTGAGGTTTCAAAACGGCTCCTGGAACTGCGGGCAGAAGATAAGGAACGGATAACGTCGGAAGAGGGAAAACTGCTGAGGATGAACCGGTCGATCCAGGCTGAAGGAGCCTTTGCAGATGTGAAAGAAACCCAGCTGTTCCGGCGATTCCTGGGCACCGGGCATCTGAATGCGCTGACAGAGACAGTGATCTGTGTCCTGGCTCACAATTTCAACAAGCTGCACCACAAAATCCAGAGCGGATCCCAAGGCAGGTATCTGTTTCCATTGAAAGAGACAGCGTAACGCCTCAAAAACCTAAAAAATGGCAAGAAAAAAGCCGCCAAAATGGACGGCTAGGTAGGTTATGCTCAAATTTATGTAATTTAAGGTATTTTTACAATTTCCAAGCGAAAATTTAAAACTGATGGAAAAAAAGGGGGTTGTTGCATGTGCGAAAAATTCACACGTGCAACAGCCCCTTTCTCACCCTTTCACCTTCTCCAGCAGGTCCGGGAACGGAGCCAGGACTCTTGGCAGGATCCCGTTCATATAGGCGATGGCGATGCCATAATTGGTCATGGGGATCCTCTGTTTCTGAGCGGCACTTTGCCGGTAAGCCACTTCCTGGGCGTTGAGCATGCAGGCCCCGCAGTGGACGATCAACTTAAAGGAAGTCAGATCATCCGGGAACCCTTTGCCGCTGCTGTAGTGGAACTCCGGTTCTGCGCCGGAGAATTCCCGGATCCAGTTGGGCAGTTTCACGGTCCCGATGTCGTTGCACTGACGATGATGGGTACAGCCTTCGGAAATCAGCACTGGATCCCCATCTTTCAGCCCTTTCAGCTGGAGGGCTCCTTCGATGAAGGAGGCCAGCTGTCCTTTGTACCGGGCGAACAGGATGGAGAAACTGGTGAGCCGGATTTCCGGCGGCACCATCTGGTTTACGATATGGAAGGCCTGGCTGTCAGTGACCACCAGGCTGATCTTGCTGCCCAGGAGGTCGATCATCGAAGGCAGTTCCTGGGGCTGGACCACTACGGCCTTGCAGTTGCCGTCCAAGAGCTCCCGGATGGTTTGCTGCTGGGGCAGGATCAGCCGCCCTTTGGGGGCGCTTTCGTCGCAGGGGACCACCAGCACCACCAGGGCATGGGGTTCCAACAGGTCTAGGAGCAGGGGCGTCTTCTTTTCTTCTTTGCCCAAGGCTTGGGAAATCCGTTCCTTCAGTTCCCAGATCCGGGTGCCAGCGCTGGCACTTACCAGCATGCTGTGGTCCTTCAGCTCTTCCGGCAAGGTGAAAGAGGGGACCAGGTCGCATTTGTTGAATACCACAAGATAGGGAATTTTGCGGGCCTGGATTTCCTGGAGCAGTTTTCGATCGAAATCATTCAGCCCGCTGGCAGCATCCACCACCAGGAGCGCAATATCGGTGCTCCGGAGTACCAGACGGGCTTTTTCGATCCGGGATTGGCCCAGGTCGCTGTCATCGTCCATGCCCGGGGTATCTGTGAGCAGGACCGGTCCCAGGGGCAGGATTTCCATGGCTTTGGAGACTGGATCCGTGGTGGTTCCTTTAAAATCAGAGACGATGGCCAGGTCTTGGCCAGTGATGGCATTGATCAGAGATGATTTTCCGGCGTTCCGGCAGCCGAACAGGCCGATATGGGTACGCTCCCCGGACGGGGTGGCGTTCAAAGATGCAGGCATACAAAGGTCCCTCCTTCAGGAATGCAGCTTTTGCCGAACATTAGACAAAATAAAAAGAATAATTGTTTGCCCTTATCATACAATAAACGGGGGAAAGGTGCAAGGGTTGGCGAATTGTTGCAAGAGCCACAACCTGTCAGACGTCATAGGTCATACGCCGATGGAAGCCAGATTTTGCTGGCTTCGAATTCAAGAAAATCAGTTGATTTGTGGAACAGGTTCTGAAGTTTCAAGATCGATTTATAAAAATCGATTTCCCAAAGCGTATGACGTATGACGAAATGGGTACTCCCCCCTTGATTTTTCAGACAGTTTCCATGTATACTTATTATCGTTTGTAGGCGGACGCCTGTTTGGTTTTTGCAGGACCGCTTAGGAAATCGCTTCTTTCATGGCATCTTCTTTTCTATTAGATATAATTTGAGTCAGCATGGACTGCAGCAAGGGATGTGAAAGAAATATGGAACAGATCTATTGTGCCGCACTGGCCTGTATCCTCAGTTATGATGCTCCCCTTTGGGTGCCTCGGTTCCGGGAGCGCTTCGGCTCTTTCCGGGCAGCCTGGGAGGCTGGGAGGAAGGATTTGAGCGGAGCCGGGCTCCTGTCCCGGGAGCTCTCTTCCTGTTGGGAATCTTCTCAGAAAGAGGCTCTGCCGGAAAAGATCTATGACTACTGCTGCCGACACCAGGTCCGGCTGCTGAGCCGCTGGGATCCAGAGTATCCGGCTCTCCTGGCGCAGCTTTCTGCTCCTCCTCCGGTGCTCTACTGCAAAGGGCAGCTGCCGGATCTGAGCGCTGGCCTGGCTATCGTGGGTTCCCGGAAAGCCACGGATTATGGGCTGGCGGCAGCCGGCCGTTTTGCGCGGGCAGCGGTGGCGGCGGGTGTCCCGGTGATCAGCGGCGGAGCCTATGGCATCGATGCGGCCGCTCATCGGGCAGCGCTGGATGGGCGCGGGAAGACCGTGGCTGTCTTGGGCAGCGGGCTGGAAGAATTGTATCCCCGCCGGCACTTCCGGCTTTTCGACCAGATCTGCCAGGAGGGAGCCCTGGTGACGGAATACGCTCCTTGGACGCCGCCGCTGCCTCAGAACTTTCCCCTGCGGAACCGCATCATCGTGGGTCTGTCTCGAGCCGTCCTGGTGGTGGAAGCTGGTATCCGCAGCGGAGCCATGAGCACGGCTCACGCAGCAGCTGATGAGAACCGGGAACTCTTTGCCGTACCGGGTCCCATCTTTTCTGAGACCAGCCAGGGGACACACCGCCTGCTGAAACAGGGTGCTCGCCTGGCCGATGATCCGGAAGAGATCCTGTCCTTCCTGCTGGGGAACCAGCGGCAAAAGACTTCTCCCCGGGCAGAGGAAACCGATCTGTTCCGGGATCTGTCCCCTGCGGAGCAGGAAAAAGCCAGAGCTCTCTGCAGCTGGCTCCAGAAACACCAGGGCTGTACCCTGGAAGAAATCGCTGACCATTTTCCCTGGCCGCTGGCTGTCCTCAGTACCCTCCTCTTGGAGCTGGAGCTGTTGGGTCAGGTACGGCGCACCAGCCGGAATCGCTATAATGCAGTATAGGAGGAGAAAATCATGACAAATAAACTGGTCATTGTGGAATCCCCTACGAAAGCCAAGACCATTGAAAAGTTCCTGGGTAAAACCTTTACAGTCCGCGCCTCCATGGGGCATCTGCGGGACCTGCCCAAGAGCCAGTTCGGGGTCGACGTAGAGCATGATTTCACTCCCAAATATATCAATATCCGGGGCAAGGGTCCCCTGATCAAAGAACTGAAGACCTTGGCCAAAAAGGCGGATAAGATCTATCTGGCAACGGACCCGGACCGGGAAGGGGAGGCCATTGCCTGGCACCTGAGCTATATCCTGGGAGTGGATCCAGCGGATCCCTGTCGGATCTCGTTCCATGAAATCACCCAGACGGCCATCAAAGGGGCGCTGAAAGAACCCCATTCCATCGATATGGATAAAGTGGATGCCCAGCAGACCCGGCGCATCCTGGACCGGATCGTAGGGTACCAGCTGAGCCCCCTGCTCTGGCGGAAGGTCAGGAAGGGCCTCAGCGCCGGCCGTGTCCAGAGCGTGGCGGTGAAGATCATCTGCGACCGGCAGAAGCTCATCGACGATTTCGAACCGGAGGAATACTGGACGGTTTCCGTAGTCCTGGCTCCCGGGAAGACGCCTAAGATCACGGCGGACGTGACCAAGAAAGCTGGGAAGAAACTGGAGATCCATAACCAGGCTGAAGCCCAGCAGGTGAGGGAAGACCTGAAAAAAGCCCAGTATCAGGTCACGGATTGTTCCGTACGGGACCGGCTGCGGAAGCCGGCTCCTCCCTTTACCACCAGCAGCCTCCAGCAGGAAGCCAACAAGCGGCTGAATTTCTCCACCAAGAAAGTCATGATGCTGGCTCAGCAGCTCTATGAAGGGGTCACCCTGGGCCGAAAAGGTTCCATCGGCCTGATCACGTACATGCGTACCGACTCGGTGCATCTGGCCGATGCGGCAGTAGCCGCGATCAGGGGGTATGTGGGGGAGAATTACGGCGAGGCCTACCTGCCCAAGAAACCCAATGTATACAGCAGCCGGAAAAATGCCCAGGAAGCTCATGAAGCCATCCGTCCCACCAGTGTGGAGCGGACTCCGGAAGCGGTGGCACCCTATCTGGACCGAGATCAGCTGCGGCTCTATACCTTGATCTGGAAGCGGACCGTAGCCAGCCAGATGGCCAGCAGCGTCAGTACCCTGACCACCTTGACCATCAGCGGAGATCAGTACGAACTGAAAGCCACCGGTTCCGTGGTGAAGTTCGACGGATTCCTGAAACTGGCGGACCGGAAGGATGAAGAAAAAGATAAGAAGGTGCCTGCTCTGGAAAAAGGGACGGCGCTGGACCTGATCCGACTCAATGATGCAGTGCAGCATTTTACAGAGCCGCCGGCCAATTTCACCGAAGCCACCTTGGTCAAAGAGCTGGAAGAAAAAGGTATCGGCCGGCCCAGCACCTACTCTCCCATCATCCAGACCATCCTGGCCAGAGGATATGTGGCCAAGGAAGGGAAGAAACTCCTGCCCACCGAGCTGGGGAAACTCACCATCGACATGCTGACCCAATATTTCTCTCCTTTCATCGACGTGCCTTTCAGTGCCCATATGGAAAGCGAGCTGGATGCCATCAGTGAACATAAGACCGATAAGGAGACCGTACTGCGGGAATTCTACGGTCCCTTTGAAAAAGCTCTGAAAGTGGCGGATGAGAAGATCCCGGTGGTGGAACAGCCGGTGATCGTCAGCGATGTGAAGTGTGAGAAATGCGGCCGTTTCATGGTGGTGAAAGAAGGCCGCCACGGAAAGTTCCTGGCCTGCCCAGGATTCCCGGAATGCCGGAATACGAAACCCATCCTGGTGAAGGTAGGAGTACAATGTCCCCAGTGCGGCGGGGATCTGATCGAACGGCACAGCAAGACGGGACGGCTGTTCTATGGCTGCTCCAATTATCCCACCTGCCGCTTCACTTCCTGGGACAAACCCACCCATGAAAAGTGTCCGGAGTGCGGCAGCATGATGGTGGAACACAAGGAACGCAACGGGAAGACCGTGCTGCACTGCAGCAACGAGAAATGTCCCAACGCCTCCCTGAAGAAGAAATAGAAGAGAAAGGAAACTCATATGGCTCTCCATATCATCGGGGCTGGACTGGCCGGCTGTGAGGCAGCCTGGCAGCTGACCCGGCGGGGGATCCCGGTGATCCTCCATGAAATGCGTCCGGGCAAAAGCGACCCAGCCCATCACACCCCCTATTACAGTGAACTGGTCTGCAGCAATTCCCTGCGGGCCAACAACATCGAGAATGCAGTAGGCCTCTTGAAAGAAGAGATGAGGCGGCTGGATTCCCTCATCATCGCTGCCGCCGATGCCCATCAGGTGCCGGCTGGAGGTGCCCTGGCCGTGGATCGGGAAGGATTCGCCCAGGCTGTGACCCAAGCCATCCGGGAAAATCCCCTGATCACGGTAGTGGAGGAAGAAGTCACCGATTACAGCCGCTTCACTCCGGAAGATTACGTGATCACGGCTTCCGGTCCCCTTACCAGCGGTGCTCTTTCAGAAGCCATCCAGCAGCTGGTCCATAAGGATTATTTCCATTTCTTCGATGCGGCGGCGCCCATCGTGACGGTGGATTCCCTGGATCAGGACAAGGTGTACAAAGCTTCCCGGTATGACAAGGGGGAAGCCGCCTATTACAACTGTCCTTTCAATAAAGAAGAATACCTCCGGTTCTGGCAGGAACTGTGCCAGGCAGAAACGGCCCCAGTGAAAGATTTTGAACATAATGTGTTCGAAGCCTGCATGCCCATCGAGGAAATGGCCCTGCGGGGAGAAGATACCATGCGCTTCGGTCCTTTGAAACCGGTGGGGCTGCCCGACCCTCGGACAGGGGAAGACCCCTATGCGGTGGTCCAGCTGCGCCAGGATAATGGAGCCGGGACCCTGTACAATATCGTGGGCTTCCAGACCCATCTGAAATGGCCGGAACAGAAACGGGTGTTCCGGCTGATCCCTGGTTTGGAACAGGCGGAATTCGTTCGGTATGGAGTGATGCATAAAAATTCGTATCTGAACAGCCCGCTGCTGCTGGAGGCAGATTACTCCCTGCGGGAGCGGCCCCATTTCTATTTTGCCGGCCAGATGACCGGGGTGGAAGGGTATGTAGAGAGCGCTGCCTCCGGACTGGCTGCCGGCATCTATGCGGCCCGGGCCATGGCGGGGAAGCCTCGGGTGCTGTTCCCACGGGAAACCGCCATCGGTGCCCTCAGCCATTACATCAGCAATCCAGAAGTGAAGCATTTCCAACCTATGAATATCAATTTTGGGCTGATCGCCCCCTGGGATGGACCCAGGATCCGGGGTAAAAAGGAAAAAAATGCGGCCATAGCGGACAGAAGTCTAAACTTTCTTGAAAGTATAAAAAATGACTTGCATGATTAGTCTGAATATGGTAGTATGAATTGTCGGGAATTCAATACAATTCATACAATTTGAGGTGTGCCATGGAACGGACGAAAAACATGGAACCGAAGTTGAAGAATAGGCAGCTGGTAGAAGGGTTCGCCACCTATCTGGAGGTGGAAAAAGACGATTCTCCCTTGACGATTGCCAATTATCAGGCGGACATCCGTCATTTCGCGGATTTCATGGAAACCCGTTCAGAAGATGCCGCCTGGCCTTCGATCACGGTCCTGGATATCCGTTCCTACCTGGCACTGATGCATGACAAAAAACTTTCGCGGCGGACCATCGCCCGGAGGATATCCTCGCTCCGCTCGTTCTATCGGTATCTGCGCCGGGAGGGAATCGTCCGGACCAATCCGTTCACCAAAGTGAGGACCCCGAAACTGGAAAAGAAACTGCCTGTGTTTTTAGAAGAGTTCGAAATCAACCTGCTTCTCCGGATGCCGGATGTCACTGCCATCCTGGGACGGCGGGACAGGGCGATCCTGGAGTTCCTCTATTCTACAGGCTGCCGGGTTTCGGAATTGGTGGGACTTACCATGACCCGCATGGATCTGGGCAACCGATATGCTGTGCTCATGGGGAAGGGCCATAAAGAACGGCTGGTCCCGCTGGGCCATCCCTGCGTTGAGGCCTTGGAAGCCTATCTCACCGGGAGCCGGGGCGTCTTGATGCGGAAGTATCATGTGCCGCCACACACCTTTGTCTTTGTGAACAGCCGGGGGACTCCGCTGAGTGCACGGAGCGTACGGAGGATCCTGGACAAATATGTAGAAATGACAGCGATGCAGAAACATGTGAGTCCCCATACGATCCGGCATACTTTTGCCACCCATTTGCTGGACCACGGGGCGGATCTGCGGGCTGTACAGGAATTATTGGGACATGTGAGTTTATCGACGACACAGATTTATACTCATGTGACGGCAGAACGTCTCACTGCTGTCTATGAGAAACATCATCCAAGGGCCTAGGAGGGACTATTATGTTACCATTACTGGAAAAAACGAGAATGATCAACAAACTGCTGCAGAACACGGAAACGGTCAGCTACAAGAAAATGGCAGAAGTGCTGAAAGATGTGATCAAAGCCAACATCTACATCGTAGCCTGCGATGGGGATCTGCTGGGATATTCCATCCTGGACGGATTCGAATGTGAGCTGATGATCAAGAAAGTACTGGATGTGGGCCATTTCCCTGCCGAATATGTCAAATGGCTGGAAGGGATCCGGGAGACTTCTTCCAACTACCGCCTGGTGAAGAACATGTGCGCTTTCAGCGAAGGCACCAAATGCTTGTTTGAAAGCAAATATACTACCGTTGTCCCTATCTTCGGGAACGGTGTCCGTCTGGGGACTCTGATCCTGGGCAAATTCAAGAAAGAATTCGTGGATTCTGATCTGCTGCTGTCGGAATATGCTGCTACGGTCATCGGGATGCAGCTGCTCCACGATAAGGCCATGCACATCGAAGAAGCCAGCCGGAAGAAGGCTATGGTCCAGATCGCTTTCTCTAACCTGAGCTACAGTGAACTGGAAGCCATCTCTGAAATCCTCAAGGCGCTGCCAGGAGACGAAGGGCTGCTGGTGGCCAGCAAGATCGCTGACCAGGCCGGCATCACCCGGAGCGTGATCGTCAACGCCCTGCGGAAATTCGAAAGTGCCGGGGTACTGGAGACCGAATCCCTGGGGATGAAAGGGACCTATGTCCGGATCCTTAACGAATACCTGCGGGATGGGCTGAAAGAACATAAGAAATAATAAGAGACTTCCCGGGAAAGGGTCGGACTGCCAGGTGCAGTTTGACCCTTTTTCTGCTTTATGGTAGTATGATAGGGATATGGGGCTGCTGCTCTGGCAGCGGCCCCGTCAGCGGTCAGCTGTCAACGGTCAGCGGCCGAAGGAGGCCGGCGCTGCCGGCTTTGATAGAAGAAAACCTATGGAAAGGAAATTTTCCCTATGCTCAATCTGGATGCGTCCCTGATCTATCGGATCCCGGCGCTGCTGTTTACCATCACCGTCCATGAATATGCTCACGGAGCCATGTCTTCCAGTCTGGGGGACCCGACTCCGGAAGCAGATGGGCGTCTGACCATGAATCCTCTGGCCCATTTGGACCTGATCGGGTCCTTGATGCTGCTTTTGGTAGGGTTCGGCTGGGCCAAACCGGTCCGGGTGGACCCCCGGTACTATCCAGATCCTCGGAAAGGGATGCTGGAGGTGGCGTTGGCTGGACCGGGCAGCAATCTGTTCGTGACTTTCCTGGCTATGCTGCTCCAGCTGGTACTGGCCCGGTATTTCAATGCGGGGAGAGGGGTACTGCTGTTCTTGAACTGGCTCATGCTCTATAATGTCTGGTTCGCCTTTTTCAACCTGCTTCCCATCCCGCCCATGGACGGATACAATGTGCTGCGGATGGTGCTGCCTTTGGAAAAGAGCTTGGCCTATGAACGGCTGGTGGGGCCTTACTCCAATCTGATCCTCATCGTCCTGTGCTTCACCGGCATCGTAAGCGTTGTGATCTCGCCCCTTTCCACGCTGTACCTCCGGCTGTGCCGGGCGGTCCTGTCCCTGGTGCTGTTCTGAGAGGGAAGAAGGCCGAAGCGTGTACCCAGTGAAATTGGCGGATTTCGAAGGCCCCTTGGACCTTTTGATCCATCTCATCGAAAAAGACAAAATCGATATCTATGATATTCCCATCGTATCTGTGACAGAGCAGTACATCGCCTACCTGGACACCATGCAGGAATACAGTCTGGATGTGGCTAGTGAATTCCTCCTCATGGCGGCCATGCTGCTCCAGATCAAATCCCGGATGCTGCTGCCCCGGGAACCGGAAGAAGAGGGGGAGGAAGAAGCGGATCCCCGGCAGATGCTGGTCTCCATGCTGGTAGAATATCGGAAAACGAAGAAACAGGCCCAAGCGCTGCGGGAGTGCCTCCAGCGGGCCAGTCTCCAGACAGCGCGGCCCCCTCTTCCTTTAGGGAAGATCCTCCAGCAGGTGAAACGGTATGGGCTGGGAGATCTGCTCCGGGCTTTGGCGGCCCTGCTGCCCAAACCGGAAGAGGAAGATACGGTGATCCCTCGGCAGGAATTCCCTGTCCAGGAACGGATGGAGGCCATCCGTTCAGCTTTGGGAGGAAAAAGAAAGAAAATGGATTTCCGACGGCTGCTCCAGGACAGGAAGAACCACAGCGAAATCATCTCCACCTTCCTGGCGGTATTGGAATTGCTGCGGCTGAAAGAAATCACCATTAGGCAGACGGTTCCCTTCGGGCCCATCACCCTGGAGAGCCGGAAGGAGGACGGACATGGAACTGAAGAAGACCGCTGAATTGGAGGCGCTGCTTTTTGCCAGCGGAGACCCGCTGACCCTGGAACGGGCGGCAGGAACCTTGTACTGTTCTACGGGTGAGGTAGCCGATCTGCTGGAAGAACTCCAGCAGCAGTACCGGACGGCAGAACGGGGCATCGAACTGCGGAAGGCAGCCGGGGGCTGGCAGCTGGTGACCAAGAAAGAGACGGCAGGGCTGATCCGCCGGCTCCAGGAAAAACAGGAAGTGAAGCTGTCCAATGCAGCGATGGAAACCTTGGCTATCGTGGCCTTCCGGCAGCCTGTGACCAAAAGCGAAATGGAAGCTATCCGGGGCGTGAAAGTAGATGGCGTCCTGGGGAACCTGGTGGAACTGGGGCTGATCGCGGAAGTCGGACGGAAGGAAGCCTTGGGACGCCCCATCCTCTATGGGACCACGGATAGATTCCTCCAGACCTTCGGACTGGATTCCCTGGAAGATCTGCCCCAGCTCCCGGAGGAAATCCTGGAGGGCAGAGGGGAAGGACCAGAGCCTTTGTTTGATTGATAGAAAGGGAAGAGTATGGAACAGATCAAGGAACGGCTGCAGAAAGTCATGGCAGCGGCCGGTGTGGCTTCACGCCGGGAATGTGAAAAGATCATCCTGGCCGGCCGGGTCCAGGTGAATGGGAAAACGGTGACGGAACTGGGCACCCGGGTGGGGAAGGCGGACCGGATCATGGTGGACGGCAAGGCCCTCCATCGGAAAAGCGCCCGGCATACCTATCTGCTGTATAAGCCTCGGGGCGTTGTGACCACTATGAAAGATCCCCAAGGGCGGCGGACGGTAGCGGATCTCATGGCGGGTCTCCATCAGCGGCTGTATCCGGTGGGACGGCTGGATTACCAAACGGAAGGACTGCTGCTCATGACCAATGACGGGGAGCTGGCCCAGCATCTTACCCATCCCAGCCATCACGTGGACAAGACCTATGAGGTGGAAGTCCATGGCCGGGTACCGGAAGAAAAATTGGATGTGCTGCGGCTGGGCGTGCCCTTAGAAGACGGACTCACTTCACCGGCAGTGGTCTATGTGAAGCAGTGGGATCCGGAAAAGAATCTGACCCGGTTCACCGTGACCATCCATGAAGGACGGAACCGGCAGGTCCGGCGGATGTGTGATTTCATCGGCTTCCCGGTAAAATCCCTGAAACGGATCCAGGTAGGTACCTTGACCCTGGAAGGCTTGAAAAAGGGGGAATTCCGGGAATTGACGCCGGAAGAGATCGCCTCCCTGGACGGGCAGGGGGAATGAGATGAAAAATGTGGTGATCGTAGGGGCTGGAGCGGCCGGTTTCTTGGCAGCGATCGGAGCTGCTGGGAACGGGGCTCGGGTGACCCTATTGGAGAAGATGGCCATGCCCGGCCGAAAGCTGATGATCACGGGCAAAGGACGCTGCAATATCACCAACGCCTGCGAGATGGAGGCCATGATCCCCATGTTGCCGGGCAATGGAAAATTTTTATTTGGGGCTTTCCATTCCTTCACCAATCGGGATATAATGGAACTGTTGGAACGGCACGGGCTCCCGGTGAAAGTCGAACGGGGAGGCCGGGTGTTCCCCCAGAGCGACCGGGCTCTGGACGTAGTGGAGACCCTGGAAAAGATCCTCCGGGAATTGGGCGTCCGGCTCCTTCTGGAAAAACGGGTGCAGCGTCTGGAAATGGCCCAGGGGAAAGTCATCGGGGTGGTGACGGGAGACGGCCGGAAGTTTCCGGCCGATGCGGTGATCATCACCACCGGAGGGGCTTCCTATCCCCGCACTGGTTCTACGGGGGACGGTTATGCCCTGGCCCGGGAAGCCGGTCATACCATCGTCCCTCCCAAGCCGGCTCTGGTGCCCCTGGAAAGTGATGATGAAGCCATCCAGTCCCTCCAGGGCCTGAGCTTGCGGAATGTACGGGGGACCCTGCTCCAGGGAGACCGGGTCCTGGGACAGGAATTCGGGGAAATGCTCTTTACCCATTTCGGAGTCAGCGGTCCCATCATCCTGACCCTTTCCCGGGTGGCTTCGGCCGCCTGGCAGAACGACCCCCAGGCGGTGCTGGATCTGTCCATCGATCTGAAACCGGCCCTTACGGAGGAACAGCTGGATGCCCGGGTCCGGCGGGATTTCGCCAAGTACAGCCGGAAGCAGCTGAAAAGCGGTCTCCACGACCTGCTGCCCCAGAGCCTGATACCGGTGCTCATCGACGCAGCCTGCCTGAAGCCGGAGCAGGAAGTGAACCAGATCACCCGGAAAGAACGGCAGCGCCTGGTCCGGACCCTGAAAGCCTTCATGGTCCCCCTTACTGGGACTCGTCCCTTGTCTGAAGCCATTGTGACAGCCGGGGGCGTCAGTACCAAAGAAATCAACCCTTCCACCTTTGCTTCCAAAAAAGTGCCCAACCTGTACTTTGCGGGAGAAGTGATGGATGTGGATGGATATACCGGCGGCTACAACCTCCAGGCAGCCTTTTCATCGGGCTACGTGGCTGGGACCCATGCCGCTTTGGACGGAAAAGAGGAATCTGTGTGAAAAAGATCATCATTGCCATCGATGGACCGGCTGGAGCCGGAAAAAGCACCATCGCCAAGAAAGTGGCAGCTCTTTTGGGCTATGCCTACATCGATACGGGAGCTATGTATCGGACGGTGACCCTGCGCTTCTTGGAAAGCGGGGAACCTTTCAGTGAGAGCCTCGTGACAGCTATCGCTAACCGGATCCAGATCACCTTCCAGTATCGGGAAGGGACCAACCGGGTGTTCGCAGATGGGGAAGAAGTCACCGAAGCCATCCGCAGCCTGGAAGTCTCCCAGAATGTTTCCCAGGTGTCGGCCGTAGGCGGCGTGCGGACAGCCATGGTGGCAGCCCAGCGGAAGATCGGCGCCCAGGGCGGTGTGGTCATGGACGGCCGGGATATCGGGACGGTGGTGTTCCCTCAGGCAGAATTGAAGGTCTTCCTGACAGCTTCTGTGGAAGAACGGGCCCGGAGACGGTACCTGGAACTGAAAGAAAAGGGGACGGAGGTGTCCCTGGAAGAACTGGAAGAACGGATCGCCCAGAGGGATGCCCTGGATGAGAACCGGGAAATCTCTCCCCTGCGCTGTGCGGAAGATGCCCGGTATCTGGATTCTACCAGCCTGACCATCGACCAGGTGACGGAAAAGATCGCTGCCATGGCGAAAGAGGTACTGTAAGATGTGGTACCGTTTTGTCCAGCTGCTGTTTTCCATCCTGTTCCGGATCATCTACCGGCTCACGGTCATCGGCCGGGAGAATATCCCTAAGACGGGGCCTGTGGTGATCGCTTGCAACCATGTGAGCCTCTTGGATCCCCCTATGGTGGGGACGGCCTCTTCCCGGCCTGTCCATTTCATGGCCAAAAGTGAACTTTTCGTTCCCGTCCTGGGGACCCTGTATAAAAGCCTGGGAGCTTTCCCCGTCCATCGGGGAGCGGGGGATGCCCATGCCATCCGGACGGCCCTCACCATCCTGAAACACCAGGAAGTGCTGGGGATCTTCCCGGAAGGGCACCGGAGCAAAGACGGGAAACTGGGCAAGGCTCAGCCGGGTGCCCTGGCCATCGCCCTGAAGGGTAAAGCAGAAGTGGTGCCTGCCTGTATCCTGGGCAGCGATCTGAAGCACCGGACCAGCTTCTGGCCCAAAATCACTGTGGTGTTCGGGAAGCCGATGAAGCTGGAGAACGAAGAGGGAAATAAACTGAAAGTGGAGGAGTTGAGCGAAGAGCTGATGCAAGAAATCCAGGCTCTCATGGACGCTCACAAGTAAAGACAGCGGATGAAAATCTATGTTGCAGACCCGTGCGGTTTTTGTTATGGTGTAAAAAGAGCAATACACGTTGCAGAACTGCAAGCAAAAGGGTATAATGATAGTATTGCCACTCTGGGTGAATTGGTTCATAATCCCCGTGTTGTAGGAAAACTGAAACAGCAAGGTGTAGAATGCAAGGAGAAGCTGGCTGATTTCGCGGCTGGTGATATAGTCATATTCCGTTCCCACGGCGTGGGGCCCGCTTTGTATGAAGAGGCCCGGCAGCGAGGATTGGAAGTCATCGATGCCACTTGTCCTCATGTGCGAAAGGCACAGAAAACGGCTGCTGAACTGGCAGAAGAAGGCCGTTTCGTCATCATTATTGGGGAGAAGCGTCATCCTGAGGTGCAAAGTATCAAGGCTTGGGCAGGCTGCGATTCTGTGGTCATCGAAACATCTGATGACCTTGGATCTCTTCCTGAAAAAGATAAGTTTGGGGTAGTCAGTCAGACGACTTTTGAAGCTGAGAAGTTTAACCTTCTGCTTCGTATGGCTCAGGAGAAACGTCCGGGCGACTATAAAGTCGTGCGAACCATTTGCACTGCCACCGCAGAACGACAGGCTGCCGCACGGCAGCTGGCAGGGAAAACAGATGCTTTCTTCGTATTTGGCGGCAAGAACAGCGCGAACACGAGACATCTGTGGGAACTGGCCAGGGAAATCAATCCCCGTTCCTATCTTTTGCAGGACGCCAGCGAGATCACTGGACCGATGCTGGCCGGAGCACAAAAAATTGGCATCACTGCTGGCGCATCGACGCCGCAGGAAATTATTGAGGAGGCTATTGGAACTATGGAAACGATGGAAAGTTTGTTGGGCGAACAGGAATGCATGAAATTGCACATTGGCATGATTGTGGAGGCTACCGTGGTAGAAGTGACCGATGATGAGGTCGTGGTAGACTTCGGGTATCAGAGTGAAGGTTCTGTGGCCTTCGACCAATGGACTTTGGGTGGGACCAAGGACACCGTAGCCCCCACTGTGAAACCGGGCGACAAAGTGACCCTGAAGGTCATTGCTAGCGAAAACCAGGATGGCCTGGTGGTCCTGAGCCGGACCAAAGCAGAAGCCGATCAGGCTTGGCTGAAACTGCCGGAAGAACTGGCTGACAAAAAGACCGTACAGGTCAAGGGCCTGCGGGCTGTCAAGGGTGGCCTGACGGTTTCCTACGAAGGACTGACTGGCTTCATCCCTGCTTCTCATCTGGATCTGAAGCATGTGGATGATGTGAAAGAATATGAAGGCAAAGACCTGGAAGTTTCTCTCCTGGAAATCAATCCGGAAAAGAAACGCCTGGTATTCTCCCGGAGAAATGTCCTGCGGGAAGAACGGGCTGCCAAGAACGCTGCCTATAAAGAAGAAAGAGCCAAACGGGAAGAAGAACGGAAAGAAGCCCTGGAAAAGGCTTTCCAGACCTTCCATGAAGGCGAAACCGTGGAAGGAACCATCAAGAGCATCGTGGATTTCGGTATGTTCGTGGAAATCGCTCCCATGGTCCAGGGCCTGGTACACATTTCCGAAGTGTCCTGGGATCGCAGCGTGAAACCGGCTGACCTGTACAAAGTGGGCGAAAAGATCAACGTCTACATCAAAGGCCTGGACGAAGAAAAAGGCCGTATCAGTCTGTCCGTCAAGGCTCTCCAGGAAGATCCCTGGGTGGCTGCCGCCAAGGAATTCCGCGTAGGTGATGTGGTGACCGGTACCGTTGTACGGTTCCTGCCTTTCGGCGCCATTGTGAAACTGAATGACAAGAATGAAGGCATGATCCATATTTCCGAAATCGCTGAACAGCGGATCGAAAAACCGGAAGATGTCCTGGAAATCGGTCAAGAAGTGAAAGTCAAAGTCCTGCGTGTGGATACCGAACACAAGAAGATCGCCCTGAGCATCACCAAAGCCAAGGAAGATGCGGAAAAAGCTGAAATGCGTCAGTATCTGGGCAAGAAGAGCACCCTGTCCCAAGGCCTGGGCGAAAAACTGGCTGAAGCTGAAGCAGAAGCCCATAAATAAGTAAGAGAGGTTTGTCATAGATGAAAAGCCGGGAGAGCCGTAAAATCGATCATATCAAGTATGCCCTGCACCTTGAGGATGGTCCTTGCGCCACCGGCTTTTCTGATATACAGGTATTCCACCGGTGCCTGCCTCAGACAGACCGGAGGACCATCGACCTTTCTACCACCCTGCCTGGAATCGGCCGTCTGCCCCACCCTTTGGTGATCAATGCCATCACCGGCGGTGCAGAAGCGGTGAAAGCCATCAATGGAGAACTGGCTGTGGCAGCTCGGGAAACGGGCTGTGCCATGGCGGTAGGGTCCCAGTACGGAGCCGTGCGGAAGGGGCTGTATGAGGACACTTTTGCCATTGCCCGGCAGGTGAACCCCCAGGGGCTGCTCTTTGCTAATGTCAGTGCCCTGGCGACTCCTGATGAGGCGAGACGGGCGGTGGACATGATCCAGGCCCAGGCACTCCAGATCCATCTGAACAGTGCCCAGGAACTGGCCATGGAAGAAGGGGACCGGGATTTTTCCCATTGGCTGGAACAGATCGCAGCCATCTGTGCCGTGTCAGAAGTCCCTGTGATCGTCAAAGAAACAGGCTGCGGCATGGCCAGGGAAGATGCCAGACGCCTGCTGGACTGCGGAGTGTCCATCCTGGACACCGGAGGTGCCGGCGGGACCAATTTCCCAGCCATCGAAGGCTGCCGCTATCCGGAGGGGAACCGGGAACTCGCCCAATGGGGGATTCCTTCGGCCCTTTCCCTTTTGGAAGTGGTAGAAGCAAAAGGCTGGCAGCAAGGCATCATCGCTTCCGGCGGGATCCGGTCGGCTTTGGACGTATTCAAGGCCCGGATGCTGGGAGCCAATGCAGTGGGGATGGCTGGCAATATCCTGCGGCTGATCCAGGCCGGCGGGACCCAGAATGCCATCGACTGGATCCATAACTTGCTGGAAGCAGTGAAAGATTTCTACACCCTGACCGGGTGTACCAGAGAGGATGAGCTGCGGCGGGTACGGTATTATTTTACCGGGGACCTGGCTGCAGCCGTCCGCTCCTTTCCCTACGGGGATCATGAATACAATTGAAAGAGGTTCATTTCCATGAGCAAACCCATAGTTGCCATTGTCGGCAGACCTAACGTCGGCAAATCAACACTATTTAATATATTTGCTGACAGCCGGATTTCCATCGTGGAGGATACTCCCGGCGTGACCCGGGACCGTCTCTACGCTGATGCAGAATGGCTGGACAGGAAGTTCACCATGGTGGATACGGGCGGGATCGAAATGCAGAACACGGATTCCATTGCCGTTTCCATCCGGCAGCAAGCAGAAATAGCTGTCCGGGAAGCGGATGTGATCTTATTCGTGTGTGATGCCCGGACGGGAATCACCACAGATGACCTGGAAGTGGCCAAGATGCTCCGGCAGTCCCGGAAACCGGTGGTCCTGGCAGTCAACAAAGCGGACACCCCCAAACAGGAGGCAGAAGCCTATGAATTCTATAATCTGGGAATCGGGGAACCCTTCCTGATCTCTGCATCCAACCGGCTGAATCTGGGGGATCTGCTGGATGCTGTGGTAGAAAAATTCCCGCCGGAAGACGATGACGAAGAGGACAGCGAAGATGTGATCAAGGTGGCCATCATCGGCCGGCCCAATGTAGGCAAATCTTCCATCTTCAATGACATCATCGGCCAGACCCGTTCCATTGTCAGTGATGTGGCTGGGACGACCCGGGATGCCATCGATGTCCCGGTAGAAAAAGACGGCCAGACCTATCTGTTCATCGATACGGCCGGTATGCGCCGGAAGGGAAAGATCGATGAACCCATCGAAAAATACAGCATCATCCGGACCCTCCGGGCTGTGGACCGCAGCGATGTAGTGCTCTTGGTACTCAATGCCGTGGAAGGGATCACGGAACAGGATAAGAAGATCGCCGGCTATGCCCATGAAGCGGGCAAGGGAATCGTCATCGTGGTGAACAAGTGGGATCTGTATCCCAACAAGACCGTCATGTCCACGGAAGAATTCACCAAGCAGATCCGCCATGAACTGATCTTCATGCCCTATGCCAATGTGGTGTACGTGTCGGCCCTGACCCAGCAGCGGATCAGCCGGTTGCCGGAAATGATTAAAGATGCGGCAGAAGCCAACGCCATGCGGATCTCTACCAGTGTCCTGAACCAGGTCGTGACTGACGCTGTAGCCATGAACCAGCCCCCTATGGAAAAGGGCAAACGGCTGAAGATCCTCTATACCACCCAGGTGAAAGTGAAACCGCCTACCTTCGTGATTTTCTGCAACGAACCGGAAATCATGCATTTCTCCTATCAGCGGTACCTGGAAAACCAGCTACGGGAAGCTTTTGGATTCAAGGGAACCCCTATCAACATCATCGTCCGGGGCAAGAACGAGGACGAGGCATAAGGACGGAAACAGACTATGGACTATGTGTTGAGTGCAGTGATTGGATATCTCCTGGGCTCCATCTCTTGTGGGCTGCTCTTGGTGAAGCTGGTCTGCGGGATCGATATCCGGGATTATGGGAGCCACAATATCGGAGCCACTAATGTGTTCCGGACCGTGGGCGCGCGGATGGCCTCTTTCGTCCTCTTGGGAGATCTGCTGAAGGGGATACTGGCACTCTGCCTGGTCGATCGTTTCGTTTCCCCGGATCTGTCCGTACTCCTGGTCTGTGCCGCCTGCGCCATCCTGGGGCACAGTTTTTCCTGGATGTGCGGGTTCAAAGGGGGCAAAGGAGTAGCCACTGGGCTGGGCATCCTGTTGTACTTCATGCCGGAAGTGGCCGTATTCGCTCTGACCATTTGGCTGGCGACCGTGTTCGTCACCCGGTATGTGTCCCTGGGGTCCATCCTGGCAGCCGTCTCAGCTCCTTTCACCGCCTGGTATCTGGGCTATGACTGGCGTCTGGTAGCCTTTGTGGCTCTTTGTGCGGTGGTGGTAGTGGCTCGGCACTATCAGAATCTGATCCGTCTGAAGAATGGGACGGAAAACAAGATCCAGCAGGGGCATTGGAAGAAATAAGAGGCTGTTGCAGTGCAACAGCCCCTCTTTTGGGGTCACTAGTCACTTGTCTCTGGTCACTAGACGCTGGAAGGAACCCGGGCTGCGGGTTCCCCAGATAATATAAAACCAAGAATGTACGGAAAATAGAAACAATG
>Ga0129307_1000189_pt1 | contig 107983 bp, 85 predicted proteins | sample P1105metagenome_FD_94437 | JGI IMG/M metagenome (GOLD analysis project Ga0129307, IMG submission 94437) | Capybara group fecal microbial communities from Wisconsin, USA - P1105 metagenome | ecosystem: Host-associated > Mammals > Digestive system > Large intestine > Fecal | place: USA: Wisconsin... | reverse complement strand
TGAGCTTTCTGGTTATGATGGAGAAGAAATTGTCCGCAATCTTGCAGATGTAAAAAAATGGTGTGCAGAGCTTTTTCCTGATGCATCAAATGCAGGTGTAGTAGGTGAGGTTGTTCAGTATGCCCAGATGAACGGCAAACTGGTACGCGGTTCTATCCGTTCAATCGGAACCTCGCTGCTTGTAATTCTTCTCCTTTTGATTCTTGCCTTTACTTCATTCCGCACAGGCTTTATCGCTATGATTCCAAACGTTGCGCCAATCGCAATCATTGGTGGAATTATGGGCTATGCCGCTGTAAACCTGGATATGATTACTGCAATGATTATGCCAATGATTCTTGGTATTGCGGTTGATGATACAATCCACTTTACAAATCATATCAAATATCACTTTGAGCTTACAGGAAACTACCGTTCGGCAGTTTTGAACTCATACCGTGAAATTGGAAAAACAATGATTATGACAACAATCATCCTGTGTGCAATGTTTGGAATCTTCCTTACATCCACAATGACTGTTCTCGTAAATATCGGATGGCTGTCGATTGTCGGTCTTGGCAGTGCCCTCATCGCCGACTACACTTTGACACCGGTGTTGTTATTTATTACTAAACCATTTGGTAAAGAAAAAGCTAATAGCTAATAGCTTAAAGCTTTTAGCTGATTACAAGGAGTAAATATATGAAAAAGATTTTATCTATGATTTCAACAATTCTTATGGTCGCAGCCCTTAATGCAGAGACCGGCTACGACATCATGAAAAAAGCAGATGAAGTTCCAGAGCCTAAAACTTCTGCTTCAACTGCAACTCTCACAATTCACTCAAAGAAAGGTTCAGACCGAATCCGCGAAGTGATTATGAAGAGTAAAGATTATGGTGATGTAGAAAAAAGCGTTATCGTTTTCACTACACCAAAGGATGTTGCAGGAACAGGTTATCTTACTTTTGATTACGACGAGGAAGATAAAGATTCTGACAATTGGCTTTACATGCCTGCAATGAAAAAGACCCGCCGTATCGCCTCAAGCGGAAGCGAAAGCGAAGGCAGTTTTATGGGAACTGATTTTACATATCAGGATATGGGAGACCGCAGCATCAACAAGTATGATTACAATCTGCTTGGTGAAGAAACTGTAGACGGAGTTGCCTGCTATAAGGTTGAATGCATCAGCAAGGCTCACACAGAAAAAGATCCTCGCTATATCAGCTACATCGGTAAGGCAGATTACATCCTCCGCAAGTGCGAGTTCTACGATCGTCAGGACACACTTCACCGAGTTCTCACCTGCACAGACTTTACAACAATCAAAGGCTTTACGACAGCTCAGAAAATGAAGATGGAAAATGTTCAGTCAGGCACCTGGTCACTCATCGAAAGCAAGAACATTCAGTACGACGAAGAAGATATCGATGATTCCCTTTTCACCGTAGCTGCGCTTGAGAAAGGTAGAATCCGTTAGCACTAAGGAGGGGAAAGCCTTCCCCTCGCTTCAGCCCGCTACGCGGTCTTTCGCTACCCCTTCTACGGGGCTAAGCCCCCCGTAACGCCCCCAATAGGAGTTCTTATGAAAAAAATACTTTTAATAGCAATGTTAGGAGTTCTTGCCACCGTCTGTCTCACCGCCGAAGGCGGCGCCGAATTCTCCGGAGACATCGAAACGCTCTGGGGTGTCGGAGCTCCCTGGACAGACAAAGACACAAGTGCTGGCCGCTTTACGCTTGGAACTACATCTTTCACAGGAAAGCTGGATGCTTATTACGGAAACAGTTCTGCCTACGCTGAAGCAACCATTTCTTATGATGCAACAGGCGCTATAAATGGCGGCTTTATTTCCGGCAACCTTGGAAACGGCTTTGACCTTTCGCTTGGCGAACTCTGGCTGGACTACACAGATTCCTTCTGGGGAATCAGAATCGGTCGCCAGAAAACAGCGTGGGGTAAGGCAGACGGAATCGACATCACAAATGTTTTGTGTCCGTCAGATATGAGCAGCTTTGCCGCAATGGTTGGCGATGATTCAAAACTTGCTGTAGATGCAGTTCGTCTTTCAATAAGCGGAAATCAGTTTACAGCAGATGCTTACTGGCTTCCATTTTTTACACCAGCGGCACTTCCTCTTGAAGAAAAGAATCCCCTCCGAAAATATCTGATTCCATCAAATATAAAAATCTCTCTGGGAGCCGGCCAGAGTTTTACCTTACCAGTTAGTGTCGGTTCAATTCAAAAACCTGAGCTTGCAATCTGGAACGGTGAATATGGCTTAAAACTTTCAGGATATTTTTCATTGCTTGATGTATCCCTTTATGGTTTTTATGGTTGGGATGATATTCCTATCATGGAGTATTCAATGCAGTCTGGAAATTCATCAACAGGAATTCCTTCCGGCATAATCATAAATGGAAATTACAAACGAATGGCAATGGTGGGTATGGATGCTGCACTTCCAATCGGTGCAACTGTTCTCCGCCTCGAAGCAGCATTTTTCCCTCAGCGTCATTTCCAGAAATCAGACGGAGGTTCACTTCAGCGAAATCAGATTTCTGGTCTTGCTGGTATAGACTGGATGCCGACTGGCTGGACACTTACAGCACAGTATTATTGTGAATATGTAATGGACAGTCTGGAAGGTCTTGACCGCAAGGAAGCATACACTCATGGTGCAACACTGAGCATCTCAAAATCACTTGTAAACGAAACTCTGGAACTCAGTTTCTCAGGTCTTATAGGTTTTAATGATTTTGACAGCATGCTTAATCCATCAATTAAATACAGTCTTTCCGATCAGAATAACATCGGTTTAAGCGCTTACATCTTTATTCCGGGACCGGAACGCAAGGGCAAGTATGGAGCCTACAAGGATTTAAGCAGCGTCTGTCTTAATGCAAAATTCAGTTTCTAATTCAGATAAACTTTTTTAGGAGCCTGGAATAATCAAAGCCAGGCTCTTTTTTTATTTCCAGATATTGAATAAAAGTTATGAAAAATTCACAGAATTTTATGTGCCTTTTCACGAAATTTTATGTATAAATGAACTTTTCATTTTTTGTAACTGCATATAATAATGTATGCAATTATTATGAAACGTTTATTTATATTTCTTTCAATTTTATTTTTGAGTTTTAATCTATTCGCAGAGAATACTTCTGAAGTTCCACGTTATAAAGGTTTTGCAATAGGTGGAGATGTATTCGGTCAGTTTCCGATTGGAGATTATTCACAGTTTGCAAATGCAAGTCTTGGAGTTTCCCTTGCCGGCGAATATACATTTCCCCTCAACCTTCCAAAGAATATGGATCTGGGGGCGGGACTTCATGCAGAATACGGTCATGTTTTCCCAAAATCAAATGTGGCTTTAAAATCAGATGAAGAAATCAGAGCCTTCGCAAATATATGGCTCAGGATTCCATTCAGATTGTTTAATCAGTACTTTGCTTTTCAGCCCGAAGTGGGCGGTGGTATTTCTACCTTTTTTACAAAATATCAGAGTAAAGAAACAGAAAAGAGTGCAACCTATATTTCACCTTTTATCAGCATTGCGCCCTCAATACGATGGATACCTGCTGCATTACAGAATCTCGAAGTTGAATTAGCGCCTGTTTTTACAATCGTTCCCGAAAAAGAAAAATCTACAAACATGCTGGGGCTTAGGCTTGGTGCCATCTGGCATTTCGAAACTTCGGCAGAAGAAAAGCGTAAAGCAAAAGAAACTAAAAAAGCAGAAAAAGCACGACTTGCGGAAGAAGCACGACATGCAGAAGAGACAGAAAAAGCACGTCAGGAGGAAGAAACTGTTACAACTGAAGAACAGGAGACTGATGTACCTGTTGAAGAATTAGAAGTTGAGCCTCAGGTAGAAGAAGAGGAAGCTGAACCAGTAGTTGAGCCAGAACCTGAGCCTGAAGTTGAAGAGCCGGAAACTGAAGCTATTGAAGAACTGGTAAGCGAACCAGAGGAAGAAGAACCAGAAATCGGAGAGCCGCAAACCGAAGCTGTTGAAGAACCAGTAAGCGAACCAGAGGAAGAAGAACCTCAAATCGAACCTCAGATTTCAGAAGAGGAAATTGAGTCTGATACTGAACCGGAAACAGAATCAATTAATGAAGAAGAAAACATCGAGCCTGCGATTGAAGAACCAGAAACTGAAACAGAGGTCGAAGAGTCACAATCCGAACCATTGTCTGAGGAAGAAGAAAAAGCTGAACCTGTTCTAGAAGAAGAGGAAACAACTCCTGCAGTTGAAGAAGAAAGCGAAGAATACACACCAACCTCTGTTCGTCTTGGTCTTAAGAATATTCTCTTCTTCAGTAAGAACGGCGCTGTATTCTCCGGCCTCAGTCGCCTTCAGATTGCCCAGAATGAAAGAACAATCGACGAAGCAGTTGCCCTCATCAAAGAACATCCGGACTGCCATGTTCTTATCGAAGGTTATGCAAACAATATCAGCGGTACAGAAAAAGAAGACAGAACCGCCTGTATGCCTTTGAGCCTCTGGCGTGCTGAATACATAAAGAAAGAACTGATAAAGCGTGGAATAAAGGCAGAACAGATTGAAACTGTAGGAAGGGGTGGAGCAAATCCTCTTGCTGGCAGAAAAGATCGGGATAACTGGTGGAAGAACCGCCGTGTAGAATTTGTAATAACTTACTAAGCGAGGAAAAAATGAAAAAACAGAATAAACACATTTTTGTTATTATCACTACTGTACTCATATGTATTTTTACTTTGCTCATTAATTCAGCATGCTCAAACCATCTTATGGATCTCAGCTCAAATAATAATACTCTCGCTGGTGGAATTCAGCCGCTTCCTGAAAATACAAATGACACACCAGAGAATACACCGGAAACTCCAGCAGAAAGTCCTGAGAATCCTGAATCCCCTGGAGAAACTGAAGAGACTCCAGAAAACCCACAACAACCCCAGCCACAGCAAAGAAGTTATTTTTCACTTCAATCAGATCCAAGAGGTATAAAGCTTATTCTTGATGATGATGTTACTTTGCAGGTATATGGTGGTTCTTCAATGCAGGTTGAAGGAGTACCTATTAAAATTACGAATATGGATTGGAATAAGAATGAATTTGTATTCCCATTTACTACACAAGGGCAGACTTATAATGTAATGCTTGCTGCAAACATAATAGTTGATGATGGAACTCCTAATCGAGAAGAAAAATGGATAACAAATACACTGGAATGTGTCGCAGGTGGTGGAATAGATTATACTCAGTATATAAACCCTGCAACGCTTGAAAATATACAGATAGATGTAAATTATGATGGCAGTGCTTTAATAGTGGATTTTATGGCACAAGCTGGAACTGTTTTTATTGATTCAACTCCTATCATTACTCCTAAGTTTGATATTGATTTATGGAAAGGAAAAAAAGATTGGTCTAACACAATAATGATAGGTTATTCTTATTATCCAATTGCTAACGTGCTTGATAATTCTAACAGATCTGCAACAATAGCTTTTACCCAACCAGATCTTTCAGACTGGGCATCTTATGAGTATAAATATTGGGCTCGAATCTATCCACATTTTAATTTTGCTGGTTATGGAGATACACAGTTTGAAATTATTCCGGGAGCAGTAACCGCAGAAAAAACTTATAACCCATAAAGAAAGTGAAAACAAAATGTTTTTAAAAAAATACAAAAATCAAAACATCTGTGATATACTGAACAATATGCCAAAACTTCTTAGAACTGTTGTATTATGTATTATTGCAGAATTATTAAATTTGCTTGCCGCTGATGTTTTTTTTCATGCTCTAAAAATACCTTTGTTTTTTGATACTATCTTTACGGTAGCTGTGGTATTTTATCTGGGCCTGGTTCCAGGGCTCTGTGTATCAATTGGTTATAATCTTATCAACTCATTGAAATGGGTTTGTATGGAAGAAGTACATGATCCTTTTATTTTCTTCTATACAATCTGTGGAATTCTGATTGTTATTACTACCTGGCTTATTGCGCGTAAAAAAGAAGAGTTTAAGATTTCACAGGGCGTTACAATTTTGTATCTTATTTTGATAGCCTTGCTTTCTTCTTTTTGTACAATCATTTCAAGCGGAATAATCGATTATTTTCATTATATTTATTACGAAGTTCCGGATATGATGAATCCGATTAAAACTTTTACAGAGTCCTTTGTAAAAGCACGTTTCAGTCTCTTTGCTTCATGTATACTGGCTCAAATTCCAATTTCATTTGCAGACCGTCTCATTGCAACTTTTGCAGGTTATGGATTCTACCGCCTTTGTGACCGCTTTTTAGAGCCATAGTTAAAAACTATGGCAAACCGCTTGTAAATAGTATTTTTCTTTCGCGCTAAAAATACCTATAATCTTAATAAACTATAAGAAAGGTAGGTATATGATATGGCAGTTAAAACAAGTGTAATCGGATTTCCAAGAATCGGAAAAAATCGTGAATTAAAATTTGCAAGCGAAAAATTTTTTAAGGCAGAAATTCAGGCAGACGAGCTTGAAAAAACTGCAGCAGAACTTCGCGCTTACGGCTGGAAAAAACAGAAAGAAGCTGGAATCACTTTTATTCCTTCAAATGATTTTTCTTTTTATGACAATATGCTTGATACTGCATTCCTTTTGAATGCAATTCCATCTCGCTATGCCCAACTTGAATTGAGTTCATTAGAAAAGTATTTTGCAGCAGCACACGGCTATCAGGGAAAGGCTGGTGATGTAAAAGCTCTCCCTATGAAAAAGTGGTTTAACACAAATTATCATTATCTTGTACCGGAACTTGCTGATGATACAGAAATTAAATTGCAGCAGAACAACAAGGTTCTTTCTGAATATAAGGAAGCAAAGGTTTCTGGAATCCAGACCGTCCCAACAGTAATCGGTCCTTATACCTTCCTTCATCTTGCAACTTATACCGGAGCAAAGAAAGCCGGCGATTTTGCAGAAGCAGTTGTAGAAGCTTTCAGCCAACTTACAAAGGAACTGTCTGATGCAGGAGCTGAATGGATCAGCTTTGCAGAGCCTGCTCTTGTTTTTGATGTAACAGAAGAAGAGAAAAAACTATTTGTTTCAATTTATAAAAATCTTCTTTCAAAAATACGTGCTTCTTCAAAAATCAAAATTACACTTCAGACATATTTTGGCGATATCCGCGATGTATATAGTGAAGTTTGTCAGCTTGGCTTTGATGCAATAGGCCTTGATTTTGTTGAAGGAAAGAAAACTCTGGACCTGCTTGAATCAGGCTTCCCAAAAGATATTCTGCTTATTGCCGGAATTATTAACGGCAAAAATATCTGGCGCGCAGATTATCAGAAAAAGAACTTTCTTCTTAAGCAGATTAAAGAAAAAGTTGCAGAAGAAAAACTTGTAATCGGAACTTCATGTTCACTTCTTCATGTGCCTTATACAACTGCTTCAGAAGATAAGCTTTCAAAAGATATTATAAATCATCTTGCTTATGCAGAAGAAAAACTTACAGAACTGCATGACCTTGCAAGCGGCTCTGCTGCAGCTTTTGAGAATAACAAAAAACTTTTTGATACAGAACGTGTAACAAAAAATGCAGCAGTCCGCCAGGCTCTTGCAAATCTTACAGATGCAGATTTTATCCGCCAGCCTGCTTTTGCAGATCGCGAAAAAATCCAGCATGAAAATTTCAAGCTTCCTCTTTTCCCTACAACCACAATCGGAAGCTTCCCTCAGACAAAAGAAGTTCGCGCTAACCGTGCCGCTTACAAAAAAGGTACAATCACACGCGAGCAGTATGTAGAATTCAATCAGAAAAAAATTACAGAATGTATTAAGCTTCAGGAAGAGCTCGGACTTGATGTTCTTGTTCACGGTGAGTTTGAACGAAACGATATGGTTGAATATTTTGGAAATCAGCTGGACGGTTACATCTTTACACAGAATGCATGGGTACAGAGCTACGGAACCCGTTGTGTAAAGCCTCCAGTAATCTGGGGTGATGTTAGCCGCAGCAAACCAATGACAGTTGAGTGGTCTGTATTTGCCCAGAGCCAGACAAAGAAAATCATGAAGGGAATGCTTACTGGCCCTGTAACAATTTTGAACTGGTCTTTCCCTCGTGAAGATATCAGCCTTAAGGAACAGGCTCAGCAGCTTGCCCTTGCAATTCGCGAAGAAGTTCTAGATCTTGAGAAAAACGGAATCAAAATCATTCAGATAGATGAAGCAGCTCTCCGCGAAAAGCTTCCTCTCCGCCGCAGCGACTGGCATTCAGAATATCTTGACTGGGCAATTCCTGCCTTCCGTCTTGTTCACGCAAAGGTTGGGCCACAGACACAGATTCATACCCACATGTGCTACAGCGAGTTCAACGATATTATACGTGATATAGACGCAATGGACGCAGATGTAATTACCTTCGAAGCAAGCCGTGCAGACCTTAAGATTCTGGACGCACTCAAGGAAGCAGACTTCCGCACAGAAGTTGGACCTGGTGTTTATGATATTCATTCGGCACGTGTTCCTTCTGTTGAAGAAATTGTGACTGCCCTCGAAAAAATGCTTGGAAAAGTTCAGAAAGAAAAACTCTGGGTAAATCCGGACTGTGGACTCAAAACCCGCGGCGAAGAAGAAACTGTTGCAAGCCTTAAAAATCTTGTTGCTGCAGCAAAAGAACTAAGGGCACATGCATGAGAATAGCAGATATTCTGACTTCAAAAAAAGTTTCTCTTTCTTTTGAGGTTTTCCCGCCAAAAAAGAAAGAGGCTCTTGAGTCAATCAAAAAGACTGCTGTTTCCCTCACCGAACTTAAACCTGATTTTATCAGTGTTACCTTCGGTGCGGGAGGAAGTACCAAAGGGTACACGGCAGAAATTGCAGAGGCAATAGAAAAAAACGGTACCGCTTCTCTGGCACATCTTACCTGTGTTCGCTCTACTACTGAGGCATTAAAATACACGATAGATGATTTGAAGAAAAGAAATATCAAAAATGTACTTGCCTTGCGTGGAGATTTTCCAAAGGACTCTGTTACTGGTGAAAATATTTTTCCATCTGGCTACACACATGCTTCTGACCTTGTAAGACTTCTTAAGCAGGAAGGAATGTGTGTAGGTGGAGCCTGTTATCCTGAGGGACACCCGGAAAGCAGAAGCCATGAGCTTGATATAGAACAGCTTAAATACAAGGTTGATGCCGGGGTTGATTTTCTGACAACACAGATGTTTTTTGATAACGATATGCTTTATTCGTTTTTGTATCGGCTTCAGTCAGCGGGCATTCATGTTCCGGTGCTTGCAGGAATCATGCCGATTACAAATGCAAATCAGATCAGCCGTATGATAGATTTGTCTAACGCATATATTCCAAGAAAACTTCTTGCAATCTGTGATCGTTTCCGTGATTGCCCTGAAGCAATGATGCAGGCTGGAATTGCATATGCAACAGATCAGATAATAGATTTGATTTCAAATGGAGTTCGCGGAATTCATATTTATACAATGAACAAGCCAGAAATTGCCAGAGCGATCATCAAAAATGTTGATCAGATAATTAAGGCAACGAATTCAGCTTCTGCTATTTAAGATATCTGTCATCGTATTCTGAAATTGGAATTGGTTTACTGTAATAGTAGCCCTGAATGATTTCACAGCCTAAGTCTCGCAGGCGGTCAACCTGATTTTTACTTTCAGCGCCCTCTGCGAGACAGACAAAGCCAAGTTCTTTTGCAAGAGTAATTATGTGACGAATGACGATAATGTCTTCTTTGCGTCCATTTCCTGTAGCAATCGTATCAACAAAACTTTTGTCAATTTTTAGAGTATCAATCGGCATTCTGGTAAGCAGTGAAAGAGAAGAGTAGCCGGTTCCAAAATCATCCATTGAAATTTTAAAACCACGCTTACGGAGTTCTTCAAGAACCCCAATCATATGTTCCATGTTGTCGTAGGTTGCGCTTTCTGTAAGTTCAAAATCTATAAGCTTATGGTCAACTTCATAATGGTCTACAATGCTTACAAGATTATCAATAAGTCGTGTATCGTCCATGCGGCTTCGAGAAAGATTTACCGAAATCGGGTAGAGTGGCTTTCCTTCTTTTTTCCATTTTGCAAGAGCGGCACAAACCTTGTCTAAGACGATATCATCTATCTTTGCAATGGAACCATCTTTTTCAAAAAATGGAATAAAACGGTACGGCGGCAAAAATTCTTTACCCTTATAATTCCAGCGGATTAAGGCTTCTGCACCTTTTATTGTTTCTTTTGTTATATCAAATTTCGGCTGAAGGTAAACAACAAATTCGTCCTGCTCAATTGCAGTTTCAACGTAGGCCTTGATGTAGTTACCCCAGGAAAGATCATCGTGCATCTCGTCGGTGTAAATGACAATCTCAGTTTTCTTTTGATTTGTTGCAAGTGCCTGTGCCATTTTTGCAAAGTCCGCAACCCGGTTTCCGGAAAGCATGGCACGCTGCATAGGAACAAGACCGCATTTGTAATAAATCTTGTAATAGGGATCTTCTTCGAGAACAGAAACTTTTTCAAAAAAATCCTTGAGTTTTTGAACAAGTTCTTCTTCGGGCATGTCTTTAAGAATAACTGCAAAATTATCGTTATGGCAGCGACCACTTGCAATGATGAAATCAGATTCTTTCATTGCCTTTACGATATTGGTTATAACTTTATTTGCAGCAATATGACCGTAGGCTTCGTTTATTACACGAAACTCTTTTATATCAAAATGTGCAAAGGCATAATCATTAATTCCCTTATCGGATGGAACTTCCAGATAGGCTTCAAGATGATTCCAATTGTAATTTCCAGTTATCAAATCTGTAAAGGCTGCTTTATAAAGAGTGTCTTTATCAAATTGAGAATAATCATCGTTCATGACCTGAACAGCTCTGTCGTTATAAAGCTTCCATTCGTAGAGGAGTCTGTTCTTTTTGTAGCTGTGGAAAATGCTTATTACTTTTGCATCTTCTTTTATACAAAGATCACTGTAAGGTCTGTGTGCATTATCCTCTTTTGCAATTGTTTTAAAAAGTTCTTTTATGAAAGGATAATTAATTTCGATATCATCATCAATCTCAATAGAATAAAAAAAGGAGGCATCAAGTTTAATCGTTTTAAGGCCTGAAGGATATTCAATTCTTTGGTCATCAGGTCTATACTCAATTCCAATTACTTCTTTCTGAAGCCCATCAACAAAAAATACACCAGGATAATCATAAGTTCCAAAGGCATTAGAATACCTGGCAAGGCTTTCCGGTATGTGTCCTGCATAAAAATTCTGGATTTCTTCCGCAGTAGCATCGATATAGTAGAGAATTCGTTTCGGCTTAAATAGCTGGTTGAGTTTGTTGATGAACATGTTTTAATGATAGCACAAAAAGTTTGAGACGGCTACTTTTTTCCAAGAACAGTAAAATCCTCTGCCTCGTTGCAGAAAATGATTCCGCTGCCAGCTTCTGCAAAGCAGGGCAGTGCTGTGATTGCGGCAACAATGTCGGCTTTCTTTTCTGCCGGTACAAGAATCATAAGCATTTCTTTTTCAGGAACGATTTTCATCCCAAAGAATGCAGCGTCTCCTTCCTTTGCGGTTCCGCGTGCACCGATTATTGTACCGCCGCCGGCTCCTGCCTTTCTGGCTGCAGCCATTGCATCTTCTGCATAGCCTTTGTTTACGATTATATTTATCATCTGATAGCTGTTTTCGTTTTTCATAATTTCTTCTCCTTTTGATTCATCTGATTTTTCGTCCAGGTGACCGGCACGGATAAAGTCGCTTGTGTTCAGGGTGAACATAACTCCAAAGTGTGATTTTTTTTCTGAGGCCTGTAAGATTGCATCGTAGACTGCAGTCTTGAGATTATCTTTTATGATGATGTACACGATGTCTTTTGATGTGTCGCCCAAGCCCAGAAGCTGCAGTACTCCATTTGAGGCTGTACCGCGGCCCATTGTGATTGTGCCGCCGGCAGCTCCTGCTGATTTAGCGGCGTCTGCGATTAGTTCCCCGCTGTCGTGAGGAACTATTGAAATCAACAATTTATACCCCATCAGATACCTCCTGAACGGAATTATCATTTACTTTGCGTTGTTTCATTTTAAATATGATTCCCATAATCTGAATGGCAAGAAGAGGCATCATTGCAACAAGGGCAATTACGCCGAAGGAATCATTGCCGCCTTTTCCGCTTGCTGCTGCACCCAGCGTAAAAGAGAGAACAAAAGTAGAAGTAAGAGGACCAGAGGCTACTCCGCCCGAGTCAAAAGCAATTCCTGAAAAAAGAGTAGGGCAGAAAATCATCAAAACCATGGAAATGATGTAGCCTGGAATCAGAATATATTTGAGATTAAAACCTGATACAGCGCGCCACATTGCGAGGCCTATTGCAATTGCTGTTCCAACAGAAAGGAATACCAGAAGAACACGACGCTTAATAGTGCCGCCGCTTACCTGTTCAACCTGTTCGCTCAAAACCCAGACTGCAGGTTCTGCGCAAACGATAATAGCTCCAAGAAGGAGGCCTGTTCCAATCAAAAGAATGTACCAGGCACCGCCCCGGCTCACAGTAAGCTCCCCGAGCTTCTGTCCGAGCGCAGCGCCGGCCTGAGAAAAGCCACCATTAACGCCGATCAAAAAAATAGTAAGCCCGATAAAGGCATAAATGAAACCGATTATAATTCTGATAACCTGGCGTTTTGTCATCTTCAAAAGCAGAAACTGAAAAATGATAAAAAGAATAAAAAGAGGTGCAATGGAAATCATAGCCTCACGGAAAACATGGCCGGCAGCAGAACCAAAAGATGAAAAGATTTTTGAGAAAAATCCGCCTGCTGCAGTGGTGCTTCCGAGAGCCTCAGCCACCATATTTACTGTACTCTCTGCATCTGGGGTGGTTGAACTTGTCGAACCCACCATATTTCTTATAACAATTGCATAAATCAAAACTGCCATAACAGGCCCGATAGAGCATACTCCGGTAAGACCAAAGCTGTTATCATCATCATCTCGGACAGAAGAAACTCCCAGACCCAGAGCCATAATAAAAGGAACCGTCATAGGACCTGTAGTTGCGCCGCCAGAATCAAAAGCAATTCCTATAAAACTACCGGGAGTAAAACAACTCACCAGAAAGAGTACAGTATAGGAAATTAAAAAAGTCCATTTTAGGGAAAGATTCAGCACCGTGCGGAGAAGACCAAGCATTATAAAAAGACCAACTCCGCTGGCAATAACAAAAGTAATGGCGATTTTGTTTACAAAAGGAAAAATGCTTCGAACCTGGTCACCGAAAACCTGAATATCAGGTTCTGCAGCAGTAACTATAAAACCGATTATAAAGGCAACAATAAGAAGCAGGGTAAGCGAGCGTTTTTTTGTAAGCTCTGCACCGCAGCGTTCGCCCATCGGCTGGATTCCAAGGTCAACACCAAGAAGAAAAATTGTGAGCCCCAGAATCAGAAAAAGCCCGCCCACAACAAATCGTGCGAGCAGGTATTTATCGAGAGGAACAAAAGTAAAACCCAGAAACAGCACGATTACCATCACCGGTAATACTGAAACTGCTGTTTCTTTCATTTTAGCAAGAATGTTCATTCAAGGCTTATCTGTTATGCATCAGCAAAAGTTTTTCCATCATCAAGAGTAACCTGAAGCTTTGTATACTCGCAATGGAAGTCGTTCTTAAGGCGGTTGAGATAACGTTTGCTTTCCCAGATACACATTGGAAGATCGTGAAGCAGATAGTTTCCGCAAGCTTCTGGGCGAGTTGCAGGAACTTCCTTCTGTGTAATAATCCATTCAAGACAGCGGATTGTAAGCTGACGCATATCTTCAACAGAATATTTTCCTGTCATGATGATGTACATACCAGTGAGACAGCCCATTGGTCCAACATATACAACATCTTCCTTTACTTCTGAATTGCGGAACCAGGTTGCCATAAGGTGCTCGAGACTGTGAATTGCTCCAGGTCCCATAGCAGGTTCCTTATTTGGTTCAGTAATGCGAAGGTCGTAGGTTGTAAAGCCCTTGTCTTCGCGCGAGATGTAAATACCAGGCTTAAGATGTCTGTGATCAATTGTAAAGCTCTGAACTACTTCCATAGCGGGTTTAACCTCCTTAAAAACCCGATAAACGGACATGTCAAGGCTTTAAGCGAAGCGTGCCTTGACGTGGACGTATATCACATTAATTTATATTTCTTTAATTACTTCCATTAAAAATGCGCTGCTTAACTTCGAGGCAGTATCTTCTGAATATGTTTCCTTTACAGTGTCATCCGCGCAGTCAGACATACAGCGGATAATTACAAAAGGAACTTTGTTTGCAAAACAGGTGTGGGCGATGGCGCAGCCTTCCATTTCAACACACTGAGGTTTAAAGTTAGACACGATGAAGGCTTTCTTTTCGCCGCCGGCAATGAACTGGTCGCCCGAAGCAATAAGACCTCTGGTGATTTTGTGAGAAGCTGCCAGTTCAGTTTTACCAAACGCAGCAAGAGCCGCATCAGCGAGAGCCTTGTCTGCCTCGAACTGTTCTGGCATTCCAGGAACCTGTCCAAGTTTGTAGCCAAAGAACTGAACATCAAAATCATGATAAACAGCTGCATCCGAAACAACAAAATCATAAATCTTAAGACCTGCTCCAACAGCACCTGCAATACCAGTATTAATAACTTTTGAAACCTTGAAGTTTAAAATCAAAAGCTGAGTACAGAGAGCGGCGTTAACTTTTCCAATTCCGCATTTTACGATTACAACATCCTTATCAAAAAGCTTACCTTTGTAAAATACGAGATTGTTGATTTCGATTTTTTCTTTAGAAGTCATCTGCTCAAAAAGAGCTTCAACTTCACTTTGCATTGCACCAATAATACCAATCATTTTTTAAGTTCCTCGCTTTGTGCTTTTCTATATCGTTTTGAATAATGACCAAGCACTTCGTTTGTAAGCTTGTCTGTAAGATTGAATTTTTCAATCACAAAATTTGCACAGTTTTTATAAATCACAAAACCAAGAAATAAACCGCCGATAAAGCTGACAATTGTTGAGAACTGATAAATTGTTTTTGCAGCTTCTTCCGGCAATTTGAATACCCTGAAAATCAGGAAAGAGAAAAATATAAAAAGCCCGAAAATTACAAGAATAGTTTCAACTATTTCGAAAATACTTCCAAAAAACAAAAATAAACGTGAAATGCGTGTTTTTGCCCTTCGTTCAAGTTCCTTTTTCTGGCGGAGTTCGCGTTCAGCTTTTTCTTCTTCTGTCATGTCCATTTTATGCCTCCTGAGATTTTTCTTCCTTTGATGTTTTTGATTCTTTTACTGAAGTTACAATGAAAGAAATCACGAGTAAAAGACCGCAGACAACAACGGCAGAGTCAGCCACATTGAAAGTAGGCCAGCGTTCCATACCAAAAAGTCCGTAGAATTTTACATCAATAAAATCAACTACACCTTCGGCGCGGAAAAAGCGGTCAATCAGGTTTCCAAAACCTCCACCAACGATTCCCATGATTGTCCAGCGCTGAAGTTTAGTCCATGTATTGTTTCTGAAGTAGATTGCAATAACAATTCCAATTACGATGAGCGGAATCAGAGAAAAAAGAAGATGGCGTGCAGTTTCAGACCATGTAGCACCAACGCTGAATGCTACACCGGTATTTGCAACATGAATGATTCTAAGAAAATCTCCGAAAAATGATGTTCCGATTGTATAAAGTGGAATATTTTTTACCACAAGGATTTTTGTAATCTGATCTAAAAGGATTACAAGAAGGGCCAGAGAAATTGGCCAGAGTTTTGCTTTTAATTCTTTATTCATATATATAGAATATACTTATAAATTCGTAGGTAGGTCAATAAAGATAGTAGAAAGACCCAGTTCCTTTTCCACTTTTTCTTTAAGGAGAGAAACACCCATAGTTTCAGTTCCGTAGTGACCACCAGAAATTACGTTTATACCGCATTCTTCTGCAAGATGATACTGTTCATGGGCAAATTCGCCGGTGATATAGCAGTCGAGGCCCTGTTCAATGGCCTGGTCAACGTCATCACTGGCTCCGCCGGAAATAATACCTACAGTCTGAATCTGAGCTTTGCCAAAAGCAAGGGCCCGGCAGTCTGTTTTAGTGATTTTTGAGAGGTCTGCTGCAAGTGCGTCTGGAGTAAGTGGGGCAGGGAGCGAGCCGCATGCACCAATAGGCATTCCGCGCCAGTAACCAAAGGGACTAACCTTTTCAAGCCCGAGGGCGGCGGCCAGCCCGAAATTATTTCCATAAGGGTTGTTAGCGTCAAGAGGAATGTGATAGGCAATAAGGGCAAGGTCATTCTTTATAAAGCTGGCCGCCCGCGTGTAAAAAATCCCGGTAAGTGTCTGGCAGTGTCCCCAGAAAAGTCCGTGGTGAACCACCAGAACCTGAGCGCCGGCTTCTGCAGCAGCGCGCGCAGTAGCCTCACAAGCGTCAACAGCAAAGGCCACCTTTGTAACAGGCAGCGAATCCGGCGCGCTGTTTTGAATCTGAATGCCGTTTAGCGAAGGATCGCCTGCAAAATCTTCTTTTTTAAGAAAAGCGTTAAACCACGAATCCAGTTCATTTAAGGTCATTCAGTACCCCCACAGTTTTCGAAGCCATCAGGTTTGGCAGGCTAAGCGATTTGTCGCGGCGTAATCCAAGCACCATAGCCAGAAGCGGGTCAGTCTGTTCAATACAGCCATAACCCGAAGATTTATATTCTTCAATATCAGAAAGCTTAAATACTCCGGCAATAAGATCTGGATTTTTCTTTGCAAAATCCTCGGCCGCAATATCAGCCATAAAATCAGTTACAAGAAGGATTTTTTTGTCGTTCCCAAAACGTTGGCGAAGAAGCGGAACAAGAACTTCATATTCCTGAGAAACGTTGTAAGAGTAATATTCACGCTGAGCTTCAAAAGTCTGGCGGTTGAGTACGCTTTGAATCACCATAACAAGACGGCGAAGAGTTTTTTTATCACCATAAGAATGAAGCCACTGACCATCTTCAGCAAAAAAATCAGCAGAATAAGCCGTAAGGCCGCGAAGGGCAAGCTGTTCAAGATAAGGAACATAATTTACTGTATCGCCGCGCTTATCTGGAGAAAGAAGAACAATCAGGTCTTGAAAATCAGATTCCCCTGCAGTTTCCGGTGCAAACTCCCAGACAGAAAGTGATTTAGCAGAAAAAGCTCTTGCCTCTTCAAAGCCGCTTCTAAAGCTTCCATTATAATAAGTTTGAGTTTTAGAAATCTTAAGAGAGCGGGCATTGCTTTCTACCGGCGCAAAATAAATGGTTGCAGCAAGTGCCACCGCAGAAATCATAATAGTAAAAAAAGCCCAGGCCTTCATCAAAGGGCTGTAGTGGTCAATATAAAGCCGTTCAATATAACGGAAAATCGCATGAAAGTTTGAAAGCAGAACAAAAAGTGCAATCAAAAGTCCCAGCGTCGTAAAAGCATCAATTCCCCAGGCCAGAATCTGAAAAATCGCCACAATAAAGGTGAACGGAGCCAGTACAACCAGCGGATCCCGCCTCACATGCTGCACAAAAAACACGCGCAGGTTAGTAATAAACAAAAGAACAAAAACTAATAGTTCACCATAGAATTTCATAGAATAAATTATAATGAGAATTACGGATTTTTGAAAGTCTAAAGCACAAGGTTGTGGGACGCAGCGACGGCGAAACCGAAATTATGAGGATTGGATACGGAGCAGAAAAAGACCTGAGTCTGCATCGAGGCGATACTGGAACGCCGGTTCGACGGTGACATACAGAGCGAAGCGTCGAGCCTCGCCCGCAGACTCAGGGATTTTTATGCGGGAGTAGCCAATCCTCATATTCTCGATGAATTGCCGTCGCTGGGACCCGCAATCTTGGGCTTTAGACTTTCCATAACTGAAAATTCCCATTATAATTTATTCTATGTCATACGAAGTAACAGCGACGAGACGTCGTCCGCAGCAGTTCGGGGACCTGGTTGGTCAGGAATTTGTTGCTGAGACTCTCAAAAATTCTATAAAGTCGGGGAAAATTGCCCACGCCTACCTTTTTTCAGGACCGCGTGGTTGTGGTAAGACTTCTACGGCTCGTATTCTGGCTAAGGCCTTAAACTGTCAGAATGGTCCTACAGACCAGCCTTGCGGCCAGTGTTCAACCTGTCAGGAAATCACAAAGGGAACTTCTCTCGATGTAATTGAAATCGATGGTGCGTCTAACACCAGCGTTGAGAACATCCGTCAGATTAAGGACGAGGTTCTTTTTCCACCGAGCAATTCAAAGTATAAAATCTATATCATAGACGAAGTCCACATGCTTTCGACTTCGGCTTTTAATGCTCTGCTCAAAACTATTGAGGAGCCGCCTCCATACGTAATCTTTATTTTTGCTACAACTGAGCTTCAGAAGGTTCCGGCTACAATTAAATCCCGCTGTCAGCAGTTCAACTTCCGCCTTGTTGCAATTGATAAGGTAAAGCAGTGTCTCGCCGATGCTGCCGCAGAACTTGGTATTCAGGCTGATGATGAGGCTCTCTTCTGGATTGCCCGTGAGTCAACTGGTTCTATGCGCGATGCCTACACCCTTTTTGATCAGGTTGTAGCCTTCAGCGACGGTCACATTACTTACGAAAAAATCCGGGATAAGCTTGGTCTTGTTGGCATAGACCGTCTGAATTCTGTTTTTGAAGCCTGTGCTCAGAACCGTACTGCAGATGTAATCGGCCTTCTGGATGAGTTCCTTCAGGCCGGTGTTTCAATTGAACAGTTGATTTCAAACAGCGCAGACTATCTTCGCAGCCTTCTTCTTATCAAAAACGGCGTAAAAAAAGAGTCTCTTCTGGGCAATTCTGCAGAACGTTATAGCAGCGTAGTGCTTGGCGCCTGGAATACAATTCAGATTGAACGTGCACTCTCGCTCTTTTTACAGCTTTACCGCGATATCCGCTATTCACTTTCGCCTCGCTACGAGCTTGAACTTGCTTTCAGCCGCCTTTGCTGGCTTGGAAGTTATGTTTCAAATGCGGAAGTTAAAAAGGCAATTGATGCGGCTCAGGGCTTACTGATGGGAAGTGGCGGAGTAAGTGCTCCGGCAGCGCCTCCTGTTACACCTGCCGCACAGCCTGTACAGGTAGCCCAGCCTGTTCAGCCAAGTGGGGTAGTTTCGACAAGCTCAACCATCCCAAGCCCTTCGACAGGCTCAGGGACCGTAACCACCCCAAATCCTCAGCAGGGTCAGGCAACTCCTTCAGGTATGAACCCGATTCCAGCTGGAATGCCTCGTCTTTCTATGCTCGATGATCTTATTGCAAAAGAGCAGGCCGGTATTTCTGATGATGATACCGGGGACCCGGGTAGTCCAGGGGACGGCGTGGGTGAAGGAGACAGCGCAAACCCTTTTCTTAATGGCGGTCCACTGCCGCCTGAACAATCAGTGGCTGCTCCTATGGCAGAAAACGCAGGTCCGGCAGAACTTGACGAACGTCTGAAACTTGATATTCCTCTGAATGATGTTACCGACGATGGTCAGGTTGTGCCTGAAGTTGATGTGCCTTTATCAGAAACCGGTTATACAGTAAATCCGGATTCGGAAGAGGGGGATGACGGCTGGTCTAATATGGATGAGCCGCCCGACGATGATTATTACCCTGTAGAAGCTGATTTCAGCGAACGCGCGGAAGAGGCTTATGAGACGGAGTCTGCTTCTTCTAATCAGAATGGTTTTAATGCCGCTCCGGTTCAGCTGCAGGATACTTTGACAACAGCAGATGGTCAGACAATCTCCATAGCTCAGCTTCGAGGGCAGATTACGGCAAATCTTTCTGTAACAGATGGCTTTGCTGCATCAAATGTAGAAAAAACAGGATTATGGGAAGTGCGCGATGATACTGTAAATACAACGGTTGAATCAGCTTATGACCTTAATCTTATAGAAAAGAAAAAAAATGTGATTGCCGCAGAAATATCAAATGCATGTGGCCGTCCAATGAAATTCAACGTTACCCTTAAGGAATCAAAACCTCAGGAAAATACTGCTCCGGCAGAAATTCCACTGCAGGTGAGTATCCTTGTGAATGCATTTAAGGGAACAATCGTTGCAGGGAGGATGTAAAAATGAATCCGTTTGAATTACTTAAAAATACGCAGGCTATAAAAGAACAGTCTGAAAAACTGCAGCAGGAGCTTGCTGATATTCGTGCGGAAGGTTCTTCGGGTGGCCGTATGGTTACTATCACACTTAATGGAAAGTTTGAGATGATTGGAATTAAGCTCGATCCGATTTGTGTTGATAACCGTGATGTTCAGATGCTCGAAGATCTGATTGTTTCGGCTCACAAAAATGCTGTAGATAATGTTCAGGAACAGATAAAGGCAAAATCAAGTTCTATCCTTGGCGGCCTGGATCTCGGCCAGTTTGGACTGTAATTTATGAATGCATTCGACGAACTTACAAACAACTTTTCCCGTCTCCCCGGAATCGGCAAAAAATCTGCAATCCGTATGGTAAACTGGCTTCTTAAACAGGATGCTTCTTACGTACAGAAGTTTGCACAGAATTTAGGTCAGCTTCAGGAGCGTATAAAGCCATGTTCTGTATGCGGAACCTGGACAGAAAGTGATCCATGTCCAATCTGTTCAAATCCTCTGCGGGATTCAAGTCAAATTTGTGTTGTTGAACAGCCTCAGGATGTCTCTACTATAGAAGCATACGGCGAATATAAGGGCTTATATCATGTTCTTGGGGGACTTTTGCGTCCTCTGGAGGGAATTGGACCTGCACAGCTTGCTATTCAGCCTCTGTTAGCACGCATAAGGGGTGGGGCAGTTACCGAAATCATAATAGCTACAAATCCAACAGTAGAAGGCGATACAACAGCTCTATATCTTAATAAAATGATTACAGAACTCAATTTATCGCAGCCGCCAAAGGTTACCCGCCTTGCCACCGGCATGCCCGTGGGTGGCGATCTCGAATATGTCGATAAAAGAACCCTGTCTCTCAGCTTCCGCGGGCGCATCGAGTTCTAATATTCGGGGAAAATTTAAGTAGACAAATGTGTTTTTTATGTTATAATTGACAATAAGGAGTAGTATGAATGGAATCAAATAATTCTATAGTTTCAGGCTTTGACAGTGATAAGGATGACTCACTTAAAATCACTTTGCATAAGATTCCAGGAGTCCAGAACGGTTGTATGGTAGTCCTGGATGGATATATTGATACATATAATTCATCTTTCTTTCAGAAACAGCTTACTAAAGTAATTGGAGCAGGTTATTTTAATCTTCTTTTCAATTGCGGTGGATTGTCATATGTATCTTCTACTGGTCTCGGGTCTTTTACAATCCTTCTTAAGATGGTTAAGGTAAAAGGTGGAGATATTATTCTTTCTGAAGTACAGGAAAAAGTTGCAGAAGTATTCCAGATTCTCGGATTCTCTCAGTTCTTCAATCTGAAAGATACTACAGAAGAAGCTTTGGAATATCTGCGTCACGATGAAGGTTCTACACCTGGTCCTGTATTCCCTAAGATGCTTGTTTGTCCTTCTTGTGGTAAGAATATTCAGGCTGCACATGCAGGTCGCTTCCGCTGTACTAATTGTAAAGCAATCATTACAATCAGCGAGGCTGGTGCTATCACCCTCGGCTAATTGATTTTTTACATTTAATTGTTAAACAAAAAAACCGATGCAATTCGCATCGGTTTTTTTATTGGTGGTTTCGACAAGCTCAACCACCGTTTAGTTCTAGCGGAGCAAGCTGAGTACGTTCTGGCTAGACTGATTAGCCTGAGCGAGCATTGCTGTTCCAGCCTGAGAAAGTACGTTAGAAGTTGTGAAGCGTACCATCTCTTCAGCCATGTCTGTATCGCGGATGCGTGATTCAGAAGCCTGGAGGTTTTCAGCACCAATATCAAGACCTGTAACTGTCTTTTCAAGGCGGTTCTGGTAAGCACCAAGGTCAGCACGCTGCTTGTTGATCTTCATCAAAGCTTCGTCCAAAGTTCCGATTGCGCGGTTAGCTTCATCTGGAGTAGCCAAAGACATGATTGATTCATCACCAATGTTGCGGAGACCAAGAGCCATAGCAGACATTGTTCCAATGTATACCTGTGTTCTCTGATCCATGTTAGCACCAATATGGAACCACATAGAACCTGTAACAACATTTTCACCTGTAGGACGAGCAAAGCGACCTGTAAGCATGTTCATACCGTTGAACTGAGCACAAGAAGCGATGCGGTCAACCTCTGCGATCAAAGAAGAAACTTCTACCTGGATCTGCATGCGGTCTTCAGAAGAATAGATACCGTTTGAAGACTGAACAGCAAGTTCGCGGATACGCTGAACGATGTCTGTTGTTTCCTGGAGGTATCCTTCAGTTGTCTGAATGAAAGAAATACCATTCTGAGCGTTTGTTGAAGCCTGGTTCAAACCGCGGATCTGAGCACGCATTTTCTCAGAAACTGCAAGTCCAGAAGCGTCGTCACCGGCACGGTTGATTCTCATTCCAGAAGAAAGTTTTTCCATTGACTTCTGCTGGTTAAGATCCTGAATTCCCTGGGAACGCTGAGCGAACATAGCACTCATATTGTGATTAATAACCATAATAATCTCCTTATAGTTAGGTTATAAGATAAAACACATTGGTGGGTTTCAAACCACAACGTGGTTTATCTCACGGGTTTCCACCACCCTTATACTTGATTGTCGGGTAAGCAAAAAAAAAGTTTAGAAAAAAAATAAAAATTTTTTGATTTTTTTGTGGTATAATCTTTTTATGGATTATTTATTAATGGGTGGCGCAGTCTGCGTAATTATTGCTCTGATTGTCTGGTATATTAAATATTACAATAGAAAGAACCAGTCAAATTCGCGTCAAAAAAATCTTCAGCCGGTTAAATGTCCGCTCTGTGATTCAAACCTCTTTGTTGGTGAAAATATTATTTCAAAAGTATATCGTCCTATGAATGTGCCCGACCAGCTTATGATAATTATGGGTTGTCCGCACTGTTATCCACGGTGTGAGCCGGGATTAAAGCGAATTTGCCCTGTCTGCCATAAAGAAGTAGCTCAAGACCAGAGCCTTACAGCCCGGCTTTTCAATAAAGCTCTTGGAAAAAAGCATGTTCATGTAGTCGGCTGCTCAAACTGCCATAAACCTCGTGCCGATTAAAGGTATTGATTACTATTCAAGGATTTTGTTTTTGTGTAATATCAAAGCATTATGAAATACTCACTTGCGATTTTTGATATGGACGGTACCATCCTTAATACTCTGGATGATATGACAGATTCTTTGAATGTAATTCTTGGACAATATAAACTTCCTTTGCACACTGCAGAAGAAGTTCGTTTTATGGTGGGAAACGGAATCCCTAAACTGATTGAACGTGCTATTAGCGGTGGCCGCGATAATCCTGATTTTGAAAATATCCTGAAAGATTTTATTGCTTACTACGAAAAGCATTGTGCAGAAAAAACAGCACCTTATGCAGGTATTCCTGAGTGCATAAAAAAACTTCGCCAAGCAGGAATAAAAATTGCAGTAAATACAAACAAGGTTGAAGCTGCAGCCGTAGCTCTTTGTGATGACTATTTTCCAGGCTTATTTGATATTATTTCTGGTAGCCGCCCGGGTATGCCTCCAAAACCAGCTCCAGACGGAATCTATGAGATTCTGGAAAGAGCCGGAATGGACGGAAAGAGCGAAGATCAGAAAGCTGTATTCATCGGCGACTCAGATGTTGATATGCAGACTGGAATGAATGCAGGCCTTGATGTAATCGGAGTCGACTGGGGCTTCCGTGGTAAGAAATTTCTTGAAGAACACGGTGCAAAAGTTATCATGATGGATGCAGAAGAGCTCACTGAATATCTTGTTAAATAACCTATCTTTATGGTAGACTGTGCCCGTGTATTTCAATGGAATCAGGTGAGAGGCCTGAGCTGAATGCGCAACGGTATGCAGATTACGGTGGTTGAGCTTGTCGAAACCACCGCAGACATCTGAAAACAGCCACTGGAACAGAATGTTCTGGGAAGGCTTCATTTGTTAATTGCTGCGAGTCCGGAAACTTTGGTACACGCCCTTCGTATGAGGGGATATCTTAACTTTAGGGAACTGCGCAAGTTCGGTTCCCGGGTAGGAAAAAATGAAAAATTTTAAACTTTCTCGTCTTTTTGCAGCAGCAGCGCTTGTTGCATGTCTTGCATTTACAAGTTGTAAACCAGTGGAGGATGCAGCTCAGGCAATAATCAAAACACAGGTTCTCACACAGAATACGTATGCAACTCTTCTTTCTGGAAACTGGAGAAGCCAGTATAACGATGGTTATACAATTGGCGGCGGTTTTATGATTTACGACGATGGCGGTTATGGTACTGGATGGACAAGAGCAATTGTAGAGTATGCAGATAGTTACATTTATACAGTTGATTCAGAAGGTAAATATTATGCAGTACACTATAAAGATTATTCTGGACTATCATGTAAATTTTCTAATGCTTATAAAGCAGGAGGCTTAACCTATGCAACCAGTCTGCTTCAGGCGAAATTGGAATTTACTGAGGCCAATGGATATTTTGTATATCATGGTACCTATGCTAAACAATAAACTCAACTAAAATAGTGAATAGTAAAATACAAATGAGGGGAAGTTATTCCCCTCTGATTTTTTTAATACTTATAGTTTTATTTATCTCACCTCTGAGTTCGCAGGAAGCAGAAATAATACTTCCCGACGTCACAACCTACATACCATCTTCTATTGAAAAAAAGATTGTGCTTACGGCAGAAATGCTTGAAGCGGAACATATAGAATCTCTTTCGCAGGCAATTGAACGCTGCGGTATTCAGAATCTTTCTTATGGTGCTTACGGGCTTGAAAGTAAGCCTAGTATCCGTGGATATACAGATGAAACAGTTCGCGTTGTAATTGACGGAATCTGCGTAAACAATGCCCAGTACGGCACCTTTGATTTTTCAGCAATAGATATTTCTTCAATAGAAAAGATTGAAATAATTCGCGGCGGTTTTACAGAAGGTGTTGAAGATGAAGGTGCTGTAGGCGGTGTAATTTATATCACTACAAAAAAGACAGAACTTAAAAATACACTTTCAGCAGAAGCGGCAGCCAAGACATTTTTCAATTTGAATTTGCCGCTTGATTCAGTTTTCCAGAAGCTTTTGTTTTCGGGAAAAATCGGAGAGCAGACATTTTTTAATTCCGGGCTTGCCGTCAATTATGCTCAAAATCTTTTTTTGTATAAAAATGATAAAAATGTTCTTTCTCAGAGAAAAGACTCTCAGGTTCTGGACGGACAGGGAAATCTTTCTTTGACTCATTATTTTAATGATGGAAATTATATTTCATTCAGCGATATATTCTATGCCGGAAACAAGCATGCGCCTGGAACTATGTATTCACAGACACCAGGTTTGCAGCGCGATATCAATAATAATGTTTTGATTTCACTTTATAATCCGGCTCTTGCAAATCTTTTTAATCTTAAGAACAGCCTTTCATGGCAATTTAATAATCGTTTTTATAAGGAAAATACTAAGTCTCCTTTTAGTGAGGAAAGCACTCATCATATAAATACAATTAAATACACTGGTACTGCAGATTTTTATTCGCTCGCAGGCGGGCGCATACAGCAGCTTATAGGTATTTCTGCAGATTATACTTATCTTGATTCTACCAACGATGGAAAGCATAATCAGCTTTCGGGTGTGGGAAAAGAAACATTTAAATATACTCCAGGTGGCGGCTGGACTTTTTCGCTTCCTCTTGCTGTAAAGTTTTGCTTCAATGATAACAACTTCAATTTTGCTTTTGTTCCTAAGGCGGGAGTCTCTCTGGAGCTTTCAAAGGTGCAGTTTACTTTTGATCTTTACCGCATGGTGCAGTTTCCTAATATGGATGATTTGTTTTGGGAAGGCAGCGGTTTTCACGGAAATCCAAACTTGAAGCCTGAAAGCGGCTGGGGTGCTGACTTAGGTTTCACACTCAGAAACTGTCCCTTTGATGCATCTGTTACGGTTTTCTCAAATTATTATAAAGATAAAATCCAGTGGGGTAGTGGTACAACTCAGAATGTCTCGAGTGCCTTTTATTTTGGTGTAGATTTTTCTCTTGGTGCACAATTCTGGAATGGTCTTTTAGAAATTGATCTGAATGGAGAATATCTTTATAACCGGCTTCTGGATGAATCAAATCCCTACACTTATGGAAAGAAGATTATGTGGACACCTGATTTTGTCTGTTCCCTTGTATGTGGTTTAAATTTTGAACTGGCAAAAATCAGACTTAGTGCAGAATATACAGGCATAAGATACACTTCGAATATGAATCTTTATTTTCTAAAGCCTTACGTGCTTGTAAACCTTGCGGCAGAAGGAGCTCCTATAAAGGGAAAGTTTACTCCTTTCTTAAAGCTTGATAATCTTTTGAACTGGAATTATCAGGCGATTGATGAATATCCTATGCCTGGCATTTCTCTTACAATCGGCGCAAAATATAAGTTTTTCTAGTTTGTTGTGCAAGGCTGTCTTTTCAGATATAATGCTTTCTCATACAAATAGGACGTAAAAGAGAATGCCTGGTTTTTATGATTATTATGATGTTGCCGTAGTTGGCGCAGGACACGCCGGAATTGAAGCAGGACTCGCCTGTGCCCGAATGGGTTTGAAAACTGTACTTATTACCCAGACTCCGGATGCCATTGCCCGCATGAGTTGTAATCCTTCTATAGGTGGTATTGCCAAGGGAAATATTGTTCGCGAAATTGACGCTCTTGGCGGCCAGATGGCAAAGCTTATTGATAATTCAATGATACAGTTCCGCATGCTTAATAAGAGCCGCGGACCAGCCGTTCAGGCACCTCGTTCTCAGGCAGATAAAATTACCTATTCAATGCTTGCCCGCAAAACCTGTGAAACCACTCCAAATCTTTATACATTGATGGATACAGTTATTGATATCCTTACGACTGCCTCTTCAACACCGCTTCCCCCAAACAGCGACTCTGCTGCAGAAAAGGGAACTATCCCAGGCGAGTTCCGCGGAGACGGACGTACCGAAGCTGCAAAGAGCGGAATGAGACAGAAGGTTACCGGCCTTGTTACAGAACGCGGCCGCATTATTCCTGTCCGCTCTGTTGTTTTGACTACGGGTACCTTCCTTGGCGGTCGTATTTTTATTGGTGAATATGATGCTCCTTGCGGACGTGTAGGGGAACCTGCCGCTTACGGACTTACAGAAAGTCTTCACAGACTTGGCTTTACAACAGGCCGCCTTAAGACTGGAACACCACCGAGAATCCTCCGCAAAACTGTAGACTTCAGTAAACTTGACGAACAGCCTGGCGACACAGAGGTAATCCCATTCAGTTTTGAAACAGAGAAAGTTGAACGACCTCTTGTAAACTGCCACATTGTTTATACAAACGAAGAAACACATAAAATTATCCGCGATAATATCGGACGCTCTCCGCTTTATTCAGGAAAAATCAGCGGTATTGGTCCGCGCTATTGTCCTTCTATCGAAGACAAGGTTATGCGCTTTAAGGAACGAGACCGTCATCAGATTTTCGTTGAGCCTGAAGGTCTTGAAACAGATGAAATTTATTTGAACGGACTTTCTTCCAGTCTGCCTGAATGTGTGCAGGATGCTTTTATGCGTACAATGCATGGTTTTGAAAATGCAGTTCAGAGTCGTCCGGGTTATGCCGTTGAATATGATTTTGTTGAACCGACCCAGCTCTATCCTTCTCTGGAAACTAAACGTGTTGCAGGCCTTTTCAATGCCGGACAAATCAACGGAACCTCAGGTTACGAGGAAGCTGCCGGTCAGGGACTCATTGCCGGAATGAACGCAGGTCTTTATGCCCGCGAGCACATTAAAGTGTGTGGACCTCTGGCTGAGATTCCTCATACTATGAATGGAGTTGCTTCGAGTACAGAGCCTGGTGCCTTCCGCCCTAAGGCAAATATGACAAATGAAGAAAAAGCCCTCTTTGCCGAGATCTCAGAGCGCGAAACCGCCGAACTCAACGCATACGAGCGTGGCGTTCAGAAGGATGCAGGCTTTGATGCTTTTGATAAGATTCCTGATTTTGAGCCTGTAATTCTTGGCCGCGATGAAGGCTACATCGGCGTATTAATTGACGACCTTGTTACCCTTGGAACTAAAGAGCCTTATCGTATGTTCACTGCCCGTGCTGAATACCGCCTCAAGCTCCGCCACGACACAGCAGACCGCCGCCTTGCAAAATACGCCTTCCGCTGTGGTCTTAAAACTCAGGCACAATTTGACGCCATAAACGAAAAGTACGCCCGCCTTTCAGAAATCGAAGCCCTGCTTCTTAAAAAGCCGGAAATGGAAAATCCGGGTTACCCTGAAGCAGACTGGGAAATGGCAAAGATTGACGCAAAGTATAAGTACTATATTGAAAAGCAGGACAAGCGCGTAGAAAAGCTTCATAAGATGGAGAACGCCCGCATTCCTGCAGACTTTGATTACGGCAGCATTCCGTCACTTTCTGCAGAGAGCCGCAACAAGCTGGAGGCAATCAGACCTGTTACACTGGGCCAGGCAAACCGCATCAGCGGAATCCGAAACAGTGATATTATGCTGTTGATGGTATATTTGAAAAGATAACGGACGCGAGTTTTGTGTAAGTTTACTTACACAAAACTCGGTAAGCACATTTGAAAAATGTGCGACCTGCGCCACTGCTCGCGTTTCTTAACCCACATGGTTTATTTGAAACGGTAGTTTCGACGGGCTCAGCTACCCTATTATAAGTCCTGATCTGAAGCCTTATAATATTCTTCCAGTTTTGCCCGGCAATTTATAAATATCTTTCCAAGTTCCGGATCAAAGTGGTGGCCTAAATCATTTTTGATAATTTCGAAGGCTTCTTCAAAAGACTTTGCTTCCTTGTAGCAGCGCTTGCTTACCAGAGCATCAAAAACATCTGCCAGGGCCATAATGCGTGCTTCAAGAGGAATTGCTTCTCCGCTCAGTTTTTCCGGGTAACCGCTTCCATCCCATTTTTCGTGATGGTAGTGTGCTACGTTTATTGCAATACGCTTAAAGTTTTCATCATTAATCTGACTCAAAACCTTGCCTACAATTACAGCACCTTCTGCTGCGTGGCGCTTCATAATGTTGTATTCTTCTTCTGTATAAATGCCAGGCTTACGCAGAATTGAATCATCAATTGCAATTTTTCCAAGGTCGTGCATTGGGGCAGCCTTTACAAGCAGTCTGCAGAATTCAGGTGTAAAGGCAGGATTCTCCTGGTGCTTTATCAGTTCTTCTGTAAAAATCTTCATACAGTCACTTGTGCGAAGAATATGACCGCCTGTAGAGTTGTCGCGGCTTTCTACCATGGTTGCCATTCCCATTGTGATAGAATCCTGCATTTCGGTAATCTGCAGAGTTTTTTCTTCTACAAGGCGGGAAAGTTCTTTGTTGTATGAATTGATTCCCTTTATATAATTCTGCTGTTCAGTATCATCGCGGATTTCAATGAGGTATCCCATGCGCATACGGCTTATAGAAATTCTATGAATCGTACAGAATGCGGCTTTGTCTTTGTAGGTAATTCTGAAATCCTGATTTAAATGCGTGTTCCAGTCCCAGCTGCTGTCGTTGTAGTGCAGGTTCTGGATGATATTCGTAAAGTTTTCTGGAATACAGGTATCAAGAGAAATCTCTTTTAAATCCGGGAAAAAAGTCAGGGCAAACTCATCACAGCCCAAAAATCTTTTTTTATTGTCAAAGGCAACATAACCATAACCTGTTCGGTTTTTATAAACGTTAATCAAATTTAACTGAAGATCGTAAGTGTTTGATTTTGCAGAAAAATAAAGGAAGAAGATTTCCATTATTATGTAGATGTATGGCATGAAATTAAATTTTACACCCAGCGAAACAGGAATGATGTAGGAGAGGGTTCCAAAAATCAGCATGCCTAAAAGAATCTTCAGAGATTTTTTTGAAACATTCTTTTTTGTAAAGATTGTCCAGGCTGTTACAAGCATTCCGGACAGATTGATAGTTATCAGATAAACAAGATAGAGAATCATTGCCGGACCCATTTCATATTTTATAATTGTGAGTCCGTGGTATTTAATAAGCTGAGGGTGTCCGAAAAAGAGATGTGTATCTTTAGTAGTTGCTACAAATACAGTGATTATTGTTGCCCAGATAAAAAGTCCGAAGCGAAGCGGAAAGTAGAAACGTCTGTTACACATTTCTACCATTACTATCAGTCCAAAAAGGATTGTATAAATACTGCCTACATAGGAGATAAGGTTTCCGGTCATGGCGGCTTCAAGAGTGTCTGCGTGAACATACATTGCATAACCGAAATTTGAAATTAATGTTGTAAGGAAGAGTAAAAGATAGTTCTTGTTTACTTTGCTTACATTGATTTCATAGTAAAACATTAATGCAAGAAGAGATATGAATGCTGCAAGTAAGTAAACAATCCTTAAGTCCATTATTATATTATAAACCTCTTTGCCTAATCGTCAAATAGATTGTCCGATCACGTCGGACAATGACAGCGATTCCGGATTCGGATTTCTTAAAATATCTACGCAGTGGCTGCCAGCCCCTAGCAGTTCAGACCGCTCTGCAATAGCCAGCTGAAAATTACAGAAGGCTTCAAACTCTTCTTCGCTCATTTCGTTGAGCTCGCGGCGCATATAGTCGGCTGCTCCGTCGGCGGAAATGATTTTGATTCGCTCAAGTCCTGCAGCCTTGTTCAGACGGTCAATGTCTTCAAGGCGCACATAATCATACAAATCTTCTTCAGTACAGATTGTGTGAAAGTCTGAAGTAAGACCGCCTTTTGCCGCTACCTCCTTCCACTTATGTTCCTTAAAGCAGTAGGAGATTACGCTGTATTCATTCATTACATAGGCAACTAAAATTGTGCCGCCTTTTTTCGTAATGCGTTTGGCTTCGGCCAGGGCTTTGAGTTTTTCCTGGTCACCATGAAGATGATATAGGGGGCCAAAGAGCAGGGTGATGTCAAAAGTTTTATCGTCGAGAAAATGCAGGTCGCGCGCATCGCCCTGCCAGGTTTTTATGTTTTCGTGTTTAGCACGTAAGATTTCGAGATTGTGTTTTACGAGTTCTACGGCAGTTACATCGTAGCCGCGGTGGCAGAGTTCTACGGAGTAGCGGCCGGTGCCTGCACCGATGTCGGCGATTTTTGTGGTGGTTGAGCCTGTCGCAACCATCTCCTCTATGTAATGCAGTGTTGTGCGGAATTCTACCTGCCCGTGACGGGTTGTGAGACGGTGTTCTTCGTGAAATTTGTTGTAGTATTTTTCGATGTTTGTCATGGGGGTCTTAGGGGGCTATCCCCCTAGGAGAAGGGGTAGCGAGCAACGAAGTGCGAGCGAGGGGAAGGCTTTCCCCTTTTTGCTAATAGCTAATAGCTAACCGCTAAATATTCCAGGCAGCGTCAACAGCGGCTACTGCTTTTTTCTTTTCTGAATCGCTCATGAACGACTGTCGGAAACTGTTTTTAACAAGATCCTTGATTTCGTCCATCGTAAAGTTCAGGTCTTTATGACAAATCCAAAGCTCATCGAGCAGGGTAGTCTTAAAGAAAACAGGGTCGTCTGTATTGATGTTTACAGGAATACCCTTGTCGTAGAAAGCGCGAACCGGATGGTCTTTAGCCTTCTTAACGATTTTCTTTGTAAATGTATTTGAAGTGATACAGATTTCAATAGGAAGTTTAGTCTTTTTAAGTTCTTCCATCAGTTTTTCATCCTGAATGGCAGTAATACCGTGACCTACGCGCTCTGTATGAAGATAGTTGATGGCGTCCCAGATACTTTCAGGGCCCACATCTTCGCCGGCGTGAACTACAGCGTGCCAGCCTTCTTTAAGAGCCTTTTCGTAAACCGGAGCAAAGTCTTTTGCAGGACCTTTTGCTTCAGCACCACCAAGACCAATACCAATGATATCTTCGCAAGGGAACTGCTTCAAAAGCTCGTAATTATGCATAGCGTTCTCGCAGCCGAATGTGCGGGAAACATCCATAAGGAGTTTTACAGTAATTCCTCGTTTTTCCTTGATTTTACTGATTTTTTCGTGGAATATTTTTACCATATCCTCGTACTTGAAGCCCATTTTGAGGAATGAGGTTGGTGCAAAGAAAACTTCTGTATATGTAATACCGTTTTTAACAAGATATTTTTCAAGTTCATCGAAAACAATTTTAAAATCATTTACAGAAGAATACATCCCCTGAATCTTCAAGAATGACTGGATAAAACCGTTCAAATCGTTATAAGAGAAGAGTTCTTTCTGCTCTTCCTTTGACATTTCTTTTCCGAATTTATTTTTGTAAAGCTTCTTGATTCCGCTGAGGGAAATTACTGCTTCTAGGTGGAGGTGCAGCTCTGCCTTTGGAACAGCTGATAAAAACGCTTTAAATTCTGACTTGTTCACTATAATCATCTCCTAACTTTTTCGCACCCGAGTTAATTTTATCACGGTTCAGCAGTTATTGCAATTAGTGTATAATAACACACTATTAATATCGGTAGAAAAGGTAGAGAACTTTAGAAAAAAGTTAGCATGATAGTATTATTGTTTTGCGGCGTGCTTTATTTCTTTTTCTTTATAGAGTTTCTGGTCTGCCTGAGAAAGAAGCATATCAAGATTTGCCTTTGTCGGGGTAAAAGAAACATTTCCAAGGCTTAAAGAAAGCGTTAACGGCAGACCAACTTCCTGAGAATAAAGAAGATTTAACTGTTCTATTCGGTCTCTGATTGTAGCAATATAGTTTTTTGTGAGACCGGTAGATAAAATTGCAAATTCGTCACCACTTAAACGGCCGACAATGTCTGTTGTACGGAATGCATCTGAAAGAACCCGGGCTTCAGTTTGAATTGCAAGGTCACCAACTTTATGACCGTATGTATCATTGATTTTTTTGAGGCCATCCATATCGGCAAAGAATACCATTCCGCTTTGCCCGGCTTTTGCGGCTCTTTTAAGTTCTTTTTCTGCCCTGTCCATAAAGCCGCGGCGGTTAAGAACCTGTGTAAGCTCATCAATACTGTTCTGAATGTTAAGCTCCTGATTACTTTTGAGAAGCTTTTCATTCTTTGTAGAAAGCAGTTCGTTCTTATTAAGAGCCTGTGTAAAGTCGTATGCACTCGCAATGGCATTTATAATCAGCTTAAGATAAACATGATGCATCTGGAACTTTAAGTTACTAGGTTTAACGATAAGGTAACCATACTGTTTTTCGCCGGCAAAAATAGGATGAACAATAAAAGTTCCCCTCAGATGTGATTTAAATGCGTTTGGAATCAGCTGCTTATGAGGATTTGTTTCGATACCTTTTTCATCATAAGGAATGATCTGCTGATTCTTTTCGATATATACTTTAAGAAAAGCTTTATCCGGAATAACAATTGAATCGCTCTTTTTAAAATAAACCGGTTCATCATAAAGAACAACAGCCATAGAATCAAATTTCATCTGAAGAGTGATTTCTGAAAGCGAATTGAAAAGCTCTTTTAGAGTATGATTTGTATGGAAGGTATCGATTAATGTGTAAATTCCAATTATATCTTTTGAGGATTCTGTATATTCTTCTATAGTATTTGAATTGATATGCTGATTTTCTACGATTTTGCCTTCCTGATTGAGGCTTGCAAAAGATGTATTATTTGATTTTACGCAGCCACAAGACTGACGGTAAACAGGTTCAGCAAAAATTTTTGTTTTACGGGGTACATTTTCACCAAGCAGAATCTTATGGGCAACTTCTGCTGCAGCATAACCCTGGGCTGCAATATTCTGATCTATAGTTGAAAGAGAAGGCGAAGTAAATGAAGCACGAACTGTATCATCAAAACCAATGATTTTTACATCTTTTGGAACCTTTACATCAATATCCTGCATGGCTTTCATACAGCCTTCTGCCATCAGGTCGTTGGAAGAAACAAAGGCATCAACGTTTACATCAGCTTTAGTTTTATATTTGTCGTGAGCTATTGTGTAAGCAGCTTCGCGGATAAATAAACCTTCAATTACATTATCCGGATTGAATTTCAGATTATGATTTTTAAGGGCCTTCTTAAAGGCTTTTAAGCGGGCTAGACCTTCTTTTGAAGAGGTTGTGGCAGCAGAAAGAAATCCGATGTTTTTACAGCCATGCTTTGTTATAAGATGTTCAACTACCTGATCATAGGCTTTTTCACAATCGCATACAGTATAATGAACATTATTAAAAGGAAGATCTACTGCAATAGAAACAATAGGCTTTTTTGTAAAAGGCTTAAGAAAAGCTTTTAGTTCTTCTGGTGAAGTGAAAGTCTGATACGCACTGGTTACTATCATAATCAGGTCTACATCGTCTGCTTTAAGCAGTTCTGCAGAGGTCCAGTATTGATATTCATAAAGCCCGTGCGGGTAAAATGGTTGATTTGTCTGTGCAAGAACAAGTTTTACATCCTTGTCTTGAGTAAAATATGAAGCAACACCCTGAGCAACGGTTAATGAGTATTCAACTGTTAGATTATGCACGAATAATGCAATGCGTTTCATATAGTGTTTTCCACCAGAAATAACAACCTATTATCTATTATGTAACAGTTTATCCAAATCCGCAACGATTTTTTTGAATTCATCACAGGCAGCCTGAACAGGTTCTGTTTCTGCCATATCTACGCCTGCAATTTTGAGGCTTTCGATAGGATAACGTGAACCGCCGCTCTTGAGGAACTTAAAATAATCTTCACGCTCTGCATCTCCTCCGTTTGTTACGCGTTTTGCGAGGGCAAGGGCAGCAGAAATACCTGTAGCGTATTTGTAAACATAAAAAGCTGAGTAGAAATGAGGAATTCTAAGACCTTCCATGTCGCTGTTGGCTTCAAAAGTCATTTCAGGACCAAAATAAAGCTCCAGAAGCTCGCGGTAGGTCTTGCGGAGGAGTTCTGTTGTGAGAGGAGTTCCGTTTTCTACAAATTCGTGAGCCTTAAGCTCGAATTCAGCGAACATTGTCTGACGGAAAAGAGTAGCAAGAATATCGTCTGCACGCATAGAAAGCAGATATTTCTTCATTTCCTCATCTTTTGCGTTTTTATAAAGGTATTCAAAAAGCAGTTCTTCGTTGAAGGTTGAGGCTACTTCTGCTTCAAAAATAGTGTAGTCGTAGCACATAAAAGGATTATTATGAAGAGAATACCAGCTGTGCATACTGTGTCCGCCTTCGTGAATCATTGTAAACACGTCGCGGATGTTTTCTTCGTTATAGTTAAGCAGAATATATGGATTTCCAACGTAACAGCCTGAACTGAAGGCGCCGCTGCGCTTTCCAATGTTTTCGTAGCGGTCTGCCCAGCCGTTGAGAAGTCCATTGCAGAGGCGGTCGGTGTATTCGGTTCCCAGCGGCGCGAGTGCGGCGCGGCAGAGTTCTACGGCCTCTTCGTAAGTAGTCTTAGTTTTTACTGATTTTACTAATGGCACGTACACGTCGTAATGGCGGAGGTCGCCTTTTGCAAGTCCGAGAGCTTCGCGGCGCAGCTTGTAATAATCGTGGAGGGCCGGAAGGTTTTTGTGGACGCAGTCGATTAAGTTATGATAAACGGCGGTTGGTACTTTGTTGCCGTAGAGTGCCATTTCGAGGGAGCTCTTGTAGCCGCGGGCGCGCATGCTGAAAACATCCTGGTTTACGGAGCCGGCGTAGAGCGCGGCGATAGTGTTCTGGTGCTCTTCGTATTTTGCATAGAACTTTTTGTAAGCCTCTTCGCGTACCTTGCGGTCCTGAGAATGCATGAAAACGCCCCAGGTAGTTTCTGTGAGCTGATTTTCTTCGCCGTCTTCTGTTACGGTTCCGAAGGTTTTGTTCATATCAACATTAGTAAGAACGCTGAAGGCTGTTTCTGCAGTTTGTCCCGGCTGCATTGCAAGAGAAAGAATGCGCTCTTCCTTTTCGCTGAGAATATACTGCTTAAAGTGTAAAAGTTTTTCTATATATATACGGTAATCTGCGAATTCTTTTGTGCTTATCCACTTGCGAAGTTTAGTTTCATCAATTTCCTGGATTTCAGGATCAACAAAACTGAGTTCCGCCTGCATTTCCGTGTAAGCCATCATTGCACGCCCGTCGCGGTCTGTAGCCTTAGGATCATCTTCATCGGCTTCGTGCTGCAGAGAGGCATAATGATAAACAGTTTCCATGGCAAGATTTGCAGCTTCCAGTTCTTTAAGAGCTGCAAGCAGAGTTACTGCAGATTCGCCAAGCCGTCCTTTGTAAGCAGCAGCCTTTTTTGTGAGCTCAGGAAGAGACTTTAAAGCGGCCTCCCATTCATCATCTGATTTATATATTGAAGATAAATCCCATTTATCTTTTGCAGGTACATCTTTTCTGGCTGGTATAGTTTTTGCACACATATTAATAATCCTCTATTTCCTTCATTACTGCTATGTCATCAATACGGCCAGGGTAGGCTTTGATAACTTCTTCGTAAACCTTCAGAGTCTTTTTTACATGAGTTTCAATACTGAATCTTTTTGTGATTTCAAGGCTCTTCTGGCCAAAGGCTTTCATTTTTTCTTTGTCGCCAGCAAGCTCAAGAATTTTAGTTTCCATTTCTTCTTCTGTATCTGTGAGGTAACCGTTTACACCTTCAAAAACAGAATCAAGGTAGCTTTCGTCGCGGCGAACGATAATAGGAAGACCAGAAAGCTGAGCTTCAAGAATAGTCATGGAATGCATTTCAGAAAGGGAAGTTGTAACAAAGATATCTGCACTTTCGTAGTATTCGCTGACCTTTGTCCATTCAATAAAGCCTGTAAAAATAATGCTTTTTGCTTTGATTTCCTTAGAAGCTTTTTTCAGCATATCATCATAGGCAGGTCCGTTTCCTACAAAAACCATTTTGATCTTTTTATTCTTTTTGATTACATTCTGGCAAACCTGAAGAAGCTCGAGAACTCGTTTTTCTTCTCCAATTCTTCCTACAAAAAGAAGCATAGTTTCATCCGGCTTAATGCCATAAGATTCACGAAGGGCTTTTTTCTGTTCTTCGGAAATATGTGTTTTCTGGAATTTTTCTTTGTCGATTGCATTTGGAATGATTACAGAAGGCATGTTAGGAAGCATTCCCGGCTGTTTAAAGTAATTACGAGCCTTTGTAGAAACACCAATCAGAGAATTAAACTTTCCGTAATACTTTTTCATAATTCCGTTTATAATTCTTGGAGAGATTAATTTTCCAAAAGCAAGATAGTATTTATAGAAATCTGTCCACATTGTGTGAGTAGTACAGATTGCAGGGATTTTCAAAATTTTTGCAGCGCGCAGACCTGCTTTTCCAAGACCAAATTCGGTATGGCAGTGAATAACATCAACGTTATTACTTTTCAGATATTTGATTAAAGGATGCATTGCAGGAATGCTTAAAAACTGGTCTGTACCAAGACCTAAAGCAACAGATTTTGTTCTGTAAATATCCGGATCATAAGTTTCGTATTCGTCTGTTGTTTCTACCGTGACCAGAATAACTCTGTGTCCCATCTTTTTTAACTGTTCCTGAAGTTGTACAACTACCGTTACGATTCCTGATTTTGTAGGAAGGTAACTGTCAGAAAATAATGCGATTGTCATAATGAATTTATTATATAACTTTTTATTTAAAATGTCATTGCAATCAGTTATTCAAGAAAGAGGTAGTCTGTAAAGTATATACTGCTGATTTTACCGAGAGCAAGATCAGAGTTGATTTCTTCTATTATAATCTCAACTATTTTTTCTTCGGTTTCGGTAAGAAGCTGATTTTTTGTACGGGCAGAAAAATATGCCTGAAAGATTCCTTTTATGGAACCGCTTTTTCGGGAAAGCTCTTCATAAAAAACAGTGTCACCAGCAGGGTAGGCAAGCCAGGGTGTAATAACCATAAGGGAGCCGCCTTCTTCTGAATCTGCGGCAGCGCAGGAAATACGGATGGTGCCAAGTTCAAAATATGAAACTTCCTCTGTGTTGGAAGGAGCCATGAGGCTAACTGCTTTTCCCTGTGAAATCAAAAGCTCTGGAGTCTGTTTCTTTTTTCCGGCAAGGCCTATTATTGTGCCAATCAAAATTAAAACAAGAATTCCTGCGATTATGCACAAAAGAATTTTATTAAGTAATGCGTTGTTGTCTTTCTTGTCGATTTCCTGGTTCATTTTATTCTCTTTATTTTACGAAAGGCGAAAGCAGTGCTGCAAGACGGCCTGTGGCACGGGCTGTAATATGTACACCGTCATCAAGCCATTCTTCTTTTTCTATACAGCCTGCCTTTTTAAGCTCGTTTATAAGGGCGCCCTGTGTAACCGGAAGAACATAATCTGCTACTTCACCGTAAAGAAGTTCGTAAATCTTTGTTTTAAGGTCGAGGAAGCCGATTTCTTCTTTTGCACTTATCAGAATTGCATCCGGGAATTTGAGGCGGAGCTTCTGCAGAGTATGCTTTTCATCTTCTGTTTTATCAACCTTATTTAAAAGAATAAGGCGCGGATTTTTGTCGGCTCCAATATCTTCAAGAACTGAGCAAACTGTCTCATACTGAGCTTCTGCTTCCGGGTCCGAAGAATCTAAGACCAGCAAAAGCAGGTCTGCGTAAACAGCTTCTTCGAGAGTAGACTTAAAGGCATCAATCAGGTGGTGCGGAAGATTGCTGATGAAACCTACAGTGTCTGTAATGAGTACACCTGCGCTGTCGTTTAGAGGAAGCTTTCTTGTAAGCGGATCGAGGGTTGCAAAAAGCTTGTTTTCTACATAGGCATCGGCGCCGGTAAGTGCGTTGAGAAGAGATGATTTGCCCGCGTTCGTATAACCAACGAGTGCACAGGAAGGCATCTTGTCGCGCTGCTTGCGTTGAGTCTGCCGGTTGAGCTCGATTTCTGCCAGTTCCTTCTTTATGGCACTGATTTTTTCACGGACTAAACGCTGGTCGAGTTCAAGCTGGGTTTCACCTGAACCCTTTGCACCAAAAGCTCCACCGCGCTGTCTTGCAAAATCCTTGTTCATGTGAGCAAGGCGCGGAAGAGAGTAGGAAAGGCGGGCAAGTTCAACCTGCAGAACGGCTTCTTTTGTCTGGGCTCGCTGTCCAAAAATCCGGATAATAACTTCCTGACGGTCGAAGCAGGAAATTCCTGAGAGTTCTTCCCAGTTTCTCTGCTTTCTTGGTTCAAGGTTAAAATCAAAAATTATACAATCGGCCTCAATCTGTTTTGCAAGCTCAGCAATTTCCTGGGCTTTACCCTTACCGATTCCATAAGCCGGATGTACTTCCATGCGTGTCAGCGTTAGACGCTGAATTACATCCATGCCAAGTGTAAGTACGAGACCTTTGAGTTCCTGTAAATCATTTCCAGGCTCACCCACAAGTAAAGCACGTGGTACGGCCTGTTCTTCTTTCTCTACATCAATCATTGGCTTTTAGTTTACCTCAAAAGCGACCTTTCCGCAAATAATTTTCTATCTTGACAAAAAGTCATATTTTGTCATAACGTAGAACCAGAGAGGATAACAAAATGAACGTATTCAAAAAAATCTATTGTCGTATTTTCCAAACCTGTTTTAAGCTTGCAATTCCGCTTTTACCTTACCGCGATCCAAAAATCCTGAATTCAGTAGAAGAATTACCGGCCGAGTTTAAAAAGAAAAATATTTCTACCGTAATGCTCGTTACGGATTTTCAGTTGAGAACGCTTACCCGAAATCTTGAAGAACTGCTTCCTCAAAATGGAATTAAGTGTATTGTTTATGATAAAACCCGCCCTAATCCTACAGTTTCTAATGTTGAAGAAGCCTTGCAGATTTATAAAGAAAACGGCTGTAAAGGCCTAATCGCTTTTGGAGGCGGTTCTTCAATGGACTGTGCAAAGGCTGTGGGAGCCAGAGTTGCCTGCCCTCGTAAGCCGCTTTCAAAAATGAAGGGTATTCTTAAAATCAGAAGAAAGATTCCTTTTCTTGCTGCTATTCCTACTACGGCCGGAACAGGAAGTGAAGTAACCGTAACTGCCGTAATCACTGATGAAAAGACAAACTATAAATATCCTATGAGCGACTTTCCTCTTATTCCAAAGGTTGCCGTTCTTGATCCTAAAGTTACCTTTACTCTTCCAAAGTCACTTACAGCTTCAACCGGTGTAGATGCTCTTACTCATGCAGTAGAAGCTTATATCGGTCGTTCAACTATTATTAAAACCCGCAGGTATTCATGTACTGCAACAAAGCTTATTTTTGAAAATATCGAAAAGGCATATCAGAATGGTTATGATGAAGAAGCAAGAAGAAATATGCTTATGGCCTCACATCTTGCAGGAGGAGCTTTTTCCCGTTCTTATGTCGGTTATGTACACGCAGTTGCACATTCGTTAGGGGGAGCTTACAACATTCCTCACGGGCTTGCTAATTCGGTTTTGCTTCCGGTTGTGCTCAAACGCTACGGACCAAAAGTTTACAAAAAACTTAAGCAGCTTGCAGTTGCCGCTGGTCTTGCAGATAAAAAAACTCCTGCTGAAGCTGCAGCTAAAGATTTTATTCGTCAGATTGAAGAGCTCAATGCCAGACTTGATATTCCTACAACTCTCAAAGGAATCAAAACAGAAGATATTCCCGAGCTCGCAAAGCGTGCAGATAAAGAAGCAAATCCGATTTATCCGGTTCCAGTTTTGTGGAATGCAAAAGAACTTGAAGAGTTTTATTATGCTGTAATGGAAAACAGCGGAGCAGAAAATAACAATTAATCATAAGATATAAAAGGAGAAAGAGATTATGACAGAAATGGAAATCAAAGCCATCATCACAAAACAAAGAGATTTTTTTGCAAAAGGGGAGACTCTTCCTGTAGCAAAAAGAATTGCAGCACTTAAAAAACTTTATTCAGCTGTACAATCACATGCAAAAGAAATTACAGATGCGCTCACAGCAGATCTTGGAAAGAGTGCATTAGAAGGTTTTATGTGTGAGACTGGTCTTGTAATGAGTGAGATTTCCTACATGATTAAGCATACCCGTAAGTTTGCTAAGGATTCTCCACGCGTAACCTGCCTTACAAACTTTGCTGCTAAAAGCTTTGTAAAAGCCTCGCCTTACGGAAATGTTCTGATTATGAGCCCGTGGAATTATCCTTTTCTTTTGACTGTTGATCCGCTTGTAGATGCTATTGCTGCTGGAAATACCTGTGTTGTAAAACCAAGTGCTTACTCTCCGGCAACCAGTGCAGTTATTGCTAAACTGATATCTGAATGTTTTGAACCTGAATACGTTGCTGTTGTTACAGGTGGCCGTGCAGAAAATACCTGCCTTCTCGAGCAGAAATTTGATTATATTTTCTTTACCGGAAGTCAGGGCGTTGGAAAAGAGGTTCTGCGAAAAGCTGCTGAATATCTTACTCCGGTTACTCTTGAGCTTGGTGGAAAATCTCCTTGTATCATTGATTCATCTGCAAAAATTCCGCTTGCTGCAAAAAGAATTACCTGGGGTAAATATTTAAACTGTGGTCAGACCTGCGTTGCTCCAGATTATGTTTTGTGTCATGAATCTGTAAAAGAAAAATTTGTTTTTGAAATGAAAAAACAGATTAAGCTCCAGTTTGGCGAAAATCCGCTTGAAAATCAGAATTACGGAAAAATCATTAATGCTAAACATTTTGATCGTGTCTGTGCTTTGATTGATGAGAAAAAAGTTGCTGCGGGTGGAAAATCAAATGCCCAGACTCTTAAAATCGAACCTACTGTCCTGGATAATGTTACCTGGGATGATGCTGTAATGGGCGAAGAGATTTTTGGACCTCTCCTTCCTGTTCTTACTTACAAAACCGAAGAAGAATTGTATCAGATTGTAAATGGTCATCAGAAACCTCTTGCTCTTTATCTGTTTACCCAGAATAAAGGACTTCAAAAACGAGTTATGTCACGCTGTTCTTTTGGCGGCGGTTGTATAAACGATGTTGTTGTTCATCTTGCTACAAATAATATGGGCTTTGGTGGAGTAGGAGAGAGCGGAATGGGTGCCTACCACGGAAAGGTTGGTTTTGATACCTTCTGCCATAAAAAGAGCATTGTTGATAAAAAGACCTGGATAGACGTAAATATGCGTTACCAGCCATACACAAAAGCTAAAGAAGCAATCTTAAGCCTCTTCTTGAAATAATTGACTCGTTTTACGGATAATCTCCACTTAAACCTGTGCAGAAATCGCCCCTATATGCCGATAATATAAGGGTAAAAATGACTTCTGGCCAGAAGATTGCTTTCAGCCTCTTGGTTGCCATGGGCTTGTTTGCTGTTTTTGTGCTGTCGTTGAACTCTAAGCTTTTTAATGAGCTTGAAACCAGGTTCTATACGCAGTCAAAAATAGAAGATAATACCGGGCAACTGGATAAGGTTTCTGAAGGTTGTGATTCGTACATTACGAAAATTCTCAATTTAACTGAAAAAGGTGAAAATGCCTGGGTAAAGAATGCCTCTGTTCGTAGTTTTTACGTGCAGAATGCTTCCGAAAGCGACGTTATGACGCGCAGACGACTTACCGAAGAGCTTTTTGCTGAAATTCCGGCCCTCAGCGGCATCAGAATCGTGGATAAAAACGGGCGAAACGTTCATTACAGCTCTTTTGACGATACTGATTTGCTGAAGCAAAGCGGAATTACGAAAATCTACAAAAATTACAACGACATTATAAAAGATGCTGCTGAAATTCCTTTTGAGCAGCTTCAGAAACTCACAAGTGAAACAAAATCTGTTCTCCTGTTTGACCAGAGCCGTAACCGTATTGTTCTTAGCGTGCCTTTCTGCTGGATGGATGGGATTTACTCTGGTCTGAGCCTCTTTTATCTTAGTATCAATGAGATTGAAAAAGAGCTTAATGCCAGTGACGTTATTCCAATCGGGCAGAATGCGCTTATTATTTCTGATTCTGATTTCAGCGGTGGACTTGTTCTGAACATTCCTTATGGAGAAAAAAAGAGCTTTGAGGCTCCTGTAAAACAATACTGGAAAAAACATTCTTCTGCCCAGCAGCCGGAAAAGCTTCTGGAAATGCCAGACGGCCGTTTTTATGTAGCCCTTTCCAGCAACCGTAATGGAAAAATTAAGGTTAGCGCGGTTTATCCAAGCAATCTCTTTGAGCTTTCTAAAGAAATCCGTATTCTCATTTATATCTGTATTTTCATTTCGATTCTTTTGATTGTTTTCCTGATTTTCAGTTTCTTCAGAGATCCTGTGGTTACTTTACAGAAACGAATTAAGAAGATTCAGCTTGGCTTAATTGAAAATTATATTGACGGAAAAGAAAAACGTGAGTGGAGCGATATTGCCCGCCAGTTACGCGGACGCAAAAATGATTTAAGTACAGAAATAATCAGAAGCCTCCATGTTCATTCAAAAAAACGCCGGGATGAGCTTTCTGAATATCTTGATAAAAACTGGGATGAGATTTTCTCTATTTTTGAAATGAAGGCAGGAACTTCTTCTGGTGCGACAGGTGCTAGTGGAGTTGCTGGTCCTGCAGAGCTTACCGGTACTTCAATTGCAGAAATCAGACATATGCTGGAAGAGGTTTTGCAGAGCAGAAGTTTTGCGATTCCTGCTTCAGGTACAGTGGCAGCTGTTAGACCTGCGGCTCCGGCCCCTGCTACTGCGCCGGCAGAAGATGTTGATGAGCTTGATGAAGTTGAAGAATTAGCTGAAGATGCAGAAGAACTTGAAGAGCCGGAAGAAATTGAGGAAGTAGAAGAGCTTACCGAAGATGCTGAAGAATTAGATGAGGTTGAAGAGCTTACTGAGGAAGCAGAGGAAGTCGAAGAGATTGAAGAACTTGCAGAAGAAGCAGACGAAGTAGAAGAGCTTGCTGAAGAAGCTGAGCCTGTAGATGAACTCGATGAAGAAGTTGATGAACTTGATGAAGTAGAAGAGCTTGAAGAGGAAGTTGAAGAACCAGAAGAAGCTGCAGAGTCTGATGAAGTAGAAGAACTTGAGGAAGAAGAGCCTGAAGAACTTTCAGAAGAAGTTGACGAACTTGATGAAGAGGTTGAAGAGCTCGACGAAGAAGTAGATGAATCAGATGAAGTTGAAGAATTAGATGATGCAGTAGATGAGGGTGAAGATGATATCGAAGTGCTTGAAGAATATGTTGAGCCTGCACCATTTGAGCCTTTCCCTGCAAATCTTGTGCAGCCAAAGAAAGAGTATAAGCCTTCAAATGATACATACTTTGCCTCTGAAAAATTTGCGACAGTAGAAAATCTTTATGCGGAAGAGCTTAAGCTTGGAAACTTTGATAATTTAAAGGTCATCGAAAAGTCAGCGCCTCTTGAAATCAAGTTCTATCCGATTCCGACCTACAGCAATGATGAGAAAAAGGAAGAAGTTGAAAATACAGAAGCTGTTGAAGAATTGACAGAAGAAGTTCCTTCATATCTTGATGAACCGGATTTTTCTATGATTGGCTTTGGAGATAATTATGCTCAGGATATTCCTGAACTTGAAACTGTTAATGCCATAGTAGAAGAAGACGGCGTATTCAGCATATCAGAAAATCTCGAATATACAAATGTCGTACAGGATCCGGAATTCAAGGAACTTGTAGATTCAATTCTCAGATAAAAATCAAAAACTGCAGCCACCGCAGTAACTTTTCTATTTTATAATATTTCATTATAATCATACTATGCAGATAGAATTAAACAATCTTGTGAGAATTTATGATTCAGCAGATGGACTTTCAAAAGTTGCCGCTGTAAATGGTATCTCACTTACAATTCCTTCAAATCAGATTTTTGGAATTATCGGAAAGAGTGGTGCAGGAAAATCTTCACTTGTGCGCCTTATCAGTATGATGGAAAAGCCGGATTCAGGCGAAGTTTTATATGACGGAAAACGCGTTGATAATCTGGATGAAAAAGAACTGGTTATGCGCCGCCGCCGGATTGGTATGATTTTCCAGAACTTCAACCTTTTTTCTTCACGTTCGGCAGGACAGAATATTGCTTACCCTATGGAAATCTGTGGAGTTCCAAAAGATGAAATCGACCGCAGGGTAGATGAGCTTCTTGAAATTGTTGAGCTTTCAGACCGCAAGAATGCACGAATCAGTACTCTCAGCGGCGGACAGAAGCAGCGAATCGCAATTGCCCGCGCTCTTGCAAATAAGCCGGATGTTTTGTTCTGTGATGAAGCAACAAGTGCTCTCGATCCTCAGACAACTACTTCAATCTTAAATCTTATCAGAAAAATCCAGAGCCAGATGAACCTTACGGTTGTAATGATTACACACCAGATGGAAGTTGTTCGCGACGCCTGCAGTCAGGTTGCCGTAATCAACGAAGGTAAACTTGTGGAAGTTGGCTCTGTAAACGATATCTTCTTAAATCCAAAGAGTCCGGTTACAAAAGATTTTATTTCGCATATTGGAAGTGACCGTAAGGCTGATGGAGATGGTTCTGATATTGTACGCTGGTCAAAGGAAGGTGGCGAGTATGAGCTTAGTTTCCCAAGCGATAAGCAGGGGGCTCCGGTTCTCAGTAATGTTGCTAAGAAGTTTGATGTAGAATTCAATATCCGTGCAGCAGGTGTTCAGCATCTTACTGATGGCGATATCGGAAAGATGATTGTAGATTTTACAGGATTTCAGATTTCAGAAGCCCTCGAATATCTTCGCAGTCAGAATATTATTGTAGAAAAGGCAGGTGTGTAATATGAGTCCGGAATTAATTAAATACTTTTCTGTAATCGGTGAAGCTACCTGGCAGACTATTGTAATGGTATTGTTTTCAACAGTATTCAGTATGATTCTTGGAATTCCACTTGGAATTTTGCTTTGCACGAGTGATCCGGCTGCCGGCCTGCGTCCTCACAAAGTTCTGAATCAGGTGCTTTCTGTTATCATTAATATTCTTCGTGCAATTCCTTTTGTAATTCTTGTAATTCTGCTTTTTCCTTTTACCCGTGTAATCGTACATACAGCAATCGGAACTAAAGCTTCAATCGTACCGCTTACAATTGCGGCAGCTCCTTTTGTTGCCCGTGTAATTGAATCAAGTCTAAAGGAAGTAGACCCTGGTGTAATTGCGGCAGGCCGTTCAATGGGATCAACAGACCGCCAGCTGATTTTTAAGATTCTTCTGCCGGAAGCTCTTCCTTCTATTGTAAATGGAGTTACACTTACAATTATCAATTTGATTGGTTATTCTGCAATGGCCGGAACTGTAGGCGGCGGCGGACTTGGAGACGTAGCAATCCGCTATGGTTACCAGCGTTACCGTGTTGAGTACATGGTTGGTTCGGTTGTAATCATTCTTGTGATGGTTGAAATTATCCAGCTGATTGGTACACGAATAAGCAATAAGATGCAGGCTATGCGCTAGACTGTGTTCCAGCCGCGTAGCAAGCCACTTTTTTTATCTACGCGGCTAAAATACAGTCGCTTTAATTAATATAAGTCTGCATTAACTGCACAAAAAGATAGATCTTTTTATAAACATCTACGCTGAATTCTTTAAGAGGTGTTTCAAAGAATCTTTCCAGTTCTTTCCAGTTCTGTACGATTACCGGCTTTGGAAGTACATAGTCTTCAATAAGCTGTTTAATTGTTTTTCCAATTATAATAAGACTTTGAGTACCCTGAATAATATAGCCTCGCGCCATATCATTTGCATCAGATACTACTCTGTTGATAATGTTTTCGGCACCGGCATCGTGAGCAGTCTTAGGAAGCAGGGTTTTGACTTTAACTCCCATAGGACCTTCTTCTGCCATCATATCATCAAGCGCTGTTACTTCATCAGAAAGTTTGAGCAGCTCCTGATATGCGTTAGACATTGGAGCGGAAAGTGATGCATCCCACTGACCACGGATTACTACAACATCATAATATTCACGGATAGTCTTTTTTACGAATTCAACAAGGAAGGTTTTGAGGTAGTTGAGAGGTTCAACGTATTCAAGAACAGAAAGACCTTTCTTTTCAAGAGGTGCATTGAAATCAGCAGTAAAATACTTAAGGCTTTGAGGTGTTGCTGTTCCAAAAATCTGCATACAGATAGAAGAAGCTTTTGATTCCTTCTGCTCGGCTTCAATTTTCTGCAAAAGCACATGAGTATCGTTTTCTATTTTTTCGATGTATGGCTCAATAATTGGAGCGTGGTGATAAGAGATTTTTGTCTCATAAGCAAAATCTTCAGCCAGATGCTGCACAATCATGTCCAGCGATTTAGAGGTCTGAATGCTCTTGATTTTAGCAATGATTTTTTTCCAGTTACCAAGAGAAATAAGTTCCTTGCTCTGGGTTGCCTTGAACATTTCAAAAAGAGGAGTCCAGTCAATTGAATCATCAGTCAGGCTGTAAGCAACAGTAAGAAAATCCTTTAAATCATCAAGAATATATTCACCATTTACTTTTTCAAGACGTGGCAAGGCATTGAATGAAAATTCCTGATATGAAGAATCATATTTTTTAAGAATCATATAGAAATCAAAGGTACAGAAATCCTGGAAAATAGAGAAAGATTTCTCAATTGCATCAGCCTTTGAAGCCTTTGTTTCGTTAAAATCATTTGTAAAAACCTGAAGCTTGTGTTCAACATCCTGTTTAAGTTTTACGATAGGAACTGTTTTTGCAAGCTCAAGAATTTTCTGTTCATCAAGCTGCTCGAGGAGGGCAAGCTGATTTTCTGACATAATATAATTAATTATCTGGCGCTTAAAAATGGCCGGATTCTGAGTGTTTCTAAAAAGAGTCTGTGCAGGAGAAACTGCCTTATACAAATCAAAAATCAGTTTACCAAAAGGAGCAAGCATTTCGCCTGTGGCTGGGTGGTAAAAAGCATGATATTTTGTTTTAGAGATAGTTTTTGCCAGGTTCTTGAGGCGGCGCTTTTTTTCTGCCTCAGGGTTTGAAGATTTAAATAACGAAGAAAGCAGCGACTGGAAAAAGCTTTCTTTTTCAGCCGGTTTTTTTGATGAAGCATTATCTGATGTATTTTTCTTATCTTCCATATCTCTATATAATATGGTAAAAACTGCAATAGTTCAAGAATAAGTTATGGTTGACAGGATAAGTCAAAGTCGCTTTACTTTAATAATATAATGTTATTCATTATGTGAAACGTTATTGATGTAACGTTGTTTTTTAGTCAAAGGAGTTTTTATGAAGAAAATTTTACTGACACTAGCTGCTGCGATCATGTTTGTTTCTGCAGCATATTCTTATAATCCACCTGCCGGTGGTGAGGACTTAACTCTTCTGGCAAGTCCATCAAATCTTTCTCTGGCAAATTCTGTTACTGGTGGTGCCTTGTTTAATGCGGGTGCAGATTCTATTCTGGTGAATCCAGCACTTACAGCAGGCGAGCAGCGTGTTAATCTTCAGGCTGGTTATACCTTCTTGTATTCATCAGAACAGAAAAATGAAACACAGATTGGTACTGCCTTCCAGACAGCGATTCTTATTCCATTCAAGCTTTACATTTTCAGCGGTTATGTGAATGGAACTTTCGCTCCATTCCAGGAAATGCATCTTGGTAATTCAATGAATTTCAGAGCTGGTCTTTCTAAGGAAATTACAGATAAACTTTGGGTTGGAATTGCAGCAGGCGGTGGATATGCCTGGACTTACGGAAATGACTGGTCTTTGTACGGAGATCTGGGTATGCTCTACAGACCAGGAGATTTAGGATTCATTCATGATTTCCGCTTTGCACTTTCTGTTCAGAATCTTGGAAAGATGTACGACAAGGTTGAGCGTGCAGGAATCAGTAAGGATGCAAAGAATACTGCCTATCCGACACTGGCAACAGTCAGAGCCGGAGTTGCAGGAACTCTGCTTGATACAGAGATTGCAAAAATCGGATTTGGAATTGATGTTGCAACACCTTGCTTCCAGAATATCATCGCAAGCGCAAATGCACAGGTTTCATTTAAGAACGCCTTTGTAATCAGCATTGGCGAAAAGTTCAATCTTATGGAAACAATCAACGGAAAGAACAGTTTTATTCCTTCTGTTGCCGTCCTCTTTAAGTTCTCATTTGATGTAAAGAACAATTCATATCTTGAAAGTAATGGCTGGAGTCAGAGCGAAATGACAGTTTCTGCCGGCTACAAGAATCTTTATAGTACTGTACATGCTATTTCTGCCGGAGTAGATATTGACCTTGGTATGGCCGATAACGAAGCTCCAAAGATTGTTGTCTGGGACAACGAGTAGCGGATAAAAGGAGTAGAAGATGAATAAGAAGATTTTTATTTCCGGCTTCTTTATGGCCGCAGTTTTGGTTTCTGCAGTTGCAGAGACAAAATATATTTCTCCGAACAGTGATGGTGTTCAGGATGAACTTGTAATTCCGATGAAGATTTCGGATAAGCGTTATGTTCAGGCGTGGAGCCTTGTGATTATGGATTCACAGCATAACGTTGTGCGTACAATCGAAAATAAAATTGCACGCCCTTCAAAGATGACCTTTAAGGCATTCTTTAAGCAGCTTTTTACACCAAAGCAGGGTGTTGCAATTCCAGATTCAATTACCTGGAATGGTGCCATGAATAATGGTGAAACAGCTCCAGACGGAACTTACTACTATTACATTACTGCAACCGATGATAACGGCAACTCTGGTAAGACAAAAGAGTACGAAGTTGTTATTGATACTGTTGCTCCAGATGTTGAACTTGCACAGCCTTCAGACAAGATTTTTGGTGAAGGTGCTAAGGCTGCCCTTAAAATCAAGCAGACAGGTTCTGTTGAAGATGAATGGGTTGGAAAATTCCGTTCTGCAGATGGAACTGTAGTAAGAACAGTAAAATGGGTAAATGCAGAGCCTGCTGAATTCAGCTGGAAGGGTACTGATGATCAGGATGCACAGGTATTTGATGGCGTTTATTCTTATGAGATTTCGGCAACAGACCGTGCAGGTAACACATCGCTTCCTGCTTCTATCACAAATATCATTTATTCTGCTGAAAAACCTGCAACAAATCTTTATGTAAAAGGTTCACGCTATTTTTCTCCAAATACAGACAGCAAAACTTCTTCTGTTGCTCTTGACCTTACAATTCCTGTTCCGGAAGAAAAGAGCGGTAATAAACTTGTTGAATGGGCTGTTACTGTAAAGGATAAGGCTGGTAAGGCTGTTCGTACTTACAATCAGACAAACTCTGGTGATATTCCTCCTTCATCAATAATTTTTGACGGTAAAGATGATAGTGGAAAACAGCTTAAAGATGGTGAGTACCAGGCTGTAGTAACTGCAAAGTATCTTAATGGTTATGAGCCGGATCCTATTTCTTCTCCGGTTCTTGTTCTTGATACTGAAAAACCTGCAGCTCAGATTGTTGCTTCAGAAAAAGTTTTCGGTGCAGGTTCAAAAGATTCTGTTAAGTTCTCTATCATGCCGGTTCCGTCTGCAGGTTCGGCTGTTCCTTCATGGAAGGGTGAGATTCAGAGTTCAGACGGTAAAGTTGTTAATTCTTACGACTTTGGAGAATATCCTCCAAGTGAAGTGGTATGGAACGGTATTTCTTCTGACGGAACAATTGCCGAAAAAGGTCAGTATCGTTTCGTTCTTTCTGGAACCGACCTCGCTGGAAACACTGGTGTGAGCCAGACAACAGAACTCGTAACCTTCGATACAACAGAAGCTCAGCTTCTTCTTGCAGTTTCAGATACAGCTTTCTCTCCTAACGGAAACAAAGTAAAAGACACAATAACCTTTACTCCTGTAACTGCAACAAAGGATGTAGTTTCTTATGAGTTTGTAATCAAAAATAAAGCTGGAAAAGTTGTATATGCAGTAAAAGAAAGCAAGAAGCTTCCTGTAAATTTTGTATGGGATGGAAAAGATGATTCAAAGATTCTCTGTTCAGACGGAATGTACTTTGCACAGCTTTCTGTTCTTGCTGCAAACGGTTCTACAGCCGCTGCTTCTACTCAGAACTTTGAACTTGATATTCTTGCTCCTAGCCTTACTGCAGAAACTCCATGGAGCTTCTTTGCTCCATCAGGAAACGGTGCTCAGAAAAATATTCCGGTTACTATAAAAGAATGCTCTGCGGAAAAACTTTGGGTTGCAGAAGTTCGTGATGCAAAAGACAAGGCTGTTAAGAAGTTCTCATGGAACGGAAGTAAAGAAAGCTTTGCCTGGGACGGAACTGATGAATCAGGAAACCTCGCTGCAAACGGAAAATACAATATCGTAATCTTCTCAACTGATGATGCAGGAAACAGCTTCTCTACAGAACTCAAGGGAATCACTCTTGATAACCGCGAGACAAAGGCTTACATCACAGCTGAATACGAAGGAATCTCTCCTAACAACGACGGCTATCTAGATACTCAGAAGTTTGAAATCCGTACTTCTGTAGCAGATAATATTAAGAGCTGGAATTTTGATGTTCGTAAGGAAGACGGAACAAGCGTTTATGCGCTTTCTGAAAAAGACAGTGCAAATCTTCCTGCAGTAATCAACTGGAACGGAGCTGGAAAAGATGGTCTTGCCTGTGAAGGAACCTTTACTGGTACACTCGAAATTGTTTATAACAACGGCAATAAGGTAAGCGCTGTTTCTTCTCCATTTATCTGTACAGCAACAGCTCCAAAACTTACAGTTAAGACTGCTCCTGAATACTTCAGCCCTGATAACGATGGTGTAGATGATGATCTTTATATCAAACTTGCAGGATCTACCAAAGCTAAGATTAAGAACTGGTCTTTCGTAATTAAAGATCCAAGAGGAAAGGATTTCTGGAAGACTTCCGGAAAGAGCCAGATTACAGAAAGAATTATCTGGGACGGTTTGAGTAATGTTCAGAAGGATGTAAATGGCAATGCAGAACGCGTTCAGTCTGCTATGGACTATCCTTATGAATTTACTGTAACTGATAATCTTGGCATGACATCAAAAGTAACAGGCCTTATCCCGGTTGATGTACTCGTAATTCGCGACGGCAACCTTTTGAAGATGGCAGTTCCTTCTATCATCTTTGAATCTGATGCAGCTAACTTCCAGACTGCAAATGCTAAGCTCGATGCTGATAAGGTTAATAACAACATTAAGGTATTGAATCGTATTGCAGATATCCTTAAGAAGTTCAAGGATTACAAGGTTACAATTGTAGGACACGCAAATAAGATTACAGATAATCCTGAAGAAGAGACTGTTGATAATCTCGCACAGTGGGGACGTGCTTCTATGCCTCTTTCTAAGGAACGTGCAGATGCAATTAAGGCTTATCTTACAAAACGCGGTGTAAATGCAGCTGCTCTTTCTACAGAAGGAATGGGTGGTACAAAGCCTGTTGTAAATCCTAAGGATAAGGATAATAACTGGAAGAACAGACGCGTAGAGTTTATTCTTCAGAAATAGTAATAATAGCAAATCCGTTAAAGAAAACTGCGAAAACGTGGAGCAGTTTTCTAGGATTTACTACTAAATAAGATATCCATCATAATATCATCCGGTGTTGTGGGAAGGTCTGGCAGAATCTGCTGGCTGAAGCATACACCGGATTTTTTTATGTCAAAAATCTGTGGGACTTGTGAAAAGTAAATGTCGTAAAAACCTTTTCCGCGGCCAATTCGTTTTCCGTTTTTAGTAAAGGCGCGGCCGGGAACAAGTACAAGAATGTGTTCTTTAGGGCTGTCGTGAGAGTCGATTTCAACATAATCAGAAGAATGTGCGGCTGGAGAATATTCGTTGATTGCCATTTTTTCGAGAAAACGTGAAAAACTCTGACTGGCATCTGCAGCAGGCTCTGTTATGCCAAAACTTCCAGCCTCTGTCTGTGTTTCATTATCGTAACGGTAAAACTCCATTTTGTTTGTACCAGAGATAATGCGTGGGATAAAAACTTTCTTGCCTTGTGACAAAGCCTTCTGAATTACAGGAGAAACATCAACTTCATCTTTAAGCGGCATATAAGCGAGAATAGTTGTGCTTGAACTGTACAGCCGCGACTCAAGAATAGTCTTACAGAGCATTTCTGACTGCATTTTACGGGTTTCTGGTGCTAAAGCATCAAGCCGGCTTTTAATTTCGTTTCTGATTTCCTGCTTTGTCATAAAGAAAAGTATAACACAAAAGAAGAAAAAATACACAAAAAATCTAATCCCACCTATTGACACAAAACTCTGATTTCTATATATTAATATTCACGTTCGTGACGAACTGATGGTTGCTTAGCTCAGCTGGTAGAGCAATGGACTGTTAATCCATGTGTCGCAGGTTCAAAACCTGCAGCAGCCGCTTAAGACTTTCTGAGAAATCGGAAAGTCTTTTTTTTTACCTAAATCTTTATTAGAAATCAGTTCAATTATAATGCTGCTGCAGGTTTTGAAACTACCGTCGCGGCAAAACCTGCAGCTATGTAGAGATCTCTTATTTTTTAGAATCACTAGAATAAACTCTGATTTTTGCGCGAGTCGGGAACCATGATAGGATTTCGGCAAAATCCTGTACAGTTGCATTCTGTATCCACTCATATTCATCCAGATACCAGAGAGCACCGTTATGTTCTGTATCACCAGCGTTAGCCAACTCGAGCCCTTTCTGCATGAGAAGTGCAGTTCCGGAATTAGAACCGGTTTCTTTCATTTCTTTTTGAACCCAGTTGTTTTTAATATCCCGGACAACTTCTTCATTTGCCTGAAGGCGGTTCAGGGAATCGGTGATGGACTGTACGGCGTTTTTGTACTGCGCATCCATCTCCCGAGTATGAGCTACGTTCTGAATTGTGAGGACTCCGAGATTTACGATACGGCTAGGAAGCTGGACCGTAACCGGATTGTTAGCAGAAAGTTTTGTTCCGATATAACTTAAAACTGCATTGTAAAGCGCTGCTTCTTTTGTTCCTTGTTCCGGTGCTTCTAAAGCATAAATAACCGGGTCAAGGAATTCAGTTGTTGGAATTAAAACAGCAGGCATAGGACCAGCTTTTTCTGCCGGAATATCAGTAAGGAAGGTGTGCTGTACAGGGAAAGAAAGATTTCTTTCTGCAGAGGTAACAGTTTGTGTATCAGGTATCTTTATCTGAGCAGCAGTTTTTGTAAGAAGTCCAAGAGATTCATTTAGAATCTGAGGAAGTTTTTCATCAAGTTTTCCTGTTGCAATCAGAGTGTATCTTGAAGCATCCAGCAGTGCAGGGTAGGCCGCAAGAATCTTTGTATAATCAGTATCAAGAAGTATTTCTTTTTCAGCTTCGTAAATATTGTAAAGAGGACCTTTCCCGTACACCGCCCCAATCATCTTCCCAAACAACTGGTTCGAGACGGTTCCGTTTTCCAGGCGTTTTCTGTACTTGCGTGAAGAAACTGCGCGGTCCGCATCGGCCGGTGCAATCTCTCCATAAATAATTGAATCTGCAATAAGGCGGCAGGCTGCAACAGTATCCTCACTGTCAAATTCAATAATAATTTGACTAGAAGAAATTCCGGTTTTTGATGTTACATAAGTTGCACCGGTAATCAGCCCCTGCTCCTGACCGGCAAGAAGCTTTTTCTGAATTAGTCCTGCAAGAAGATTTGTCATGACTTCTTCAAAGCCATTGTCATCATTTGAATTATATTTTCCACCTTTTAGAGAGAGATCAAGAGAAGTCTGCTCTGAAAGTGGATTTTGTTTTGTGTAAAGATGAATGCCGTTTGAAAGTACGCTTTCTGAAATTGAATCGCGGTTTTTCTGATAGTAACTGTTGTCTGCAGCATCAGCTCTGGTTGCATAAAGTTTTGATTGTGGCTGCGGTTCAGATTCACTGCGCATTTCTTTGAACATAGCCTGCACATACCACGAAGCATTCTTTTCATTGATTTCTTCAAAGCCGGCTGCAGTATAGGATTTTTTGTTAGCTTTATAATCCTTGCTGTTTATTATTATGAAAATAAACGGTTCTTCACTTTGAAGTTTTGTTATGCTTTCTGTAAGTGTGTTTTCACGCAGCTTCTGATTCCGGCTCATAAGCTGTTCCACCGTCTGTGAACTAAAGCCTTCAATATCTGCTTCTTGACCTTCGTAGTAAGGCTGCACCGCCCAGAACGAAGAAAGCGTCTGCATCAAATCACTTGGAACCGAAGCTGTGCGGTTCAAACTGTACTCCAGTTGATTTTTTGCATACTCAAATTCTTCTGGCCGCGTAATCTGCGGAATCAAATCAAGCTGCTTCAAAAAAAGTGAGGCCTGCTTGAACGAAGAAGTTGCGGCTGCAAGTTTTTTATTCTCCGGCGGCTGTAAAAGAGTCTGGATAATCAAACGTGAACTGTCTTTTTTGTGTGCCGCAGAAACGTTTATGTATTCATCACCCGGAATATTCAGTTCTTCAAAACTCAAAGCCTGCTGCTTAAAAAGCGAACCCTCATAACCAAGAGCAAGAGCCATAAGATCGCACTGTTCCATATCAAGCATAGTGTATTGAATGACAATCTGAGTAAGGTCTGGCGAAATCTCGCTTGAATGAAAAACATATTTTCTGTGTCTGTTTACTGGAGCGGAAGGTTTTTCAACCGGAGTTCTGAAGCTTGAATAGTAGCGGCCAAAGCTGTTACGCAGCATAAGCATGGTGCGGTCGGTATTAATGTTTCCGCTGATAAAAATTGCGCTGTTTTTAGGAGTGTACCACTGTTCGCTTATCTGCTTAAGAACGGTACGTGCAGTTTTTTCAGTAGTTTTTTTGAAAACCGGCGGATAAATCCCCGAATCGTGTTTCCATGGAGCTTCAGAAAAAACTCTTGAGTCGATTGCGGCATTTATATAAACCGACATTGTATTTGCATTATCACTAACTTCTTTTTTGAGTGCGTTAAGCTGAGTCCTTAAAAGATCATCAGAAAAATCCGGAGAAAAAACTGTATCTGAAAGGCGGAAAAGAATATCATTTAGTTCTGAAGGGCTTACTTCTATATAATAACGTGAAGAATCTGCATTGCATTGAATGTCGGAAAAATGGATTGATGGATTTGCGGCCTGAATCAGTTTTGAAAAAAGCTTAAAAAAGCCGCAGGTACTTTGTGTCTGCGAAGAAAAACCTGCGCGGCAGTTATATTCAATATGAACCTGAGCATCAGATGGATTTTCCAGAAGAAAAACCTGCATTCCGTTTTCGAGAGTATATTCCTGCACCTGATTTACCGGGGCAGAATAAAGATTTGCACAGAAAAATAAAAGAGTGACAGTAAAAAATATATGAAGATTCTTTTTTATAAGCATTTTCTATAATTTTACCATAAAAAAGATTGCTTCGCTACGTTCTATTGTTTCTTGTTGCTCTGTTTTGCAATATAGGTTAAACTATAAATTATGGTAAAAATTGAGTCACCGGTTGACTATTCATCACAAAATGTCCCTGAAGAATTGTTAAAGGGAAAGCGCCATCTTACAAGTGCTGAAATTGAAGTGCTTGAAAAGAATCTTAATCACAACGATGATCCTAGCTGGAATAATTTTTATGTTGATGATTCTGAAGATGGTTTTGATCCAAGCCTTATACATCTTTCTTTTTTCTCAGGTTACATTATTCTTGGAAAAATCCAACATGTTGTTTTAAAATACAATGATCTTCGCCTTGGTTGTGGTATCCGCCGTTCAAAACTGAGTAATGTGGTTACTGGAGATCTCTGCGTTATCCGCAATGTTTTTTATCTTGATAATTATCGCATTGGTAACAGAGTAATCCTTTTTAATATCAACGAAATGAGCTGTACCTGTCATGCAAAATTCGGTAATGGTATCCTTAAAAACGGGGAACCGGAAGAGCACCGAATCTGGATTGGGGTAGCAAACGAAAATGAAGGAAGAAAAGTTCTTCCTTTTGAAAGCATGATTCCTGCAGATGCTTATATCTGGTCTCATTATCGTGAGGATCCGGAGCTTTTACAGCGTTTTGTTGAGCTTACCGAATATGGCGTTTCTCATGAGCTTAATACTTTTGGAATTGTTGAAAATGATGTTGTTATCAAAAATGTAAGTATTGTGAAAGATGCAAAAATCGGTTCTGCAGCATATATCAAAGGAGCTTTTAAACTTAAAAACATTACGATTCTTTCGAGCGAAGAAGAACCTTCTCAGATTGGTGAAGGTGTTGAAATGGTTAATGGAATTCTTGGGTACGGCTGTAAAGTTTTCTATCAGGCAATTGCCGTTCGTTTTGTAATCGGCCGCAACTGTCAGGTAAAATATGGTGCCAGACTTCTGAACTCTGTGCTTGGTGATAATTCAACAATTTCCTGCTGTGAAGTTTTGAACAATCTGATTTATCCTTTCCATGAGCAGCATCACAATTCTTCCTTCCTCATTGCCGCAACCGTTATGGGACAGAGTAATATTGCTGCCGGTGCTACAATCGGAAGTAATCATAACAGCCGAAGTCCCGACGGTGAGATTTATGCAAAGAGAGGCTTCTGGCCTGGCCTTTGCAGTGACTTTAAACATAATTCCCGCTTTGCTTCATTTGTACTTGTTTCAAAAGGAAGCTATCAGTACGAGCTTGATATTCAGTATCCTTTTGCTCTTGTTGCTCCTGGAAACAATGGTTCTCCAAAAATCAGTATTATTCCTGCCTGGTGGTTTATGTATGATATGTTTGCCATCACCAGAAATAAAAATAAATTCCTTAAGCGTGATAAACGTGTAAAAAAGATTCAGTATATAGAAACTGATCCTTTGGCACCTGATACAATGCAGGAAGTTATGATTGCCCTCGACAGATTAATCGGACTGACTGCAGGATATTTGAAATCTATAGACAGTGAATACATGGAAAATAAAGTAACTCACGAAGAGCAGTATCAGGCAGCAAAGGACTTTCTCCATCAGAATCCTGAAGCTGAGTTTACTCTTGAAGATTCTATCTGTCAGAAAAAATATGGTGCAGTAATTTTCAAGCCTGTGCAGGCCTATAAGATGTACCGCAAGATTGTAAAATATTTTGCAACCCGTACGCTTATGGATTTCTGCCAGTCTTTGAATCAGGAAATGCTTACTCCGGATCTTGTAGACCGAATCCGTAAGCTTCCTCTTTATACTGAATGGGAAAATGCCGGTGGACAGATTATTCCATCTGAAAAAATAAAAGAACTTTTTGAAGCTATAAAAAATGGTACTGTAAACAACTGGGAATCTGTACATCAGTTCTATAAATTCTGTGAATGCGCCTATGAGCAGTATAAAGTTCGTTATGCACTTTATCTTCTCGAACAGCTTTATTCACGCCCAATCGAAGAATTTTCAGTTGATTTGTATCGTAACATTACAGATGATGTTTCGATTGTTGCTTACGATATTTTCAACGCTTCATTGAAATCACGTGAAAAAGATTATAAAGATTATTACCGCAGCATGGTCTACCATAGTGAAGATGAGATGAATTCTGTAATTGGTCCTCTGGAAGATAACTCCTTCCTTCGTCAGCTTCGTACAGATACAGAGGAATTTACAAAGAAAATCCGCGAAATTTTCGTCGGTTTGACTAAGTAGGGGATAACCGTTAAAATTATAGGATATGAGTGAGAAAACTTTACTGCCGATAAGGCTTGGTATAGATGTAGGTTCAACGACTGTAAAGGTTGCTGTTTTAGATGATGATGACAAATTAATATACGGCGACTATCAGCGTCACCGTGCAGATATCCGCAGCACAATTATTGCTGTTGTAAATAAGGCTCTTGATTTTTTGACCGCCAATGTTGAAGGCGGTGAAGCCCGCACAATTACTGCAAAAGTAACCGGTTCGGGTGGTCTTTCTGTTTCTCAGTGGCTGAACATTCCTTTTATTCAGGAAGTTATTGCGGCTACTACTTCTGTAAAAAAACTTATTCCTCAGACTGATGTTGTAATTGAACTTGGTGGTGAAGATGCCAAGATTACCTATTTTCGTGGCGGTGTAGAGCAGCGTATGAACGGTACTTGTGCCGGCGGTACAGGTGCTTTTATCGATCAGATGGCGGCTCTTCTTGAAACTGATGCCACTGGTCTGAATGAGCTTGCTAAGGGTATGCAGCAGATTTACCCGATTGCTGCCCGCTGTGGTGTATTTGCTAAAACTGATATTCAGCCTTTGATTAACGAAGGTGCCCGCCGTGAAGATATTGCGGCTTCTATTTTCCAGGCTGTAGTTAGCCAGACAATTTCGGGGCTTGCCTGCGGTAAACCGATCCGCGGTCATGTTGCTTTTTTGGGTGGTCCTTTGCACTTCCTCGATCAGCTGCGTCAGCGTTTTATTGAAACTCTTAAGCTTAAAGATGATGAAATTATAGTTCCTGAGGATTCGCAGCTTTTTGTTGCCAGCGGTTGTGCTTTTGGTGCAGAGCGAAGTTTTGGAGATGGTGATTTTAAATTCCCGACAATAACAGAGTTCCGCGAGAATCTTAAAAATCTTGTAGGGGCTGAGCTGAGTGAAGTTCAGCGCCTTGAGCCTCTTTTCAAAAACCAGGCTGAGCTGGACGAATTCCAGGTTCGCCACTCTGAGCAGAAGGCTAAACGCGGCGACCTTAATAAAACACACGGGCCTGTTTTCCTTGGCCTCGATTCCGGTTCTACAACAACTAAGGCTTGTCTTATCGATAAAGACGGCCGCATTATCTGGGACTTCTACGCACACAATCAGGGTAATCCGGTTGAGCTTGCGGTTCAGGTTTTGAAAGATCTTTATGCTCAGCTTCCGGAAGATGTTTATATTGCCCGTGCAGTTTCTACCGGTTACGGTGAGGCACTTTTCCAGGCTGCCCTTGGCGTAGATTCCGGTGAAGTTGAAACAATCACTCACTTCCGTGCCGCTAACTTCTTTGTTCCTGGAGTTGAGTTCCTTCTGGACATCGGCGGCCAGGATATGAAGTGCCTCCGCATGAAGGATGGCGCAATAGTTAGTATTCAGCTCAACGAAGCTTGCTCTTCTGGTTGTGGTTCCTTCCTGGATAACTTTGCCAACACAATGGGCATGGACGTAAAAGAGTTCGGTAAAATTGCCCTTATGGCGCAGAAGCCTGTAGACCTCGGTTCACGCTGTACCGTATTCATGAACTCCCGCGTAAAGCAGGCTCAGAAGGAAGGTGCTTCTGTTGCTGATATTGCGGCAGGTCTTTCTTATTCTGTAATCAAAAATGCCCTGTTCAAGGTAATCAAACTTCGCAAGGCTTCTGATATTGGTGAAAAGGTAGTAGTTCAGGGTGGTACTTTCTTTAATGATGCCATCCTCCGTGCCTTTGAAAAAATTGCAGGCGTTCAGGTTTACCGCCCTGATGTTGCAGGTCTTATGGGTGCTTACGGTTCTGCCCTTATTGCTTACGACCAGTGGCAGGATCTTATGATGCCAAAGCCTGGCGAGCCGGAAGATACAGTTCACGATGTCCGCTCTGGAATTGCGACACTCCAGCAGCTTGAAAACTTCCATGTTGATCTTGAATTGAAACGCTGCGGTAAATGTCAGAACAACTGTCTTCTTACTATTAATACCTTCTCAACTGGAGATGAAAAACGAACCTTCATTACCGGTAACCGCTGCGAAAAGGGTGCCGAGCTTGAAGGAAATGTAATTGATGCAAGTAACAAAAAGAATACAGGTCTGGACGATGATGATTCAGGTCCACTTCCAAATCTTTTTGACTGGAAATATAAAAGACTTTTCAACTATGTACCGCGTAAACCGGAAGATGCCCCAATGGGAGACGTTGGAATTCCTCGCGTACTTAATATGTACGAAAACTATCCTCTCTGGTTTACCTTCTTTAATGAACTTGGCTTCCGTGTAATTTTGAGCCAGCGTTCAAGCCGTAACGTTTATGAAAAAGGTCTTGAGACAATTCCGTCTGAATCAGTTTGTTATCCAGGAAAAATCAGCCACGGACATGTGGTTTCACTTTTGCAGCGTGGAATAAAATTTATTTTCTATCCATGTGCACCTTATGAACATCAGGAAGATAAGGGAGCGGGAAATCATTATAACTGTCCGATTGTAACAAGTTATCCGGAAGTTCTTCGTAATAATGTCGATGAACTCCGCCAGGACCCGACAATTACTTACATGGATCCTTTCCTTCCGATTTACGATAAGACTCGCCTTGCTGAACGTCTTTGCGAAGAACTTCTTCCTAAGTTTGAAAAGCTTACCCGTTCACAGATTTTTGATGCCGTAGAAAAGGCCTGGGCAGAGCAGGAAAAATTCCGTGCGGAAGTTCGCCAGAAGGGTGAAGAGGCTCTCGAAGAAATCATTACAAAGGGTGGAAGCGGAATCGTTCTTGCTGGCCGTCCTTATCACCTTGACCCGGAAATCAACCATGGAATTCCAGAAATGATTAACGGACTTGGTCTTGCTGTTCTTACAGAAGACTCTGTAGCTCATCTTGGAAATATTGAACGTCCGCTTCGTATTATTGACCAGTGGGTATATCATAACAGGCTTTACCGTGCCGCTCAGTTTGTAAGCGAAATGCCAAGCCTCGAACTCGTACAGCTCACATCTTTCGGTTGTGGTCTCGACGCTGTAACTGCCGATCAGGTAGATGAAATCCTGCGCGCTAAGAGCCGCATGTATACTCTTATCAAAATTGATGAGGGAAGTAACCTGGGTGCTGTCCGCATCCGTATCCGCTCGCTTATTGCTGCCGTTAAGGAACGCCGCCGCAACAAGGCTAAGCCTGTTATTAAATCTTCTGCTTATAACCGTGTTGTATTTACAGAAGAAATGCGTAAGAACTATACGATTATCGGACCTCAGATGTCGCCTATCCACTTCCGTATTCTGCAGAAGGCTTTTGGTGCCTGCGGTTACAACTTCGTAGTTCTTGATGCTGTAGATCCTAAGGCTGTAGAAGCCGGACTTAAATACGTAAACAACGATGCCTGCTATCCATCTCTGCTGGTTGCCGGTCAGATGATTTCTGCACTTGAAAGCGGAAAGTATGACCTTGATAAAGTTGCACTGGTTATTACTCAGACTGGTGGTGGCTGCCGTGCTACAAACTACATCGGTTTTATCCGCCGCGCCCTCAACGACGCTGGCTGGGGCCAGATTCCGGTTCTTTCTTTGAGTGCCCAGGGTTTCGAGAAAAATCCTGGCTTCAAAATTACTCTGCCTGTAATTGATAATCTTGTAAAATCAATTATGGTGGGTGATGTGCTTATGCGCGTGCTTTACAGAACTCGTCCTTATGAGGCAGTGCCTGGCAGTGCAAATCAGATGTACGAAAAATGGAATGCCCGTGCCGAAGCTTTGTTCAGTAAACCGGTTTCATGGCACAATTATCATAAACTGATGCGTGATATTATCCGCGACTTTGACAGCCTGCCGCTTAAGCCGATTAAAAAGCCACGCGTTGGTGTAGTTGGAGAAATCCTTGTAAAATTCCACCCGACTGCCAACAATCAGATTGTAGAAACAATTGAACGCGAAGGTGCAGAATGTGTAATGCCTGACCTTGCAGATTTCTTCTTCTATTCATTTAGTACGGGAATCTTCCGTCACAAGCAGCTTGCATTCCCTTCAAAAACAGAACGTAATGCACGTCTTCTTGTCTGGGGCCTCGAGCTCTATCGAAAGAAGATGAAGAAATATCTGCGTCGCAGCCGACGTTTTGAAGCTCCTTCTTCAATTTATGATTTGATGAAGGGTGTAGATGATATCGTTCAGATTGGAAATATTACCGGTGAAGGCTGGTTCCTTACAGCCGAAATGGTTGAGCTTATTCATGAGGGGGCTCCAAGTATTGCCTGTGTTCAGCCGTTTGCCTGTCTGCCAAACCATGTTACCGGTAAAGGTATGATAAAAGAGCTTCGCCGCCGATTCCCTGATGCAAATATCAGCGCAATCGACTACGATCCGGGTAGTTCTGAAGTTAATCAGCTGAACCGCCTTAAGCTTTTGCTTTCAAATGCACCTGTCGGACGCCATCCGGATGAGGTGGAAGAAAATATGATCCGTATGCCGGATGGAACTCTTGTTGAAGCAGAAATCCGTCTTGCTGCGGGAGCAACCGACACAGACCCGGCCGGCGAGACTATGAAGTCTTAAAAGGTCTGGCGAGGGGAGGATAAATTGAAAAAATTACTTTGTCTGATTACGGCATTATGTATTTCGTTTCCATTTTTTGCCGCTTATAACAGGCTTGGAATTCCAGATTCTTCAGAAATCCGTTCAGGGCTCGAAGAACGCTGGTTTGCCGCCCCTTTGTCTGAAGTTCGTGCCAATGCGCCGGAAATCCGTGCTAACGATAACGGAGAAAAGTTCCAGATTCGCCTGGAAGAAAATGATTCTACCTTTAATGTTTTTGTAGCTCCCCGGGCCGTAATAAAAGTAAATGTTTTTTCGGACAAAGGAATGTACACCGAAGAGCAGGAGCTTTATCCCGGTGATGTAAGCGGAAGCTGGGTGCTTATCCGCGATAAAAGAAGCGGAAAGGCTTTGCGCATTCGTTATTATTTTTTGAAAAACAGTGAAGTTTTTATTCAGTTCACTCCTCAGGGAAAAATAGCCCTTGCTGACCTTGTGATTTTCGGACATTATGCAGCACGCGGAGTTCCAACCGGAATGCCTTTCGAAAAATTCTATTCGGCTTCTTTTGAAGATGTAATGACAATTACAGAAACAAAACTTCCATGGAACTATGTGCTTTCTGATCCAAAAATGTATCACAGTATGAAGCAGATGTGTGCTGTAATCCGTGAAAAACTTCCTTCCATAACTATTGTTCCTGATGCAATGTATGATGAAAACAATGAACTTGTACATATTTCCACGGGAAAAAAGTTCGAAAAAGCCGAAAAATCAGATGTGTCGGAAAAGAATCTCTTGCTTTCTTCTGCCGGATTTGTTAAATGGATAGCAGACGGGCTTGTTGAGCCTGTTTCCGGCGGAATGATTATGCGGGATCCTCTTATAAAAGAAACTGTTCAGGTAAAGGACAACGGAAGACAGGGAATCCTTTCTCAAAAATATGATTTATTCTTCTCGTTGAACTGGGTAAGAAATCTTGCTTCGGCTGTTGTTTCTGTTTATGCGGGAAAAACTTATATGTTTAATCAGTCTGGAGTGGATGTTACGGTAAATCCTTTTGCTTCATCAATTACTGAAAAAGGTGTAGCAAATACTGTTACCTTTGTTGAGAATTCTGGTTATACAGTTGAAGTTCTAAATTCTCTGCTCTATGTGCTTGCAAGCACAGAACCTGGAACTTTATATTTTGGAGCAATCAGAGGTACAGACCGGACTGTTTCTCCTGAAATTATGGCCTTTAATGAATGTGTAGCATTCTTCCCTTATTTTCAGGATGACGGTGGATTTGCCTGCAATGTTTTTATGAACGGAAGGGAAATGACCCTTGAAAATTTCTGTTATTATTACGCAGATGATTTTGTTTATCTTACGCGTGTGAAATCTTCAGAGAGGTTCTTTCCTAATTAGCCTTATATGAAGAGATTTATTATTGCTTTACTTATTCTGATTGCGGGAACTTATGTTTTCGCAGCAGACCCTGTTACTGATGCCAGTCCCGAAACCTGGCTTCGGCTCGCTGTTGACGAATTTAATCAGAAGAATTTTGAGAAGGCGGAAAGTTATCTTTTAAATATAGTTATTGAAGAAAATGCTGGTTCAGATAATTCTGATATTAAACTTCTTCGAGAACTTTATTCTGCAAAAATCCTTCTTGAAAAAGATACTTCTTCTGCAAGTGCACTTGTTGCAGAAGAAAAACTTCTTGCCGTTGAGTCTTTTGTAAAAAGATCTCAGATAGAAAATCTCAATGATTCTTTTTATTCAACTCTCCTTCAATGTAAATTCAGAAATGAAAAATGGAATGAAATTCCTCTTGTTTATAAGAAAATAAAAAATCCGGGGCAGGATTCAAAATACGTTCTTTCTTCGTATTATTACAAAAAGATGCAGTATGAAAAAGTTGATCCTTCCTGCGGAGAATTATATGCATCAGCTTTGTGTAAGCGTGGATTATATGAAGAGGCCTGCGCTGAATACGAAAAACTGAATTCATATTCTTCTGATTATGCAATGGCTTTGTTCCTGTGCGGTCGTTTTGAAAAGGCTTATGAAATTTCTCTGGAAGGAAGTTTTTCTGAAAGCGAATATATGTGCGGTCTTTGCTGCGTAAATCTCCGTGACTGGAAAAAAGCAGAAAAACATTTTGCTTCGTATATCACAAAGAACTCATCGGACAATTCTTTTGTTCCGCTCAGTTTGTATTACAAGGGATATGCAGAATATAATCTTGCAGAGTTTAAAAATTCTTATGCTTCCTTTCTGCGTTTTACAATGGATGCACCAGACAAGCAGAATCTTTATGTTCTTAAAGCTTATGAGTACGCTGTAAAATCTGCCCTTCAGAATGGTGATTTTAAGAGCGCTGTTGCTCAGGCAAAAAATCTGGTTCGCTATTCTCCGGAAGGCGAACAGAAGCAGAAGGCTGTAATTTTGTGTGCAGAAATTCTTGCAGATTATAAAAGTTATGATGATGCGGTTGAACTCCTCTCTCCATATACCGGCTCACACAACGATTTTGCAGCCCAGGCAATTTTCATGACCGCGGGGATTTATCAGCGACAGGAAAAACTTTCCCTTGCAGATGAAGCTTACCGCCGTATTTATGAAGGACTTCCAAAATCTTCTTACGCAGAAGAAGCAATGTATCGTTCCGGCGAAATCTATTATTCACATGAAAAATATTCAGATGCCTATAATAGATTCACAAAATATATTTACAAATATGCTTCCGGTGAATTCAGTGACGCGGCTCTTTTTTACGGTGGAGACTGCGCCCTGCGTCTTGGAGAAATTGACCGTTCAATAATGTTCAATAAAACTTTGCTGCAGAAATATCCGGAAAGCGTTTACTGTTATGGGGCAAATAAAACTCTGCTTTCTGCATATTATCAGCAGGAAAATTATTCTCAGGCACTGGAAGTTGCAAAACTTATGCTCAAGGATTTTTCACGTCAGGCTTCTGATGATGGAATTGAAAAGCGCGTTATAGAGCTGGAGAAAATTGTAAAAGGAACAGATCGCCGTATTGCCGAAAAAGAAACAGAGTTTACAAAGTTAGGTGAGGATAACACAAGAGCAGGCCGTCATTGCGGAACTGAGCTTGTGAAATTTTATGCTGAAAGCCTTTATACACAAAAAGAAGCTTTTGAGCTTGCCTCACGTTTACTGAAAAAACAGACAGAGGGTGAGGCGGGGGACGCTGCAGTTAATGCAGAGTTTATTGCTGATTATAATCGTAAAAATGGTGAAAATAAAAAGGCCGCAGAAATGTATCTTAAGGCTGCCGAATATTACAGAAGTATGAAAAATGCTTCGGGTGCTGCAGCTTCGCTTTATGGTGCGGCAGAAGCTTTTGCTGCCGAGGGGCTTACTGGAGATGCCCGCGAAACTGCAAAGCTTCTTAAAGAATTGTATCCGCAGAGTATTCAGGCGGAACGTGTAGACCGTGTAACAGGTGATGCACGAAATTAAGTGGAGTCTGGTTATGAAACTTTTTTCTAGAAAAATCTTTTGCAGTATCTGCTGTATTTTTTTAACAGGATTAGTTTTTGCAAAAGATAAAGATATTGAACTTCCGGAAGTAACAACTGTAATTACCGGCGCTTCTGAACAGGCAGGAGAAGATGCTCTTCCTGGTTTTAGTGATGCACTTTCTGGCGGAAAGAAGAGGGGAAGCGGTGATATAAATCCTGTGCTGCCGGAGGTCGAAGCTCCAAAAGAAGAGGAGCCTGTTCAGCAGGTAGTAGTTCAGCCTGAAAAGAAATTGTATCTGGATGGATTAATCGGCGGCGGATACCCGACCTGTTTTAAGGGGGATCTTTCCCTTGTGATGAATCCGGATGAAAATCCTTTTCAGGTAAAGCTCTTTCATGATTCTGCAATCGGCTATGCAATGCATGCCCTTACAGACGGATACAGCGACCGTCTCACAAAAATAAATATCGATAAATCATACAGAAAAAATAATTTCAGCTGGAATGCAGGCGGAAGCTTTCAGACTGCAGCAGACGGACTTCAGGGAAATGTGATTTCAAACGGCGAAAAAATAAGCCTTTTAAATCGCGACACTTATAAGGCAAACGGAAATATCTGTTATGAATTTTCAAACGGTCTTTATACGGGTCTTGCTTCAGACGTCGCATTTTACAACCGTTACCCGGACAGAGCCTGCGCGGCTATTCCAGTAATTGCATATCTTGCCCTTGAGCCTTCTGCATATTTCCGCTGGAAGGGTTATGGCTTTGATACAGGTATTACTGCTGCCTATTCCTTTGGAACAGAGTTCACTGAACTGGCTTATAAAAACGGTCATCGTGCCGAGTTCTCTGTAGACCTTCAGTGGAAAAATGATTATGTGCGTTTGTACGGAATTGCTTCGGCAGTTGTTGGAAATCATCTTTCTGGAAAACCTGTAATAGTTCCGTTTACAGTCGGAATTGATGTTGCAGTTCCTGTAAGTTTTTCAGACCGCCGTTTAGGAATTACTGCGGAAGGTGGAATTAAATCCTACAAGCCTCATGTTTATGAGCTTGAAGAAAAGTATAAGTTTTCCGAAATCAATTTTAATCCTTCAGAAACTTCAGACTGGTATGGAAAGCTTGCTTTTGTTTTTCCATTCAGAGCATCGTTTACAGGAAAAGCTTCTGTTGAGTATTACCAGACTGCTTATGATAATGGAACCTGGCAGGCCGATTTAAGCAAAACTGTTAATGGTTTATATTGCATCCGCCAGAAGGAACATCAGCTTCTTGTTACAGATTTTTCGCTTGCCTATACTTATGAGTTTTTCAGTATAAGCGGAAGCTGGCATTCAAACTGGCTTGATATTCCTGTTCTCGAAAATAATCATGAAGTAGAGATTGCCTTGAAGCTGCAGGATACAAAAGAAAGATGGGGAGCAATGGTTGAAGTTCTGCTTCAGATTAATTCTGATTTTGATGTTCCTGTTTTGAATGCAGAAGCCTTTGTAAAGCTTTCGCCTTCGCTTCGTGCTGTTATAAGTGTTAGTGATATTATAAAACTGTATAAGGGCGAGACCCGCCTTTATGCAGGTAAATATGTAGAGCGGGGCGGTTCTGCTGCCTTGCTCTTGAAATTTGTTTTCTAGAAAAATGGAGGAATATATGTTTCAGACATTAAAATCTGGTGGACCATTGATGATTCCTATTATCATATGTGGTGTGATTGCAACTTTTATTATTATTGAAAGATGTATTTATTTTTATAACATAAACAAACGGGATCAGAAGCTTATGAGCGATCTTGATGGTTCTCTTGCGGCTGGAAATTATGAAGCATGTGCTGTTGCCTGTGCTCAGGCTGATACTCCGCTTTCGCAGGTTGTAAAGAAGGCTATGGATTGCCGCCGTTATGAAGAGCATGATTTACGTGAGGCTGTAGAAGCAGAAATGGACTTTGTTGTTCCACGCCTGGAGCATCTTCTGACTCCGCTTGGAACTATTGCGAATATCGCGACTCTGCTTGGATTGCTCGGAACTGTAACCGGAAATATTAAGGCCTTCGGAGTTCTTGGAGCAGGCGGTTCAATGGGAGATCCTTCGCTTCTCGCTGGTGCAATTGCCGAAGCTCTTGTTACTACAGTTGCCGGTTTGTGTGTTTCTATTCCATCTGTAATTTTCCATAACTATTTTGTTTCCCGCGTTAATCGCCGTGTAGTTGAGATGGAAGCAAGAGTTACTTCTGTGCTTTTGCGTTTGACTGGTCGTGTTCGCTAGGAGTTTTTTATGAAACTGAAAACAAAGCGTGAACGTATCCGCTCAAATGTGGATATGACCCCGATGATTGATATTGTATTTCAGCTGATTCTCTTTTTCCTGGTTTCTACGACTTTTGCAACGCTTCCTGGAATCAAGCTTAATCTTCCTCAGAGTCATACGGCAGAATCTACAAGTCTTATGGGAATTACAATTACTGCTGATGACAGTGGAGCTTTATATTTTAATGATAAAGAAGTTTCGATGGCGGGACTTGGCGAAGAGCTTTTGACTTTTGATACCGGCACAACAAAGAAAGAAGAGTTCCCGGTTTCTCTCGAAGCTGATTCAGAAGTTACAAACGGAACTATTGTAAAGATTTTTGATGTAATTCGTGAGAGCGGTTATTGCGTAATCAATTTGAGGACTACTGCAGAAAAATGATTGAATACAAAGGAACGCCGCTTTTTGGCGAAGGCAGTTCAGTTTCTCACACAAGCGAGTTTTTCGCAATTGCAGGAACAGTCCTCTTCTGGCTGCTGTTTTTGATTTTCTCTTTTGTGATTAAACCACAGCCAAAAAAGCCTGAGTATAAGGAAGTGCAGATTGTTCTTTCGAGCACGCCCCTTGTTCAGAAATCCGAAGCGGCTCCGGCAGAGGCGGCGAGTGCAGGTTCGGCAAGTTCAGAACCTGTAGTTGCAGAAGTTGTAGAAACTCCGGCTCCTGAACCTACACCAAAATCAGAAGTTCTTCCGGTAAAAGAGAGTCCGAATCCTGTTGAAACTCCAAAACCAAAGGCCCAGACACAGCCAAAGAAAGAAGCGGCAAAAACTCAGCCTGCAGCAACTCCAATTTATAAAAGTAATGAAGAACTTTTAGCGGAACAACTAAATAATAAAAGAACTCGTAATGATAACTATGATCCATGGGCTAATGAAACTGAAGAAGAAATACAACAGGATGAAAATAGAAGAGTAGTAAAAAATCAAAATACAATGGAAGGAAAAGCGGCAGATGCTGCAGCTAATGGTAGTGGTGATACCATAAAATCAGAGCAAAGGGAAAACAAATCAAATGATATTATAACTCAGGGTGATATGCTTAATGCAATTCGTGATACAAAAGAAACTGGTCATTATGATATAGGATTGGGAAATGGTCTTGAAAGCTCAAATGGAATAGAGAATACCTCAATTAAATGGACAGACGGAAAAGGAATTCGCTCTGTTTTTAATTTTGATACAGAATTGTCTCCAGAGGCAAAAAAATCAATGGAGGTTTCTAACCCATTACCTTTTACTATTTCTTTCTCTGTGGATTCAGACGGAAATGTGATGGCTACAACGATTGTAATCAAAAATGAGTTTATGCTTTCAGAGCCTATAAAAAAAGAAATGAGAGAAAAAATAAGTTCATGGAAATTCGGAAAAGGAAGCGGTATCTCAAAAGCTCAATTTGATTGGATTTTAAATCCAGGAAACTAATATTTAAAATCAGTAAAAAGAGAAAAAAAAGTAAATAAAACAATATTGTTATACTAGTATGCAAGTATTTTAGTTGATAAATAATTAATACGATGTTATACTTAAAATAACCCTATAAGGGGGCGTTGCGGGGGCTAAGACCTCGGTGATTTTTTGCCCCCGCTAGAAGGGGTAGGGAGCAAGCGCAAACAAAGTTTGCGAATGCGAACGAGGGGAAGGCTTTCCCCTTCATAGGAGATATTTTTATGGAAATGACTTTACGCTGGTATGGAACTGGTTTTGATTCCGTTACTTTGCAGCAGATTCGCCAGGTGCCAGGTGTTCACGGCGTTATCACAACTTTGTATGATTCTGTTCCTGGCGATGCATGGGAACTTTCTGCAATTCAGAAAATCAAAAAAGAAGTTCAGGATGCTGGACTTAAAATCGCTGGTATTGAAAGCGTAAATATTCACGATGATATTAAAATTGGCGGCGGCGACCGCGATAAGTATATCGAAAACTACATTAAAACTTTGGAGCGCCTTGGTCAGGAAGACATCCATATGGTTTGCTACAACTTTATGCCTGTTTTCGACTGGACTCGTTCTGAGCTGGCTCGTCCTTGCGAAGACGGTTCGACAGTTCTTGCTTACAATTCAAAGGCTATTGATGGTGTAAAACCGGAAGAAATGTTTGAGCGTCTTGATAAAAACTCAAACGGTTTTATTCTGCCAGGCTGGGAACCAGAGCGTATGGCTCGCGTAAAAGAACTATTCCAGATGTACAAAGATGTTGACGAGGAAAAGCTTTTCAATAACCTCGTTTACTTCCTCAAGGCAATTATGCCTGTCTGCGATAAATACAATATTGATATGGCAATTCATCCGGATGATCCTGCATGGCCTGTATTTGGTCTTCCTCGCATTATCACAAGTCAGGAAGGTGTTTGCCGCATGCTCAAGGCAGTAGACAATCCTCACAATGGTTTGACTTTCTGTACTGGTTCATATGGTACAAACCGCAAGAATGATCTCTGCGAGTTTATTAAGGCTGCTCAGGGACGTATTCACTTTGCACATGTCCGCAACCTTAAGTTCAACACTGCAATTGATGATCCTGTTCTCGACTTCCAGGAATCTGCTCACCTTTCAAGCACAGGTTCTTTTGATATGTTCAAGATTGTAAAGACCCTTTACGAAACAGGTTTTGATGGAGTTATCCGTCCTGACCATGGCCGTATGATCTGGGGCGAAAAGGCAATGCCAGGTTATGGTTTGTATGACCGCGCTCTTGGTGCGACATACCTTCAGGGTCTTTGGGAAGCCTGCGAAAAATCATTTGACCGCAGCAATGTGAAATTGTATCGCTAAGGCCCATAATCGAAGTTGTAAAACGGTGGTTGAAGAAGCCACCGTTTTTTTTATACAATTGATTTTATGGAAATTACAAACAAAAACTTTGACAACGGACGCCCATGGGATTTTGGAAAAACTTCCGAGGGCTATGCAAAATACCGCGACATCTATCCTGCTGCCTTTTACGAAAAACTTGTGGAACTCAAGCTTGGTGTAAAAGGGCAGAAGTGTCTTGATCTTGGAACCGGTACCGGTGTTCTTCCACGCAATATGTACAAGTATGGTGCAGACTGGACTGGAACTGATATTGCAGAAAATCAGATAAAATATGCCCGCGAACTTACCGCAGCCGGCAATATGAATATTAATTACAAGGTTTCTTCTTCGGAGGACCTTGAATTCCCGGCAGAAAGTTTTGATGTAGTTACTGCCTGCCAGTGCTTCGGCTATTTTGATAAGGCTGTAATCCTTCCAAAAATCCACCGCTGGCTTAAAGACGGCGGGCACTTTGCAATTCTTTTTATGGCCTGGATTCCTGCCGACAGCGAAATTGCTTCTACAACAGAAAAACTTGTTTTGAAATATAATCCTTCATGGACAGGCGGCGGCTGGACACGTAATCCTGTAAATATGCCGGACTGGGCAACGCAATATTTTGAACTCGAAGACGGTCTTGGTTTTGACCTGCCTGTTACCTTTACCCGCGAAAGCTGGAACGGCCGCGTAAAAACCTGCCGTGGAATCGGAGCTTCTTCCCTTACACCGGAGGAAATTGCTGCCTGGGAAAAAGAGCATCTTGCATATCTTGCTACAGTGCCGGAGAAGTTTGATATCATTCATTATGTTACAATTCTGAACCTTAGGAAAAAGCCCTTATAAATAGGAATTTTGTGGAAATATTATAACTAATATGCTAGAATACTAGTTACGAGGCAAAACATGAAACTTACTATCGAAGGAATAAAAAATACTGCGGAGTGGGAGAGCAAAGGCTACTCACTTCCAAAATTTGACCGTGCTGCAGTTGAAGCTGCAACTAAAGCAAATCCTTTCTGGATTCATTTTGGTGCCGGAAATATTTTCCGTGCTTTCCAGGCTAACGTTGTTCAGAACCTTTTGAACGACAAAGTTCTTGACCGTGGTCTTGTAGTTGCAGAAGGCTATGACTACGAAATTATCGAAAAGATGTACCGCCCTCACGACAACATCGGTGCTCTTGTTACTTTGAAATCAAGCGGCTCAGTAGAAAAAACTGTTGTCGGCTCTATCATGGAATCTCTTGCGGCCGACAGCGCTAACGAAAAAGACTGGGCCCGCCTTTGTGAGATTTTCCGTAATCCATCACTTCAGATGGTTACTTTTACAATCACAGAAAAGGGCTACCTTCTTCGCAATGCAGCCGGCGTTTCAATGCCTGGTGTAGAAGATGATTTTGCTGCAGGTCCTGTTCTTCCAAAATCATACATCGGTAAGGTTGTAACATTGCTCCACGAACGCTATGTAAACGGCGAACTCCCTGTTGCAATGGTCAGCATGGATAACTGCTCTCACAACGGCGACAAGCTTTATGCCGCTGTAAACGAGTTTGCAAAAGAATGGGAAAACCGCGGCGTTTGTAAGCCTGGCTTCCTCGACTATGTAAATAATCCAAGCAAAGTAAGCTTCCCATGGACAATGATTGATAAAATTACTCCTCGTCCTGACGCAAAAATCGAAAAGATTCTTGCTGATGACGGAATCGAGCAGCTTGAACCTGTAATCACAAGCAAGAAAACTTATGTTGCTCCATTTGTAAACGCAGAGGAGTGCCAGTATCTTGTTATTGAAGACAGCTTCCCTAACGGCCGCCCTGAACTTGAAAAAGCAGGTCTTTACTTTACAGACCGTGCAACTGTAGACAAGGTAGAAAAGATGAAGGTTTGTACCTGTCTCAATCCTCTTCATACCTTCCTTGCTGTAAGCGGTTGTCTTCTCGGCTACACTCTGATTGCAGATGAAATGAAGGATCCTGATTTGCTTCGCCTTGTTAAGAGACTTGGCTACGAAGAAGGTCTTCCTGTTGTTGTAGATCCAGGAATCATTAAGCCTCGCGACTTTATCGACGAAGTTGTAAATATCCGTATTCCAAATCCTTTTATGCCTGATACTCCTCAGCGTATTGCCTGCGATACAAGCCAGAAACTGAGTATTCGTTTTGGTGAGACAATCAAGGGCTACCTTGCACGTCCAGAACTCAGTCTTTCAAACCTCAAGGTGCTTCCACTTGTATTCGCTCTCTGGCTCCGCTATCTTACAGGAATCGGCGACGACGGAAAGCCTTTCGAACTCAGCCCTGATCCACTTTTGGAAGATTGCAAAAAGTATGTACCGGGCGACATTGACGCGCTCCTGCACCGTAAAGAAATTTTCGGCGTAGACCTCTTCGAAGCAGGGCTTGCAGATACTGTAAAAGCATACTTTGCAAAGCTTTCTGCTGGAAAAGGTGCTGTCCGCGAGGTACTTAAGAGTCTGTAGGCATGTTAACTACCTCATAAACTCATATTAGGTATCTCATATTAATATTGTAAATTATTCAGAAAACCTTATGCTAAGTGGCATGAGGTTTTTTTTATGAAGAAATTATTTTTAATTTTTTTGATTGCTTTGAGCTTAACTGGCTCAATGCTTTTTGGAACTGAGTTTACAGAAAATGATTCTCGTTTTGCTCAGTTTGAAAAGTATCTTACTGAAATAAATCAGGCATATCATATTCCTGGAATGGCGTTCGTTCTGGTCACTCCGGAAAAGACAATTTTTTCAAAGTCTTTTGGTCAGTGTAATAGTCTGGATCAGCAGTTTTTTATCGGTTCGATGAGTAAGTCTTATACAGCACTCTGTACTATGCAGCTTATCGAAAAAGGACTTATTAAAATTGATGATGATATTTCGGTTTACTTGCCGCAATACAAATTCGAAAAGCCAGTAACAGTTCGTTCACTTCTGAATCATACGAGCGGTTTTGATACTCATATGAAGCTGTCGGATGGTAAAAAACTCAAGCTTACAGACTCTTATGGTAAATATGAATACGCCAATGTGAATTATGATTTGCTTGGGAAAATAATCGAAAGAGTTTCCGGTCTGTCTTATGAAGAGTATATAGCACAGAATGTTTTTTCTCCTCTTGGAATGAAAGGTTCAAGAGGAAAGGCAAGCAGGCTTAAAGATAGTCCCAGATTATTACAGAGTAACCGTAATTTCTTTGGCTTTTTCAAAAAGGGCGAAGCTGATTATCCTGTGGAAAAATCCTGGTTCCATGAACCTGCAGGATATATTGCTACTACTCCAAATGATCATGCTGAGTATCTTAGGATGTATTTGAATGATGGATGTTCTGCAGGTGGAAAACAAGTCATCAAAAAAGAATCAATTGATTCAATGTGGTATGAAAATGTAAGCCTTGGAGTTTCTCAGTACGATGCCTATTACGGCCGCGGCTGGAACCTTATGAATTATGACGGGCAGGTTATTATTTTTCATGGTGGTCAGGTAGAAACAGGAATTACATATCAGTTTATTCTGCCGGAAGAAAAGGTTGCTGTTTGTTTTATGATAAACGGAAACGACGAGTTTGGTATGAATAACCTTGTAGACAATGCATTCTGGAACAGCCTAAAGATTCTCAAAGGTGAAGAGCCGGATGCTGTAAATCATGCTTCGTATTTTTTGATTCACGGAGTTCTTGACCTGCTTTACCTTTTAATTCTTGCGCTTTCGGTTTTCATTCTGACTAGAGGATTAAAAGCCCGCAAGGTGGAACAGCAGAGTACTGCAAAAAAGGTTTTGAAAATAAGCTTAAGCATTCTGGGTTTTATTTTATGGCCTGTTTTACTTTTGACTTTTACAAACCTTTTTATCGATACACCTCTTTGGGTCGTAAAGCAGTTTGTTCCGGATTTGTATGGAATACTTATAGCAAGTTCACTTCTTTCTGTGGCTGGCGGTGTATTAAAATGTATTAGGAGAAAATGATTATGAAAAAAATTATTACTTTACTTTTGATTGTTGGAACTTTTGTTTGTTCAGTTTTTGCAAAAGATGTTGCAGAAGGTTACTGGATTAGTATAGATGAAAAAACAAACTCCATAACCGCCGGCTGGAAATTTTATGTAAATGCTCAGGGACAGATGGAAGCAGTTATTGTTTTTACACCGGGCTGTAATTCAACAACTCTTGCAGAGGGCTGTAAGGATTTAAAATCTGTAAGTGATTTTCCGGTAAAAGGTGAACTCTCAAAAATGAAAGTTCTTAATGAAACACCCTGGATTTACGGCCTTTCAAAGACTGCAGAAGGGGTGTGGGATAACGGCTCCATAATCGACTGTGGAGAAGGAAAAAAGTACAGCTGCAAAGTTACCTTTGTACCGGCAGATGGTAAAAAGTATAAGACAGATACTCTTATCATGCGTGGATCAATTGGACCTGTTGGACGCAGTCAGCTTTGGCGGCGCCCTGATGCAGAAATTATGGAAACCTTAAAATCTCAGCTCAAGGTATATACAGATTATTATGTAACTCCTGTTTCAGATTTTATTGAATTATTAAATAATATAGGAGAGTATTAAAAAATGAAGAAAAAGAATACAGTCATTTTAGCTTTGATTTTTGCACTTGTTTCCGGAGCAGCCTTTGCGCAGGAAACAGCATTGTCGCTTTCAACTTATTTAGGATACCATCCGGCTTCAGAGATGAAGGTATCAGCTCCGGGAAGCGTAAACTTTGCTCCGATAACAGGACCATACGCTGGGCTTGATTTGTGTACAATTCTTGATGCCAAATACAAAATTAATACACCGCTTGGTGCACACTGGCTTTTGAATAGTGCAAATGTTGTGCTCACCGGTTCGTTTGAACTAACTCCGGTTTCTGTTCGTCCAATAATTTCTGCAGAATTTACGCCTCTTCCGTTTCTTGTTCTGAGGGCTGGAGGTTCTATTGGTTTAGGCTGGAGTATTCCAGGAATTGGAGGTTTTTCTGAGTTTAATCCAATAACGCGTAAATGCGAAACGCTTTCAACTTTTGAACATCCTTATTACGAGCTATGGGCAGGAGCTGCTTTACAGTTTGATACTGGAGCTCTGATTGAAGGAGACTGGAGCCATGTTTTAATTCTTGGTTCGTTTACGGCTGTGTATTCAGGTGTCGGAGGCCTCAAAGATAAAACAGTATTTGAATGGCAGTGTTCTAAATGCAGAGTTACAGGGCTTGCTTACGAGGCGCAGGGAGTCTTAGCTTATCAGATGCCGCTTGCTCTTAAAAGAGCCGGTGTTATGGTTAAATCAGTTGGATATTTCAACGGAAGTGATTATGGAGAATTTGATGCAACTTTTGATGGAGATTTTCCAACAATCAGTATAAGCCCGTTCATGCAGTTTGAGTTTGGAAAAAAAGATCAGCTTATATGTTTCTTTGAGTTTTCAAGCAGAAGAAGTTATGACAGAAAAGTCGAAAACGATGCTGATGCCTTATACAATAAAGTTGTTGGACGTGAATGGTTCTTTCACCGTATTTCAGTATGTTGGACACATAATTTTATGTAACCAGCTTAGTGAAAAAAATTATTTCTGATAAACGATTTGAGCGTTTGAATAAATCGAAAGAAAACCGATGCGGTCGCCGGTTTCGAGTATGTGATAGATTTTGTTAAGCCTGTTCTGAACAGTACCCAAAGTCAATTCATAGTCGATGGCGATTGCTTCGTATTTAACCCCCCGCTGAACGAGAGTAAGCCACTTTGCATCGCGTTCAGTAGTCTCTGGATATTCTGCAATATTCAAGACTTTATCCGGTACAGATTGTGCCTTCATATATTCAAACATAATGAAGATTATACAGCCGGTAACCATAAGTATTTGAAGAATATCCAGAAGCTGTGATAGGAAAAAATCCCAGCCTGGGCGCAGATAAAAAAGAACATTAATCAGATAAAATAAAACCAAACCGGCAATCTTAAGTCTTTTATGACAATTAAAAAATCCTCGTATCCACAAAAGTACAGCAGAAAGTTCAAGAAAAATAACAGGGAAAACCGGGTTTGCATTTCCTATGGCATTTGTTAATGAATAAAAAATCAGAGGCGGTACAAACAGAGCAAGCCTTTCTGGTTTACGTACAACAAAAATCAAAATTAAAATACTAAGAGGTCCGGAAATTAGCCCCATGATACAGCCGTAATAATGGCGGAAAAAAACGTCGTAAACAGCGTGTCCTGTCAGATAACAAAGTATGCCAATAAAAATAATGGACGTAGTTCGTATGAAAAGCAGAAATTGTCTGGAATAAAATGATTTCATGTAATAATTATATATCAGAAACGCTGTTTTCCGCAAATGCTACGATAAGTAGCGGAAATTTTCATATTTGTAATGCAAAGTTTCTGTTATAATTAGAGGTGAGGCTTTAATATTCGCTTACAAGGCTGCGGGAACAAGGCTTAACTGCCACCCCAACGGCCTTTCTTTGGAGGATCAAATGACATTTGCAGAAAAGCTTAAAGAGTTGAGAAAGCAAAAAGGTATTTCACAGGAGCAGCTTGCCGAAAAAATTTATGTGAGCCGCCAGGCAATCACAAAATGGGAAAGTGGCAACGGTATTCCTGATATTGAAAATCTGCTTGCAATATCTGCTCTTTTTAATGAGTCACTCGATTCACTATTAAGTGAAGAAAAAAGCCTGATTTCAAAGAATGAATTTCTTTATGAAAGCCGTACAGAATACGATCTGGACAGCCCTAAGAAAATTGATTTGAAAGTTGGAGTTGCGCATGAAGTTATCATCGAAAAAACAAAAGATGAAAAGATTCAGGTGATAGCTGCTTCCCAGAAATTGAGTTACCTTTCACAGCAGGTAAAGGTAAAAATTGACGAAGATAAAAAACGCATGGATGTTATAGTAAAGCATTCAACTGATTTATCTGATATAGCTGCCGAAGAAAATCTCTTTTTCTTAGTCCGCATTCCAGAAAAGTTTGTTGCTGACATAGAACTTTCGTCTGAACTTGAAAATCTCAAAATACGCGACATTACTTTTGACACAATTGAGTTTGATGGAAAGATAAAAAATGCCTTCGTTACAAATGCTTCAGGCCATATCGAGATTAATACAAACTCAGATGTTAACGTAGAAGTAAATGGCGCAAAAGGTAAGATTGATTTAAATCATCTGCATGCAATTTCAAAAGTGAAGTTTGCAGAAGGCCAGAATTATTATCTGAAAAATGCCGGCCGATTTACCCGCTTTGTTGATTTAAACGGAAAGATTCTGGTAGGAAAACGCGAAAAAAATGATCCGTCAGAATCTGTAGACTTGATAGTCGAATTAAATGGCTGGCGCTCAGAGACTCAGATTTTATAGGAGATTAATTATGGAACAGTCAAAATACATATATAAACCAAAGCGTTTCTACGCACTTGTTTTTATCTTTACATGGGCCTTCTGGCTTTTTGCAATTCTTTTTAATAACGGCCTGACCTGCTCAATCGGAATGGTGCTTGGCGTTATAAGCCCGGCAACCATTGCAATCATTACAGTTTTCACTTCAAAAAGCCAGGCCCTCAAAAAAGATTTCAGAAGAAAGATTTTCAATTTCTGGAAGCTCAAGCCGATTTACATCATTGGCGGTTTTCTGATAATGCTGGCAGTCATCTGCTGTTCGATTCTTACATCAGTTTTGTTCGGAGGCTCTCTGGAACAGTTCTCTGTTATTGAAGGTTTTACCTTTGATGGTCCGGGTCTTTTCTCAGCCTTTGCAACAATCTGTCTTGCAGCAATTCTTGAAGAAGTAGGCTGGCGCGGTTACGGTGAAGACTCAATTGCCGAGTATCATTCCTGGTTTAAGGAATCAATCATTTTTGGTTTTATATGGGCACTGTGGCACCTCCCGCTTTTCTGGATTCCTGGAACTTATCACATTGTAATCCGCCAGATGAATCCATGGTTTATGATAAACTTTATGGTCTCAGTAATTCCAATGGGATTTATTACAACCTGGGTTTATGTAAAAAATGGAAGAAGCATGCTTGCAAGTATTCTTTTCCATCTTTTTGTAAATGCAATGCAGGAAAAGATTGCCATGACACAGCCGACAAAATGTATCGAAACACTTTTTGTCACAATTGCTGCCATAATCATCGTGCTTACAAATAAAGACATGTTCTTTGAAAAACGCCATATCGGACATATTCTGGAATAGAATCAATCGCTTGCGCTTTTTTTGATTACCTCGTATACTAGAATACGAGGTATAAAGTATGAAACCGTTTTTGGATCAAGATTTTATTTTGCAGAGCGAAGCTGCAAAAACATTATATCACAAATATGCAGAAAATCAGCCGATCTTTGATTTTCATAATCATTTAAGCCCACAGGAGATTTTTGAGAATAAGCCTCTTGGAAATCTTGCAAATGCATGGCTCGATCACGACCATTACAAGTGGCGTGCAATGCGCGCTGCCGGCGTAGATGAAAAATTAATAACCGGCCACCTGAACAAAGACGGTACTGTAAAAGCGGTGGTTGAGCCAGTCGAAACTACCGCCGACTATGACTATTCCCGTTACCTTGCCTTTGTCCGTACCCTTCAGCTTTGTCCGGGAAATCCTCTTTACCACTGGAGCCATCTCGAACTTGCCCGTTATTTTGGAATCACAGAAGCTGTTACCGAGGCAAATGCCCGAGAAATCTGGGACAAGTGTAATGCACTGCTTGCAAAACCAGAATATGCTCCACAAGGACTCCTTAAAAAACTTGGTGTCCGCGAGCTTTGTACAACAGACGACCCGCTCGACAGCCTCGAGTGGCATAAGAAAATTGCAGAGAATACGGTGGTTGAGCCTGTCGAAACCACCGCAGGGCTCAAAGTACGTCCATCTTTCCGCCCGGATCTTGCAATCAATGCAGAAAATCCGGACTTCCCGGCCTATATCAGCCGACTTCAGGAAATAAACGGTACTCCATTCAAATCACTTGCAGACATGATTGCAGCCCTTAGCCGACGCATGGATTTCTTTAAGCAGAATGGCTCAGTTGTAAGTGATCATTCTCTTGAAAACGATTTTTATCTTCCGACAAACTATGACGATGTAAACTATATTTTTGAAAAAGCCTGGATTGGTAAAAAACTCCGCCCGGACGAACTTGCAAAATATAAGGGCTGGGTTTTGACGGAACTCGGAAAGCTTTATGCTCAGAAAGGCTTTGTAATGCAGATTCATATCGGTGCTCTCCGAGACAACAATGCCGCAATGTTCAATATTGCCGGAAAAAACATCGGCGAAGACAGTTTGAACGACTTCAATTTCGCACCACAGCTTGGTGCTGTTCTCAATGCAATTTACAGTGCAGAGCCAGAAGCCCGCACAATCCTTTACAATCTTAATCCAAAAGATAACGAAGCTCTTGCAACAATGGCTGCAAACTTCCGCAACTGTCAGTTCGGCCCGGCCTGGTGGTTCAACGACCACAAAGATGGCATCGAAGAGCAGATCCGCGTTTATTCCCGAACTGCTCCGCTCGGCCGCTACGTTGGCATGCTCACAGACAGCCGCAGCTTCCTTTCATATCCGCGCCATGAATATTTCCGCCGCATCCTATGTAACTACATCGGTAATTTAGTAGAGCAGGGCGAATTCCCATGGCAGGAAGAAGCTCTTGGAAAGCTGGTTGGGGATATCTGTTACAAAAATGCAGTTGATTTCTTCTTGAAATAACAGGGCCTTTAAATTATAAAATAAATTGATGACAAACAAATCAAGAAGTGATAAAATAAAGTACAACTAAAATACTAGTATGTTACATAAAAGAGGCATATATGAATGATACATTGAAGCAGATTGGCGCAACAGGAATTGTGCCGGTCGTTGTTTTGAATAAGGTTAGTGATGCAGAACCTTTGGCGGAAGCTCTGATTAAAGGCGGCCTTCCTTGTGCGGAGGTTACTTTCCGTACTGACGCTGCAGAAGAAAGTATCCGTGCTATTTCTAAAAAGTTCCCGGATATGTTTGTTGGTGCCGGAACTGTTCTTACCACTGAGCAGGTTGACCGTGCAATCGGCGCGGGCGCTAAATTTATTGTGAGCCCGGGTCTAAATCCTAAGGTTGTTGAATACTGTATTAAAAAGGGATATCCAATCACACCTGGAATCATGACTCCGACAGAGCTTGAAGTTGCTCTTGGCTTTGGACTTGATGTAGTAAAGTTCTTCCCTGCAGAAAATGCCGGCGGGCTTAAGATGATTAAAGCAATGAGCGCTCCATATACAATGATGAAGTTCATGCCAACTGGCGGAATCAATGCCACAAACGTCCGCGACTATCTTGCCTGCGACAAGATTTTAGCTTGCGGCGGCAGCTGGATGGTGAAGGGAGATCTCATTAATTCCGGTGCATTCGATGAAATTGAGAGACTCACTCGCGAAGCAGCGGGAATTGTAAAGGAAATAAGGGGTTAAATATGAAAGTAGTAACATTCGGTGAAATAATGCTTAGACTGGAACCTGAAGGATATTTCCGTTTTGTTCAGGTTGATAAAATGACATCTACCTTTGGAGGCGGTGAGGCTAACGTTGCAGTTTCTCTTGCAAACTATGGACTCGATGCTTATTACGTAACAAAGCTTCCAAAGCACGAAATCGGTCAGGCTGCAATCAACAGCCTCCGCCGTTTTGGTGTAAACACATCTTACATTGCCCGTGGCGGCGACCGCGTAGGTATTTATTACAACGAGCGTGGAGCAAGTCAGCGTGGTTCAAAGTGTATTTACGACCGTGCACATTCTTCTATCGCAGAAGCAAAACCAGAAGATTTCAACTGGCCAGAGATTTTCAAGGACTGTAAATGGTTCCACCTTACAGGAATTACTCCGGCTCTCGGCGGAAACCTCGTTCAGATTTGTATTGAAGCTTGTAAGGCTGCAAAGGCTGCCGGCGCTACAGTAAGCTGCGACCTCAACTACCGCGGTAAGCTCTGGACTCGTGAGCAGGCCCGCGAAGCAATGACAGAAATCTGTAAGTACGTAGATGTTTGTATTTCTAACGAGGAAGATGCAAAAGACGTATTCGGAATTGAAGCAGAAAACACAGATATCACTGGTGGAAAGCTCAACAAAGAAGGCTATAAATCAGTTGCAAAACAGCTTGCAGACAAGTTCGGCTTCCAGAAGGTAGCAATTACACTCAGAACTTCAATCAATGCAAACCGCAACAACTGGGCAGCCCTTCTTTATGATGGAAAAGACTACTGCTTCAGCAAGGAATACGAAATGTACATCGTAGACCGTGTAGGCGGCGGCGACAGCTTTGGCGGCGGACTCATTTACGCCCTCCTCAACGGAAAATCAACACAGGACGCCGTAGAATTCGCAGTAGCAGCAAGCTGTCTCAAACACACAATCGAAGGCGACTACAACATGGTAAGCGTAGACGAAGTAGAAAAACTCGCAGCCGGCAACGGCTCGGGAAGAATTCAGCGATAAAGATTTTTTTTCTTCAAGACATAAAAGAATTTGCAAAAATACAAATGGGAGTCTATACTTTAAATATGTTAAAAAAGTTAGTATTCCTGTTTGTATTATTTGTTAACATGCTGTTTTTCTGTCATGCAGTAACAAAAGAAATAGTAACAGTAGAAAATCTAATAACCATTACATGTGCAGGTGAAAATTATATAGGCCAAATCGGTAATCAATGCTTTGTAAAGCCCGGAACAGAATTAATAATACAATAACATATCAGAAGAAAACTTCCGGAAATACTGTAACTTCAAGAAGCTATGCATATTTAAATAATCAGATAGTTGGATTTACAGATAAAGAAGGTAACACTGAGAGTAAGTATTACACAGTTACAGACATTCAGGGAAGCGTCACTGAAGTTTATGACGGGGACGGCTCTCTTGTATGGAAATCGGGCTATACAGCATTCGGAATAAAAGCCGGTGAAACGACAGGTATTCTCGACTTTGGTGGCTTGTACACAGGCTGTGACTATGATGTAGAAACAGAACTCTCATACCATTGGATCCGCTGGAGAAGTGAAGATGGAGAATTCTGGCTTACCCAAGATCCGGCTCGAGATGGAATAAACTGGTATGGGTATGCTGGACAGAATCCGATTAACTTCGTAGATTCAAATGGTCTTTTTTATTATGGAAAAGATGGACAGCATTCATCTCTTAATCCAGATAATATACAGAATCAATTAGAAAAACAAAATGAAGAAAATGAGAATCAAAATCAGAATGGACGATCAACGGAAGATATAACGAATCATTCTGTACAGAGCGATACTTCGGCAAAACCAAACGATTTAAAAAATAAAAACAATAATTCTGTGACATTAATAAAAGTCAGTTACAAGGGAAAATATGTATACTATGTATTTATAATAAATGGTCGTGAAGCAAATGTTAGAACGACATTGAAAAAGCAAGCTGAATTAGAAAAGAAATACGGATATGATAATATTCTTTGTTATGTAACTTCGCTTTTGAACATGTATATATCTGATGGGGTTGTAAGTAATGAATTTATTGATAATAGATTGGGTAAAATAATTTCAAACCATTTAAATAATAAAAAGGAAATCAAAGATTTTAATAATTTTTCTATGGATTTAGCAAAAGAACTTGGATTAAATGAATACTATGCATATGTTTATGATCAAACAAAGGCTGGAAAACAAGTAATTTTCGATTCTAAAAAAGAATTTTATGGATCCAAATATAAATATGCAATAGGAAGGTATTCAAAGAAAGGGGAAAAATGGTCTGATATTTGTGAAAAACATTATGAATTATTTAGAAATAGTCTATGGAATGATATTGTCAATCCTGGAAAAGACAATGATGAAGGTCCATATGATTTACATGATATCTGGCCAACTCAGTTATGTCCAATTAAGAGGAAAGAAAAATGAAAAAAAATATTTTTTGTATTATAATCACATTATTATGTTATAACTTACATGGTATTGATTTAAAAGAACAATACCAATGTAATTTATGTTATTACGCTATAGATAATAATATTAATATTCGAAAAGAACCAAATACACAAAGCCAAATTCTGGGACAGTTATTTGAAGGTGAAGAAATTTTTGTAAATGTTCAGAATAGTTCAGCAGAATGGTTTTTTTGTTATATTCCAAAAATTAATAAAACAGGATATTGTTCTGTTCAATATTTTAAGTGTAAACAATATTTTAGTGATGTTATAGATAAATTAATCGAAAATGATTTATCTACGATTGATATGGTAAGAAAAGGTTATGTATATCCAATAAACTTGGATACACTTATCTCTGAATATCTAATGGATTTAGATGAAAAAACATGTTTACAGATTATAAAATTAGCATATGATTCTGGATATAATACAGAATCTAGTGATTCAACAGTATTAATTGAGGCATCAAAATTAAATTATTTTTCGATAATAAATTATTTAATTGAGAAAAAAGAATATAAGTCAGAAATAAATATCAAGAAGAATCAATTTGCACAACCACTTTATTTTGCTCTTTGGAATGGAAATGAGAAAATCTCTGAATTATTATTAAAAAATGGTGCAAACCCAAATAATGTTACTGTTTATTTTGATACTATGTTTGAGAGTATAGATTTTGCGATACAAAATAATGCAATTACAATGCATAAAGGAGAGAAGTTAAAACAATTATTACTGAAATATGGCTATAAAGAATGAGTTAAAAAAATTAATGGAATACTCAGATAAAACTATTCTGATACAAATCGGCTTCTCATACCTTTATGAGGATAATACCAGAGTCTTTTTACAACCTGATGAAAAAAGTTTTGAAGTAAATTTTGGTGCTTTTGGTCCTAATGAATTTCAAAAAATGATTTCTATGTCTTTGAGTTTAACAAATACTAAGAGTAAATATACTATTACTGGATTAGTTGACAGAACAAAATGTTTTGGTTTATTAGCTTACCAATCAAATCATTATGTATTTAAAATGAATAATCAAGAAGTTGATTCACTTCCAGAAGATCGAGCAAATAAACCAGATTATTTTGTGAATTCATACTTTAATTTACATTTACGAAGAAGATAAAAAAAGGAGTGCAGTTTATGAGGAAAATAAAGAGTTTGTTTATATTATTGTTTGTATCACAATTAATTTATGCATTTGAAATGGTAGATATACCAGAAATAACTTTTTATAGGTCTCTTAAAAATGGAAAGCAACAAGAAGTTACAGTTTCATCATTTTATATGGCAAAAGATGATATAACAATGGAAGAATGGTTTAATTATCTTAATGAAAGCAATCAGTCTTCAGATGTGTTTAAGGAAAGATTTTTCAATGATTGGTGGGAATTTAATATATTTGAAATCAAGAATAGTTGGCCTGTTATCGGTATTTCTTGGTTAGAAGCGGCAAAGTTTTGTAACTGGCTAAGTGAAAAATATGGATATGAAACTTGTTATACATTCAATAGGAAAGAAGATGGAATGGATTATGTTTCATGGAATAAAGAGGCCAATGGATATCGTTTACCAACTCTTGCCGAATGGCAAGCTGTTTCGGAAATCTATACAGGTAAAATTACTGAAGATTATTTGTATAAAACAAATATAAGTATTTACATCGGGGGAGTTATATATAGGCCTGTAGGAAATAAATGTATACCAAATTCATATGGAGTTATTAACTTAATTGATGATGCAGGAAAATTCTTATGGGATTATTGGAATGATGAATATGAAAATGACTGCCGAAAAATTATAAATCCTATTGGACCTGATTCTTTTATAAAACCAGAGAAATCCATATATGATTATAGTATCCAAAATGAAAATCTTAAAATCAATGAAATAAGAGTTGTTACAAAATGTTGTGATGTTACTCGAATAAAATTATTTGTAAACCACGAATCGATTTATCAAGAATGTGAAACAAATGATACAACTAGAGAAATAACTATCCGTCTTTGCAGGAGTAAGAAATAGACTTATAAACTAGAAATAGTAACATAAAAATAAATACAAATAATAATTTAAAGTGATATGCCATCCTATTGGAAGAATTCAGCGATAAATTTACTTTTACTTTTCGACAATCATCGTGTATAATTAACGTTATGTTAGATGTACTTAGCGATGCCGACTACGAATTGTTCCGCAAAGTAATTTATGATGAAAGCGGAATCACTTTTTCGGCAACAAACAGATCAATTCTCGACAGTCGTATTAAAGAAATGCTTCGCAAGAAGAATTTGACTACGCCACAAGAGTATTATGCACTGATTACTAAAGATCCGGAAGAAATGAAAATAATGCTGGATGCGGTTACCACAAACCTTACCCGCTTTTTCCGAAATCAGCCGCATTTTGATTCCTTCGTGAATTATGTAATCCCTCATGTAATTGAGTATAAAAAAACAACCGGCGACCGGACAATCAAAATCTGGAGTGCAGGCTGTTCAACAGGCGAAGAGCCTTACACAATTGCCATGATTATGAAAGAAATCTGTCCGCCAGATTTCACTTTCCAGATTACAGCTTCAGATATTTCGCTCAAGTCAATCATGACAGCACAGCAGGGCTTCTATCCGGAAGCTCGTGTAGACGGAGTTCCAGAAAATTACCTTACCAAGTATTTTACAAAGGTAGACGGTGGTTATCAGATTAAGGATGAAATCAAGAAGACAATCCGCTTCGATTATCATAACCTTAAGAACGATTCTGGTGCTAGAAACCTTGATATAGTTTTCTGTAGAAATGTTCTTATCTATTTTGATGAGGCTGCGCAGCTTGCCGTTATAAATCATTTTTATGATTCAATGGGTCCTCATTCATATCTTTATATTGGTCATTCAGAATCCTTGTTCGGTATGAAGACTAATTTTGAATTTATAAAGACAGAATGGGCTTGTTTCTACGGTAAGAATGCAAACAAATAAATTATTGAAATACGGGGAAATATAAATTATGGATGATATTTCGGTAATGATATGTGACGATTCTGCCTTGATGCGGAATCTTATTGGACGTATTGTTGATGAAACCACAGGTATGACAGTCTGCGGAAAAGCAGAAAACGGTCAGGACCTTATTGATAAACTTAAGACAGCTAAACCGGATGTAATTCTTCTTGATATTGAAATGCCGGTTATGACAGGACTTCAGTTTCTTAAGAAAAGAAATGAGCTTCATCTTGATGTTCCTGTTATCATTCTTTCCAGCGTTGCAACCGAAGGCGCTGCAGTTACAATTGAATGTCTTGAACTTGGTGCTTCTGACTTTATTACAAAGCCTGGCGCATCTGTTACCCTCAAAATTGGTGATGTAACAAACGAAATCATTGAATATATTGCTTCTTACGGTGGTGCCTATGCAATTATGCACGGCAAGCAGATTCCTGATCCGGAATTCTTCAGCCATCAGATTAAACTTAAGGAAGCAGAACGTTTTGTAATCAAAAAGAAGGGTGAAGAAACTGCAAAATCTGTTTCTATTACAAAGGCAGATGTTGTTCCTTCAAGCTGGTTCCAGCCAAAGCCAAAGCAGCCGGTAGTAATTGTTCCGGAGCGAGAAGGCGGCAAGATTGAAATTATTGCAATCGGTATTTCAACTGGTGGACCAAATGCCCTCCGCGATGTATTTAAGGATATTGATCCTAATATTAAACAGCCAATTCTTGTTGTTCAGCATATGCCGGCAGGTTTTACAGCTGAGTTTGCTAACAGTCTTAATAACATATGTCCGCTTCCTGTTTCAGAAGCAAAAGATGGTGAACCTATTCTTGGAGGACACATCTATATTGCACCTGGAAGCTATCATATGTTTGTAGACCATAAACCTCTCGGAAACTTTATCAAACTGTCGCAGGATGAGCCGCGAAACGGTCACAGACCTTCGTGTGATGTTCTTTTTGAGTCCATTGCTGCAATTTTCAAGAATAGAGCCCTTGGTGTTATTATGACTGGTATGGGTAAAGATGGTGCCGCTCAGATTACTGAGATGCGTAAAAAAGGTGCCTGGACCCTTGGACAGAACAAAGAATCCAGTATTGTTTACGGTATGCCAAAGGTTGCATTTGAAATGGGTGGTGTTCAGAAGCAGGTTGCTCTTTCAGATATGGCGAGTGAAATCAGTAAGCTGGCAAATGAACATCTACTGGCCTAGTAAGACCTAAACAGAAGAATCCTTTGTTGTGAAAATCCCGATCTTCATGATCGGGTTTATTTTTCTTGTCTTGATAAATACAAAAGTTACGGCAAGCGCAAAAAAAACTGCTGCGCAGAGAAAGCGGAAAAGTTCAGGAACTTCTTCTTTTTTTGTGAGGGCAATCCAGATTGGTTTTGCGAGAAAACAGCCTGCAAAGGCGAGGGCAATCGGTACAAAAAGGTAGAGCGTATCAATAAGACGGCGCAGATTGGTACGATGAATATTTTTTTCTACGATTGTGATGTTTTCTAACTGATTTTCTGTTTTGTTTTTGGTATTTTCAGTATTCTCTGTCATTTTTCCAGTTCCTTTATACGTGCGTTGCAGGCTGTTTCACCTTTATGGTTTTCAAGAACAGAATAAGTGTCGCGAAGATTGTATAGCGCATCCAGATAATATGGATTAATGGAAACAGCCTGTTCAAAATAGCTCGAAGCTTCTTCGTAATTTTCAGACTGAAATTCAGTAACACCAAGAAGATTCCATAAATGCGGATTAAGAGGATTCAAATCAAGGCCATCAATACAGATTTGCTGAACTTTTGAAAGCTTTTTCTGCATAAGGCAGATTGTAGCAAAGGTTTCTGCAACATCGTCTTTTTCCGGGGCAATGCGGTAGGCAGTTTCCAGAGAATTTTCTGCATCTACAAGATTTCCGGCGTCGCGGTAGGTTACGCCAAGATTAAACCAGAGAAGATAGTTGTTTTTGTCTATAACAATGGCACGCTTAAAGCAGGCGATGGCTTCTGAATAAGCACCGTCCGAAGCGAGGAGTATAGCCTGATTGTTTAAGGTATCAGCTCATTCTATCATCTGAAATTCTCCGGTATCATGGAAGTAAAGAGTTCGTGAATTTGCTCCGAGTGGAACTGGGCACAGCTTTGCTCTATAAGAGTGCGGCCGCGCTCCGCCGCCTTTTCAATACAGCCGCTTCCTTCGAGCAGCGTAATACAGCCCTCAACCGCCGGCGACTCAATTCCGCCTGCGGCCGCCGCTTTCATAAAGTCCGCAACCTTCTGTCTGTCCTGCGGGCACAAGGCCGCATGAATGAGAACAGGAAGACTTTTCTTTCCTTCTACAATGTCGTCGCCGCGCTTTTTACCCGGGTTGCCGCTTGTTAAATTAATTACATCATCGATAATCTGAAAACCAATGCCAATATCAGCGGCAATTCCGCCAAAACGTTCAGCTTCGGCAGTGCTTAAACCACCTGCAATGCAGCCAAGTTTAGCCGCAAGACTTGCAAGAGTTCCTGTTTTGCACTTTACCATGGCAAGATACTCGTTTTCGGCAGGGAAAACCTCCGGATTACGGTGCCAGAAAATATCCATTGCCTGGCCAAGGTGGAGGCGGCGGAGCTCATTGGTGTAGGTTTTGTAAAGCTCAAGCTTAAGGGCATCTGGAGTCTTAAGCTGATTTATGCATACCGGCGCTTCAAAATAAAGCCAGGAAGCGGCGTTCAAGGCAGTGTCCAGGCCATAAGTAATGTGGGCCGCCGGCTTTCCACGGCGTAAATCCGCATTATCTTCAATATCGTCGTGAATAAGACTTGCCGTGTGAACGAATTCTACAAGCGGGGTAAGTGAATAGGCCTCTTCCTCTGAGAGGGCAGGGGAGTTTCCGTTGCGCTCTGTTTGCTCTTTTGCCATTTTATAGCAAAGCATCATAAGCAAAGGCCGCCATCTCTTACCGCCCAGGCTCACAAGGGCGCGGTTCGGTTCAATTAATTTATCTACGTATTCTGCTGTGGCACCCTGCGGCAATGTACCAAAAGAAGCAGGTGTCCAGCCGGCCGCTTCTGCCTCCGTTCCCGAAGAAGTCTGCGGCAGTGCCTTATTCAGAGAGTTTTCTATATTTTCTAAAATCAGCTTAAATTCATTATTCATTATATTTAAGTATATAGAAGAATTGGGAAAAAGACAAATATAATGAATCCCCGCAGGCGAAGCAATCCAGTTTACCCACACTTTCTCACTTTTTACCCACAAGTTACCCACATTTTTTAACCACATCTGTGTCAAAATGACATGTCAATAGGTTTTTAAAAAAAAGTTACGAAAATTTACGAAAAATGATTAAAAGTGTTATAATTCTATATAATATAAGGAATTAACATATCAATTAATTTATATTTTTCTTTTTTTACTTATTTTTTAATTAAAAAAACTGAAATTCTAGTTTATTTCTCAGCCCCTTCCCACTCACTTATCCACAACTTATCCACAAGAAATGTTTCACGCCCACATGCCGTATTGTTTCACGCGGACGCCAGCTCGGCCTCCCCCGCGGTAATCATTAAGATCTCCGCCAATAAAAAAAGGACTGGCCACAACCAGTCCTCTATAATCCAAAAAATTTTACTCTTTATTATCCAAGTGAAACTTCACCATTCTCGTTGATTGCAAGAATCGAACGGCAGCCGGAACAGCGGAAACGTCCACTCTTTGTTGCACGAAGCTTCTTATTGCATACAAGGCAAGAAATTACGAGAGGGAATACTCCAGAAGAAACTTCTCCACCACCGTTTGTAAAGTAAGCAATTGCTTCCTCTGCAGTGCTCTTAATATTAAAGAACTGAGAGAATCCAAGAAGCTGGAATACTTCATAAACCTTAGGCTGAATCTCAAGAAGAATTACATCTCCGCCCTTTGGTTTTACAACTTTAAGGAATACGGTAAACGAACCAATTCCTGTTGAAGAAACATAATTCAACGAAGAGCAGTTGAAAATCAGATTAATAAATCCGGCATCCATAACTTTCTGAATCTGTTTCTGGAAAAAACTTGAATTGTAAGTGTCAATGTATCCGCTGAGATAAATAAACATTCCGTGAGCAACACCCTCGGCCTTTCTCAGAGAGATTGTAAGACTGTCATCTTTATCAGTATCAAAAACTGGAATTAATGCGTTATTATTATCCATATTAAACCCTATCTTATTTGCTATTATACATTATATCTAACAAATATCTACTATGTCAAATTGATTATCGGCATAAAAAGTGATTTTCTGCAAGGTTTTCTATATCATTTTAATAGTAAATAATATTTATTTTTTTGACGATAATTTAAAAGTATAATAGTATACAAAAGATACTAACAGGAAGAGTATGAAAAAAGCATTAAAACTAGCAATTATTTATTTAATTATCCTTATTTTGGGGACTGTTCTGGGAACTCTTTTATATTCACTTTACCTTAATCTTCTGGGCTTTGTTTCCGGTCGTGAGATTTCATTCTTTTCAGATGAAGAGCTTTTTAAGTCTGTATTCGTTGTAATGCCATGTATGCTGATTTTCATAATTCCTGTAATCTCTTATTACCGAATCAGGCATCCGGGTGGAATTCTGCAGCTGATTGTTTACATTGTTCTTTGCCTTCTTACCTGGGCTTTGCTTATGCCATTAACCTTTAAGCTTAAAGATTTTTGCAGCAGAAAATTTGTTACCCAGACTGAAGTTCAATCACTCTCTCCAAATTATTTCCGCAAGGTTGATGATGATGTTTATTTCTTCACAAGAGAGTTTGAAAATACAACAGCAGGAAGGGCAGCCGAAGCTCCTGCAATCATAATTGATACTTCAGAGTTTGGCGAAGTTCATTTCAGAACAATAGGTGATTATCCGAATCTGGATTTAAACAGAAAGGCAGCTCCATACCGCGAGATTCAGCTCAAGAATATTTTTGGAAACGGCGAAATGCCAATTCCCGTAGATTTTAAGGTTTTGCTTTCCTTTATTTCGGGATCCTATTCCGGAAGCTTTTCTCACTTTTTAACCTTGCTTTCTTTTGCGCTTTTGATTTGCGCCGTATACAGCGTTACAAACTTTTTTGACTGGCGGCTTTTAAATGCCATTATGATTTTTATAATAATTGCGGGAGCCTTGTGCGTTAATTCACTTTATTTTGCGCCGCAATTTGATTCACTGATTGCCCGTCTTACAAAGAATGGATTTTTCAGAGCTTTTGGAAATATTGTCAGCGAGCCGCTGCTTTTCTTAATCAACTGTATTTGTGCCCTGATTTTGATTCTTTCCGGCTCAATCAAAGTTGCAGTTCGTAAGCACGCTAAAAAGGCAAGATAGTAAAATAGGGAAGGGAATATGAAAAAGATAATTGCCATACTTTCGGTTTTTATAGGAATAGGACTCATAGTAAGTATTGTTTACGGCTTTATGAGCGAAGTGCCGGCAACAGTTCCACAGGCTTCAACCTTTGTTTACAAACTCATGACCGGCCTTCAGAGTTTTGGAAGATATATTCCTGGAGTTGCAATTACCGGCTTTACCGTAAGCTGTTCAGTTCACTTTGGCCGCAATGCAGAAGGCAGTACAGAACGCTTTTCTAAAGCAATGATGGAACGCTTTAAGGTTGTAATGATTGTTTCTATTATAATGGCTTTTTTTCTTACCTTCTGTTCGGAAGTTCTTGTTCTTCTTACAGCAAATAAAAAATCATCTATTATAAATCGCCCAAAAATCGTAACTGAATATATTAATGTAGGAAACAGACTTTTTGATAACGGCTACTATGATCGCGCAATGAATTATGCAGAAGCTGCCCTCAAACTCAGTCCTAACGAAAAGCATGCCCTTAATCTTCGCGACCGTGCAGATGTAGAAATTAATCGCGCCCGCACTTCAAACATCCGCTTTAAGCTTTATGAATCAGTCGAAGAAGCAGAAAAGGTAGATCACGTAGTAATAGATGCCGCACAAATCAACGAAGTATATCAGCTTTATCTTAAGGCAAACGAAGCCTTTACTAAAAAAGAATGGTTTAATGCACACTATTATTCTGAACTTGGAATTAAGCTTGCAACACCAAAAGATCCTAACCTTGAAGAACTCAAAAAAATCTCTACGGCAGCCTGGAATAACCTGACCGAATATCATGACCTTGCAAAAACTCAGGGCCAGCTTGTTTTCGAAAAAAAATATCAGGGTTACCTTGCTCTTGTTCAAAAAGACGATCTTAAAGCCTATTACATTTTCCGCGAGCTTTACCAGTCTTCGCGCGAAATGCAGTCGGACCCTGATGTTGTATTCTATCTTCAGATTGCAGAAAACCGCATAAATGAACGCTGTTTCTTTGTAGACGAAACTTTTGAACTTAAAAGCTTTGAAAGTGCAAACGATGTTTATTTTGCCTACGAATATGCAGACGGTTCCCGTGATGTAATTTACTTTAAAGGTATGACTACTGTTGCCTCAACAGGAAACTCAATCCAGTACCTTCGTGCCCTCACAATTATTTCTGTAGCCCGCAATGGCGAAGTCTTCCGTACTATGACAGTGCCTTATGCAAAGGTTCTTCCGGTTTCTGTAAAAACCCTTACTCCAACAACAAAAGCTCTTATGGGAATTGATGATAATATTGATTGCGTTCCATATATTATGCTTAAATCTGTAGGCCGCGATTCTCCGGAACTTCACAACGAACCTCTTTATACATATCAGAATGGCGAAACAGCAAATACACCGGAATATCTTTTGCTTTCAATTCCTTATGATGATTTTCTCCTGCTGGAAAAATCTACATCAACACCAGAATCAATGCCGCTTACCTCTTTGTTCAAGCTTGTTCATATGGCAGCAAAATACGGCTTTTGTACAGAAGTCTATGGTCAGGCACTTGTAAACAGAATCTTCTATCCGCTTTGGATTTTGATTATGTTTATACTGCTTGCTGGTTTTGGCTGGAACAACAGAATAAATCCTACTCAGTACTTTAAGTTCTCCTGGGCTTTTGCCTTCATTCCATTTATTCTGATTTCAATGCTTTTTAATAAGATGATGATGTTCCTTTTCCGCCTTGTAAATTATGTTCTGCTTGGCGGCTTTGGACTTTCGGGCGGCATGGTAGCGGCTCTAGTTCTTTACGTAGTACTCTTTATCTGTTCAGCAATAATCTTCGTTTCCCGCCACTCCCGAATTTAAGAATTTTAATATTTGACATCTTTTTTTTCTATTTATACAATATATAGAACAAAAACTTATAATCGGGGGTATAGTTTTGAAGCGTACACATTTTTCCCTTGCCGCTATTGTTTTTGCGGCGGCATTAACATTTATTTCGTGCTTCAATCTTGTTGATACAACTCCATCTCCATTTTTAATTCCTGCACAGGGACAATGCTTTACAGTTTCAGGCAGCATCGCCATTAAAGGAGCCGTGCCGGAAGAAGTAAATTCTGTACGTTCCGCATTGCCATCATATCCGACTACAAGCCTTACATATAAGGCAGAGGCTACATCAGGAACAGGTTCTTCCGCAGTTACAAAAACAGGAAGCGTTTCCGCGGATCATACAGTTTATACTATTCCAGCCCTCGATGCCGATAAGGAATGGACAATAAAAGTTTATGTAAAATATGGCTCAATAGAAATACTAAGTGCAAGCTATGGAATTCCTGCCAATACCTATACCGCTGATAATTTTGCTTTTACAAAAGATGTCTATCTTATGCCGGTTATGGATTCTGAAGTGACAGGCACAGTTTCTCTGGCTATAACAATAGATCCAACAGAAATTGAGTACATGACTATAGATATGGAAGGGCAGACTCAAAAGGCTTTTGAGCGTTTTCCTACTTCACATGCCTGGAAGACTACACCTTCTATTTCTTATTCAAATGTAGTACCTGGAAATTATAAACTGACAATTAACTGTTATACCAGCAGTTCAGCTTCAAAAGCACTTTTATATAGTACAGAACAGACCATAAATGTTGTTTCTGGTTTGACAACAAATGTATGGGAATATACTGGTGGAAACGGTCCGGTTAAAAATGAAAGCGGAACAATAAGTTTTCACATTACAGCAGAAGACCTTGCAGGTTTTTCAAGAACGCAGATTTATTTAGGAGCAAATGCTTATAATGCTTCTCCTTCTGATGCCACAGCAAATGGTTCGATTTTTAATCCGTTCGCAACTTTTTCTGCAGCGGCAACTTATATTAACCAATTACCGGCAAAAAATGCTGATGATACAAATATAGAATATACCATTCATTTAAAAGATGGATATCTGGAGAATCTGGAAACATCTGTAGCAATAAGCATAGGCAGAAACGTAACCGTAGAATGCTGGAAAGATTCTCCTGGTGATAAAAAAGGTATAGCAACAATAAAGTGTAACAACTCCTCAATGTCAAAAATGTTTGATGTTAGTAGTAACTATACATTTACTTTGGATGGAATAAAAACTACAAGTCCATCTGTTTCCTGGAGCGGACTTGTAATAGACGGAAATAAAGCTGCCGGAATGACCACCTGTGGTGTTTATGCAATGGGTAGTTTTAAAATGAAAGGTGGCGCAGTAAAAAATTGTAAGACCTCAGATTCCGGAGGCGGAGTTTTAATCTGGTCACAGTCATTTACAATGGAAGGAGGCATTATTTCTGCAAATGAATCTCTAGGCACTTATTATGGTGGTGGTGGTGTTTATATGCGAGCCGGTTCCTTTACCATGACCGATGGAGAAATCTTTGGTAATCAGGCGCAGAAAGCCGCAGGACTTTACTTAGATGATGATGATTTGATTTCTCATATAAGCGGCGGAAAAATTTACGATAATCATTCTTTATCTACCAGTTCACAGGGTGGAGCAATTCAAAATAGTGGAACCTTGTTTATTTATGGAAGTGCGGTAATAGGTGATGATACTGCAACTTCTGTAGCAACCTCGGAATCGCATTCAAATTCAGCGGCTTTTGGAGCTGGAATTTATAGTGCCGGTTCTAAAGCCAAACTGTATATTGGTTATTCTGCAGAAGACGTTATTGACCCGGATTTTACGGGAGGTATATATCACAATTATGCTTCTGGTACGGATTCGATGGGGTCACAAGGTGGCGGAGCCATCTGTGTTTATAGTGGTTTGGCATTCAAAATAGCTGGTGGAAACATTTCGTATAACTATTCTGTTTCAACTGGTGGTGGAATTAAATCCAGAATGGATTTTTCTGTAAGCGGTTTAACAATGCAGGAAAATGAAACTGCAGGTCAGGGGGGCGCAATAGCTACAACCGGAGTTTCCATGAGTGGCAAAGTAGTTATCCCTTATGGAGTTACAGATGCTACAACACACAATCTTGTTAAAGCGGCAGGTAAAAATGATGTAAATATTTATACCGGTAAAATTACCATTACAGATACAATAGATGATGATACAAGCATTACTCTTTCTCCAACCCTTGCTTATAATTCGCGGGGAAATGAAATAATTGCTGCTGATACAGGTATAACTTTTGATGAAGATACTCTTACGCATTTTGCACTTTGCGATACAGACTGGAATTTAGAATTATTTTCAAATACCAGTATTATTGTTAATGCACCAATTTATTGGAATTCAACAGGACCAGCTAATTATTCAGTACCGGGAACCCGAAGCCAGCCTTTTGGAAGCTGGACTTATGGTGTAAAAGAGGCTATGAGAAGAGCTGACCTTGACTATACTGTTTATATAGATGGTTTATTAAATAGCCAATTAACAATTGATACAGATATTACTAATGATGCAACCATAACAGGAAAGCGATATGCCAAATCTATAACAATAATGGGAGCCCACGACGAATTAGATGACAGTGGTAACCTGCAGGATGCAATTAACTATACTTATAGCAGCCATTCAGCAAATAATTATGAAATTCAGGTAAGTACAATAGTTCCAGTGACCATAAAAAATCTCTGGATAAAAGGTGCAAAGGTAAGAAGTGCCTCTGGTGGAGGGTTACGGGTTCAGGCTGGAGCTAAGGTAACTTTAGACGAGGGAACTTTGATTTCAGATAATTCTGTGTGGGATTCCTCATATGGAGGTGCTGGTGTTTATGTAGCTCCTGCATCTGGTGAAACACCTGCCGGTATTCTCATAGTAAAAGGTGCTGTAATAAAACACAATGATGACGGGGGAATGGGAACTTGCGGATATGGTGGTGGTATTTTTAATGAAGGTAATACCTACATTTATGGAACCACAGTCATAGGTGGTACAGAATTTGATGATGAAAATGAAGCCCGCTACGGTGGTGGAATTTATAACACTGGCTGCCTTTATCTGGGAATTAATGAAACTGGTGGAAACGCAGCATGGACAGGCGGAATATACTGTAATAAAGGCGAAGGGGGAGGAATTTATAACAAGGCAGATTCTACCCATACTGGCCTTGTCAAAATGCGGGCTGGAACAATAGCCGGAAATTATGGAATGTATAATGGCGGTGGAATATACTCAGCAGGAGAAGATGATTCTCACCGTGGTAAGGTATATATTTATGGAAGTACAGTAATTGGTGATAGTACCGCAACTTCTGTTCCAGATGGTGGAACTGGATCAAATTATACTGGTGGCAATGGTGGAGGAATAGCGGTATTTAGTTATTCTGATGTGTTCTTAGGATATTCCGATGATGACACTATTGACTCAGCTTGCTCAGCTAAAGTTTACTATAATAGAGCTATTGATGGAGGAGGAGTTTATGTTGATTCCGATGGATGTTTTAAGATGGGAGCAGGAACTATTGCCTTTAATAAGGCTACTGGTGGTATGACACTTGATGATGGTAACGGTGGAGGAGTAAAGGCTCTCAATTTTAATTTTTATGGTGGATTAATAAAACAAAATCGATGTTCCGATTCTGGCAAAGGTGGCCAAATATACACTGAAGGTACTCTTCATATAAAAGGAAAAGCAGCTGCAGAAGGTGATGCTTATGTATCCTGTCATTCGATAGTAGTTGATGGTGCTCTAACCCCAGTTTCACAAAATGGACTTGCTGCAATCGTTGAACCGACAAATTATGGAACTTTTAGTATTAGTTTAGGAAGTTCCGTTGATCCGGCAACTACTGCAGGTGCAGCCTATGGTAGATTTGCCATAGTTCCTGCTCCAGAGCCAACTTATTATGGTATAGATCTATCTTCTGGTTATTTGAAGAGTTCCGGCTTCCTTGGTAATATATTGCCAGGTGCGCCAAAAAATGTTGGCGCGGTCGTGTTTAGTGATGGTTCTGCAAAGTCATACAGTTCTGGCATGACACTCAGTGCTGCCCAAAAAGCCGCCGCTGTTGCCGTAATTTTCTATGCAGGCACAGCTTGTAATAATGAAGGAGATACATCAACAACAAGATATCTTGGAGTAGGCTTAAAGAAAAGTGAAGAAAAACGAGAGTTTGTACCTTATAGTTCTTCTCTACTACGGACTAGTATGATAACAAGTTTAATTTGTTATGCTACAGGAAGTAATGGAAGTTATGATTTTTCAGGCGCAAAGAATGGAATTAACAGTTATAATTCGGTTTCTTCTTCGCTTGGCTCGGGGGCAGCAGACTGTGCATTTGGTTTTCCCCAGAATTATAAAGATATTACAGGTTCTAATGTATCTGGTACTCTTTTTGAAGAGGGCTGGTATTTACCTTCTGTAAGAGAATTATATGCACTTGCATCTGCATACAAAGATTCAGCATATAATACAACTAGTGCTTTACGTGAGTCTGTGGAACTTTTGCTGGACACTGAAAATCCATGGTCATCTACTGGTTCAGAAAGCTGGTATTGGTCATCATCTCAGGCTAATAGCGCAACTTCTGCTTATGCAGTGCAATTCGCTCAGGCGATAAATACTTATGTACAGTGTAATCCTTATACAAAGTCTATGAGTGAATACTGTCTTGCAATTCATCAGTTCTACTAATAAAAAAAATGCCCGGTTTTCCGGGCAATTTTTTTACGCTTTAACTTCTATCTGGTCGCTCACAATTTCATGAACCTGTTCTTCTGTCATATGTAGTGATTTTGCAATTATTTCTATAGAGACTCCATTTGCATAGAAGCTTCTGGCATCTTCGCAAGCCTTTTCTTTTAGTGTTTCTCGTTTTGTCATCCTAATTAAATCTCTATCATGTAAATTCATAGCGGTGTAATCCCTCCTGAATTTTTCATTTTCTTTTATCTTTTCAACCTGCTCGGATAGTCGTTTGTTAAAATCATCTTTTCCCGGGTCGTTTGTATGTATGAAATAAAGAAAATCACGAATCTTTTCATCTTTTTCTTTTTTATACGCACTTGCATTATAAATGACTTTAAGAGAATTGTCATTTAAATTTACCGTGGAATCTTCAATGCAAATATTATGGAAAGTATAACATGGTAATCCGAATGACAAGAAATTTTCATCATGAAAAGGATCCTGCTTACAGATAAAAAGGATGTAGCTGTCTTTAAGTTCCGTATACTCCTGGCCTTTCATAAGGGTATCCATATCAATCATTGCTGAATAGTAACGAATACGTTTACCGAGTGCTTCCTGCGGATAGTTTTGAATTTCTATATCTATGACTTTATCTTCATCTTTAAGGTATACATCCAGCCTGATTCCTTTTGATGTGTAGAATGGTGCGATCTGTTTTTCGAGTTTAGGATACGTAACTTGCTTTACGCTAACGTGTAGCAATCTTTCTACTAGTTCCGCGCAAATTTTTGGATCATGCATAACAGCCTGAAACATTCCGTCATCTGTAAAAGTTAATTCATCTACTGTTTTTGGCATAAAAGCCTCCTGAATATTGTGTGTTAAGAATTAAAAATTCTTCACTATATAAATAGTCTCAAAGTGAACATTTAAGGAAATGGTTTGGAAAATTAATTGGAAAAAGATTGCCGCGTCGCCAATGCGAACGCGGCAATCTAAGGCGTATCTCCTACTTGCCCTAAATCAAGTATAGAATTATAATATTTTCGTTATTTTTTTTTGTTAGAAGGTTCCTTATGACTATTGAGATGCTTGATAAGGCTGTTCGCCGTGTTCCTGATTTTCCAAAACCTGGGATTCTTTTTTATGATATTACAGGAGTGCTTGTAAATCCGGATGCGCTCAAATTCTGTATTGACCAGATGGTGGAAAAATTTAAGGATGCTAAGATTGATGCAGTTGCCGGTGTTGAAAGTCGCGGTTTTATCTTTGCAGCTCCTTTTGCAGAAAAGCTTGGAATCCCTCTTGTATTAATCCGCAAAAAAGGAAAGCTCCCTGGTGAGACATACCAGTGCAGCTATTCTCTTGAATATGGAACCGCAACTATCGAAGTTCACAAGGCCGATGTAAAGAAAGGCGGCCGTTACCTCGTTGTTGATGATTTGATTGCTACCGGCGGCACGCTCGCAGCTGCCAAGAACCTGATAGAGCAGGGAGGCGGGGAAGTTACTGATTTCTTTGGCGTAATCGGTCTTCCCGCATTAAATTATGAGAAAGTCCTCTCACCATGCAAAGTAACAACACTCATTAACTATCAGGGGGAATAAAATGATTAAATTACCAAGTAAATATAAAGCAATTCTCGGAACCCGCGAAACCGAGCACGCAATTGTTGCAATTAAAGATTTTTTTCAGCTGGCTTTGAGTACAGAACTCAATCTCACCCGTGTTACAGCTCCTCTTTTTGTTGGAGCTGGAAAGGGTATTAACGACGACCTCAACGGTGTTGAACGGCCTGTAAGCTTCCCGGTTAAAGACCTTGGTGATGCTAAAATGGAAATCGTTCAGTCTCTTGCAAAATGGAAGCGTCTTAAAATCACTTCACTTGGACTTGAGCCTGGCTTTGGTATCTACACAGATATGAATGCTCTGCGTCCGGATGAAGAACTTGATGCAATTCATTCTATATATGTAGATCAGTGGGACTGGGAAATGGCAATCGATCCAAAAGACCGTACTGTTTTCTATCTTCACGAAATTGTAAAAAAGGTTTACCGCTGTATTCAGAGAACCGAGTTCTTCCTTTACGACCGCTACCCACAGCTCAAGCCAATTCTCCCAAAGGACATTAAAATTCTTTATGCAGATGATTTGCAGAGACTCTATCCAAAATTGACTCCAAAAGAGCGTGAGGATAAGGTTGCAAAGGAATACGGTGCTGTATTTATTACAGGTATTGGCGGCAAGCTGGACGACGGTACAATTCACGACGGCCGTGCTCCAGACTACGACGACTGGATTACAGAATGTGGTGACGGCCACCGCGGATTGAACGGAGATATTCTTGTATGGAACCCTGTTCTTGAGAGAGCTTTTGAGCTTTCTTCTATGGGAATTCGTGTAAGCCCGGAAAGCCTTAAGCAGCAGCTGGAAGAACGCGGTTGCCCTGAGCGCGCTAAGTTTGAATTCCATTCACGCCTTCTTAAGGGCGAACTCACACAGACTCTGGGTGGTGGTATCGGCCAGTCACGTCTTTGTATGTTCCTCCTTCGCAAGGCTCACATTGGCGAAACTCAGGTTAGCGTGTGGACAGACGAAATCAAAGCCGACTGCAAAAAGCACGGTATTGAACTGTTGTAATGAACACAGAATATAAATTTACAGCGGCAGAATTTGAGTCGCAGATTCCGACCTTTAAGGCTAAAGGAATAACTGAGTTTGCCATTCACGATTCTGCCCTTGCAAATGACAAACAGAAAATCCTTAAAATCATCAGGCTCATTGAAAAAAATGTGCCTGATCTTTTTGTATCAATCCTTATAAATGCATCTGCCCTCGACCGTGAAGTAATTTCTGCTGCCCAGAATATTTTTTCTTCTTTTGATATTCCGCTCGAATGCAGCGACAAGGGTGGTCATCTTCTTTTTGATAAAAAATTCTATGCAAACAAAGCTCGTCTTTTGAATGAGGCTGGGCTTGTATTTGGTTTTCATCTTACTTATGCTGCAACTCCAGGTGATACCTTAAAGCTTTTTTCTGAACGTCTTGATTTTGCGGTGCAGCAGTATCCAAATCATATTGAATTTCCTCAGATTATGAATGCTGAGCTTGAACCGCCAAAGGTTACAGGAACTTTTTCTGCCCAGGATATCCGCTGGTGCCGTGACACTGCTTTTGCCTGCAGAACCTTTTACACAGCCGGCCGTGCAGTTCCATGGTTTCTTTCTGTACTTAAGCCGCTGAGAATTTATCCTTCGCGCTTCTTCTCTGATTTTGCTGAATGGCAGCGGGTGAATAATTGTTCTTACAAAAGCGGCTTTAATCCTGAAGGTGAAGATCATAAATCAATTGAAAAAATGCAGCTGCTTTTTCTTGATGAAAAATATGAAGAAAAGGGCTGTCATTCGCTTATCAGCCTTATGCATGATATTGTAAATATTAACGGTGCAATGTCTCGTCTGGCTGGTGAAGGTGAAGAGTGTACAATTACTACATCATATCATCCTGATGATTTACTTAGCGAAGAAGCCTTAGACCTTACGGCTTTTGCCGAAAACGTGTGTATGGAAGAATGTAAGGTTAAAATTTTTTCTAATGGCGAAAATCCTGATTATGCGGTAAAATAGCATAAGAGATTATGTATAACATAGCCGTTTTTGTTCACAATTTTTCAGTTGAATATGCCGACCTGATTATACAGGGAATTTACCGGTATTTCTCAGACAAACAGAATGTGCGGGTATTTTTTGCGCAAACTTCTACTCCGCATAATGCAAGCGGAATGTATGATTATCAGAACTGGCCGGTTGTAGAATATCTAAAATCAGAAGTAATTGATGAAGTTATAATTGTTTCAAATACTTATTGTCTTTATAAATCTCGTGATGAGCTTTTAGAGCTTATTCGTCCTTTCTTTTCTAAAAAAATCGTTTCTGTCGGAATGAACTTTGAGGAAGCAGGAATCTCTTATACAACTGCTCATTGTGATGATGTTTATGATGAAATTGTAGAGCATCTGAAAAATGAGCATGGCTGTACGAAAATAGCTTTCTTTTCTGCAAATAAGATTCAGTCACAGGAAGGTCAGGAGCGTTTTGCTGCGTTTAAGAAAGCTCTGGAAAAACACGGACTGAAATTTCATCCGGAATGGGTGCTTGATGGTGCTTTTACTAAATCTTCTGCTATGGCAGAGTTGAAGCAAAGGTATCAGAAAAAAGAAGAAGTTGAATACGAAGCAATAATTTGTGCGAATGACCTTATGGGAATGGCGGTTCTCGATTATTTTGCTGATTTGGGAATTAAGATTCCAGCTGAAATGAAGGTATTTGGTTTTGATAATACCTCGCATGCAATTTTAAGTGTACCAACACTTGCCACTGTTGATCAGTCGATAGAAGATCAGGGAGCGGCTGCGGCAGAACTTGGCTTAAAGCTTCTGGAAGAAAATATCAGCAGTAAAGAAACTCTTACAGTGAATACAAAACTCAAGGCAATTTACCGCCGTTCTTGTGGTTGTGAAGATTTGCTCGAGCAGAAAAAGCGGGATGTATTCAGGACGGCTGTTACACACTATGAAGAACTCAGAAGGGTAAGTAATCTTTTTGATGTTATAAAGGGTACTTCCAGCTTAAGTGATTTTGCAGAATCTTTTTCTACTATCATAGAAAGTTCTGGTTTTTCAAAACTGGTTGCTTTTGTCTTAAAAGAGCCAATTCCTGTAATGCGGGAAGCTGATTTCGTTCTGCCGGATGAGGCCAGAATCCTTCTTGATATTGATACAAAGAATGGCATTGCTGAATATTACGAGGAAAGTGAAGCAATAAATCTTAAGAAAACACTTTTCCTTGAAGACGACATTAAGAATAATCCAGGCTGTTATATTTTCCAGCCTATTTTCCTTGGTACTTTGCAGTATGGATACCTTTTCTGTAAAGCAGAGCGTACTGATTTTGGAATGAACAATATTCTGCTTAAGATAATCACGAGTGTAATTGTACAAGCTTATGATTATACAAAAACAATTAAGCAGAAAATGCTGCTTGAAACTATGAACAAGGAGCTTAAAGACCGTAATCTGGACCTTAATATCCGTTCGAAAACAGATGAACTTACTCAGCTTTTGAACAGGCGTGGTTTTATGGAATATGGCCAGAAGTTAATTTTCTTTTCGGAAGAAATCAATACAGATGGAATTGTATTCTTTGCAGATCTTGATGGCCTTAAAAGAATTAATGATCAATATGGTCATGAATATGGTGACAAGGCAATTAAGGCCGTTGCTGATGTTTTAAGAACCACCTTCAGAAAAATGGATGTAATCGGAAGGCTTAGTGGTGATGAGTTTGGAATTATTGCTTCAGGTATGGATATCGCCTTCCTTGATAAGCTTCGTGAAAAAGTTGATGCATTAAATAAAGATGCGACAGAGGCCTATAAATTTCCGTTTACACTTTCTTTGAGTCTTGGCGCGGTAAAATTCTCTTCAGAAAACAAAGATTTGAATGAACTTTTGACCCTTGCCGACCAGGATTTGTATGAACAGAAGAAAATCCATCATGCAAGACTTGGCTTATAGAATAAAGCTGTAAAGCCGAAGCCGACGCAATCTGGATTATATATATGGAAAAAGAATTAAAATTCACAACAGAAAATAAACTCCGCCTTGATGAGTTTTTGCGGGCGGAATTACCAGGAAGCATCGGTTCACACACAGTTTCCATCTCAAACTCAAAAATAAGACGTCTCATACTGGCCGGCGCTGTCCAGGTAAATGGCCGCCCCGTTTTGCGCCCAGCCTTCGAACTCCGCGGCCGCAGTCTTGTTACCGTGCGTTTTGATGCCGAAAAGTTCTTTTATGAAAAAAAGCCGGATGATGTCGTTTTTGAGATGTCAGATGATGTGGTTTTATATGAAGACGATAATCTGATTTTTATAAACAAACCTGCAGATTTTCCTGTTGAGCAGACGATTACCGGAAATCGTGCAAATCTTCATGATGCAGCAGTTGATTATTTATGGAAGAGAAATCCATCTCTTCGTAATCCGCCCTATCTTGGTATTATGCACCGTCTGGACCGTACAACAAGTGGAGTTATTGTATTTACAAAAAATCGCCCGGTAAATAAAGCTCTTTCCGAGATCTTTCAAAAACACGACCTGACAAAGCAGTACCTAGCTGTGGTGGAAGAACCGAGTGCACAAACTCAATTTACTGTAGAAATGTATATGGGCCGCGTCACCGGTAAATCGCAGCAGGGCAAATGGGGCGAGCTTCCGGAAGCTCGCGGAGGCCAGTACTCTAAAACAGACTTCCGTGTTCTCCAAAAAATCACCGTAGAAGGCCGCCCCTGCCTTCTTATAGAATGCAACCTCCACACCGGCCGTACCCATCAGATCCGAGTTCATCTTGCCAGCCGCGGCCTCCCAATCCTTGGCGACGAGCTTTACGGTGGCCACCCAGCAAAACGGCTGTACTTACATGCGGCGCGGCTTTCTTTTACAATAAACGACACTCTCTACGATGTTAAAGCACACGGATTCGATTTTGCTAACGCAAAATTTCGTTAGTAATTCCGAAATCGTGTGCCATTTTTTTTCGAGTAACATTTTTTATCAAATTTTCAAAAAAATATTGACGTTTAACCCTCAAAATTAGTAATTTTAATTATAGAATATATTTTTTCATGGTGGAAAAGAATGGCTGAAGAAAAAACAGAACAGACTGACCAGACAGAAGAAAAAGCAACTTCTCAGGAAGAGACTGCTGCTGATTCCCAGGATGCAGATGGTGCACAGACTGCAGATGCTGCTGCTGAGAAATCGGAAGAGAAAAAAGAGCTTACTCCCGAAGAAAAGATTGCTGTTCTTGAAAAAGAGAATGCTGACCTTAAAGATCAGCTCTTGCGCCGTGCTGCGGACTTTGATAACTACCGCAAGCGCATGATGAAAGAAAAGCAGGACACATACGATTACGCAAATGCCGGACTTTTAGGCGACCTGCTTGACAGTCTTGATAATTTTGACCGTACAATTGACGCTGCAAAAGACGCAAAGGATGCAAAGGCAATTGCAGACGGTATCAAGATGATTAACAAGAATCTGGTAAAGATGCTTGAAGATAAATACGGTCTTACAGGCTACGGCAAGGAAGGAGATGAATTCAATCCTGACGAGCACGAAGCAATCGGCCGTATGGAAGACGAAAAAGCCAAGAAGGAAACTCTGGCTCAGGTTTATCTCAAGGGCTACAAGCTCAAGGATAAGGTAATCAGACACGCTAAGGTAATGGTTAAGGTACCGAAGCAGTAATTTGTAAATTAGAAAGCGAGGTATATAAAATGGGAAAAATCATAGGTATTGACTTAGGAACAACAAACTCTTGTGTTGCCGTAATGGAAAACGGAGAACCAGTTGTAATTCAGAACTCAGAAGGTGGACGTACAACTCCTTCTATCGTTGGTTTTACTGCAAAGGGAGACCGCATTGTTGGTGCACCTGCTAAAAACCAGATGGTAACAAATCCAAAGAACACAGTTTACTCAGTAAAGCGTCTTATCGGACACCGCTTCAGTGAACTTCAGGGCGAAGCAACAAAGCTTCCATATACAATTATTGATAACGGTTCAGACTGCCGTGTAGAAGTAGAAGAGGGTGGAGCTAAAAAGCGCTACTCACCACAGGAAATTTCTGCTTTCATTCTTCAGAAAATGAAGAAAACTGCTGAGGACTACCTGGGAACAGAAGTTACAGACGCTGTAATTACAGTACCTGCTTACTTCAACGACTCTCAGCGTCAGGCTACTAAGGATGCTGGTAAGATTGCCGGACTTAACGTTCAGCGTATTATCAACGAACCTACAGCAGCTTCTCTTGCTTTCGGTTTCAAACAGGATCAGGACAAGGAAAAGACAATTGCTGTATACGACCTTGGTGGTGGTACATTCGATATTTCTATTCTCGAACTCGCAGACGGCGTATTCGAAGTTAAATCTACAAACGGTGATACACACCTTGGTGGTGATGACTGGGACCGCGTTATCGTAAACTGGCTGATCGACGGCTTTAAGACTGACACAGGCATTGACCTTTCTAAAGACCCAATGGCTATGCAGCGTCTCCGTGAAGCAGCTGAAAATGCAAAGATTCAACTTTCTTCTCAGACTTCAACAGATATCAACCTTCCATTCATTACAGCTGACGCAACTGGTCCAAAGCACTTGCAGAAGTCTTTGACACGTGCTCAGTTCGAACAGATGACAGATGACCTTTACGAGCGCACAAAGGAACCTTGCCGCAAGGCTCTTGCCGATGCTGGTATTTCTGCAAGCGACATTGATGAGGTTCTCCTTGTTGGTGGATCTAGCCGTATGCCTAAGGTTCAGGAAGTTGTTAAGGCAATCTTCGGAAAGGAAGGAAGCCGTGCTGTAAACCCAGATGAAGCAGTTGCTGTTGGTGCTGCAATTCAGGGTGGTGTACTCCAGGGTGATGTAAAGGACGTTCTTCTTCTTGATGTAACTCCACTTTCACTT
>Ga0129307_1000188_pt1 | contig 107995 bp, 85 predicted proteins | sample P1105metagenome_FD_94437 | JGI IMG/M metagenome (GOLD analysis project Ga0129307, IMG submission 94437) | Capybara group fecal microbial communities from Wisconsin, USA - P1105 metagenome | ecosystem: Host-associated > Mammals > Digestive system > Large intestine > Fecal | place: USA: Wisconsin... | reverse complement strand
CATCGCCACGGTTACCAACGACAATGTACTTCAGGCCAAGGATACAACAGATTATGAGTTTGCAATCGATAATCATGCGGCTTACCGTTACTTCCGCTTTGAGGTATCGGCGGTCCAAAGTGGAGATTCGTTCCAGCTCGGTGAGCTGAGGTTCAGAGGAAATACTCCAGCCAACAGCCGTATACTCAGCGAACTCCATCCCGAAACCAATTATGCTGTCAAGGTGCGGGCCAACCTTGGGGGAGCCTTCAGCGTTTGGAGCGAGGAAGTCAACTTCATAACGTTGGATGGAATCACTTTCTTTGCCGATGGCAACTGGAACAATGCCGCCAACTGGAATGTCAGCCGGGTTCCCGGTGCTGACGATGACGTGTATATTGCCGCCCATGCCGTTGTTCCTGCCGGTTATACCGCCCAGGTCAAAAATGCCCATGTTAATGATGGCGGCAGCATCACCATCGAAGATGGAGGTCAGTTCATCGCTGATAATATGGTCAAAGTGGCAATGCGGAAAAGCATTACAAAGACGTCACAGTGGGGTGGTGGAGGCAGCTACACGCCAGACAACTGGTATTTCATCGCTTCGCCTGTCAACACGGAAGACTCAGATTACAGTGTCACTGGACTAATCACCGAAGGTGAAGGAAATGATTACGATTTTTACCGACTCAATGGTACTATTTGGGAGAATTATAAGGCGGATGATTTTGACATTGAAAGATGTCGGGGTTATCTTTATGCCAGCGAAAACGGCACGGAGATTGAGTTCAATGGCAACGCCATGCCTTATTCCGAAACAGCGATCCCACTTTCCGACGGCTTCAACCTTATTGGCAATCCTTATACGTTCAACACATACGTCAACAGACCTTATTACAGGCTGAATTCCGACCGCACCGACATTGAGTTGGTGTATGACAACACCGTCATCGCACCTTGCGAGGGCGTGCTGGTTGATGTCGATGGAACGGATCAAGTGACCTTTACCAAGACTAGCCAGCAGGCTCAGGCTACGAACAACGGCAACCTGAGTATCACCGTCACGCAGCACGCCTCCAGTCGTGGTGCTGCAACTGTTTCCGACAAGGCTATCATTAGCTTCAACGAAGGCAGTCATCTCGGTAAGTTCTACTTTATGCATCAGGATGCCAATATCTACATCCCGCAAGACGGCAAAGATTACGCCATGGTTTATTCTGACCGTAAGGGTGAAATTCCATTGCATTTCAAAGCAGAGAAATTAGGATATTATACAATCAGATTAGATGTTGATGATAATGAGACGTATAGCGGTCCGTCTTTACAGGGTGTCAGGCTGATTGACAAAATTGAAGACGTCACCATCGATTTGGGTGCCGCCAACGAATACACTTTCATCGGGGCGCCTAACGACAGAAAAGACCGTTTCGTGTTGCTGTTTCCTTCGACAGGCTCAGGAACCGAGATATTCGCCTACCAGAACGGCAGCGACATCATTGTGAGTGGCAAAGGCGAACTGAAGGTGTACGATGTTGTGGGAAGGCTTGTGATGAGACACCGTATCGATGGGATTGAGACGGTTAGCAAATCGTCATTGATGACAGGCGTTTACATTTTCAGATTAGGAGGGAAAGCACAGAAAATTGTTATTAGATAAAATGAATGAGATTTCTCGACTTCGCTCGAAATGACAAAACAAGCTCGAAATGACAAATAAGAATAAAAATTATTAAAGATGAAAAAGATATTATTCTCAATAGCATTTGTGTTAACGATGGGTCTCGCGGCAAGTGCCCAGTTTGATGGTTTCTTCAAATGGGAAGACGTCGATAACCGGGTGTTGGACGAGTCTGTCTTTATGTTGCCGAGCATTCACGGCTCATTAACGAACACAGAAGCCCCATTGGACGGCGGTTTGCTCATCCTTGGCGTTTTTGGCGCAGGATACGCTGTGATGCGGAAGAAAAAATAATAATAGTGCCAGCCGCGAAGCGGCTGGCACTATGTTAAAGTCTTAATTCTTACTTGAAGTAACGATTATACAATCCTTCGAATCCTTTTCCGTGACGGGCTTCGTCTTTTGCCATCTCGTGTACTGTGTCGTGGATGGCGTCGAGGTTGCGTTCCTTGGCCACACGGGCTATGCGCATCTTGTCTTCGCAGGCGCCGGCTTCGGCCACCATACGTTTGTAGAGGTTGGTCTTGGTGTCCCAAACCACATCACCCAACAACTCGGCGAATTTGGCGCAGTGCTCGGCCTCTTCGAAGGCATAACGTTTGAAAGCTTCTGCAATTTCAGGATAACCTTCACGGTCGGCCTGGCGGCTCATGGCCAGATACATACCCACCTCGGTGGCTTCACCCATGTAATGTGCGTTCAAATCTTTGATCATGTCATCGCCGGTGCCTTTGGCGATACCGACAACGTGCTCTGTGACAAAGTTGAGTTTTGCACTCTCATCGAGGACCTTCCATTCAACAACCTGTTTGCACTGTGGGCATCTTTCAGGAGCTGTTTCTCCTTCGTGAACATATCCGCAAATCGGACATACAAATTTTTTCTTCATGATAATTTTATTTTTAGTTTAGAATGTTTATCTTTTTTAAGACCTTAGACTTTAGACCTTAGACCTTAGTTCAAACTAGCTAAAGTCTAATGTCTAAGGTCTAAAGTCTATTATTTCATTGCATGTTTGTAACCATTAACCTTGTTCCAGTCACCGCGAGTGAAATCAGGCATTTTCACAGGCATGCCGTGATTCTCGATTGAGGCTGCCGAAAGTTCGCCTATGCACGACCACTCAGCTGCGTCGTAAACATCTTCGTCGAGCGGCAAACCGTTCTGCAGACAGTAAATCAGGCGGTAATCCATAATGAAGTCCATGCCGCCGTGGCCGCCGACATTCTTCGCGAGCTCTTCAATATCTTTGGCGATAGGATGGAGGTATTCTTTCATGACTTTGTCGCGAACGTCTTTCGGTACAAAGCCGTGAACGTTGAGATGCTGACCTTCTTCGAGGAATCCTTCCGGCAAATTCTTATCCATAAGCGTGAAGCCTTCTATAGGATATTTATTTGCAAAGCCTTCAGTGCCAGTGAGTTGGTAAAGTCTATTGTAAGGTCTGTAGGTGTATACATTATGCTCAATCAAGATGGTTTTGCCATTGTGTGTCTCAATCATGGTGGTGGTCATGTCGCCGTTTGCGAAGTCATCAACTCCCATCATTTCCTTGGCAATTTTCTTGCCGTTGTACGATGGAGTGCTCATCGAAACGAGATAATCCATCTTGTCGCCGCGGTGGATGTCCATAACCTGGCAGATTGGTCCAAGACCGTGGGTGGCGTAAACATCGCCCGAGTGCTTCTGATTGTAGTCCAGACGCCAATTGCCTTGATATTCATGCCAGTATGGCTCGAGGTTGTGGATGTAGGCGCCTTCGCCATGAATCACTTCGCCAAACATTCCCAATTTGGCCATATTGAGCGCTGTCATCTCGAAGAAGTCGTAGGTGCAGTTTTCGAGCATCATGCAGTGTCGGCGGGTTTGCTCCGATACGTCGACCAGTTTCCAGCAGTCTTCAACCGATGTGGCGGCTGGCACTTCAACAGCCACGTGTTTGCCGTGCTGCATAGCATACACTGCCATAGGGACATGTGTCTGCCAGTTGGTGCAGATGTAAACCAAATCGATGTCGTCGCGCTCGCAAAGCTGCTGATAGGCAGTCTCGCCAACGTATTCAGCTGCACGAGGCAAGCCCTTGGATTCGAGTATCTCGCACTGAACTTTTTCAACGTTTTCCGGGAGCAAGTCGCACAAGGCAACAATCTCAACGCCGTCAATGAAAGTCATGCGGTAGACTGCATCCGGGCCACGCATGCCAAGGCCTATGAAACCTATGCGTACCACTGGCATTGGCTCGGCTGCAAACTGTAGCATACTCGTCTGACCGGCAATACGTTGCGGTTCGTCAAAAACAATGACATTGTCTTTGATTTTATAATTTTTACCATTGCCGTTATCACATTTGCAACCGCTAAGAGCGATGACCAAAACCAGTATCAGCGCTGAAATTGAAAGAGTTAATTTTGTGTTTTTCATAATAAAGTGAATCGAATTGTAAAAATACAAAATTTTTACATCCGTTCGACATTTTTTTCTATTTTTACCAAAAATTATGTGATGGAAAAACTTACCGATATTGTCGCGAGATTTGAAATAGACGGCAAAGTGGTCGATGTCAAGCCGATGGGCGAGGGCCTGATTAACGATACTTACAAAGTGTTTGTCGAAGGCGGCAACAAGCCTAAGTACGTGCTGCAGCGCATCAACAATGCCATTTTCCAAGATGTCGACATGCTGATGGATAATATTAATAAGGTGACCGATCATATTCGAAAGAAAGGGAAAAACACTCTTCAATTTTTAAAGACAAATGCCGGTAAATCTTATTATTTCGATGGTGAAAAATACTGGCGATTGATGATTTTTGTGCCTGATTCGATTACATATCAAGCAGTTACACCTGAATATTCATATATTGCCGGCAAGTCGTTCGGCGAGTTTGAGTCACTTTTGGCTGATATGACAGAGCCTTTGGGAGAGATTATTCCTGATTTTCATAACATAGAATTCCGTTTGAAACAGCTTCGTGACGCTGTGGCTGAGGATAGGGTAGGACGAGTGAAAGAAGTTCGGCATTATCTTGACGAGATCTTCAAACGCGAGGAAAAAATGACACTTGGCGAGCGCCTTTTCCGTGAGGGCAAACTGCCCAAGCGTGTATGTCACTGCGACACCAAGGTGAATAATATGCTTTTCGACAAGGAAGGCGATGTGCTGTGTATCATCGATTTGGATACTGTGATGCCGAGTTTTGTTTTTTCAGATTACGGCGATTTTTTGCGCACGGCGGCCAATACCGGCTTGGAAGACGATCCGAATCCCGATAATATCGATTTCAATATGGAGATTTACGAGGCGTTCACTAAAGGTTATCTCGAAGGAACCAAAGATTTTCTTCTCCCGATCGAGAAAGAGAATCTGCCATATGCCGCAATGCTGTTCCCTTATATGCAAACAGTGCGCTTCCTGGCTGATTATATCAACGGCGACACCTATTATAAAATAAGGTATCCCGAGCACAATCTCGTCCGCACTAAAGCGCAATGGCGTCTCTTTGAAAGGGCAGAGGAGAAAGAATTATTAATGATAGAAGCCATTAGCCATTAGCTATTAGCCATTAGTTGTTAGGATTAGTTTCCTAATGGCTAATGGCTAATTACTAATGGCTAATGGCTAAAAGCTATTCCGTAGGAATATCCTTATTCACATTCTTATGTCCTAACAATGCATAGTATAAGATGTATGCTGCGCAGAACAACACCACGACGTAACTCGTCATGTAGCTGCCTGTCCAGTCGGCGACAAGTCCTTGCAAGCCGACCATGATGGCGAAACCGAACACCATTGTCATAAAGATGCCCGATGCCATTGCGGTGTATTTGCCCAGACCTTCAGTTGCGAGGTTGAAGATGCTGCCCCACATCACTGAGGTGCAAAGACCAACGAGGATGAAAGCGAAGATTCCAACCGGCACTTCAGCCCAGATGACTGAAACGTTAGCCCAATCGATGCCGGGAACCTTAACCAGGATGTCGGTTGGAGCGAACATTCCGAACAAAACAAGCACTATCGAAGCGATGGAAACCGTTGTCAGCATTGCTTTTGACGACACTTTGCCGCCAATTGTACCGCCTACGAAACGTCCGATGAGCATCATCAGCCAGTAGACCGCCACGATTAGACCAGCCATGTGGCCAATCATGCCGATGCCTGGTGTAGCTGCATCGGGATGGGCTGTGAGATATTGCATGATATAGGTCGGAGTGCCGACTTCGATGCCACCGTAAAGGAATATGGCAAAAATACCTAGTTTGAAGTGACGGAACGAGAAGGCGCTGTATTTGTCCTTCACTTCTGATTTCACTTCGACTGGTTGTACTGGCTCCTCAATCTTTGTGAAGAGTATGACGATGAAGCCAATGACGAAGATTGCCAAGGCTATCATCAAAGCCGGTGTGGCGTCGGAAATCTTAGCTTTTGCCGCCTCTCCGATGAGAGCACCCATGATGATGTAAACCGCCACGGCTGCCGCCGAGTTGAAAACGCCGCCAATCTGGATAAGCTGGTTGCCTTTGTTGCCGCCGCCTCCGAGGAGGTTAAGCATAGGGTTGACGACTGTGTTGAGCATGCACATGCAGAATCCTGCGATGAATGCGCCGATGAGATATACTCCGAAGCCTGCCCAGCCGCTGGCCCACTGCACCAAAATACCAATGATACCTACTGCCAACGCTATCAGCGAGGTCTTTTTATAACCATATCTCTTGATGAGCATGCCCGAAGGGATACCCATGACGAGATAAGCGATGAAGTTGCCGTAATTGCCAATCTGCGAAAGGAAATTGCTCGCGCCGTACTGGTTTTTGACGATAACTGCCATAGGCGAACAGAGGTTCGTCACGAAGGCTATCATCGCGAAGAGGGCTATCATCACTATGATGGCACCCCATTGTTTTGCTTTTTCTGCCATTTTTTTAAGAATTTAGAATTTAGAAGTCAGAAGACAGATTTTGAATTACCATAATTTTTTAGGATATGTTCCCTTATCGATGAGATTCTGAATCTTCTTCACTACATCGGGTTTATCTTCTTTGTAAGTGACTCCAAACCATACGGCGTCGCTTGACAATACTTTGAGTTTTGCCTTCTTGTCGTTGATCAGGTTGTTGACCATCAACGGGATGTAGAATTCAGCTTTGATGTTTGTTTGAGCCGGACCGTCGAGGAATGTTTTGAATCCGTCTTCGAGATATCCCAAGAAATCTGGGGTGAAGCCGAAGAAGTTCATCGAAACCAAGGTGTCGAGCGGGAGGGCATGCTCGCCTGTTTCGTCAGTGTAGGCTGCGCCGTCCTTTGTTTTGGCGATAGAAGTGCGCTCCACGATTGTCTGCAGATAGTTGCATCTGTTGGAGGTGCAAACACCACGTGACACTGTTCCGAAATCTGACAATGTGTTCTGGAGTTTGTATGCCACCATAGAGTATGCGCCTTTCTTGCCTTCGCATTCCATGAGGTATTTGGCCATCACCTCGAATGCCTCTTTGCCGTAGAAATCGTCAGCGTTGATTACCGCAAACGGCTCTTTGATGACGTTGGCTGCCATCAGCACTGCGTGACCTGTTCCCCAAGGTTTTACACGGCCTTCAGGCACTGTGTAGCCCTTCGGGAGGCACTCAAGTCCTTGATAGACATATTCTACCGGAATACCGAACTTCGCGCTGCTGTTCACTTTCTCGAAAGCCTCGGCAAAGTCTTTACGGATTACGAACACCACCTTGCCAAAACCGGCGCGTTTGGCGTCGTAAATTGAATAATCCAAAATCGCTTCATTGTTAGGACCCACACCGTCCATCTGCTTCAGGGCTCCATATCGTGAACCCATTCCAGCTGCTAAAACTAATAATGTTGGTTTCATTTTATTATTGTATTTATAAATTTCATTTGTTTTCGTCATTGAGGGAGATTTATTCGCCAAGGCGAATGCTTTCGCAAGCTCAGGTCTCCGCTCCCTTCCGTCGGTCGAAATGACGTTAGAGTTTACGAGCCCCATCAGATATCACTACATCATAAACTTTCGGATAATGCCCGAATTTCTTATTAAACTTCTCTTTTGCTGTTGTTACGAATATGTCGTAAAGCTCGTCTTTGACAAGGTTGATGGTGCAACCGCCGAAGCCGCCGCCCATCACGCGTGAGCCTGTTACGCCGCATTGCTTGGCGATGTCGTTCAGGAAGTCGAGTTCGTCGCAACTGACCTCGTATTCCTTGCTCATGCCATAGTGTGTGCCGAACATGCGGTCGCCTACTGTTGCGTAATCGCCTTTCTCAAGTGCGGCGCAGACGTCCAAGACGCGTTGCTTTTCACCGATTACATATTTCGCGCGCATGTAATCCTCTTGCGGAATCTCATTTTTCACCTCGTCGAGCATTTGCATAGTGGCATCGCTGAGATATTTCACCTCAGGATGTCTGGCGGCAATGTAAGCGCAAGCGTTCTCGCACGACTCACGGCGACGGTTGTATGCCGACGATGCCAACTCGTGTTTCACAACGGTGTCGAGCAATACCACTTTATAGCCTTTCGGGTCAAACGGGAAATACTCGAACTCCATTGTGGCGCAGTTCAATCGCATCAAATGGCCTTTCTTGCCGAAAATGGAGGCAAACTGGTCCATTATGCCGCATTTTACTCCGCAATAATTATGCTCGGTCGATTGACCTATGCGTGCCAGCTCAAACTTGTCGATACCTAAGTTATATATATCGTTCAACGCAAAAGCGAAAGTGCTTTCCAATGCCGCTGATGACGACATTCCGGCTCCAAGCGGCACGTCGCCGGCAAACACTGTGTCGAATCCCATTGGCTGGAAGCCGCGTTTCTGCATCTCGCGCACTACGCCGAAAATATATTTGGCCCAAGCCTCTTTCGGAGCGTCTTCCTCACTCATGCCAAACTCAGTCTTTGCCTGATAGTCGATAGAGTAGGCGCGAATCATGTCTGTTCCGTTAGGATTGATTGCCGCATATATGCCTTTGTCGATGGCTCCCGGAAACACAAAGCCTCCGTTGTAGTCGGTGTGTTCGCCTATCAGGTTGACGCGACCCGGTGAGGTATAGACCGCATATTTGTCGCCAAATAACGACTGGAACTTGTCTTTTATAGCTTTAATATCCATGTTATTTCTTGATAAAAGTCTTGATGCTCTTCTCGTTTTTACCGAGAATCTCAATCATATACATACCTGCGTCAAGTCTGGAAAGGTCGATGACGGCTTCTTTGTTGTTGATGACAGCTTCCATCACCTTAACCGAAAGCAGGTTGTAGATGCTGATATGCTGAATTGTCTCGTCGGCCTTGATTGTCATCAGGTTGTTGACCGGGTTAGGATAAATACTAGATTCGAGAGCGATTTCGTCAACCATGTCAAGGGTATCCGTTGCCACCACTTTTACGTTGTCAATGAACCATGAATATGTCAAGACATCCATGTCGGCGTTATAGCCTCTGAATCTCAATCTGATGTTTTTACCTTGGTACTGCGACAAATTGATAATCACCGGATTTTGATATTGATTTACGGTTTCGGGCTGCTCAACAGCATCCCAGAGAGTGTTCCATGAGCCTGTTGTGGCATCTAAGACATCGACCTGATAATGGTCGTTATATGATGATATTCCATATTGGCAGAATGTCTCAAAGCTCAGTGCTGTTGGACGTTCTATTGAAATCAACGGGCTGACGAGCTTTTCGTCCTGCGGTCCCCATTCTTCGCTGCTGTCCCATTCGAGCGCAGCTTGTTTTACGCCTTGTGGAGGCACTACGTAATATTCGTTGCCAAACCAGTCGTCAGCATATGTGGCGCCGCATTTGAACCATGTGAACCAGCTCATATCCAACGATTCTATCGACCATCCCGCAGGTGGGAATTGGTCGCCTTCAAAGCCTTCAATAAGGATAGGTGCCTGCCAATCCCAATGCAGGTCGTACAAATCAGAGTCGGCAGCGTTGCCGAGGTCGTCGACCAGATGAAACACTATCTTGCCTGTGGTGTGGTTGGGCTTGGCCGGCAGTGTCGCCGTGAAGTCATAATTTGATTTGGCAGTTTTGTTGAAAGTGATGTCGGTCGATTGTCCTGCTATAGTGTAGGTGGCCTGAATCTGGTTGGGCATGCCCGTCTCGTCGTAGGCTCTCAGCGTGAGGTTCATCTCGGTGTCGGCGTAAGTTTGTGTGCCTTTTAGCGAGACCACTGTAGGAGGATTGTTGTCCTGCGATGAGTTGTTGACGTAGATGTCGTCGATGCAGAGGTTCCAGCCGTAGCCGCTCACGCCTTCAAGGATAATGAATCCGTAGCCTTCAGGGCTGTCGAATGTGTAGCTGTATTCATACCAGTCGCTGACATCGCCAACGACAGGCTCGAGCATGGTGTTGCGGTGCACTGTGCCGAGCAATGTGGCGCCGGTAGTGCTTGCTGTGGGTGAATAATACACGTTGATTCTGTCCGGGCCCATAATGTTGTTGTTGTAGTTGCGGTAAATCCAGTAACGTACGGTGTTGCCTGTGGCACCGAACTGCATCTTGGGTGATATCAGCATGGCAGTGTTGCCCGCCGCATTGGTGAAGCAGTATAACATCGCCATTGCATCGCTTTCGTTGTGAGGTGCGCATGCCGGCCAGTCGTTGGATGTACGACGTTCGAAGGCGTAGTTGCCGCTGACCTTTATGTTTTGCCATCCTGTCGGAGGGAAGGTGATGTTATCAAAGCCTTCCATGTACGGGAAAGTGTTGACAGGCTCCAAAGCTGTGATTGAGTAGTCGGCGGTTTGTGTAGGAGCTGAATGTGACGATGTCACGTTGAATGTGGCGTGCAGCACTTGGTTGTTGGTGAGATTCATCGGCAGGGTGGCTTTGGCAATCATCTCAACCGAAGTGTTGTATGGCAGAGTGACTTGGCTTACTTGAGTGCCGTTTTGATAAAACTCAATCGGCAAGCTGCAGGTGTTGGTAAACTGATAAGTATCAGACTGTTCGCCAGTGTTGCTAAGCATAAAGCGTAGGTAAGCCGGCTCGCCGAAGTACACTGTGGTGTCGGCCGTAAGTTGTTCGAGTTCGAAATAATACTGGGCTGTCTGCTCGATGACGACGTCGTCAATTGACAAGTACCAAGGCATGTTGGTGGCCATGCTGTGGAAACCGACGTAGAAATTGCCGCTGCTGGTGGCTTGGAACACAGCCGAGGCCTGCAAATACTCTTCGTTGTCAACAATAAACTCTGGCACCACTGTGATTGTCATATTCGCCGGATTAGCGCTTGCGCCGGCCTTAACCTCAAGGTTGAAATGGTCGACATGCCAAGTGGAATACCAGAACGACACACGGTAGTAGTTGCCTGAAGTTACGCTAATCTGTTTGTAAGTCCAAACGTCAGTGTTGTAGGTGGCATACATGTACCAGTCGCCAGTATGAGGCTTACGTCCACGAGCTTCATTATCGTCGGGAATGGTGATGCCGGCTTTCCAGCCGTTGTCGCTGCAAATCCAGCCAACAGGTGTCTCGCCAACAGTGTTACCAGTCTCAAATCCTTCATTCACAATGACTTGTGAAAAAGCCATCGAGCTGAAAATCAATGCAATAATAGCTAAGTAAAATTTTTTCATAATTATAAAATTTAAGTATAAAATCAACTTTTTAAATAACCTACAAAATTAGGAATAATATTTTAAAAAAACAAATTTTTTTAACAGTTTAAAGTTTAGAGTAGTTGAAAAAGTTGAAAGTTGACAGTTGAAAGTTATAAAGTTTGTAAAGTTAGAAAGTTGTAAAGTATTGAAGTTTATAAAGACGGAAAACTATGCAAAGCATCACGAATGTAAGACCTCAAGGGCTTACCCTGAAGTGAGGCTTTGCATAGTTTGGAGTCGAATTAGAAATGTTTATAGGTTATAGTTTATAGGTTATTGAAATTTAATAGTTTAGAGTTTAAAGTGTAGAGTTTAGAGTAGTTGAAAAAGTTGAAAGTTGACAGTTGAAAGTTATAAAGTTTGTAAAGTTAGAAAGTTGTAAAGTATTGAAGATATGAAGACGGAAAACTATGCAAAGCAATCACGAATGTGAAGCCGCAAGGATTCACCCTGAAGTGAGGCTTTGCATAGTTTGCAGTCTACTATTTGTTATTTTTTGTATTTTTGTAACATGAAAAAATTGATAATTACACTAGGAATCGCTGCGGCACTTGCATCCTGCACTAGGGCTCCGAAGCCGCTTTACCCTGTGCCATCAGACAATCAACTTGCATGGCAACAACTTGAAACTTATGCCTTTATTCACTTCGGCCTGAACACTTTCAACGATATGGAATGGGGTTACGGCGACACCCCGGCAGCTACTTTCAACCCTTCCGATTTGGATTGCGACCAATGGGCAGCCACCCTTAAAGCCGCTGGCATGAAAGGCGTTATTCTGACAGCCAAGCACCACGACGGCTTTTGTCTATGGCCTACAAAGTCGACGGATTATAACATCTCAAAATCGCCATATAAAAATGGAAAAGGCGATATTGTACGCGAACTCTCTGACGCATGCCGCAAGCAAGGCCTGAAGTTTGGAATCTACTGCTCGCCATGGGATCGCAACAATGACCGCTACGCATATCCGGAATATGTCGACACCTATCATCAACAGATTCAGGAACTTGCTTCCGACTATGGACAGTTGTTTGAATTTTGGTTCGACGGTGCCAACGGCGGCAATGGTTATTACGGTGGCGCTAACGAGACTCGTTCCATCGACCCTGATAACTACTATGATTATCAACGCGCTAAGGATACCGTGCTTGCCAGAAATCCATCGGCAATGATATTTGGCGGACCTTATGGTACTGTTCGCTGGGTTGGCAATGAAAAAGGCTATGCAGGCGCCACGAATTGGTGTAACGCGCCTCAAATTACAAGTCAAACACCATTGAATATCAATACTTTCGGTGATGAAAACGGTGAGAAATGGCTGCCTGCCGAAGTGGATGTTTCAATTCGCCAGGGATGGTTTTATCATGAGAATGAAGACGCCAAAGTTAAGACTGTGGATGAGCTTTGCGACATTTATTACAAAAGCGTCGGGCGCAATGCCAATTTGCTGTTGAATTTTCCTGTTGCGATAAACGGAAAGATACATCCGACAGATTCTACCAATGCAGTTGAATTTTACAAACGGATAACTAATGAGTTGAGTCATAACAAGTTGACTGATGCTATGGTGAGAGCCGACAATGAGCGCGGACGCAGTTATGCGGCGGCAAACGTCAGCGACGGCGACCCTGATACCTATTGGGCTACTGATGATGATTATCCGTACGGAACCATTTCATTTTCAATGAATGAGCCGGTTACATTGAGCCGAGTGATGATTCAGGAATATGTCAAGTTGGGTCAGCGCGTGAAATCATTCTACATGGAAGGTTCGCTAGGCGGAGAGTGGTTCAGAATTCAGCCTTACGATGAAACCACAACCGTAGGCTATAAACGTATTTTGCGTTTCGATCCTGTGGAATTAGATCGTTTGGTGATATTTTTTGAGGAAAGCCGCGGCCCGTTGTGTATCAGCAATATAGAAGCTTATTGATGGATTCAACCTGTGGCTCGACAGCCTTGACGCCATCGTTGTAAATCACGAAATCGGCTTTGGAAATCTTATTGTCTTCGCTCATTTGCAAGCGCATGCGTGAACGGACGTTCTCTTCGGTGCAGTCATCGCGAAGCATAACCCTTTGCAGACGAATGTCTTCGGGCGCCGAAACAAAGATTATCTCGTCGAAATATTTTTCGTAATTCTTTTCAAACAGTATTGCCGACTCATACAGAACATAAGGTGTTGTCTGTTGCTCGCACCACTGGTCAAAACGTTGATTCAGAGCAGGATATAGCACCGATTCGATAAATTTCATCGCATCCTCGTTTTTGAAAAGATGATAGGAGAGGAGCTTGCGGTTCAAGCTGCCGTCGTCGAAATAAACCTCGTCACCAAATCTATTGATTATCAGTTCTTTAACTGAAGGAATCAAATAAAGCTTTTTGGTTTCGTCATCTGAATAAAACACAGGAATACCAAGGCTTTCAAAGATTTTACAAACAAAACTCTTGCCGCTTCCTATATTGCCTGTAATGCCTATTCTTTTCATTATTGAACTACGATGTATTCAACTTCTTGGGGGTTCAATCCCAAAATCTGGGTGTTGCTGGGCGAAAGCTCCAACTTGACAGGCAGAGTCTCGCTGGTGTATATGTCGTCTTTGTCGATGGTTGCCCGGAACGACATCTCGTTGATGATGGCGTAATCCTTCATCGCGACTATATATCTGATTTTCACTTTGTTAGGATACAGATGCAAGTTGACTCCAGCAGGCTGGGTGATTGGGATTGTAACTTCAGCCTCGGTGAATTTTTCGACATTCACCAGTATGTTCACCTCGCTTATGTCGCAGCGGATATCGCCGCTTACCTTGACTTTGGCATTGGTTTCGATGGTTCTGTTAACGTTTTTGCTTGAAATCACTTCGGTTGGCAGCGTCTGGATTTTCTCCAATTCGATGGCCGGACCGAAAATTGTGGCTGAGTCGGGGAAGGCCACCGGCTCGCCGTAATAATTGTATTGACGCTCAAACGTAATGTCGGTCTGAGGCACAATCTTCACTCGCTTTGATGCCAACTTACTCATCACGAAATATTGGTTTTCTTCGGCTACCTTTACATCGCTGGTGTTGGATGCGATAAAATCGGCTATCGCCTCCTCCAAAAACTTGCTGTTGTATGAGTAAGTTTCGAAGTTTGATTTTTTGTAGTTGACTGCGTTGAGCGAGATTTCGATCTTGCGGTTTCTATTGCTTCGGAAGTAATAATTGAGCAGCTTAAATCCGGTCGTCGTCATTGTGGCTTCAACGCTGTAGTTGGAGTTGGGAATGATTTGATCGGCCGGAATATCGGTGTAATGAATGGCAAAAGATTCGGTCACGGTATAGGTGTTTGATAGCTTGATGACAAGCCATAAAAACGCAGCGATGATTATGAAAAAAACCATGCCACTAAATAGCCTAATGCCGTGTGATTTAGAATCTTGTGCCATTCAAGTTAAAGTTTTACTTTAAGTATAAAAACTTACTTTGCAGCGGCTGGAGTTGCCACAACTGCCGACTTTTCAATTTCGATTTTCACGTTGCTGTCGACAGAAATGATAAGGGTTGTTTCCTTCACTTCCTCAACTTTGCCGTGGATGCCGCCGATGGTGACAATCTTGTCGCCCTTCTGAAGAGCTTCGCGGAATTTCTGTTCCTCTTTCTGTTTCTTGTTCTGTGGACGGATAAAGAACAGCCAGAATACTACGAAAATCAACACAATCATGATGATTCCCGAATAACCGCCGCCTTGCTGCTGACCTTGAGCGGCCTGAAGTAAAAACATGTTTAATGTGTTCATATTTAATAATTTAAAGATTTAAAAATTATCTATTGTTTGGACTTGAGCCTTGAACTTCAGAATTGTTTCCGAAGGGTTGGTGTTGGCTTTCACGATAACCCGCTTGTTCTGGAATCCTTTGTGTCCCTTGCTGTCGTAAGTGATGCTTATGCTGCCTTCGCCACCTGGTTTTATTGGCTGTCTGGGGAATTTGGTGTCGGTGCAGCCGCATGTTTTTTCAACCGATGAAATGATAAGGTCGGCGTTGCCGGTGTTTTTGAATTTATAGGTATACGACACTTGCTCGCCTTGAATCATTTTGCCGAAATCGTGCTCCAAGACAACAAATTCTATCTTCGGCTCCGATTGGTTGTCGCTTTTGGTGGCTGATGCCGGATTGTTCACCAAACCGGTGTTGATCTTGCCGTCATTGCTTTCGCAAGACCACATCAAAATCCCCAAAAATAAAACTAAATATATCTTCTTCATCTATACACTATTAAACTTTCAACTTTCAACTACCTTCCCGATCCCCAAATCATTACACTTCCCTGGTAATTGTAATTTTTAGTATATCCTTTGCATTCCAATACGTAGAAATATGTGCCATCGGGGAGGTTGCCGCCATCCCAGTCGTTCTTGTAATCCTTTGATTCGTAAACTGTGCGACCCCATCTGTTGAATATCACAAGCTTGGTGCTCAGGAAATACTTGTTCAAATCGTTGATGGGCTCGCCTGTGTCATAACCGATTTGGAAATAGTCGTTTTGGCCGTCGCCGTTGGGTGTGAAAATGTTCGGAATCTTAAGCTTTACAGGCAATACCAAAATTGTCTCGGTGTATGTGCTGTCGCATCCCATATCGCTGGTGGCAACAAGCTTGGTCACCGGATGGTCGTTTTCTGTTTCCTCGTATATGATTTTGGGGTTGGCCTCGGTGTAGGTTTCCTCATGATTTTCAAACTCCCAATAAAAATTGGATATTTCAATCAGCGTGTCGTGGCCTTCGTAAACGGTGTCGTTGTTGGTAAACGACCATGTGACGTATGGCTTGTCAAGGTAAACCGTGTCGGCCGGGTCGGAATGCAGCAGGATGTTTGGGTTGGGATAGGCCTTGAGGCGTGTTGTGGCTGTTTGGGCGCATCCGTATTCGTTGGTTACCTTGATGCTGTAGTCGGTGTAGGCGCTCAGGCTTATGGCTGTTTGTCCGTTGTCTATGCATTGTATCGGCAGAATCGGGCTTTGCCACTGGTATGTAAAGCTTGTGTAACCGCTGCCTGAGGCTGTGGCTTTCATTCTGCCGGTTTTACCGTTGTCGGTTGATTTGTCCGAGCAGGTTAATGCAAGCTGTTGGAAATCAATATTGAATGTTGGCCTCATAGTAATGGTCTTCTCGCCGTGGCAATATAAAACGCCGTTCAGGTCGTAGACGTCAAGTTTATATAACGAGTTGTTTTCGGTTATTTCCGCGTAAATGTTGTTAAACTGCCCGTCGGCCAAGGTGTCGCTGCCGTGAGTCCAAACGAAACGATATGTGGTGCCCAGGTCGACCGAAAGGTTGATTACGTCGTTGCAGCACACCGGAAGCGTTTGATCGACATTGATGTTGCATTGGGCTTTGATCTCGTTGAAAGAGAGTAAGATAACCACCGCCAATGTAATTAATTTATATGTATGTTTAAATGCTTTCATTTTTTGAACTTTAATCTGCAAAAATAATAAATTTTTCTTAATAATGTCGAATTTTCTAAAATATTGTTCATTTCTACAAAATCCTAACAACTAATGGCTAACAGCTAATGGCTAATGGCTAACAGCTAACAGCTAATGGCTAACAGCTAATGGCTAACAATCGGGCTGTCAAAATGACATTATTGCTGTCAAAATTTCCGATAGCATTCGTTGGCTAACTTTTTGATGTGCTAAAGGTGTGAAAAAAGAAAGGAGAAAAACAATATGAATAACAACCAGTTTAACAATCAACAAAACGGACAGGACAGAGCTCTGGACAGGTTCGCCCGCAACCTCAACGAGTTGGCCGAGAAAGGCAAGCTCGATCCGGTGATAGGGCGTGACGAGGAGATCCGTCGAGTGCTGCAGATTCTGTCGCGACGCACCAAAAACAACCCCATATTAATAGGTGAGCCAGGTGTTGGTAAGACAGCAATCGCTGAAGGCTTGGCGCAGCGTATCGTGAGCGGCGACGTGCCTGAGAATTTAAAGTCGAAAAAAGTGTATTCCCTTGATATGGGCGCACTTATCGCTGGCGCAATGTACAAGGGTGAGTTCGAGGAACGTCTGAAATCGGTCATCAAAGAGGTGGTCGAAAGCGATGGCGAGGTGATACTTTTCATCGATGAGATTCACACTTTGGTGGGTGCTGGCGGCGGTCAAGGCGCTATGGATGCGGCAAACATCTTGAAACCGGCATTGGCAAGAGGTGAGTTGCGTGCTATCGGTGCTACAACCCTCAACGAATATCAGAAATATTTCGAGCAGGATAAGGCTCTGGAGCGTCGTTTCTAGATAGTGATGATCGATGAGCCAGACGAGCAGTCGGCAATATCGATTTTGCGTGGTCTGAAAGAGAAATACGAGACACATCACCAGGTTCGTATCCTTGATGAGGCTATCATCGCAGCTGTCGACCTCTCGATTCGTTACATCTCCGACCGTTTCCTGCCAGATAAGGCCATCGACTTGATTGATGAGGCTGCTTCGCGTCTGCGTCTGCAGATAAATTCGGTTCCTGAGGAGCTTGAAGATGTGCAGCGTAAGATTCGTCAGCTAGAGATTGAGCGCGAGGCCATTAAACGTGAGAATGATAAGAAGAAAGTTGAGGAATTGACCAAGACTATCAATGAGTTGGATAAAGAACGTCAAGATATCCGCATGCGTTGGGAAACCGAGCGTGGTTTTGTGGAGAAGATTCAGAAAGAGAAACAGAATATCGAGAACTACAAATATCAGGCAACGGTGGCTGAACGTGAGGGAAATTACGGCAAGGTGGCTGAGCTGCGTTACGGTAAGATTGCCGAAGCTGAGGCTGCAATAGCCAAGGCCAAAGAGCAACTTACCAAGGTTCAGGGCGACAAACCATTGGTCGACGAGGAAGTCTCTGCTGACGATGTGGCTGAAATCGTGTCGCGTTGGACAGGCATCCCAGTGCACAAGATGATGCAAAGCGAGCGTGAAAAGCTGTTGAATCTTGAGACAGAGCTGCATAAACGTGTCGTTGGACAAGATGATGCTATCGCTGCAGTTTCCGATGCTATCAGAAGGAGCAGGGCAGGGCTGCAGGACTCGAAACGACCGATAGGCTCGTTCATCTTCCTGGGAACCACTGGTGTCGGTAAAACCGAGCTGGCAAAGGCGTTGGCAGAGTTTTTGTTCGACAACGAGAACAACATGGTTCGTATCGATATGTCAGAATATCAGGAGCGTCACACCGTGTCGCGTTTGATTGGTGCGCCTCCAGGATATGTGGGCTACGAAGAGAGCGGCCAACTCACTGAGGCTGTGCGTCGTAAGCCATATTCGGTGGTGCTTCTCGACGAGATTGAAAAGGCTCATCCTGACGTGTTCAACATCCTGCTGCAGGTCTTGGACGATGGTCGTCTGACCGACAACAAAGGTCGTCTGGTCGACTTCAAGAACACCATCATCATCATGACCTCGAACGTGCCAGAAGGCGAGCTTCGTAACCACTTCCGTCCGGAGTTCTTGAACCGTATCGACGATATTATCGTGTTCAAGCAACTCACTGAGGAACAGATTGTTAGCGTTGTTGCAATGCAGTTCAACAAAGTCAAAGAGATGCTCAAACCAAACGGCATCGACATCAACATGACCGACGCTGCAATGAAGTACATGGCAAAGATCAGCTACGACCCGCAATACGGTGCCCGTCCAGTGAAACGTATGATGCAGCGTGAAATGCTGAATGAGTTGTCACGAATGATCATCGCCGATAAGGTCAACAAAGACAAGCCAATTACGGTTGATTACGACGGAAACGGTTTGGTGTTTAGAAATTAGCCGTTAGCCATTAGCCGTTAGGGACGGACTGCGTCCGTCTGAATTTAAAAACATCCATGGTTTTTAATAAGCTGTGGATGTTTTTTTTGTCTTTATGATTGCGTCATCAAAAATAATCATTAATTTTGCACTACTATTTAATTCTTAAAATATCAACTATGAAAAAGTATACATTTTTAAGTTGCTTTATAGTATTCTGCTTTTTAATTGGCATTACTAAAGCGTGGGCTTACGATTTTAGCGCAGTGGCTCCAAGCGGGCAGATGCTCTACTACAATATAGTGAATGGTGATGCACAAGTGACCAATGAAATTGATGAAGAACCTTATTATACCATTTCACCCACAGGAGCCCTCATTATTCCATCTGTTGTCAATCATAACAACACTAACTATTCAGTGACTTCAATTGGCGAAAACGCTTTCAATCTATGCTATGAATTGACTTCCGTTGATATACCCAATTCTGTAACTACGATTGACGATTATGCCTTTTGGAGTTGCATGGGAATATCATCTGTAACAATTGGCAATGCAGTTAATTACATTGGCGGACATGCTTTTTATGGTTGTCAGAGTCTGACTTCAATGAATTATACAGGAACTTTAGAGGACTGGTGCAGGATAACTTTCGTTGACGATCAGTCAAATCCTTTGTCGTATTGTTTTCGTCTGATTATCAATAATTCTGAAGTCACTTCGTTGGTGATTCCTGACTCTGTGACGGAAATCAAACCTTTTACTTTTCATGGCTGCAGAGGCTTAACTTCTGTGACTATCAACGACAATGTCACTACTATCGGGAAGATGGCGTTTGCCAGTTGTATCAATATTTCATCACTCAATCTTGGAAATTCGCTAATTACAATCGGTCAATCCGCATTCAGCGTTTGCACTGGCCTGACTTCTGTCATCATTCCTGACTCTGTAATCACCATTGGCGATTCGGCATTTATAGTTTGTTCTGGTCTGACTTCCGTCACCATTGGAAATTCGGTTGAAACCATCGGTCCTGGTGCGTTTTACGGCTGCGAAGGCTTGACAGCAATCACTATCCCAAATTCAGTTGTCACAATCGGACAGCGCGCTTTTTTTGAATGTCATAATTTGGCTTCAGTCAATATGGGAAATTCTGTCGAAATAATTGATGATGAGGCTTTTGGAGAGTGTTGGAATCTAAAAGGAATGGTCACGCCCAATCCTATCACTTTTATCGGTTGGAGGGCTTTTTATAATTGCAAAAAAATGGAATCAGTCACAATTGAAAGCTCAATAACTACGATTGAAGACGAGGCTTTTTATAAATGCCAAATGCTTAGTGATGTCATCATAAGAGCTGTTTATCCTCCAGCGTGTGAGATGTATGTTTTTATGGGCATCCCATATAATTCGAAATTGACAGTTCCTTGTGGGGCGTCGTCATATTACAGAGAGACATGGCCTTGGTATTATTACTTCCCGAATATCGTTGAGGATTGCGGCGCTGTTGTTGAAAATGATGATATCAACAGCGTGGAGGTCTTTTCCCGTGACGGACAGATCGTCGTCCGTGGTGCGACCGAGGAGGTGTTTGTGCTTGATATTACTGGTCGTTTGATTGCTTCCGCTCAAGGTGATGAAGTGATTATTGATATTCCGCAAACAGGAATATATCTTGTCAGAAGTGAGGGTTTTTCAACTCACAAAGTGTTGGTTTACTAATTCTTTGGTTTTATTTAAACAACTAACAACATGTGCTTCAAAACGGCGCATGTTTGTTTTATTTTTGCAGTGTTAACAAAAAAATTATATGGCTGCAAATAATAAAAACCCAATGGTAATCAATGATAAAGTCCTTAAATCACTTTGTCAAGAATATCTTAATGAAATCGGATTAGGACTTTATGATGATCTTCCAAATATTAAAGTTCGCTATGTTGTAGAGACAAATAAGTTTGGTTACGCTTACTTCGGCGATTTCTTTTTCTTTGGCGATGATTTTTACGTATGGGATGATGACGACAAATGGAAAGACGATCATAATCAGGATGTGGTTGAAGCTGTTTTTAAAGATAGATGTGATAGGTGCGGTTATGCTCATAGAGTTATTTTTGCCGGTGTTGAAACCGAATTTGTTGACTACAATGCTGAACGAATTTTTACTGGTGATGTGATTAAGTTGGAAGAATCTGCTGAATATGTGCAATATTATGCGGTTGGAGCATGGGCACATGAATGTAATGCTGGCTGCTATTGCTTTATCCTTGACAATCATTATTTGCCTTTAGAAGATTGCGCCCGTCGGAATTATAAAATGACTCGTATGGGGACGGTTTTCTATCAGCTTGATGCCAGTGATTTTATGGAAGTAAATATGCGCACTATGCAGTTTAACGGCTGGCGTGACACCGATGAAGACCGCCAACGCAAACTTTTAATGGCAAAATTTACACCAAACTTCGATAAAGAAGAATGGAAGTATTCGGCGTTGGAGATTATTGGAGCGGAGTATAACTGGAAAGAATAAAATTATTATATTTGCAAAAAAATAATTATGGGAAAAGACAATAAAAACATTGGATTATTCGGCGAAACTGCTGTGGCACTTGAATTAATCAAACTAGGTTATGATGTCATCAACATTAATAGTTCTATCCATAATTATAAAAATGCTGATCTCATTGTCATGAATTCAAAAACAGGCAAAAGTACCATGGTTCAAGTTAAATGTGGAACTACACAAAATTATCGGCGCCTCATCAAACAAGTCCTTTTTGCAAAAACCTCTAAGTTGCGACAGCATCTTCTTGATATCCATAATATCAATCGGATTATTTGCCAAGTTAATATTCTTCAGATTGCAAGTCGAATGAATCTCAAAATGCTTGATTTTATTGTCGTTCAAATCAATATTGCTCAAGTATTGGCAATTCTTAATATAGCATTCTGTCAACTTGCATCCTAAACACACCAGCTGCTCAACCTCTCCTAAAATAAAAATAGGCGCATTTGTGTCATGCTTAATCTGAATCTCTTCCAGATTTTCATTAGCATACACAGTTTTCCTGATAAGTCTGTTTTTCAATATCGTCACAAGCTCCAGTTGGTTCTTTGCCTGATATCGCACCTCCACTGTCGCTGCCCGACTGTTTATAATTACCATCGACTGGCGTTTACAGTCGTTTACAATCCTTATCACCGATTGTTTGTACATCTCCTGTCGCATCATCGTAAAATCCCTCTTCGAATAATTCAGCTCACAAATCGGCATATCCTTCAACCGTCTTACGATATTATAAGGAGACTTCAGCTCAACGCAAAGCTCCTTCCATCCTTGATTTGTGCCTATAATTTGCACCATCCTATTAACCACTTCCGGATGATTTGTAATCCATTCTTTAAGGTTAATCAACCTCAATTCATTTTCCAACTTTTTCATAACAAACATTTTTAAAATTTCTGCAAAAATATCCCGCACTTCTGCCATTATACGGCACAAGTTTGCTTTTTCTTTGCATCAAAAATTGATATTATCATGAACAGACTTATTCAAAAAGAAACAAATCCGGACATACTCCGCAAATTGCTCGCTAAATGTGAGTCAGAAATTGAAGATCTCGCCTACGATTATGTTGATGGCGAAAAATGTTACAACGTTGGCAATAAAGACAAAGTCAGGCCTAAAATAGAGGAAAGAGCTGACATCCTCGACCGTCTGTTTGAGCTTCATTTCAATGCTGCCGATCATGAAAGACTTTCTCAATTCAACAATATGTTGGAAACCATTGAAAAGAACATGATTGTCAAGCATAGTGATATGTACAAAAAACTAAAAGCTATTGACGATAACTACATGCTTTACAGCCACTTGGTCTATAGGCATGATAATGACAACCCTCAGTTGCAACCACTTGAAGATGACAGCTATTACGGCTCAAATTGGAACAAGATGATAGATATAATCGATTTCTGCTCTGTTCTCGACTATGATATATTCGAGTGCAGCAATGAAGACGGCACCGTTTACGACGACGGTTGGCGAGAGTCTATCAGGGCATCATTTTCTATGACTTCCGACATAAAACCTTGTTATTCCTTTTGGGAACTTCTCAACGAGCATGGTTACAGTATTCCTGATGTCCTTCAGATGACAACTTACAAATATATCCACGAAGCACTAGCATCGGTAGTATGTAATGTTTGACAAAATATTTTTAACTTCTGCCACGGTTTGGCACAAGTACACCTTTTTTTTGCATCGTAAAATTCAAAATATTGTTAAACTTATAAAATAAAACAACATGGAAACAAACAACACCATCGAAACTTTGCTCAAAAAGCAAATTAGAAAAGAAGCAATGAAGAAAATCTCATCAGATTTCGCCTTAACCAACGACATGATTCACCAGTATTGGCACGAACTTGATTGGAAAGAAGTTTCCGACAATCGTGAAATCAACTGGACCACCGAAATGCTCGACCGTTGGAAAAACGAAATCGATTGGACGGCTTTATCACGAACATCTAACGAAATTCTGTTATCACCAGAGATGCTTGAAAAATACAAAGATTTATGGGATTGGCATGAATTATCTGACAACAGCGATCTTACCTTATCATACGAGTTAATTGATAAGTTCATCGACCGCTGGGATTGGAGCAAACTTATAGGCAGCCACTGGCGTGAAGAAAAACTTTTCTCGCTCGATTTCCTTAAGCGTTATCAGCAATACATTCCTGTCGATGAACTGGAAGATAGTGCTTTGTGGGACGCCATTGTTGATGAAACTGTCGAAAACATAAAAAAAGAGATGATTTTCGGCAAGTTGTAAATCTGATTATTTTTTCATATATTTGCAAAAATATTTCATTATGTCGATAAACCTCCTAAATAAATACGTCTGGCTTGTTGAAACTATCTACAAGAACAAATATATTTCCTATGAGGAAATCAATGAAAAATGGCTCGACGACGATATAAGCGAAGGTATTGCAATACCTAAGCGAACATTCAACACTTGGCGCAACGAGGTTGAGGTAATATTCGGTATCGAAATCCAATGCGAGCGCAGAGGCGGGTACCATTATTACATCGAAAATGAAGATGATATTAAAAATGGAGGCTTACGGAGTTGGTTGCTCAGCACCATCTCCGTGAGCAATCTCATTATGGAAAACAAAAACCTTAAAGACCGAATAGTTTTAGAAAATGTTCCCTCTGGCCAAGAATATCTTCAAACAATAATCGAAGCTATGAAAGGCAACAATCTACTTAACATGACATATCACAGCTACTGGAGAGACGAAGACAGCACATTCGACGTAATTCCTCTTTGCGTGAAGCTGTTCCGTCAACGCTGGTATATGGTCGGTCAAAGTTATACCAGAAGAATCTATTGTCTCGACAGAATAGTCAGTCTCAATAAGCAAGATGAAACATTCGTAATGCCGAAAGACTGGGACGCAGATGAGTTTTTCAGCGGATGTTTCGGAGTTATTGCCGACACAAATGTCGAAAAGCAGCCGATAAGACTTAAGGTCAGCTGGGGTCAAGCCAACTACATCCGCGATTTGCCTCTTCACGAATCTCAAAAAGAAGTTGAGCGCAACGATGAATATAGCATATTTACCTATTTCCTCCGTCCTACATTCGATTTCCAGCAAGAACTTCTCTGGAACGGTGAAGATATAGAAGTTATTGAACCTGTTTGGCTTCGCAAAGAGATGGCAGGAAAAATCAAGCGTATGTGGAACAAATATAAGGAGGATAAGTGATGAAAGACTTTGCAGCTATAGATTTCGAAACCGCTAACTACGAGCGCACATCAGTCTGCTCAGTAGGGGTAGTTATTGTTCGCAATGGCGAGATTGTCGATTCGTTCTACTCACTCATCCAACCCGAACCGAACTACTATAACTACTGGTGTTCGGAGGTTCATGGTCTTTGTCACAATGACACTGACGATGCTCCAGTTTTTCCTTACGTCTGGGAAAAGATAGAGCCGCTCATCGAAGGTTTGCCACTTGTTGCTCACAACAGTCCGTTTGACGAAGGCTGTCTGAAAGCAGTGTTCCGAGTCTATCAAATGACATACCCGGATTATGAGTTTTACGACACGCTTTGTGCTTCTAGAAAGCATTTTGGCAAACTGCTTCCCAACCATCAGCTTCACACGGTCGCCGAAGCCTGTGGATATCATTTAGAAAATCACCACCATGCACTGGCCGATGCAGAGGCTTGCGCCTGGATAGCAAGAGAAATATTATAACTATGGAAAAGAATCAAATCGTAATTTATCAAACCGAAGACGGACAGACACAGATAGAAGTTAGACTTGAAAACGAAACTGTCTGGTTAAGAACCAATGAGATGTCAAAATTGTTTGACAGAGAAGAATCAAATATAAGACGTCATATAATCAATGTTTTTGAGGAAGGAGAACTGCCTCGCGAGAATAACGTGCATTTTTTACACGTTAATGGAGTCAAGAAACCTGTTCCATTTTATAATCTTGACGTTATCATTTCAGTGGGTTATCGAGTCAAAAGTCAACGAGGTGTACAGTTCCGTCAATGGGCGAACAAAATCCTGAAAGAATTTTTGATCAAAGGTTACGTAGTCAACGAGCGAATCCATCATAGACAAATAGTAGAACTTCGTCAGCTGGTCGGCATGCTTGGCCGTACAATTCAAAATCAGCCACTTCTTTCAAACGACGAAACCGACGCCCTCTTCGAGGTCGTCACCGACTACACTTATGCTCTTGATACGCTGGATAATTACGACTATCAGCGTCTAACTATCGAGAAAACCACTAAGGAAGAATCTTTCCACGCCACCTATGAGAATGCGATGGCCGAAATCAACCAGTTGCGAGAAAAATTTGGCGGTTCGGTACTATTCGGAAACGAAAAAGACGATTCATTCAAGAGTTCAATCGGTCAGATTTATCAAACATTCGGTGGTGTGGAATTATACCCTAGTGTAGAAGAAAAAGCAGCAACGCTCCTCTATCTCGTGACAAAGAATCACTCCTTCAGCGACGGCAACAAGCGCATTGCCGCCACACTCTTCCTGTGGTTCCTCAACAACAACGGCATTCTTTATCGCGAAGACGGCTCAAAGCGTCTCGCTGATAACACCCTTGTAGCCCTAACTTTGATGATTGCCGAAAGCAAGCCAGAGGAAAAGGATGTGATGGTTAAAGTGGTTGTTAATTTGATAAACCAGAAGAACGCTTAAAGAATTACCGAAGAATTATTTGTAATACAAAACTCATACATCATGAAATTTGTCATAAAATCGTTTAAGGAAATACTAGGCTATCATTTCAATATTCCCAGCTATCAACGTGGATATCGCTGGGAAAAAGAAAATGTCGAAGCATTGCTTGATGATATTCAAGAGTTTGCTGCAAGAAAGAAAAAAGAAGAAGGCGAATTCTATTGTCTTCAACCTGTTGTTGTGCGTAAAAACACAAAATTAACTGCATTAAACAAAGGGAATGACGTTTATGATTTATTAGATGGTCAACAGCGCCTTACAACTTTATGGCTAATTCTAAATGCATCTAACTTTAAACCGCTTTGGAATGCGATGGATAGGAATCACCCCGAGTTATATTCTATGCAATATGAAAGTAGAGACAATCTGTTTTCTAAAGCCTTGGACGAAAACCAAAATATTTTTGAAAACATCGATCTGTTTTATCTAAAATCAGCATTATCAACAATAGAACTATGGAATGGTGATGTTGTTGAAGTTCTAAATACTTTAGTTCCTAAAAATCCAGACAAAAAAAGTAATGATGTAAGAATTATATGGTATGAATTTGACAAAAGCACCGAAGAAAGTGAGGACTCTCATTCTTCTTCTATAAAAGTTTTTTCTAATCTTAATTATGGGAAAATACCTCTTACAGATACAGAATTAATTAAATCGTTAATCCTACAAAGTGACATATATCCAGTAGATAATACAGGAATCAGTCGCCCAATTATGAAGGAATATCTTTTCCGCATTTCGACCGAATGGGATGACATCGAAAAAAGCCTTCATGAAGAGCTATTCTGGGGAATGCTTACGCCAAAAGAGTATAAACCATCTAGCCGAATGGAATTAGTGCTACGATTTGTTGCTGACCAAATTCAAGCTGAAGAAAAATATAAAATTATAGATAAGCAACGCCGTGATTTTTATATTATTTCTAACTATCTTGGAATTAACAAAAGAATCGCACCAGAACAATATGCAAAAAATGTAGATTCATTATGGACCAAAATAAGAGACGCGTATACTGCCATGCACAATTGGTATATTAATGATGATTTTTATCACCTAATAGGTCTTATTGTTTTAATTCAAGGTGGATCAAATCCAATCACATTGGTACGTAATATATATCATAATTATATTACAAGGGATAAAGATTCCTTTAAAAAGTATCTGAAAAGTGAAATTGGCAAACTTATTATAATACAAGAAAAAGCATACGACTCCTTGGACGGTAATAGCCGTGTAATTAATCTAGACGAAGTACAATATGGTTCACACAATTCAAGAATAATAAGAATCCTAGAAGCACTAAATATTTATTTACACATCGAAAATAAAAACATTGCTCCTAGGTTTGATTTTAAAAGATTTAAAGACTTAAATGTCACTAGTTTAGAACACATTCATCCTCAGCATCTCAGTTTTGATGACGACGTGAAATATGACGATGTCAAATCCTGGTTTGATAACGTTGAAAAAATCGTTGCTGAAAATATTGAATATAGTAATAACAACGAATTAAAGCTTTCCATAAAAGAAATTGGCAATCTATTAGCAAAAAAAGAAACGTTTAAAGACAATCTTCAACAATGTCAATCTTATGTTGAAAATATAGATGCCGTTTTTGACAAATATGCCAATATGGACAATGGTCATATGCATACTCTCTATAACATGGCATTAGTTGATAAAGACACCAACGCTGCTTTAAGCAACAATCTAATTGACACTAAACGTAGAATTTTACAACAACGTGAAAGTGAAAACAAGACTTATGTACCATTGGCAACAAATTTTGTTTTTAATAAGCATTTTTCATCAAGTATCTCTGATATGAAGTTTTGGACCAAACTTGACAGGGAAGAGTATTTTTCAAAGATTGAAGAAGCATATAATTATTTTATTAGTAGTATAAAGTAAAATAGAAATATAATGGCTGATAATAATTCATATAATCACGATATAGAAAACGTTAATTCAAATTTTATATCATTTTTCAAAGAGCATAACATTGAAATTCCTCTTATTCAACGCGATTATGTTCAAGGCAGTGATTTCCAAAGTAAAAAACGCAATGAGTTTTTAGATGCGCTATTTGATGCATTGCGAGATGATAAAAAAACATGTGAACTTGAGTTTATTTATGGCACATACAACAACGGAACTTTTTTGCCATTAGATGGCCAACAACGTTTAACTACATTATTCTTATTACATTGGTTCTTGATTAACAAAAGTAGATTAGAAAACCCCGATTATACTAATACTTTGATTGAAACAATTAAATGGAATGACAAAGTGTTTAAGTATAAAACCAGAAGAAGTTCCACCACTTTTTGTGAAAAGCTATTATCCTATACACCCAAAGAATTTACACAAAACATTTCACATGATTTAATAAAACAATCTTGGTTTTCTGAAGATTGGCTTTCTGACCCAACTATTCTAGCAATGTTAAATATGTTAGATGCTTTGATGCAAAAATATATGAGTCAACAAAAAGAAAACGCAACTCAATTGTTGGAAAGATTACTAACTACTTCAGCAATAAATTTTGATAAACTTGATATGGGAAAATACAAACTAAACGACTCTCTCTATATCAAAATGAATGCTAGAGGTAAACAACTAACAGCATTTGAAAATTGGAAAGCTAAGTTTATCAAAATTCTTGAAGATGTTTATAATGATGCCGATTATAAATATGCTGAAAACAATCGAATAAAGTTTTACCACAAAATTAAAGATTATTTTTCACACTCAATTGAGCACGAATGGACTGATTTGTTTTGGTCTTACGCCGTTGAGGATTACAAAAAAAGAGCAACAAAATATGATGCTCTTTCTGAAGAAGAAAATCTAGGAGTAGAAATCTCCAATCCAATAATTGATGAATATTTCCTTAATTTTTATCGATATATTTATCAATTATTATTTTTCATTGATTTTGAATCAGACGTTTTAGAATCCGACGAAAACAAGGATTATAATATAATAATAGAAGATAATTATTTGAATGCTGATCTTTTCAAAAAAGAAAATAACATTGAATTTCTTTATCAATCTTTAGATTTGTTTTCAAACATCCAGAAAAACAATGCTGATGGAATAAATACTTTCTTTACCGACTTGTTTTATTCTGAGGGCAATTTTGAAGATGGAAAAATAAGACTTTTTTCTTCGGAAAAACTAAATCTATTTGACTCATGTATCAACAATAAAATACCAGTAGATGAACAAGTGCTATTGTTTTGCATTATCAAATATTGTATCAAATACAAGTGCTACAAAGTTAACGAATATCTAAAAATTTATGTCAGAGTATGTAGAAATTTGTTAGAATCAATAAATCAGCGTCTAACACAAGACATGAAATTACATTCCAACGTTCGTTTATCTCAGTTATCAAAGTATGTTAAAACAATAGATGATTTATGTGCTCAAGAAAGTTTGTTAGGTAAGAATTCTTTAATATTAGGAATGGGAGATACTGATAGCGTATTAAATGTTTTGAAATACTATCCCAACAACAATATTTTTTCTCTTGAGGACTCCGGCTTTACTCACGGATGTCTTGATGCATTTGATTTCAATATAAATTTTGAAGATATACTGCTTGGATTTAATGCATTTAAAAAAGCAAAAGACATTGACAGGGTTAGGATTTTAGCAGCATATGGTTTTGAAGGTGCAGATTTTGGCTGGTGTGCTCATGGAAGAAGAATTTTTTACGGATATCATGATAGATGGAATATGCTATTTAGATACAAGTCAGATGCATTAGCTTTAAAAAAAGCATTAAGAAGTTTCATTATTGATTATAAACAAAACAATAATATTCAAGATTTGATTAATAATAAATTGAATGGTTTAGCAAACAATGATAGCTTTTTATATTATTTCTTAAAATATGATGCATTTACCAATAGCTCCTTATGGTGGATTATGGACGATGACCAGTATGATACGACGACAATTGATGCTCACCATTTCTTTGCAATATTGTCTGAACATGATATAATAACGCTACCGCGTTTTAATAGCAACCCTCTGTTAGGTTATCATACTGAACCTTACGCCTGTGCTGTTGCTCAAGAGATAAAGAAAACGTATCCAGAAATATATCAAAAAATCAACTATACAGGTAATAACAGATATAAAGCTAAACTCACTTTCGATGATAATAATTTGGAGTTATCATGTTCTGATAATGGCTGGTTTATTAGTTTTTCATCAGAAGATAATAAGAATCATTTATCTTATAGTAAATTGAAATATTTGTTAGGGTTCTGTGATTATTTTGGTAAAAATAGTCATTACATTCATAATGACAACACTCATGACCGTGTTGAAACAGCTGTAAATTTTATTGCTTTAATGTATAAATAACGGATAATGCTCTCCTTCATCTCCGACTCCGACCACTACACCACCGTGCTTGACCTTGCCTCTAAAGCCAAGCACACCCTGTGGATTGGCACAGCCGACATCAAGGATCTTTACATCCTTAAAGGCAAAAAGGAAAAGCCTTTCCTAGGAGTAATATCCGATTTGATAGGGAAGGGAGTTGAAGTTCGGCTCATTCATGCCAAAGAACCCGGGCAAAACTTCAGGGATGATTTCGACCGATATCCGAATCTTATTCAACATCTTGAGCGTGTGATGTGCCCAAGAGTTCATTTCAAAATCATCATCATCGATATGGAAATCTGCTATGTAGGCAGCGCCAACCTCACTGGTGCCGGCATGGGAATGAAAGCTGACACCAGGCGTAACTTTGAAGCTGGCATACTAACCGATGAACCTCAAATCTTAGATGCAGCCGTTGAGGAATTCGACAAAGTCTGGCGAGGCAGCGAATGCCAAAAATGCAAACGTAAAGACTTTTGCTCCGACCCGATAGCATAATGTGTTTTTGTATAATAGATCTTGAACATCTGCCGTAATCCGGCAGATGTTTTTGTTTTCTTTGCATCGAAATAAAATGATAAAACTATGAGCTACATTGAAAGCACCAACAATATCGATGTGTTGCGTCGCCGTTTACAAGCCGTTGAAGAAGAAATTATTCGCATCGCCAAACCTTTTGACCATATTATGAGCGATGCTGAAGAAGAGTTGGTTTGCGAGCATTTGTCAACTCGCAGTTATATCCTTAATCGAATGTTTGAACTTCACGCTACAGAGGCTGAAGTTCAGCGTTTTGAGGAAGTCAACGAGCGTTTGTTCAATCTCACAAAAGATTTCAACAAGAGGCATCAGCAATTACAACAGCAATTATCTTCAATTTGTACTCTTAGCGGTGAGCCTCTCGAACTTCAAACATCGTTAGAATACCATCACGACTCAGACAATCCTCAACTTTATCAAATGGAAGAAGATGATTTCTATGGTTCCCGCTGGAATGAAATGTTGTCTATTATCAGCGACACTGAACACGTTGAATCAATCTTATGTTTTGGCGAGCACCTCTTCAACTTAGACGATGGCACCACATGGGCTGAAGGGCCTCTCCGCATCCCTCAATTTGATCATATCTGTGTGTGCTATCTCGTTCACGAACTCTGCACTCATAAGAATTATTCAATCCCTGATCTTCTCCGAATGACCACTTATTGTTATGATTATCAACTAAATAACAGTGTAGATATTATTCATCTTTAAAACTATAATACATGATTTCATTTTGTTTTGACACAAAAACCATCCCAAAAATCACATCATTATTTAACAATGTTGATAATGATTGTAATAATAAATACGAGGATGCTCAAACATTTCGTCTCATTTGCAAAGCAGATACAAGCGGTATATTCCTATTTGATTCATATGACGCAAAAGCGTATCTAAAATATTTACAGCCTCATTGTCAAAAAGAACTTTTTGCTTTTATTGGTCTCTATACATCAGTCTTAAGTGATTACATTCCAGAATTGATTGCTAGGAAACAAAATCCAACATCAATTAAATATGACATTCCAGAAATGGAGAAATATCTCGGAGACACTTATGGTTTGGTAGTCTACCAGGAACAAATAAAGCTACTTTCACGAGAGCTTGCAGATTTCACACGTAGTGAATCGAACACTTTACTTAAAGTCTTGGGTAGAATGCAAATAACTAGGATGAACGATTTTAAGCTCAAGTTTTTGAAGCAAGGTCAAGAAAACGGTCACGACGCAGAAATCCTCGAAAAGATTTGGAATTATTGGGAAAAAATCGCGCCGTATGTTCCCTGTAAATCAGATGTCACCAGTCTTACTTTGCTTGCATATCAGTCAGCCTATCTGAAGGCACATTATCCAGAAGAATACAATCAATTATTTAACAATTAAAATAGCTATGTTAAAATTTATTCGAGATTTCTCCACTTCGCTCCGCTTCGGTTGAAATGACGGGGGTGTTCTCAATTCTGCGAAATCTGTGAGCGTCAGCGAACTAAATCCTTGTGGAAGAAATGGGGATATACATTTCTGCGTTTTCTGCGATATCTGCGAGAGAGTAAAATAAAAAAGACGCCGAAATTCGACGTCCTTTTGTTGTTTTTGAATCTTTCGAAACGATTATGCTTCGGTTTCTGCTGCTGGAGCCTCTTCAGCTGCTGGAGCCTCTTCTGCAGTGGCTTCTGCTGCTGCGGCTGCTGCCTGTGCTGCGAGCTCAGCCTGTTTCTTGGCGATAGCTTCAGCGCGTGCTGCGTTAACCTTGCTTTCTGCTTCGATTCTAGCCTTGTGGTCAGCTCTGCTTTTCTCGGCTTTTGCCTTGATTTCGTTAGCTAATTTGGCTTCTTTTTCTTTCATCCATGTCTGGAACTTGACTTCGGCCTGTTCTGCTGTCATAGCGCCCTTCTTAACACCGACCATGAGGTGTTTCTTGAGCATGACACCCTTCTGTGAAAGGATTGAACGGACTGTGTCGGTTGGCTGAGCACCCTTGTTTAACCAATCAAGAGCTTTGTCGAAATTCAAATTGATCTCAGCTGGAACTGTTACAGGATTGTAAGTTCCGATTTTTTCAATAAATCTACCATCACGAGGTGCACGACCGTCTGCAATTACAATGTGATAGAAAGGCTGACCCTTTTTACCATGTCTCTGTAATCTGATTTTTGCTGGCATAAAATTACTTTTTTTAATTGATTTATAATTAGTTAACTTAAACCTACCCGAGGTTTGCGGGTGCAAAAGTACAAAAATTTTCAACATGAATAACAAATCTCGAAAAATATTTTCTTAACCGTCTGATAATCTTAACTTTAAAAAAATCTTTCCAATGATGAGAATTTTCCCAAAAAACTACTTATCTTTGAGATTCGATTTCTTGGCAAAACGAGCCTTGATTTTCAATCAATTTTAAATAAATTAATCCATGACAGCTAATGGCTGATGGCTAAAAGCTAATGGCTAAAGACAAAAAGTATGTTCCTGATATTCGACACCGAAACGACCGGATTGCCTCTACTGAAAAACGCTCCGCTGACCAACTTCGACAACTGGCCGCGGATGGTTCAGATTGCTTGGCAACTGCACGACGAACTTGGCAATTTTGTTGAGGCTCAGAACCATATTGTACGTCCTGATGGTTACACTATTCCAATCAATGCCCAGATGGTTCACGGCATCTCTACCGAGTATGCTATTGAGCATGGCGAGCCGCTCAGCGAGGTGTTGGACAAGTTTTTGGAGGCTGCCGGCAAAGCGAAATATCTTGTTGGACACAACATTAACTTCGACTTGAGCATTGTTGGTTGTGAATTTTTGCGCGATCGTGGCGACAACCCTCTGCCAAATTGGAAGGTGGTTGACACTTGCACCGAGAAGACTGCCGAATTCTGTCAGTTTCCGGGTGGAGGCCATGGCCGTTACAAGCTGCCTAAGCTGATCGATTTCCATAAGCTGCTTTTTGGCGAAGACTTCAGCTCGGCTCACAATGCTATGGCCGATGTGGAGGCTACAGCGCGTGTCTTTTTGGAATGCGTGCGCCGCGGTGTGCTTGATAATCAGGATATTCCGGAAGGAGAGGAGTTTTTCAAAAAATTCCGTGAGGCTAATCCCGATGTGATGAAGGCGGCGGGGATTGAGATTAAGCCGAATTATGAGGTTCAGGAACAACCTGCGGCCGAGGCGAAGCCTGAGGAGAAATCCGCCGAAACATCAGAAAAACAAGATGAGATCAAGTTTACTCATCTTCACGTGCACTCGCATTTCTCAATACTTGACGGCATGTCGAAGATTCCGGATTTGGTCGACAAATGTCAAAAATTCGGTATGCATGCCATGGCTCTTACCGATCATGGTAATATGTTCGGTATCAAGGAGCTGGCTGATTATTCCGATAAAGTCAACGGTAAGATTAAAGATAAGATAAAGGAGCAGGAGGCTATACTGAAGAAAGAGGATGCGACCGATGAGGAGAAAACTGCTGCCAATCAAGAGATTGAGAAGCTGAAAGGGCAGTTTTTCAAGCCGATTTTCGGTACAGAGGCATATTGCGCGCCTGTAAATATCGCCAAACGCGATGGCCGTGCTGATCGTGGCTGGCACCTTATTTTGTTGGCCAAAAACAAAACCGGTTATAAAAATCTTTGCAAGCTTGCGTCAATAGCCTACACCGACGGCTTCTATTACAATCCGCGTATCGACCATTCGCTTTTGGAGAAGTATCACGAAGGAATTATCGCAAGTTCGGCTTGTTTGGGCGGCGAGGTTCCGCAGAAGATCATGAACGGCGACATCAAAGGGGCTGAAGAGACTATCATGTGGTTCAAGTCGCTGTTTGGTGACGATTATTATCTTGAAATTCAACGTCATAAGACTGATAAGCCAGGCGGCGATCAGGAAGTTTACGCCCGTCAGGTGGAGGTTAACAAGGTGATTTTGGAGTTGGCTAAAAAAACCAACACCAAGGTTATCTGCACCAACGACGCCCATTTTGTTGAGGAGGAACACGGCGAAGCTCACGACCGCCTAATCTGCCTTAGCACCGGCAAAGACCTTGACGACCCGACGCGTATGCATTACACCAAGCAGGAGTGGCTCAAGACGCCAGAGGAGATGTATAAGATCTTCTCCGATGTGCCTGAAGCCCTTGCAAACACTATGGAAATCGCCGACAAGGTGGAGGCATATTCCATCAACTCCGACCCGATAATGCCTGAGTTTGACATACCCAAGGATTTCGGCACAGTTGAGGAATACAAAAAGAAGTTCACCGAGGAGGATTTATTTAAGGAGTTCACATGCGACGAGCATGGCAATGAGGTGATGGATCGCGAGGCAGGCGAGAAGAAGATAAAGAAAATGGGTGGCTATGAGAAGCTGTACCGTATCAAACTTGAGGCCGATTATCTCGCGAAATTGACATGGGAAGGCGCCAAAATACGCTATGGCGAGAATTTGACCGACGAGCAAAAGGAACGCATCAACTTTGAGCTGCATACCATGAAGTCGATGGGATTCCCGGGTTACTTCCTCATTGTGGCCGATTATATCCGTGGCGCTCGCGAGGAGCTTGGCGTTTCGGTTGGCCCGGGCCGTGGTTCGGCGGCAGGTTCGGTGGTGGCTTACTGCTTGAAAATCACAGATGTCGACCCTTTGAAATACGACTTGCTGTTCGAGCGTTTCCTCAACCCTGACCGTATCTCGTTGCCCGATATCGATGTCGACTTCGACGATGATGGTCGTGGAAAAGTTCTTGACTGGATTACACAAAAATATGGCAAAGAAAAGGTGGCGCATATCATCACATACGGCACAATGGCCGCTAAGTCGGCAATTCAAGACGTGAGCCGCGTGCAGAAGATTCCGCTTTCGGATGTTGCAACCATAAAGAGCTATATTCCTGACCGCAGTTTCCCCGACAATATCAAGGACGAGAAGGGAAAATCGCCCAAGGTAAATCTTAAAAACTGTTACAAATACGTTAAAGAGCTGAAAGAACTGCTCGAAGGCGAAGATGAGAATGTGTCGTCAATGCTTACCTATGCCGAGGAATTGGAAGACACCAACCGTCAGATAGGCATACACGCCTGCGGCGTCATTATCGGCGCCGACGACCTGACGAAATTTGCGCCTGTCTGTACCATCAAAGATAAGGATACTGGCGAGGATGTTCTGGTGACTCAGTATGACGGACATGTGGTTGAAAATGTCGGCCTTATCAAGATGGACTTCTTGGGCTTGAAAACCCTTACGCAGATAAAGGATGCACTGGCCAATATCAAGAAAACGCATGGCATTGATCTCGACATCGATCATATCCCGATTGACGATAAGGAGACTTTCGAACTGTTCAGCTCTGGTAACACCATTGGCACCTTCCAGTTCGAATCTCCAGGTATGCAGAAGTATCTGAAAGAGCTGCAACCTACTGTGTTTGAGGATCTTATCGCAATGAACGCACTCTATCGTCCGGGCCCGATGGATTACATCCCGAAGTTTATCGCGCGTAAGCAGGGCAAGGAGCCGATTGAATACGACTTCCCTGAGATGGAGAAATATCTGAAGGACACCTACGGCGTGACGGTGTACCAGGAGCAGGTGATGCTTCTATCAAGGCAGCTTGCCAACTTCACACGCGGCGAGTCGGACACTCTGCGTAAGGCCATGGGTAAGAAGCAGATAGCCAAGATGATGGAGCTCAAGGACAAGTTCATGAAGCAGGGTCAGGAGCTGGGTCACGACGCTAAGATACTTGAAAAGATTTGGAACGACTGGGAGAAATTCGCTTCGTATGCGTTCAACAAGTCGCACGCAACATGCTATTCGTGGGTGGCATATCAAACGGCGTATCTGAAGGCACATTATCCGGCTGAGTTTATGGCTGCTGTGCTCAACTCCAGCATTCGCGACGCCGAAGAGGTGGTCTTTATGCTCGACGAATGCAAGCGAATGAAGATAAACGTGATGCCGCCTAATGTGAATAAGTCGGAATATAAGTTCACTGTTGACGAGAACGGCAGCATATACTACGGCTTCGGCGGCATCAAAGGAATAGGCGAGGTGGCCGATGTGATCAAGGAAGAACGCGAGGCCAACGGCCGTTACACCAGTTTTGCCGACTTTATGGCAAGGGTGGGAGCGAAGAGCCTAAACCGCAAAGTGTTGGAGCAGCTGGCCAGAGCCGGTGCTTTCAGCGATTTCAACGAGCTGCACCGCGCGGCCTATTTCTACATCGCTCCGGGCGAGAAGATAAACTTCATAGAGAAATCCATTAAACAGGTCAACGCCAGCAACGAGCGAAAGAACAACGCCCAGATAGACCTCTTTGGTGAGTTGGAAGCGGCAGGAGGTGAAGATCTGTTCAAGCTTGAGATTCCACAATGCGAGCCTTGGTCAAATATCAAGATGCTTGAGGAAGAGAAAGACGCCATCGGCTTCTATCTCAGCTCGCATCCGCTTGACGCTTTCGAATATACCATAAGGTATTTCGTCGACACCAAGCTTGAGAATCTGAAGGGTATCATTCAAAACAAGAAAGGCACCACGGTGCATATCGCTGGAATAGTGAGTTCGGCTGAAGAATTGACCAGCAAGAACGGCAATCCGTTTGGAAAATACACCATTGAGGATCAGACCGGAAGCTTCAGTTTCAGCCTATTCGGCGAGACCTATATGAAATTCAACTACAAGCATCTTTTCGTAATCGGCACGCCTCTCTTCATCACCGGTACTGTCCAGGAGCCTTACGGCAACAAACATCTGCCTGATGACAAAAAGCGTCCCAATGAGCTGAGAATCAGCGACGTGCATCTGCTCGACACCATCTTCCCTGAGTCGCGTCGTGAGGCTCAGATAATGATTGATGTCAACAGACTCGACTCAACTAACGTTAAGGAAATAGTACAAATCATCAAGGAGAATAAGGGCAATCAGCCATATATGATCAAGCTTGTCGATAAAACGCATAACTGGAGCTGCTGCATGCATCCCGAGAAGGGTAAAGTCGACGCCGAATCCGTCTTCAAAAGCCTGAATCAATATGGTGATTTCGTTCAATACGATTTGAAGAAATAATTAATAAATTATTGATATTCAAAAAATTATTCCTAACTTTGCGGGGATTAAACTCATTTTAATACTTAAAATCTCAACATAATGAAGAAGTTTGCAATAACAATACAGTTATTACTACTGTTTGCCGTGTTGAGCATAACAATGCAGGCTCAGCAGTGGCAGAGTATTTGGACTGGCGTCACAGATGATTTATACGATATTTGCTGTATTGATGAAAACACCATATTCGTTTGCGGACAGAACGGTGTTATCCTGAAATCGGTGAATGGTGGAGTCACTTGGCAGGAAAAACATAGGAATCCCAATTGGGAGATTATTAGCATACAATTTGTAAATGAGAGCATCGGTTATGGATTGGTACTCAAAAATGGCAATCTAACATTTCTAATTAAAACAACAGATTCTGGTGAATCTTGGTATCGTACAGGTACATCTGATCAAATAGAGAGTTTTGCTTTAAAGCATCCATTTAACGACCCGTTGGATTTATTCATTATGGGAAAACCCATTGATTTATGTGTTTTAAACGCTGATACTCTTTTTATAAGGCATTATGAGATATTAATAAGAAGCACAGATGGTGGGTTAACATATGATTGTTTTGATTTAGGATTCTCGGATTCTGAATCCTCATATGGTTGGGATAATGGAATCAAAGGCGGATATTTTAATGATGGTTTTGGATTTGTTATCGGTTATGATGATAATGATGACAATACCATCAGGGTTATGCGAACTGGAGATTGTGGCGATAATTGGGATAATGTCGCAAATTATACGTTTGCATATTGTCATATTTCTTCAGTTTATTCAGATAAAAACGGGCACACTAAGATATATGGGCTTTTTTATAATTATAATGGATCTGGCTTGGTATACAATATGATAGAATCTTATGATGGGTTTGAGCATGCTACATTGTCTCAAACTACGGGATTGTATTATGAATATCAATACCAAGATGTTGCTTTTTGTTCAAGAGAACGAGGTTGTTTTATTGCAAGTTCAAATCTTGACAAGGAATATTACAGTGACAGTTACACATATATTACTGATGATGGTGGTGTGTCATGGGCCAAGCTCCTTAATGGTATCAATAGAAAAATGTTTGTTTTTTCAGTTGTTGAGACAGGAAACACTTTTTTAGTAACGACACAATTTGGCACATTGTATAAATATGATGACGGAACGACGCAAGACATTTTGGAAAATGAAATCAAAACTGAAGTTTTCCCGAATCCGGCTGCAGACAAGATCGAGATCTGTTCAGAAAACGCCCATACAATAGAATTATATGATGTCTTTGGGAAGAAAGTATTTGGAACCTTTGTAGAGAACAACAACACCTCGATTGATATATCAAAACTTCCTGCCGGTGTATATACGGTCGTTATTCAAAACAATAGTGGAGCGATACATACCGAGAAAGTGGTGAAATTATAAGGATAAAATGAAAAAAAACTTAATATTAACAATCTGTATTCTATTTTGTTGGGCTGTACAAGCTCAAAAACTCGACACAATTAGTTTTTCGATTGACAAGGTTGAACTCTGTGAAGTGAATGGCTACACAAGAGTGTCTCTTAATTCTTGTAGTACAACTGATGAAATTGGTTTTCCAGAACTACCACGACTGGAGTTAAAATACATTTTACCGTATAACAGTCAAATAACATCTATTATTGTTACAGATAGTACAAGGATTATATTGGCCAGCAATGTAGTTGTATATCCAAAGCAACCAGATTATCCAATCAGTGATACTTCGCAACACGCTTTTGTAAATCCCATTCGTGAGATTTATGAAAACGCCATGCCTTACCCCAGGCGGGTAGAATTATTATTACAAAATAAAAATCGAGTCTAAAGACTAACGACTAAAGACTTTTTACTATCTTTGCATCACAAAAATTATTGTTAAACATAAAAATATTTATTATGGCAGTACATATCACAGAACAGAACTTCGAGGCTGAGGTCTTGAAGTCGGAACTTCCGGTAATGGTTGACTTTGGCGCGACATGGTGCGGTCCTTGCCGCATGATTGCTCCATACATGGATCAGCTTTCAGATGAATATGCCGGAAAGGCGAAAGTGGCAAAAGTAGACGTCGACGAATGCGGCGCTATCGCAGCAAAATACGGCATCAGAAACGTGCCTACAGTGCTCTTCTTCAAGAATGGCGAAGTCGTTGAGAAACACGTCGGCGGCGCTCCGAAGAATGTGTTCGAGGAGAAACTGAAGAAGTTTGTTTAGACCTTAGACTTTAGACCTTAGACTTTAGACCTTAGACTTTAGACCTTAGACTTTAGACTTAAGGTGTCATTGAATCAAGCAAATATTGCGCCTCTTGGAAGTCTTGAGTTTCATGCCCGACAGATAGTGGAGGGCTTCATCACTGGACTGCACAAGAGTCCGTTTCACGGGTTTTCAGTCGAGTTTGCGGAACACCGTCTGTATAACACAGGCGAGCCTATCCGCAATATCGACTGGAAACTTTTTGGGCGGACCGAGAAGCTGTTTGTGAAACGCTACGAAGAAGAAACCAATCTTCGATGCCAGCTGGTGATTGACGCCAGCTCGAGCATGTATTTCCCTGTAAGGCAGAATCTCGACCATAAAAATCCCAACAAACTGTGGTTTTCTGTGTATAGCGCCGCTGCGCTTGCCGAGTTGATGCGCCGTCAGCGCGACGCCGTTGGGCTGGATTTGTTTGACAACGACATTCGCATACACACCGATGCAAAACTGTCTCCAATTCATATCAATATGATATACAATGAGATGGAGAAGTTGTTGCAGCCTTACGACAAAACCGATAAGAAACCGACCAAAGCCACCGATTGTCTGCACAAAATTGCCGAGATGACGCACAAACGCTCGCTTGTGATCATATTCAGCGACATGATCGACAATATGGAGTCGCAAGAAGAACTGTTCGCCGCCCTGGAGCATTTGCGCTACAACAAACACGAAGTTGTGCTGTTTCATGTATACGACGGGCTGCTGGAGCAGAATCTGGAGTTTGAAAACCGACCGTACCGTTTTGTCGACCTCGAATCGGGCGATGTGGTTAAACTAAATCCCACCGAGGTGCAGCAACGCTACGCCGAAATCATGAAAGCACGCAAAGACCAGCTTCTTCGTCATTGTTACCAATACCAAATAGATTACGTCGAAGCCGACATCAATAAGCTATATGACCAGGTGCTGACAGCCTATCTCATCAAACGACAGAAGTTGTTTTAGATTTTCCAAATTATCTGCAGTTTGGCTTCGGTCTTTACATTGCCTTCAATCTTCTCCAGGCCGCTTCCGATTTCATTAATATCGCTGTAGATGGTGCTGCCGATTTTGGCGTTGACAGACAGCCGCCTGAACAATTTTGCTTTGGCTAACAAATAGATTCTCATGCCTTTATGATTGAGCCCGCCTATGGAAAATGCATTAAGCACATCGTTTTCGTAGGCGTATAGCATGCCGCTTAGGCAGTTGAACAAAGTGTAGCGGAAGGCGAGGCTGAATGGCTTGTGGTCGGGTTTGTACTGTATGTCCTGATATATCAGATATGACTTGTCGAGGTCGTATTCCACGTAGTTTTTCAGCAAGAAGGAGTCGCCGGCAGGGTAGACGATGTGAAAACGCAGCGACCAACTGCGCTCGTGTGTCAACGGACGCATGAAGACACCATCGTTGGGGCCGTTTTTCTCCTTGTCTTTGTATCGCAGCCTGATGACTAACAATGACTTGCTGTTGATCTGATGGGTAAGCTGCATGCTGTAGCTCTGTGTTCGGCTGGGTGCGTAGGCTTGTGTCTTAATCCAGTCAGACTGCGGAAAATCGGCCGTGGCTACAAGTTGCCAGTACGGAGCCAGAGTCATGGAAGTCGAAAGGTAGAGCCCCTTTTCATTGCGCGTACCGGAACCCGCCGCGTAAGCGTTACTGTAGAAATTCTGATATCTCTTGTCGTAATATCTGTAAAGCACTGTGAAATTGATATATCCGACGGGCTGAATGGTCGTTCCCGCCATCGCGGCGGGTGCTCCGTTGTCGCTTACGGCCGCTTCGCCATAGAACGCCGCCTTGGGGGTTATATAATAGAAATCAATTCCCTGATTCATCAGGCTGTTGCCTCGGAAATAGAAAGTGTTGTACGGCCTTGGGTCGGGGTCGAGACGACAACTCAGCAAGGTTTTGTGGATGGTGTAACCAATCTGAAACCGGTCGAGCCTGAAGCTGAGGTTGCAGCCAAACAGCTGCTGTCGGACGGCATGCCGGTCGCTGAGCTCGCCGTTGGTGCGATGCAAGCCTGTCTGCTGCAGAGCGGTCACGACCAACGGCTCGCCCAAGCTGTCGACAACGCTGACGTTGGCATCTGTGCGTTTGTCGGAGTAAAAAACGGTGAAGTCGAGGTGCCGATAGTTGAGAGTGGCGGCTACGCCTCTCAGATAACGCGTTTCGTTGGCCGACTTCGATGCCCTGATTTTCTTGGCTTTACGCAACAGCGAGCCTCCGCTGGCGGCAAATGCCAGCCCCGAGCCCATGGTTACGCCCTGCCCGAAGGCCAGCTGATAGTCGCCAAATGCCAGTGTCTTTACAAGCTTAATGTCTTTTATCAGAAAATGAAACGATACGAAATCGGTCAAGCTTTGCTCACCTGGGTCTTTTTCCATCAAAAATCCGGCTTCAATTCTGTCGCGATAGCTGAAATTGTAACGCAGAAGCAGTTTTTCCGGGCTGCCGAGGTAATAATTGCTGGTATCTTGATAGCCGGCTTTGTCTTCGAGACATCGCTCCATCTGAAGCCATAGCTGGTGCTTGCTGTATTTTACCATGTCTTTGGGCTTGATTTTACCTTGCTTCTCAGGCCGGTCGAAGCACACCAGAGGCCTCAGCACGCTTAAGGTCATCTCGTCTATGCCGTCCACAAAGGTCAGTTCCTCGAACAGCTGGAAGTTGCCGAAGTTTTTGCGATATTCGCTGATGCCGGCAATAATTGATGGGTTTACAAGGTGCAGCTCAATCAGCTGCGACAGCTCTTCATCGTCGTTGATGTTAATTTTGCTATCGCATACCGACCAGTAAATTTCTATCAGTTCGGTGTAATCCACCTCTTCGTCGGTGTCATTCAGCATGCGCTCAATCTGGTCGGTGATAAGCTCGTCGGTGACGGCGCTCTGTGCCATCAGAGATGCCGGAAGCATTATTACAACCGTCAGCATTATTAATAAAGGTGTAAGCAGTCGTCTCATGGCTTAAGGTTTTTGATGTTGAAAATCAGGCTGGTTTGAAACGAAACGCCGGTGTACTGGTTCATGCTTGCGGCCACGTCAATCACCACACGACCCATAGTGTAGCCTGCTCCGACGCTTGCTGTGGCCGGATTGGTGTGAACCCCGACGCGCACGTAAAACTCTTTTGTGGTAAGGTATTCCAGGCCGAAGCGGTAGTCGATACCGCCTTCGCTTAGATACTCCACCTCGGTTGTGGCCAGGACGTCGGCGGTAATCTTGTAGGCCAATCCGAACCGGAACACTGTAGGCGTTCGGATAGGATTCAGTACATACGCTCCAAGGGTCAGTTTCTCGGTGATGTCCGACTGCAGACCAAGCTCGAATGTGGCATTGCGCCGGGTGGAGTAGTCGTCCGAAAATTTAACCGCCAGATAATCAATCTGCACTCCCAGCCGCAGATGAGGGCCAAAAGCGCGGGCATAGGCCAGACCCAGCTTGTTTTCGTTGTACTGCGAATAGCCGAAGCGGCTGAACGAAAGGCCGAATGTGCCGATGTTTAGCGGCAGCACCGTGGCGCAGTTGTAATAACTCAACTCCTTCATCAGGAATCGGTTTTCGTATGATAAACCCAGGCTGAAATCGCGCCAGCAGGTCATGCCGGCCGGGTTGTTCTGTATGCTCCAAAAGTCACACATTGCCACCGAGCAACAGCCCATCGATGAGCCGCGGCTGCCAGCGTTTCCTGATAAATCCCAAGAATAAGCGGGAACAACAAATAGGACAAATCCTATGACTAAAAGGCTTCTTTTCATCATTTTAGTTTTTAATCCTTTAAAATTTTCTGCAAAGTTAATTTCAAAAAAAGCGTTTGTCAAGAAAAATTTTTAACTTTGTGCAAAATTTTTTCAATATGGATTATATCTTGTTTATTGCGGCTATAGTGGTGATTATTATCGGCCTTATCGGCGATATCATACCCGGAATTCCAGGCACACCAGTCTCGTACCTGGCGCTTTTGCTGTTGCATTGGACCGACAGAATCAGCTATTCACCAGAATTTTTGGTTATTATGGGCCTGATTTGCGCTGTGATAACAGTTCTGGACTACGTGGTCCCGGTGTGGGGCACCAAGAAGTTCGGCGGCACAAAGGCCGGCACTCGTGGCAGTACCATAGGAATGATAGTCGGCATCCTGGTTCTACCGATGTTAGGAATAGTTTTGGGGCCTTTCGGCATACTGGGCATCTTGGGCGGACCGTTTGTGGGCGCATATATTGGCGAGAAAATGGGCGGCACTCCCGACGACAAGGCCTGGCGCTCGGCATTCGGCTCCTTCATCGGATTTTTAACAGGTACCTTGATGAAAGTGGTGTATACGCTGGTTGTTGGTTTTTATGTAATCCGAGACGTTATTGTTGCGATAGTTTGAAGTCGATGATTAAATGTTTATAGGTTATAGTTTATTGGTTATTGAAGTTTAATAGTTTAGAGTTTAAAGTTTAGAGTTTAGAGTAGTTGAAAAAGTTTAGAGTTGAAGAGTTTAATAGTGTAAAAGTATTAGGTATTGAAGATATGAAGACGGAAAACTATGCAAGGCATCACGAATGTGAGACCTCAAGGACTCACCCTGAAGTGAGGCTTTGCATAGTTTGAAGTCGATGATTAAATGTTTATAGGTTATAGTTTATAAGTTATTGAAGTTTAATAGTTTAGAGTTTAAAGTGTAGAGTTTAGAGTAGTTGAAAAAGTTGAAAGTTGACAGTTGAAAGTTAGAAAGTTGTAAAGTATTGAAGATATGAAGACGCAAAACTATGCAAGGCATCACGAATGTGAAGCCGTAAGGATTCACCCTGAAGTGAGGCTTTGCATAGTTTGCAGTCTAATTAGAAATGTTTATAGGTTATAGGTTATTGAAGTTTAAAGTATTGAAGATATGAAGGCGGAAAACTATGCAAGGCATCACGAATGTGAAGCCGTAAGGATTCACCCTGAAGTGAGGCTTTGCATAGTTTGCAGTCGATGATTAAATGTTTATAGGTTATAGTTTATTGGTTATTGAAGTTTAATAGTTTAAAGTATTGAAGTCAAACTGTAATATGATTAATCTTAAAATTATGAAAAATATCAAATTATTAGTCGTTTTATTGCTAAGCGTATTGGAACTTGAATCCCTCGCTTGCACTAACTTTTTAATCACCAAAGGCGCCTCGGCCGACGGTTCATGTTTCATCAGCTATGCCGCCGACTCGCACATACGTTACGGCGAACTGTATTACACTCCGGCAGCCGACTGGACAGAAGGAAGCATGCGCACCATTTACGACCGCGGCACCAACGCCATCCGCGGCTATGTGCCTCAGCCGGCACACACTTATCAGGTGGTCGGATACATCAACGAGCATCAGGTGGCGCTTGGTGAAACCACTTTCGGCGGACGCTCTGAACTTATCGATCCCAACGGCCTGATTGATTACGGCAGCCTTATGTTTATGGCATTGGAACGCAGCAAAACCGCTCGCGAGGCTATAAAAGTTATGGCCGACCTTGTTGAGTCTTATGGCTACGGCAGCGACGGCGAGTCGTTTTCAATATCAGATAAAAATGAAGTGTGGTACATGGAAATCATCGGAAAAGGCGAGGAGAAAGGTGCGGTTTGGGTAGCCATCCGCATTCCCGACGGATATGTTTCGGGTCATGCCAATGCTGCCAGAATACAATCATTTCCGCTAAGAGACGGCAAAAAGTCCATAACCGACAAAGACTGGAAAAAGCTTTATAAACCCGAGGTTGAAGTCGTTTACAAACACGATATCATAAGCTTTGCCCGAAGCAAAGGCTACTTCGACGGCAAAGACAAGGATTTCAATTTCAGCGCCGCTTATGCGCCGACCGATTTCTCCGACGCCAGAATCTGCGATTTGCGCGTATGGACTATGTTCAACGAAGTTTGTGACGGCATGGATCAGTATTGGGATTACGTTACAGGAAAAGACCTCGAACACGGTCGTATGCCATTGTATGTCAAGCCTAACCGCAAGATTTCACTAAGTGATATGATGTCGTTTATGCGCAACCACTTCCAAGGCACTGAACTCGACAAGACACAGGATGTCGGCGCAGGCCCGTTTGGCTCGCCTTACCGCTGCAATCCTTTGTATTGGGAGTATGATGGACAGAAGTACTTCAATGAACGCGCCATCGAGACTGTGCAGACAGGTTTCTCGTTTATTGCCCAGTCGCGCAGCTGGCTGCCCGACCAAGTGGGCGGCATCATTTGGTTTGGCGTTGACGACACCGGATCAACAGTTTACACACCATTCTACTGCTCGATAAAGGAGGTGCCGATAGAATACCGGGTGGGTAACGGCGACATCTTGACCTATTCCGACGACGCTGCTTTCTGGGTGTTCAACCGTTTGGCACATTTCAAATACCTGTTTTATAACCGTGTGATTGACGACATTCAGGCTGTGCAGCACGAGTTGGAAGATAAATATCAAGAACAGGTTAAAGGTGTTGACAATCAGGCTGTTATGATGATTAAAAATGGCAAGACCGACGAAGCCGTTGCCATGCTTACCGACTTTGCCGCCAAATCGGGCGCCAACACCGTCAGACGCTGGAAAGAATTGGATAACTACTTGCTGGTCAAATACTTGGACAGCAACGTCAAACAAGAGGAGAACGGCGAGTTTAGGCGTAACGGTCACGGCTATCCGGCCAAGCCACAGCAACCGGGTTATCCTGATTCATGGAAAAAACAAGTCATAGAAGAAACTGGCGACCGCTTCAAACGTCAATAATATCATGAAATCGTTAACACCTTTAGCGGAACGTCTGCGTCCGACCTCGTTGGACGGCTATATCGGACAAAAACATCTGATAGGCGAGAATGCCGTGTTGCGCCGCGCAATTGAAAGCGGTCACATCCCGTCTATGATTTTCTGGGGGCCTCCAGGAGTAGGCAAAACCACTTTGGCGTATATCATTTCCAAGCAGGTAAGGCGTCAGTTTTTTGTGCTTAGCGCCGTCAGCAGCGGTGTGAAAGACGTGCGCGAGGTCTACGACCGAGCGCGCATGGCTCCCGAACCTCCTATTTTATTTATCGATGAAATCCACAGATTCTCAAAGGCTCAACAGGATTCTCTGCTGGGTGCCGTTGAGAAAGGTTTGGTGACGCTGATCGGTGCAACAACCGAAAATCCGAGTTTTGAGGTGATATCGCCTCTGCTGTCGCGTTGCCAGGTGTACATCCTCAAAGAGTTGGAGAAAGACGATCTGAAGCAGCTGATTGTCAGCGCTTTGGAAATGCTTAAGGGAGACTACAAAAAAGACATTGTTGTTGAGGAAGATGAGGCCTTGATGCAGATTAGCGGAGGCGACGCCCGCAAGCTTTTGAACGCCATCGACCTGGTGGTGGGCATGCTTGACGACGCTGAGCCTGAAGCCAAGAAACTTGTTGTAAACAATGATGTTACGACAAAATATATTCAAAGTAATCTGTTGAAATACGACCGCCTGGGCGAGATGCACTACGACATCATTTCGGCTTTCATCAAGTCGATACGCGGCAGCGACCCCAATGCGGCCGTCTATTACCTTGCGCGCATGATTGAAGCTGGCGAGGATCCGCTTTTTATAGCTCGCAGAATGTTGATTTTGGCTTCGGAAGACATCGGAAATGCCAATCCTAACGCGCTTTTGTTGGCTAATGCATGTTTCGACGCCGTCAATAAAATAGGCTGGCCTGAAAGCAGGATAATACTTGCTCAAACAGTCACATATTTGGCATCATCGGCCAAAAGCAATGCGGCCGTGATGGCCATTGACGCCGCTCAGGCATTGGTGCGCCAAACAGGCAACCTCAGCGTGCCTTTGCATCTGCGCAACGCCCCGACCAAGCTGATGAAAGAAATAGGTTATGCCGACGGTTACAAATACGCCCACAGTTATCCGGGCAACTTTGTCGAACAGGAATTCCTGCCGGATGAGATTTCCGGAACGCGTTTGTATTCACCCCAGGACAACCCCAGAGAAATTGAACTGAGACGTTCGCTAAAAGCCAAATGGAAAGATAAATATGGCTACTGATCAGGCGCATATAGCAAAGATGTTCAACGACATTGCACCGACTTACGACAAACTGAATCATATTCTTTCGCTCAATGTCGACAAATCGTGGCGCAGGAAAGCTGTGCGACGTGTCAAAAAAGCTCTGTCGGGTGTTGAACGGCCTATAGTTCTCGATGTGGCATGCGGTACGGCCGACTCAACCGTTCAACTGGCTAAAAGCCTTGATCATACAAGGATTCACGCTATCGATATATCGGAAAAAATGCTTGAAATAGGGCGGAAGAAGGTTGAAAAACTTAAGTATGAGGAGAGAATGAAGATTTCGTTCTCACAATCAAGTGCTGAAAATATTGTTTTTCACGACAATGTTTTTGATGCGGTGTTTGTGGCTTTCGGAGTCCGTAACTTTTCCGACAGAATGAAGGGCTTGAGCGAGATTTTGCGAGTGCTGAAGCCCGGTGGGAGCCTGCTTGTGCTTGAGCTGTCCGAGCCTCGCAACGCGATAGTCAGGTGGTTTTATAATTTGTATTTCAAGAATATTCTTCCTCTGATTGGCAAACGGGTTTCTGGCCACGCCGATGCTTACAGCTATTTGCAGCAGACAGTCGAGAAATTTCCGATGCCAGATGAATTTAAGGCAATGTTGGAGTCGTGCGGATATGTTGATGTCCGGCACAAGGCGCTCAGTTGCGGCCTCTGCCGTATTTATCAAGCAAAAAAATGAATCTATGAGCGATGTTTTGTTTAAATATTGGGTGAAGGCGGCTCGTCCGCAGACACTTCCGGTTTCGGTGGCGCCGGTGGTGATGGCAGTGGCTTTTTCGACTGTATATGTGAAAGTCAACTGGCTGCCGGCTGTGATATGTTTGGCGTTTGCAGTGCTTGCCCAGATACTTTCCAACTTGGTCAACGACTACTCGGATGGGGTGAAAGGCATTGATATTGACCGCATCGGGCCTCAAAGAATGGTTGCCTCGGGTGTCATAACGCCTGCTGAGATGCGTCGCGCAATCATAGTGGTCGGTGTGCTGGCGTTTGGCATCGGCTGCACCTTGATACATTGGGGCGGCTGGTATCTTTTGCCGATGGGAATAGTGATTTTACTATGTGCTTTGGCTTATTCCACGGGGCCTTATCCGCTGTCGCAGCACGGCTACGGCGATATGGCTGTAGTGCTGTTTTACGGTTTGGTGCCAGTGGCGCTGACATTTTTTATTCAAACCGGCACAGTCAATTTAAATGTTGTGGTGGCTGGAATAGCTATGGGTTGCATATGCGATAACTTGTTGATTGTTAATAATGTGAGAGATGTAGATAACGATATTCGCAGTGGTAAACGAACCACTGTCGGCATCTTTGGCAAGCATGCCATGGCGGTGGTTTACTACAGCAACCCGATGATTGCCACAGCCTTGGGATTTCTGTTTCTTTATAAAATAGTCAGTCCGTTGACGTGGGCTATTGCAGCGATTCCGTTTTTGGCTTATTCAATCATGGTCAGCTCAAAGTTTTCCAAGGCACATGGCGCTGAATTCAACAAGCTGATCGGACTATCGTCGATGGAGGCCGTGGTGTTTGCCGTGACGGTGGTAGTGGTGGTGCTGGTGATTTAAAGATTTAAAGATTTAAAAGATTCAAAGATTTAAAAGATTTAAAGATTTAAGGATTATGGCGGAGAATTTAATAATTAAAGGCGAATCAAAGCGTGAATTGTACGAGAATCTTTTGCCGCAGATCAAGTCGTTGGTTGAGGGCGAAACCGATGTTATAGCCAATATGGCAAATGTTTCGGCTTGCCTGAAAGACACTTTCAACTTCTGGTGGGTGGGTTTTTATCGCGTAATTGGCGATGAACTGGTGCTGGGGCCGTTTCAAGGTCCGCTGGCTTGCACCCGAATCAGAAAGGGCAAGGGTGTGTGCGGCACTGCTTGGCAAGAGGCCAAAACCATGATAGTGCCCGACGTGGATGCATTCCCGGGTCATATAGCCTGCAGCAGCCTCTCCCGATCGGAAATTGTGGTGCCGGTAGTGAAAAACGGTTCGGTTGTCGCTGTTTTGGATATTGATAGCGAAAAGCTGGCCACTTTCGACGAGACCGACAGGCTGTTCCTCGAAAAAATGGTTGATAACCTATTATAATTCAGCAATAAAATCCTCAGGAAGCCACACATTTGGCAAGTCGGTGGCTTTTTTGAACAAAGGAGCGATTTCTTTAGGCGTAAATCCGGCAATGCCGCATCCTATGCGCGTTACAAGGAAGTGCTTGTCTTGGTTGGCGCGTGCGAATTCGATAAATTGGTCAACGTAAGGCTTGATGGTTTCCACGCCGCCCTGCATGGTAGGGATGGCATATGATTGGCCTTGTAAGCCAACTCCCTGACCCATTACAGCGCCGAAATGCTTGCGTGCCATGAATGCGGCGCCTCCTGCGTGAATGCCTTGCAGATTGCTGCCGAAAACAAAAATCTCGTTGGGTTGCAGAATACTGATCCTTTCGGGTGTGATACGTTTGTTTTCCATATATTTTTCCGGTAATTCCATACAAAAACTGAATCTTGCCAAATGTCGTGGCATCGCAGGGGCCCGGTAAACGACACCTTCGAAAATTCCTTCTGAATAATTCTCAATGACGTAAGGCGTCACCACTTCGTCCATCATCTTTTTGTAACGTTGGTTGACGGCAGCCGGTGTCATGTGAATCATATCGGCCACTTCTTTTTGAGAATAACCACCATAAAAGATTAAATGGGCTATTTCCTGCATAATCCTATCCGACTTGTAATGAGAAGCCACAGCATCGGCCACCTGCAGCATCATGCCTTCCTCATAATCCGACGATCTGACATAATTCAGAACATCGTCGGCGGCATTGTCGCTTATTTGCGAGAACTCTTTGTTGTATGACTTTATAGCGTCGAGCACCACAAAGCGGAAACCGTTGGTCATCCAAGTGGAAAGCTTCATGCCTGTCGGACGGTCGAGCAGGGGCTTGAAATCGTGGACAAGCAAGCTTATGTAATACTCGTGCGCCAAAGAGTAGAAATCCAGCCCGGCTTTGTTGCGCAGTTGATACTTGCTGTCGAAAATATCGTAGGCCCTGCGGCAAAAACCGTAGAAATACTCCCTAGTGACACTTTCGTCAAAGCTACGGAAACCATTGAGTATCAATTCATCATCTATCATATTGCAAAAATACTGAAAATTTTTTTTCATGTCGCTTAATTTTTTTGAAAAATAATCTTCTTAATGGTAAAAGATGATTGAAATTAAAAATTTAAAATTTAAAGACATGAAAGAAGCAACGAAAAACACCGAAACAAAGAAAGTCAACAACTTAATCATCGTCGACGAATCGGGTTCGATGAGTGTCATCAGAAAAGAGGCTTTGGCCGGACTGAACGAAACAATCGAAACATGCAAAAAGATGCAGGAGATGTATCCCGACATGGAGCAGCGTATCACTCTCATTTCGTTCGATAGCGGACATTTTAAGATTCATTTGGACAACGAGCCGGCCACAAAAGCCCGCAAGCTGACCATGGAGGATTACCGTCCGGGTGCCGCCACACCTCTCTACGACGCTATCGGCAAAAGCGTGGCCAAGCTCAACGCCCAGACCGATGCCAATGAAAATGTGCTTGTCACCATCATCACCGACGGCGAGGAAAACAGCAGCAATGAGTACAATCTGAAAATGGTTAAGAATCTCATCGAGAAGCAGAAAAAACAGGGTTGGACGTTCACGCTGATAGGCACCGACAATCTGGATGTTGAAGGTATGGCCGGCAGCATGTCAATCGACAACCACCTGGCATTCACCGAAGACCCTGAGGCCACCAAAGCAATGTTCGCCAGCGAACGCGTTGCCAGAATGCATTACAGCCATTGCCTGTCAAAAGGTGTCTTATTGGAAGACGGCGAATACTTCAAAAATTAGTTGACTGTCAACTCGTCGACGAAGATCCATGCCGGATAGCCATAGCCGGCATGGCCTTCGGGGCAGTCGAAAGGTTCAACCACAATCTCGACATAACGTGTGGTTACAGGCTCGAAGACGATTTCAACAGGGTAGAGGTCGGGCAGATAATCAGGCGGCAGCAGGTCGTAGTTTTTGCTTGCAATCTCTTTAAAATCAACGCCATCATCCGAGGCTAGCACCTTCACCGACTTGGCGTTGAATATCCAGTCCTTCATGTTGACGTTGAGGTTGAACCCGACTTTACTGATTACGGTGGGCTGTTTCAAATCGATTGTGGCGTCAAGATTGGCTCCAAACCAGCCAAGCCAGCGTCCGCTGCGGTAGTTGGTGCCGCCGTGCAGGCCGTCGATAAGCACTTGGGCGCCGTTGTAAGCGTATTGTTTGTTGGGCTGAGTCTTCAGAGTGATAGGCTTCATCGATGCCTTGTTGAAATCAAAATCGCTGCTGATGTATTTGCCATGACTGCCGTCAGGATAGACAATGTAACATGTCAGATGGCAGTTTTCGGTAATGCGCATGGGTTTTGTATATTTCACGGGCTGCTGATTGTCAATGACATACATTATATCTCCGTCAACCAGCTTTGAAATGTTGACTTCGATATAGCCTTCATCGACAATAGGCGTGATGTGCACTTCAATGTCAAAAATATGCGTGGCATAATTCCAGCCGTACAGGTCGTAAAGCTTGGACATACGGTACTCGCGCAACACCCACTGCTCGTAGTCCTTTTGCTCGGGCAGGCACCACTGCATCTCGGCCAAAGCACCTATGCGAGGCATCATGCGGTAAAGCACCATGTTGAACGTTGAGGTGTATTCAGTCCAGATGTTGGCCTGAGGCCCGAGAATATACTGTTGCTCTTCTTCGCTTAGTCCGTCGGGGATAGGCTCGTAGAGATAAACCTTCTTAACCGGATTGTATCCGCCAATTGAGATGGGCTCGCTGTCGGTGTCGAGTGATTGATAATAATCGAAATACAATACGTCGTTAGGTGTCATGACAACATTGTGATGCATCTTGGCCGCGTTGTATCCGCCGCCGCTTCCGCGCCAGCTCATTACTGTGGCATTAGGCGCCAACTCGCCTTCAAGCATTTCGTCCCAGCCAATTATATGACGGCCGTGGCTTTCCAGGAAACTCTCCATGCGAGCCATCACATAGCTTTGCAGATAGTCTTCGGCGCTGTGGTTTGTGTCGCCTTTAATGCCCAATTCCTTGATTTTTGCTTGGCATTTGGGGCATTCCTTCCAACGGTCGCGAGGCACTTCGTCGCCTCCGATATGGATGTATTCGCTTGGAAACACCTCCATTACTTCGGTCAAAACATCTTCCAAAAACCGCATCGCCTGCTCGTTGCCGGCGCAAATCACGTCTTCAGAGACCCCCCAGCGTTTCCACACTTCGTAAGGTCCTCCGGTGCATCCGAGCTCGGGATATGCCGCCAGAGCCGCCAGCATGTGCCCTGGCAGGTCAATTTCGGGGATGATGGTGATATGGCGATCGGCAGCATACTTGACAAGGTCTTTCAGCTCTTGCTGGGTGTAATAGCCGCCGTGACGAATTGTGTCGTAAGCCATGGTTTTCCCTATCAAAGTGCCGCTGCGCCAAGCACCGATTTCAGTTAGTTTCGGATATTTCTTCACTTCAAAGCGCCATCCCTGGTCGTCGGTAATGTGCAGATGAAATCTGTTCAGGTTGTGCAAAGCCATGGCGTCAATGTAAATCTTGAGCGAGTCGAGTGTGAAGAAGTGACGGCTCACGTCAAGATGCATTCCGCGGTAAGCGAAGCGCGGCCAGTCGGTGATTATGCCCGACCGAAACTCGATTTTTGCAGTTTCGCAGCCTACCGGAAGGCTTTTTCTGATGGTTTGTATGCCATAGAATATACCTGAAGTATTACTTGAAGTAATATTTATATTGTTTTGATTAACAATAATTTGATAAGCTTCTTCATTGTCGTTTTCAGTAGCTTCAAGTTTTAAATTGACAGCTTGGGGCATCTGCCGGCCAGCAGCCATTATCTCGAGCCTGTAACCCATGATGTCTTCGATATAGCCGGCCAACAATTCGGCCTCATTCTGCAACTCGGGCTGGTTTTGAGGATAAGCGATTTTGGTGTTTTTATTCAAAACAAATGGCATGCCATTGTCGATTGTGATTTCTTTTGGCAATGGTATAACTTGATAATCGGCTTTTTCAATGCGATCACTGCAGGAAGTGAAGGTTAATGCGAATAAGGCTGCGATGATAAAACTGTATTTTTTCATATTCAAACTAATTAAACTAACAAATCGAAATGACGGACAAAAATAAAAAAAACTTCAAACCGCTAACTTCAAATTTCAAACTTTTTTGTATTTTTACACCCTAAATTTTTGCTGATGAAGGTTTTGCATACAGCCGATTGGCATATCGGCCAGATTTTTCATAATTACAACCGGGAGGAGGAGCACAAGTTTTTCTTCAACCAGTTGAAATCAATTGTTGCCAAGGAAAAACCTGATGTTCTTGTGGTTTCGGGCGACGTGTTTCATACTGCCGTACCGACAATTCTATCGCAAAAACTTTATTATAATTTCATAGTCGATTTGTCGCGATTGGATGATGATTTACAAATAGTTATCACTAGCGGCAATCATGATTCACCGTCCAGGCTCGAGGCTCCGCGTCCGCTTTGGGAAGCATTCAACGTGACTGTTGTCGGAATGCTTGATTATCGCACCGACGACGACGGTTCAGGCTTGATTTTCGATGCGTCAAAGATTGAAATACCTGTTACTCGCAATGGCAAAACCATAGGCTGGGTGCTTGCCGTGCCTTACATGAATGCGGGCAATTACCCTCAAATTGAAGGTGATGCCAGTGTTTCTGAGCGAATAGCGGCGTTTTACAAATCGTTGCTTGCCCATCTTAAGAGCCGTCCCGATTACGACACTGGTCACAGTGTGGTCGCCACCGGGCATCTGGCTGTGCGCAGCGCCGACATCGCAGGCCATAACCCCGATATCATCGGAAAGCTTGAGACTCTTGATGTTGAAGATTTTGCCGACATGAAAGGCATCGATTACTGGGCATTCGGACATATTCACTATCCGCAGGCTATCCGTGGCATGGACAATATGCGATATGCAGGTTCGCCAATACCAATTTCTTTCAACGAAAACTATCAGCATTCGGTGGTGGCTGTCGATATAGCAGACGGCAAAGCCCAGTCTAGGGTGATTCCGCTGAAAATCCTCATACCAATTGTTGATTTTCCTTCAAAACCAAGTGGTTACAACAATGCTTTGCCTTATGAAACGGTGTTGATGAAACTGATGGAGATATTGGATGAAAAGGCATACGTCAGGCTGCATGTTCAAGCCGACAAGCCTCTTACTCAACCCGAGACACTTGCCATGATGAAGGCTTTTGACGGTGCCCAAGCCATGTTTTGCGGGATACAGTCGTATTTTCCCGAGAAAAAAGCCGGAGGCGATTTACAGGCTGTCAAAACTCTGCAGGAGCTGAAGGCTATGAGTCCTTACGAGCTCGGTTGCTCGGTCTATCAGAAGAAATATGGCGAGGAAATGCCCGATGAGCTTAAAGAATTGTTCAAAAACGTGTGCGAGGAGGCCAAAAACCGACCATGAAAATAGAAAAAATCATCATTGAGAACGTAAATTCCATCGAAAAGGCCGAAATTAGCTTCTCTGAGGGGCGATTGGCCTCTGAGCCGTTATTCCTTATCACAGGCGAGACGGGCAGCGGGAAATCGACTATTTTTGACGCAATTACCTTGGCCTTGTACGATAAATCGCCTCGATACGAGAACACCGAGAACAAAGAGAAGACCGAAAACGGGCTGACCACCATGAAAAGCACCACCAATCTGCTGCGCAAAGGCACCACTGACGGCAAGGCTGAGGTGTGGTTTGCTGTGGGTGGCCGGCAATACATCGCCACATGGCAGATGCATAAAACCCGCAATGGCCGTTACGACACCAACAACCGCCGCAAGCTGGAAGTGGTGCAAAGCGGCGAGAGAATAGTGCTTGAATCGAGAATTGATGAGGTAAACAAGCAGGTGGCCGAGCTTGTCGGATTATCTTACGACCAGTTTGTGCGCTCGGTGATGCTGGCCCAAGGTCAGTTCAATACATTCCTAACCTCCGACAAAGCCAATCAGACAGCAATACTGGAGATGCTGACCGGCACTGAGATATATTCGAAAATAGCCGAGATAGTCGGTAAAAGAAAAAACGAGTCCAAGGCCGATTGCGAAAATGCGGCAAAATTATATCAGTCGCTTCAAACTGATGTCGATTCTGAAGAAAAGATAGCCGAACTGAAGAAAGATGTGGCCGATAACGAGCAAATGCTTGCTGAGACTGAAAAAAAAATCAAAGACACGGAATGCGCAATAAGCAATTTCGACAAACTGGACAGTTTGGATAGAGATATCGGCCATTATCGGTCGGAACTTGCTAATTATCAGGCTTCCTACGAGAAAATCCTTGAGGAGAAAGCGCCGCTGACAGCCAAGCGCGACAAGCTCAAACAGCAGATCGATGAAAGAGCCGGCATGCAGTCGCTCAAGGATAAGATGCAGCTGATGCTTAGTTTGCTTAACACTGAAGGCATTGTGGGTTCAGAGATGTATGTGTCGGAAGTGCCCCCCGAGCCCAATGAGATTACTATGCTTTCAGAATTATTGACGAAGGCTGAAAAGTCTAATAATGACGCCATTGCCGCTTACGACGATTGCAACGACAGACTTGAGAAAGCTGATTTGGGCGGGCTGCAGAAACGTAAGGACGAGTTGCTGAACGAACGGCAGAAGCAGCAGGACAGAAAGACCAGATGCAAGCGCGTGATAAACATTCTTATAGAGTATGATGATAAAAAGAAAGTTATTGATGCTAAGAATGTTGAAGTAAATGACTTAAAGAATCACTTGAATGATTGTACTAAGGCGTTTGCTGAGGCTGAGAAGGCTTTCAAAGCCAAAGATGAGGAGTTTCAGGTGCAGAAAAACATGGTCGACGAGCATATGAAATCGCTGCGGTTGAAGCTGCGTGACGGCGATCCGTGTCCGCTTTGCGGCAGCACCACGCATCAGTATCACGACGAGGTGTTGGTTAGTTCGCTGTTCACTTCAATCGAGAAGTCGTACAACGACGCCCGTAAGGATTACGACGACAAGAAAGACGAGAAAAACAAGACCGAACAGCGGATTAAGCTGCTACAAGATAGCATCACAAGCGAGAACACGTTGCTGAAAGGTCTTGTCAAAAGGCTTGAGACCGAATGCAACGGCGAGCCGGTGTATGAGATGGAACGTTTGGAAAAAGGCCTGACTGCCTGCGAGAATGCCATAGTGGCGAAGAATGCCGAAATAGACACTGTCAACAGTCAGATCAAGGCGGCGCAGGATATACAGGAAGAGCTGAAGAAGCTTCAGAAAGCCAAGACAGAGACGGAGAACAGCTATAACAACCTGCTGCGTAAGCTCGCTTTCCAATGGAAACGGCTCAATGACGAATACGACCGTGTGGATGAAGAAATCAGGAAAATTGACAATATATCAGCCAGTGTCAAGAAAATCGCAGGCTACGAGCGACTGGCCGAGTTTGCAGGCAAAGTGCCAACCAACGATAAAATAGCAAAAGATGAGATAATTGTCGGGTTGACTCGCGTTTTGACCAATCTCATTGAAAAGAGCAAGGAAAGGACCGCTCTGGCTGAAATCACTGCCGGAAGCAACCGTCTTGAGGCTCAGCGGATGCTGGCCGATTTGAAAGACAAAAAGAAAGAAATAACCGACCGAATAGCCGACATGAAAGGCAAATTGGCCAGCAATGCCCAAAATGCCGCCAAGGCGACCAAGGTTCTGGAAGATATGCAGGCAAAGGAGAAAACATTCAATCTGTGGTCTCATCTGGCCGAAGCCATAGGCACAACTTCGTCAAACAACTTCCGCGATGTGGCTCAGGCCTACACCATGCGGATTCTGCTCGACCAAGCCAACTATTTCCTGCGCAAGCTGAGTGGACGCTATGAGTTGACCTGTTACACCGATTCGTTGGCTATCATGGTGATGGACAAGGAGATGGGAGGCGAATTGCGTACAGCCACCTCACTTTCGGGCGGCGAAACCTTCCTCGTTTCGCTGGCATTGGCCTTAGGTTTGGCTTCGCTCAACGATGAGAATCTCAATATCGACATGCTCTTTATTGACGAGGGCTTCGGCACTCTTGACGGTGAAAGCCTGGAGATGGCCGTCAACGCCCTGGGCAATATGCAGAAATTCGGCCGTAAAGTCGGCATCATATCGCACGTTGAAAGCTTGAAGGAGCGCATCCCGGCTCAGATTCAGGTTGTAAAGCACGGCAAAGCGGCAAGTATTATTGAAATAAAATAAAAATTCACGATATGCGAAAAATCTTAACAACACTAGTAGTGGTTTTACTATCCTTAAACGCTTTCGCACAGCTGGCTGTCAAAGACGGCTCGTTTAAGGAAATACAGGGCTTTGTCAACAACAATCCCGATCCCGATTATCAGACCGACGACAACGACAAACCATTCGCTGTAGTAGTGATTCATACGGTAAACATCACCGACCGGCAGAGTAAAGAGTTGCGTTTTGAAAGTAATCTGGCCACTTTTATCATGCTCGATTACCAAAATGATGACATCTGGATGTATATAACAGCCCGGTCGGCTGATTATGTGAAGATTTCGCATCCCGATTTAAGCAGCTTGGAATATAATTTTCCCCAGGATTTAATAGCTAGAAAAGGCTACGAGATGACGCTGGTCAACAGCATGGCGATGGCGGCCGGTTCGGGCAGCCTCACCGTGACGACAAAGCCTGAAGTCAACGCCACAGTGAGCCTGAATGGCTTTAAGATGGCTCAAACAACGCCCTATAACAACGGGATGATTGCTGCAGGTAGATATGAAATAACCTTGACCAAAGACGGCTACAAACCTGTGAAACGCACAGCCGAGGTGAAAGCGGGTGAAAACACTGCCGTGGAGGTTGAAATTTCGGTAATTTACGGCAAGATACAGGTAACGACTGAGCCTGAGGGAGCCACAGTTTCGCTTGACGATGAGGTGATCGGCACAACGCCGCTGGCTACGACAAATGTTCCTATCGGGGCACATATCATGAAAATAGAGAAACCAGGCTATGCCTATATTACAAAGGACTTTACACTTACAGAAAACGATGTTTTGGGCTTCAGCGAGAAGTTGTCCGACAAGCGTAGGGTGACAATCGCAACCGACAAAGACGGCGACAGGATATCAATTGACGGCAAGTTTATGGGCTTGAGCCCGTTGAAGACTGAGCTTGCATACGGCGAGCATGCTGTAACTGCCCAGCGTAACGACGGATATGAGCGGGTGGGATACAAGACAATAACTGTCAAGCAGGAAGACGACCCGCTGATCAGTATGGTTTTTTACGACAGAATTTATTTTAAGGTGAAAGGCGCTGAGTTTGAAATGATTGGAGTTGACGGCGACACTTTCTGGATGGGTTGCACTTATGAGCAGACCGACTGCGAAAATGATGAGCTGCCGATTCATGAAGTGACATTAAGTGATTACTACATTGGAAAATGCGAAGTTACACAGGCTTTATGGACCGCCATAATGGGCAATAATCCGTCAACAATCAAAGGCGATAATTTACCCTTTGACAAAGTAAACTGGGACGATTGCCAGGTGTTTATCACCAAACTGAACCAAATAACGGGAATGCGGTTTTGCCTGCCAACCGAAGCCCAGTGGGAGTTCGCGGCCAGAGGAGGCAACAAAAGCAAAGGCTATGTATACAGTGGCGGTAACAATCCAGACGATGTGATGTGGTATCGTAGAAACAGCGGCAAATATTATTTGTCATATTATCAAAAATCGCATGGCGACAGAAGCGGCTATAATGAACCCAAAGACAACGACAATCGAATGCATCCGGTCGCTACCAAGGCGCCCAATGAGTTGGGAATATATGATATGTGCGGCAATGTTTCAGAGCTGTGTCAGGATTGGTATGGCCCATATAGCAGCGAAAGCCAGACAGACCCCACCGGGCCTTCTGAAGGGGAATGGCATATATATCGTGGCGGATCATATAAAAGCAATGCGTTTTTGAATCATCTGACCAGAAGAAAGACCGGGGGCGGTTATGGTTTCCGTCTTGCACTCACCAAATAATGTCAACATATAACTTTTGCTTTATGAAAAAGACTTTTTTAATAATAATATCATTGATTTTAACGACAGCGGCTTCAGCCCAGCTGGAGGTGAAAAACGGCTCTTTCAAAGAAGTCGTAGGCTTTGTAAACATCAATTCCGATCCTTATTATCAATATGATGACAATGACCAGATGTTTGCTGTGGTAAAAGTCAGAACAGAGAATATCACCGACAAGCAGCGCCGTGAGTTGCGTTTTGAAGGCAATCCTGGCACATTCATCATGCTCGAATACAGAGTGGGAGAGGTGTGGGTTTATCAAACGTCGGTATATGCCGAATACCTTAAGATTTCACATCCGCAGTTCAATGCCGTGAAATTCTCCTATCCTGAGGAATTGCAGCCTAAAAAAGGATATGAACTGACTTTGGTGAATAAGACCGACGCTTTTGTCGGCACCGGATTGCTTGCTGTAACTACAACGCCAGAAGAGGGCGCGGCTGTCAGTCTCAACGGGCAGCTGATGGAGCAGCTTACTCCTTATTACAACGACATGATTCCCGCTGGAAGATATGAGATTACAGTTTCAAAAGCAGGTTATAAGCCGACAACTCGCAATGTCGAGATAGAGCCGGATAAAAACACTGAGCTGACAATCGATATGGAATATCTCTATGGTAAGATGACTGTCATATCAGAGCCTGACAGCGCTGCCATTTTAATTGATGGCAAGAAGTATGGGATGACGCCAGCCACCTTGGATAGCATTGTGGTGGGTTTCCATGAACTTATCCTCGATAAAAAAGGATATGCGCTTTTAAAAACATCTTTTATTCTTAATGAGAATACAGTGTTGAGTTATAATGAGAAACTTACTCCGGCGCTTTCAATCATTCCAATGTCATGTAAGGCAGGCGACAAAATCTATATAGATGACGAGTATGTCGGCGACATCCCTCTGGTTCTCAGATTGACCTACGGTGAGCATATCATTAAATCGGTAAGGGGTGAAAATGAAGAGCAAATTGGTATAAAAAAGGTGGATATTACGCCTGAAACCAATCCTTTTATGAGATTGACACACTTCGACAAAATGATTTTCAATGTAAACGGTGCTTCGTTTGAGATGCTGGCTGTGGAAGGCGGCACATATAAACGCGGTTGCCTGACCGGTGATTGTCATGAAGATAACAACTCGTTGGTACAAGATGTTACGGTTGGCAACTATTATATGGGCAAGTTTGAGGTGACTCAGGATTTGTGGAAGGCTGTGATGGGTACAAATCCGTCGACATGGGTTGGAGATGACATGCCGGTTGACAGCGTGTCGTGGAATGCTTGTTATGATTTTACCGCCAGACTTAGTAAGATTACGGGTCAAAAATTCCGTCTGCCAACTGAATCGGAATGGGAATTCGCTGCAAGAGGCGGCAATAAAAGCCAAGGCTACAAACACAGCGGTGGCGATAATCCTGACGAGGTGATGTGGTACTTCCGCAACAGCGGCGACAAATATCTGAAGTGGAAAAAAGAAGACCAATATTTAAGTAAACTAATGAAGGCCGGCTGTAAAACGCATTCTGTCGGGCAAAAGGCCTGCAACGAATTAGGTTTCTACGATATGAGCGGCAATGTTAGCGAATGGTGCTTGGATAATGCCAAAAATGTGTCAAGATATGGCGAAGCCGAGCCTGTGAATCGTGGCGGTAATTGTTTCAGCTCGGCGGCATCAAGCACTATATTGCGACGTCAAAGCCGTTTTATATGGAAAAAATTCCCTTATGTCGGGTTGCGTTTGCTCTTGGAACCGGCGAAGTTTTAGACTTTAGACCTTAGCAATAAAAAAAGCTGACGTCACTGTCAGCTTTTTTTTGTGAACTAGGCGGGAGTCGAACCCACAACCGCCTGATCCGTAGTCAGGGACTCTATCCAATTGAGCTACTAGTCCATTGCGTTTAGCGCTGCAAAATTACAACATTTTTTTATTGGTTATCCAAAAAATGTGAAATTTTTTGTGGGGGAGGGTGGACTCGAACCACCGAACTCATCCGAGGACAGATTTACAGTCTGTTGCAATTGCCGCTATGCGACTCCCCCAGGGATTTTTTGCGCTGCAAAGATACGCAATATTCCATTGCGTTGCACAAAAATCTTAATAATTTGCAAATATTTTATAATAATTTGTGAATCAATATATTACCGAGCAAGATCGCTTGGATGAAGCGTGAAACATGCCCACGGCCTTGTCTTCAGGCTGTATGTTGGTGCGCACATTTGAAGGCGTTCCCATCATTGGGTTGGTGCCTGAGTTGGTGGCTATTTCAGCTATGTAGTGGGCATAGTCGCGAGGAATTGACCACAGATCCATGGTGACGGTGTCGCCGCGGTGCACCACCTCGAGACTGTCGCGCTGGTCCAGACCGTAGACCGGGAATTCACCTCCCAGAAGCACCATAAGCGGTCCGTTGAAGTAGATGCCGGCATAACCCATGGTCTCGAATATCTCGCATTTTGTAAGAGTGTCGCCTCCGATGTCCTCGTGGTTGATGCTGACGCGCACCATGTAGTAGGTCTTAGGATCGTCGGTGGTTTGGAAATACGGATAAACACCCAGAAAATGCTCCAGTTCCATGGCGTTGAACTTCCAGTCTTTCACTTTGATTGAGTCGATTTGCTCCACATTCTCCTTCATGGTCGACTCCGAGTAGAAATGCTGGGGGCCGTTGTCGTCGGTAAAGTCGACCGACAGACGGTAGGTGTGAGTGGGCTGGCCGGCCATGGTCTCGACGCTAAGGTAATGTCCGGCAACCTCGCTTTCCTCAAACCAGATGGTGTCTTCGCCGTCAATCACAAAGACTGTGGCATTGGATATCATCTCGGGCAGCTGGTCGGTGTAAAACGGAGTGGTGCGGCTTAGAATCACTTCCTGGCGTTTCAGCTCGTCGGTGATCGAGGCGCTTATGCCCACCATCTGCTTGCCTTGCTGCACGTCGATGCGCATATTCTCGCGGCAGGCTGTGATGATCAGAAGCAGTGTTAATATGGGTATGAGTCTTTTCATTGTCTATCTGAATTTGAAATTGTATGATATTGACGGTATTATAGAGAACAGATAAATTTTCTCGGCTTCGATAGTGCTGTCTTCGCCGGGCACAAACATCACTGCCCAGGCGTTGTGACGGCCGTATACGTTGTAAACCGACAGGTTCCACTCGCCCTGCCAATTATCGTGCCGCTTGCCTTTGTAGGTGGCCGAGATGTCGAGGCGGTGATAGTCGGGATAGCGGCTCTGGTTGCGATAGCCGTTGTAGATGGAATATGTCGAACCGTGGTCGGTGTATTTGCCGTAAGGGTAGGTGACAGGCTGGCCTGTGCTGTAAACCCAGTTGGCCGACACGTCGAAGCGGTCGGTGAACTCGTAGTTGACCACTATGCTGAAATTATGAGGGCGGTCGTAAGGCGAATTGTACTCCTCATCGTGGCTGATGCCTTTTACTGTGCGTTTTGAGCGGCTGTATGTGTACGACAGCCATCCTGTCAGCTTGCCGTAGTTTTTCTTGAGCATAAATTCAACTCCGTACGAGCGACCTTTGCCCACACGCACTTCGCCGTCAATGAGCAGGTTGCCGTAAAATTTGGCATCGTCTTTAAAGTCGATCACATCGGTCAGATGCTTGTAGAACACCTCCACCGAGGCCTCGATGTCGTTGCCGCGGAAGTTGCGGAAATATCCGGCTGTCAGCTGGTCGCACTTCTGAGGACGAATGTTGGGACTTGACGGAAACCATACGTCGAAAGGCAGTCCGCCGGTGGCGTTGTTGGCTATCTGGGCGTACTGCACTGTGCGTGAATAGGAGGCTTTGACCGACGATTTGGAATCGATCTGGTACATCATGGCCAGTCGCGGCTCAAAATGCAATTCGGTGTGGAATATGACGCCCGGGCCGTAATGTATGGAGTCGTAGCACTCGTAATTGTCGTTAAACAGATAAAGCGTTTCTTTGCCAATGTTCTGATGCATTGTCAGACGCAGCCCGTAGCGGATGGTGAAAAAGTTGATTTTGTGCTCTTCGCCAAAATATATGGCCGACTCGAGCGAGCGGCGGTAAACCCTGGCGTTGGGGTCGATCGACAGAAACTGTCCGACCACGCCTGTGCGGTCTTCCAATTCGCCCTGCAAATAGTTGTGGAAGGTGGTCGAAACGCCGAAGCGAGTGGTGGTGTTGCGGAGGGCAAGCCATGTGAAATCGTACTTGGCCGTGTAATCGCTGATGCCGGCGGCTATGGTAAAGTCGTAGGGGCTCATCACCACGTCAATGTTATAGCGGTAGCGTGTGTAATGCAGCGAAAGGTTGGATGTCAGCTTGGGGCCGAAGATGTGGTTCCAGCGAATTGAAGCGGCAGTGTTGCCATAGCCAATGCCCATCATGTTTTTGATGACTATCTTGTCGTAGCCGTTGTAGGCCGAAACAAACAGACGATTGTTCTTGTTGAAAATATGAGTAATTTTGGCATTGAAATCGTAGAAGTAGAGCCTTGTGTCTTTGAGGTCGCTGATCAGATATGGAGCAAGCAGCCCGCCGTAGGTGACACGTCCGGCCAGCATCACTCCGGTGCGCTGTTGATTGAGCGGCATGTTGGCCATAAGGCGGCTTGTGAGTATGCCTATGCCTCCGGTCATGGTCAGGCGGTCGGGGATGTCGTCCAGTGTTTTTATATCCAACACCGACGACAGACGGTTATCGTAGTTGGCCGGGATGTCGCCTTTATAAAGGGTGGCGTCTTTAACCACATCATTGTTGAACACCGAAAAGAAACCCAGGAAATGCGAGGCGTTGTAAACAGGGGCGTCGTCAAGGGTGATCAGGTTCTGGTCGGGTGAGCCGCCGCGCACGCTGAATGACGACGAACCCTCTGAGGCAGCCTGTACACCCGGCAGCAGCTGCACCGCCTTGATTACATCGACTTCACCCATCAAAGCCGGAATCTTCCTTACTTTAATCATCTCCAGCTTTTGCACGCTCATTGCCAGTTCCCGCACGTTGGCATCGGGCTTTTTGCTGGTAATCACCACGTTGTCAAGCATCTGGCTTTCAACTTTCAAACTGATATTCAAACGTTTGCGACTGTTGTCAATCACAATTTTACGGTTGATGGTGGCATAGCCGATATATGAGAATCTGACCATGTAACTGCCCGGCTTAAGCGATAAATCGTAATAGCCGTTGTAGTCGGTAACCGTACCCAACTGTAGCGAATCGACATAAATCTGTGCTCCAACCAAAGGCGTCGCACTGTCCTCGTCTTTGATCACGCCATAGATTCCCGTCTGAGCCTCTATAGTTAATGCGCTAAAAATCAATAATATAAGTATGAGATAAAATCTCTTCATAATCTTTTTTAAAAAATTTAGCAAAAGTAGTCATTTTTTTTCAAATAATTGTCGATCATATTCAAAAATGTTATAACATTGCGCAGTTTTGAACATCGTTTGATATGAAATACAATTTTGATGAATTGATTGATCGTACAGGCACCGAAAGTGTCAAATACGATTTAAGAGAGAAGATTTTCGGCAAGGCTGATGTCATTCCGATGTGGGTGGCCGACATGGATTTCCGCACGCCCGATTTCATTCGCGAGGCGGTGATAGAGCGTGCCAAATACGACGTCTACGGTTACACTTTCCGCGAGGATGCTTATTTCGAGGCTATCGCCAACTGGATTCGCCGCCGTCATCAGTGGGATGTGAAGAAAGAGTGGATGACATACACTCCGGGTGTTGTTGCCGCATTCAATATGGCGGTGCTGGGCCTGACCGGTGAAGGCGACGAGGTGATCATACAGCCGCCTGTCTATCCGCCGTTTTTCCATGCAGTGGAAAGCCACAACCGCAAGCTGGTGCTCAATCCGCTTATCGATACCGACGACGGTTTTATAATGGATTATGAACTGCTGGAAAAGCAGGCCAAAACAGCCAAGATGCTGATTCTCAGCAACCCGCACAACCCTGTGGGGCGCTGCTGGACCCGCGACGAACTGCAGCGTTTGGGCGAAATCTGCATGCGCAACAATGTTATCGTGTTTTCCGATGAGATACATTGCGATTTAGTGCTGCCGGGCTACAAACATGTGCCGTTTGCCAGCATATGTGACGAATTCGCACAGCACAGCCTTACAGCGCATGCGGCAAGCAAAACATTCAATCTGGCTGGCATGGCAACCTCAACCATAATTGTGCCAAACGCTGAATTGCGCAAAAAATATGTCGATTTTGTTGAAAGCACCGAGATAAATCTGGGTAACATATTTGGGAAAATAGCCACAAAGACGGCAATGGAACAAGGGGAGGAGTGGTTGCAGCAATTGCTTGGCTACATTCAGGGCAATGTTGATTACGCGGTTGACTATATTAATAAGGTGTTGCCTAAAATCAGGGTTCACAAGGCTGAGGCCACATATATGCTTTGGCTCGACTTCTCGGCTTATGGTCTTGACAATAAAGAACTTAACCATAAGATGATATTCGAAGCCGGATTGGGATTGAACAACGGCAAGGAGTTTGGAAAGCAAGGGGAGAAGTGCCTTAGAATAAATCTGGCCTGTCCGCGAAGTGTGGTGATGACTGCTATGGAGAAAATGAAAAAGACCTTCGCTTGAAGGTCTTTTTCTGTGTCGGGGTAGCAGGATTCGAACCTGCGACCCCCTGCTCCCAAAGCAGGTGCGCTAGCCGGACTGCGCTATGCCCCGATTATTCCGGCGGAGAAGGGGGGATTCGAACCCCCGGTAGCCTTAGGGGCTACGACAGTTTAGCAAACTGTTGGTTTCAGCCACTCACCCACCTCTCCAGTTTTTCTGTGGCTTTGCGGTTGCAAAAATACAACATTTTTATTTATACGCAACATTTTTTTTAAAAAATTTTATTACCTTTGCAAAAATTCAATTTCAATATGAAAACGGTAAAATTTTTAGTATTTTTAGTCTTTGCAACTGTTTTATTTTCAGGATGTTGCAATTCGGATGATGAAAAGCAGGCTTATCCCGAGCCTAAGAATGTGGTAATGATTATCGGCGACGGAATGGGTCCGGCACAAGTCTATTCACTCATGATGACCAGCGCCGAACCTACGTCATTTGCACGTTTTCCTTACTCAGGCTTCTCTGTAACCAAGTCGGCCAACAAGCCAATCACCGACTCGGCGGCAGGCGGCTCGGCCATCGCCAATGGCACTAAATCAAACAACGGCAATATCGGTATGAATGCCGACAGTATACCTCAGCCAAGCATGCTCGATTTGATGGCCGACCGTGGCAAGAAAACCGGCGTTGTTGTGACATGCGCCATGACTCATGCCACACCGGCAGCTTTTCTGGCGCACAACGTAAGCCGCAGCAATAACGAGGAAATTGCGATGGATATCGCCAACCGTGACGATGTGAATGTGTTGTTTGGGGGCGGCAAAAAATATTTCTGCGAGCGCAAGGACGGCGACAACCTGCTCGACAAGATGTACGACAAGGGTTGGAACATTGTCGAGTCGATAGACGAAATCACCGACAACAACGCCAAAACTTTTGTGGTGGCGGCCAACAAACATTTGCCTGTAGCCAGCGAGCGTGGCGACTTTTTGCCAAAAGCCACAGCCAAAGCTTTGGAAATGCTCGACAACGAAAAAGGTTTCTTCCTGATGATCGAGGGCTCTCAGATCGACTTTGCCTGCCACGACAATGATTCGGCCACAATGGTCGACGAGATGCGCGACTTCAATAATATGCTTAATGTGGTGCTCGACTTTGCCGAGAAGGATCAGAACACACTGGTGGTGGTCACAGCCGACCACGAAACAGGCGGCCTCACTATTGTTGATGCCCAGGGGAAATACACCAATCCTTCGTTTAAATGGACTACGGGCAGCCACAGCGCAGTGTTCGTGCCGGTGTTCTCATACGGCCCCGGCGCCGACCGTTTTACCGGTGTGATGGACAACACCGATATCATAAAAAGGTTGATGGGGTTGTATAAATAAAAAAAATGTCGGCGGGACCGCCGACATTTTTTTTACAATAATTAAATTGTTATTTTGCCAATTCAGCGCGGAAGCTGTCAACACCAGCCTGTGAAAGCTCGACGATTGTTGATGTTTCGCCAAGATTCATGCAGACATGATTTTCGTCGGTGTAGGTGAACATTGGGACGAGCTCTTCGCCGTTCACAACGTACCATGTGCCGTTTTCGTTGATGAATTGAACAGTCTCTTCACCCTTTGTGATGGTGTAGCCGTTCTCGTCTGACTTAACAATGTACTGACCGTTTTCAGTGTTGATAACATCTGTCTTTGCTGATACTGGGTTTGAACCTGTCCAGAATTCGATTGAGTTGAGAACAACACCGTCAACAAACACGCAAACTCCGTAAACAGGAACCAAGCATGATGTTGCAAAGAACACGATTTCGTTGATCCATTTGCTACCAATTGAATTGTTCCAGTTGTAGTACATTTTGGTAAGACCAAATGATCCGATGCATGACGACAAGAAGAGTGTCGCTGCCATTGCAAGTGATAAAACTACTTTTTTCATGATGTTTGATTTTAAAAGTTGTCAATATTTTGACGCAAAATTAATAAATTTTTATAATTCGAAAACATTTTTTAAAAAAAATAACGGATATTAAAAAAGTATTTATATCTTTGCACGGATAAATAATTGAATTGCAATTCATTAACAACTTAACCATTATGAAGATTTTTATTGCTAAGCTTTCTCCTCGCACTACAGCCGACGATGTCAGGCGTTTGTTTGAGCGTTTCGGCACAGTTTCCGATTGCAAAGTGATCCAGGATCACGAAACCAACCGTTCAAAATGCTATGGTTTTATTGAAATGCCCGTCGATAATGAGGCATATATGGCCATTGTCGAGACCAACGAAATGGAATTTATGGGCAATGTAATCAATGTCAAGAAATCAAAACCGCAGGCCCAAACAGGAAAAAGAGGCTATAAATAATTGAATTTCAAGTGTTTTGGAGCGAGTGATAAAAATTAAAAATTTTTAATAATGGTTTCCAAAATTTTTGTATTTTTGCAGTCGCAAAAAGCAATGGTCTGGTAGCTCAGCTGGATAGAGCAACAGCCTTCTAAGCTGTGGGTCTTGGGTTCGAATCCCAACCGGATCACAAATTTAAATTATGTTACTGCAAGTTCATCCTGAGAATCCCAATCCGCGTCACATCAAGATGATTCTTGATTGCCTCAAGCGCGACGGGGTTGTCATTTTCCCGACCGACACCATTTATGGCATAGGTTGCAGTATCAACAGCAATAAAGCTTACGAGCGCATAGCGCAGATAAAGGGCATCCGCAAGGAGAAAGCCCATTTTTCTTTTATATTCCACGACCTCAGCATGCTTTCGGAGTTTACAAAGCCCATCAGCAACGAGGTGTTCAAGATGATGAAGCGCAATTTGCCAGGCGCTTTCACCTTCATTCTTGAAGCCAACAACAATATTCCGCGCATTTTCCAAAGCAACAAAAAGACTATCGGTATCCGTATCCCGGATCAGCCGATAATCACCAATATTGTTAAGGAATTGGGACATCCGATTATGACTACATCCATACTTGACGAGGATGATGTTGCAGGCTTTTTAACCGATCCGGAGGAGATTCACGAGGTGTATAAAGACCGTGTCGACATTGTCATTGACGGCGGATATGGCGACAATCAAGAGAGCACTATTGTGGATTGCATTGATAATGAGATAATTATCACTCGTAAAGGCAAAGGAATACTCAATTAAAATTTTTTAATAAATTTTGTTAGAGATATTGAAAAATATACTATTTTTGCACTCGCAAATCTAAGGATGACTTGGTAGCTCAGCAGGTAGAGCATCACACTTTTAATGTGGGGGTCCTGGGTTCGAGCCCCAGCCAGGTCACAAAAACAAAAGGCCTTCAATCGAAGGCCTTTTCTATTTTATTCCAGATAGGTGTATCCGTATAGTCCCGATCGGTAATTAGAAAGGAATTCTTTTCCTTCTTCAACGGTGATCTTGCCGGCCTTAACGCAGCTTGTAACCCATGATTCCACTGTACGGACCAGTTTCTTAGGGCTGTATTGAACATATTCCAAAACCTCGGCCACTGTTTCACCATCAATGAGTTGGTCAATGTAATAGCCTTTCTCGTCAACTGAAACGTGAACTGCATTGGTGTCGCCGAACAGATTGTGCATGTCGCCCAAAATCTCCTGATAAGCGCCCACCAGGAACACACCTATATAATATGGTTCGTTCTTCGTGAGGGTATGCACCGGAAGGTTGTGCGAAAGACTGTGGCCGGTGACGTAAGTCGTCATCTTGCCGTCCGAGTCGCAAGTGATATCCTGCAAAGTGGCTTCACGGTCGGGGTATTCGTTCAAACGGTGGATAGGCATCACAGGGAACACCTGGTCGATAGCCCATGCGTCGGGCAGCGACTGGAACATTGAGAAGTTGCAGAAATACTTGTCGGCCAACAATTTCGGCAAAGCGAGCAATTCATCCGGCACGCGTTTCTGATGTGAAGCCAACTGGTTGATTTCCAATGCTACCGACCAGAATATACGCTCAATCTTGGCGCGTGTCTTAAGGTCGAGAAGTCCCATGTTGAACAAGTCGAGGGCTTCTTCACGGATTTCCTGCGCATCGTGCCATGTCTCAAGCATCGACGACTGCTTGCTGGTGAGGTTTTCCCATGTCTCGTAAAGGTCGTGAATGAGCTCGTGGTCGGTGTCTTCAACTTTCTCGTTGTCGTCGTCCCATGTCGGCAGTGATGCTGTTTCCAGCACTTCCATAATCAACACCGAGTGGTGAGCCGTCAGAGCGCGACCCGATTCGTTGATGATGTTAGGATGTTTAAGGTCGTTTTTGTCGCAAGCGTCGACAATTGAGAATATAGCGTCGTTGACGTATTCCTGAATGGTATAGTTGACCGAGCTGGCGCTGTTGGCTGAGTGTGTGCCGTCGTAATCGACACCAAGGCCGCCGCCAACGTCAACAAACTCAACGTTGAAGCCCATCTTGTGAAGCTGAACGTAGAACTGTGCCGCTTCCTTCAAGGCGATTTTTATGCTTCTGATTTTTGTCACCTGGCTGCCGATGTGGTAATGCACCAGCTTGAGGCAATCCATCATGTTGTTCTTCTCAAGAAATTCAAGTGCTTCCAGAAGTTCTGAAGATGAGAGGCCGAACTTGGAGGCATCGCCGCCCGAGTCTTCCCATTTGCCGGCTCCCGAGCTTGCCAATTTGATGCGGATACCAATCATTGGCGATACTTTCAGTTGTTTCGAAAGCTTGGCAATCAGACGCAGCTCGTTCATCTTCTCAACCACTATGATGATGGTGCGTCCCATCTTCTGGGCCAAAAGCGCCAGCTCGATGAAACTCTCGTCTTTGTAACCGTTGCAGATAATCAAAGATTCGCTGTCGGTGTTTGAGGCAATAATCGCGTGAAGCTCCGGCTTCGAGCCCGCCTCCAAACCGATGTTGAATTTTTTGCCGTGGCTGACTATTTCCTCCACCACAGGGCGCATCTGGTTGACTTTGATAGGGAAGACGATGAAGTTCTTGCCTTTGTAGTCGTATTCCTTGGCCGCTTCCTTGAAACAGGAATCGATTTTCTCGATACGAGTGTCTATGATGTCAGGAAAACGAATCAGCATCGGAGCCGACACGTCGCGCAACTGAAGCTCGTCGACGAGTTCACGAAGGTCGACCGAGGCGCAACCTTCACGCGGTGTCACAACAACATTACCTTTCTCATTGATGGAGAAATAGTTAATACCCCAGTTGTTGATGTTGTAGAGCTCAGCCGAGTCCTCAACACGCCATTTTCTCATACTTCTTCCCATAGTGCTTAAAAATTTGAAATGCAAATATATACATTATATCAATAGGTGTAACAAAAATAAAGTAAAAACTAAGGTCTAAGGTCCAAAGTCTAAGGTCTTTTTATTATTTTTGCAAAAAAATAACTATGACTCTGATTTGCGATTGCGGTTCGACAAAAGCCGAATGGGTGGCTTTAGATGGCGAAAATATCGTTAAACGATTCATTACCAATGGTTTTAATCCAAATTTCACTGATGGCGAGACGATAAAAAGCATAGTTTCTGAGGCTAAAAACATCATTGATAGTCAAGATATTGAAAAGATTCGTTTTTACGGTTCGGGCTGTGGCACTGAAGCCAACCAGAATAAAGTAGCGATGATATTCGCTATGGTTTTCAAAATCAACGACATACAAGTGTATCCCGACACTTTGGGAGCCTGCCACGCATTGTTTGGCAACCAACCTGGCATTGCCTGTATTTTGGGAACCGGCTCCAACGCCTGTGTTTATGATGGCGAAAAAATAACGCAAAGTGTTGCTTCGCTTGGCTTTATGATTGGTGACGAGGGTAGTGGCTGCCACATCGGAAAACGCATAGTGCACGATTATTTTCTAGGCTTGATGCCGGCAGATTTGAGAGCTAAGTTTGACGAAAAATATCATCTCGACAGAGAAACATTTCTGAAACGCGTTTATCAAGGCGAACAGCCGTCGAGATATTTGGCAGAGTTTGCGATGTTTGCAATGGAAAATATTGATAATCAATATATTAAAAGGATAGTTGGAGAGTGTTTTGAGGAATTTGTCAACACGTCATTTCGACCGACCGAAGGGAGTGGAGACCCGAGCGAAATGACGACTTGTGGTTTTGTTGGATCGGTGGCATTTACTTTTAAAGATATTCTGCTGCAAGTGCTTGAAAGACACGATATCAAATGTTCAAAAATCCTGAAAAATCCGATGGATGGACTGATTAGAGTCCTACAGAAATCTTAATTTTAAAGGCGAAATTGTCTTCAACCTTGTCGAAAGCGTAGGCGCCGTAACGGTAATAAACGCCAAATCCGATTTTGGATGTAGTCAGGTCTAAAATATTGTCGATTAACAAGCCGCTTTCACAGAATCCGTCTTTCATGCCGCTTTCACCCCAACCGATGTTGGTCTCGAAAATAAAGTCGGGACTCAACCATTTGGTTTTGAAAAATTTACCGAAATTATGGTTGAAGAAAACCGCCAGGAATTTGTCGCAGATAAACTCGTTGATATACATCGTGGCGAAACTTTGCGGGGTGTAGAGGCCGAAACCGTTGTTGTTGGCAAAAATATTGAACATCTCCATCATAGGTACATCGCCTGTCACATAGCCGCCTTGCATGGTAATGCTTGTTTTTCCGAGGTATCTAATCAGCCACGAGCCGCTAATCTGAAACTGCAGTTTGTCGTAGTTGAAAGTTGAGCCAAACAAGCCCGCCAGACTTTTCTGATACGACAGCCAAATGATTGGTTTGCCTTGCGTGACAACATTTAGGCCTTTTTGCGACAGCATATATCTTTCGCCCGGCGCTATGCGCAGCCTGAAATCCAATGTGGCCATGCGGAAAACACCCGGATCGAGGTTGTATGATTCCTTGTCGCCCAAGCTGAACTTCACGAAGCCCTGCATTATTTTGGCAAAGCGAGTGGAAAGCTCGGCCGAGGCTATGGTGTTGAGTGTGGTCCATTTAATGTAGAAAAACTTGTAAAAGCTTTCGTCCAACGGATTGTATTCGTCGCTGGCAAAGCCGTAATTGCCAAACGGCTCGTATTTGTGATCGAATCTCAGTTTGAGAAACAGATCGCGTTTTTTATCAAGTCGCCAGTTGATTTTGCCGCCATATTTGATGTGCTTGGGGCCGAACCAATAGCCGAAATAGCCGCCTAATTGCAGATTACTCGACAGTTTGTCGTTGGTTGTCAGGTGAAGGCCGAGATATAACTTGTTGGCCACGTTATAGCTCATGATTTCCGACAGTTTCAGGTTGACATAACCCAGCGGCAGCTCGCCTTTAATCAGCAGGTCGGATGTGAAATTCATGAGTTCGTCCAAACTGAACGGGGCGTCTTGCATGACGGTGTCAACGAAATGATAGGTGTTTTCAATTCTCTCGTCGAGGCTGTCACGGCGGTATTCGCGCCAGTAGTTTTCGTCGCGTGTTGATGAGTTTTCGGCCAGGTCGATGTCGGTTGCGCCAAACACTTTATTGTCAATAGTTGGATTGATTTTGATGTCGTATATGTAGCTTTTGCCTATGCCAAGCAATGAGGTGTTGGTGTTCTCAGGTGCGCCGCTCATGCCCATTGAAAACTGCAACGAGTGGTCCTGCGCCAGCATTCTCATGAAGACGATATCAGTGTTGAGTTGTACCGGAAACCACACCGAGTCGTTGAATTTCGCATAAAGTTGCTGAATCCTGACATCGAGAGTGTTGGTCTTATCCGCCGCCTCGGCTTTCACATTGACTATGGCCCATTTGTCGGATGTTATCGTCAACACACCCTTCAAAGCGTCGAAGGTCGAGCCTCGGCGGGGTTTGAACGAAATGATATATAATGAGTCGCCTGCAGGTGTCGGCATCACCGACTCCAAGCCGAAGAAGTAGCGGCTCTTGCTGCCCGGATTAATCGGATTGACATAGTTTTTGTTGTAAACGGTGATAAACTCGTCATAGAAATTGGTGCTCTGCATGCCGTCGAGGATGTAGTAATAAATCGGATTGTTGAGCCCCGAAATTTTATTGGCCTTTATCTCGCGTTTGTTTTTGTTGGGCTTTTGATGATACTGTTCCGACACGGTTTCCATCACCATCAAATCGTTGTTACGAACCAATCGGCCGAAGTCGTGGCAAACCGAGTCGGCAACCTCGGTGGTGTCGACAGTGAAAACCATGCGGTCGTATATGGTATATGTGTATGAATCGAGCATTTCAGGATTATTGAGCTTGCGGTTGCGGACCACGCTGTCAATGATTCTGTGAGCCGGGTTTTCGCCGGCACGGAACACCACTTCCTGCAACTGTAAGCTCACCGGCTGCAGGCTGATTTTATTTGATTTGTTGTTGAAATCGCCGGCCGGAACCGTTTTTTTCTTATATCCCACATAGGAAAACGTGAGGCTGTTGATCGCTGTTTTGCTTGATATGCTGAAGTGCCCGTCGATGTCGGTGGTGGTGCCTAGTTTGCCGTCATCGTTTACAGTGATGTTGACAAAAGCCAGCTTCTGCTTGGTGACACTGTCCAAAACAGTGCCGTCAACGCTGAAAACCTGAGCTTTTGCAGCGATTCCAGCTATGATTAGTATTACGAGAAATATATATTTCTTAAAAGTCATACGATCAATTTGATTGCAAAAATACAAAAATTTTTGTATTTTTGTGCCGTCATTTCGATCGAAATGACGAATGGAAATAACTTCTAACTTCTAAAAATATGGCCGACGGTTACTTAGAAAAACGCATGGAGGAATTTGCATCGGGTGCGAAGAAAACGGTTAAACACGTTTCGTTAGACACTTTGTTTGAGAAAAACCGCAGTCACAGGGGCTACAAAAAAGACTTTGTGGTGACTGGCGACATGTTGAAACGCATAGTCAACGTCAACACCAAGATTGCCTCGGGCAAGAATCAGCAAGTGTTGCGATTCAAGCTGGTGACCAAAGGCGTGGATGCCAACTTTGTTTTGCAAAACATCAAGCTTGGCGGCATGTTGCCTGAGTTGCATCTGCCATACGAAGGCACCGAACCCGAAGCTTTCATCATAGTCTGCACCTCGGCACCCGAAACCAAAATCATAGACATCGACCTTGGCATTTCGCTTCAGAGCATGGCCTTGAAAGCTACCGAGATGGGCTTGAACGGCCTGATTATCTGCGCTTTCAACAAAGCCAACATCACCGAACATTTCAAACTGGAATACGAGCCTCTGGCAATTTTAGCGGTGGGCAAAGGCATGGAAAACATCAAGTTAAAGCCAATCGGCGTGGACGAAAGCCGCGCTTATTACCGAGTGGACGGGATGCATTACGTGCCAAAAGTCAGGCTCGAGGATATTATATTTTAGAATTTCACTTTCAGTGAGAAGAATATGCCCCAATTATCCACATCGGGGTTATCAAGGTAGTTGAATCGTCTCACATAGTCAATTCTCAAGATACTGAGAATGTTGGCTATGCCGATGCTGCCTTCAACATAAGGTTGCTGCTCGAGGGTGTGTGTCATTACCCGACCGTCGGCAGTGGTTGGGAATTTAAACAAATTTGTGTTGCCGTTGGCTGGATTGTTCTGGTCGGAAATGCCGCCCCACACAGCCCTGAGCGACAGCACTTCGCGCAACTTCATCTTTCCAATCAGAGGAATTCTGTTGAGAATGAATCCGTTGAAATTATAGTCGAATATGCCTTGCACGTAGTATTGGCTCACAAATTCGTAATAATTCATCAGGTTGAAACCGTACTCGTCGTAATAAATGCCTTGATTGGCGCGATGCACGAACATCAAAGGGTAGGGGGCTTCGCCCAAAACAGTGCCGCCCCAAATACGGAGGTCGGCCACGCCCAAAACGCTCAGGAACCAGCGCTTGCTGAACATTGCCTGGATTTTGTGCACCTGATAGTCTGAACCTAGATAATTGCCGTTGTAGCTGTAACCGATAGCAAAAACAGGCGACACCGAACTTGCCAAAGGCTTGCGGTATTGATGAATCTGGTAAACTTTCTCGTTGTGGGCGAAGCGAATCTCAAAGCCGACCGAGTTGGTGATAAACGGATTGTAAATCTTGCCGCCATTGGTTTCGTACACCAAATCACCAAGCGGACGTTGCTCTTCGTATTCGGCAAACACCTTGTAACCTATCTGATACTGTGACTCGTAGTCGTATTGCACCCTGACTTTGTCGACAAACAGCATGCGGGTGTTGCTCTGACGGTTGAACGAGCGGCCCAGGCGGTCATGATCGTTTTTGATATTGTATCCGAACAGGTCCTGACCCGGGATGCTGACATCGTGCAAATACGACATGGTCAGCAGGTTCATCGGAAACTCCCATTGGTTGTTCACCTTGTCGTTGAACGAATACATCAGCTGGCCGCGATATTTCACAAGGTCATCCTTAAAGCCATAAGCCACAAAGCCCTCGAGGAATATGTGCTTGTGGAATCGGGTGTTGGTTTTAGCTCCAAAACGCACACGAGTGCCTTCAATCTGATTGTAGCTGAGCATGTTGAACACCGGACCTATGTCGATGGGGCCGGCGTCGATGTAGTTGTAGCCAATGGCAAAAGCTGTGCCGGCAATTATGCGGAATCCGATGGCGTGTTTCAGGCGCTCATTGTCTTCGGCTATACGTTTCTCGTGCTCCGAGAGGCTGTCGGTGCGCTTGGCTTTCCAATACTCCTCGTCGTCGCGGTGGTCGTAAAATCCTTTGCTGCGGGTTTTTTTGGTTTTGCCGACATAGAAATCGTCGGGCATGGGCTTGTTGATCTCAATATTGGAAAATACTCCCGAACGTTTGCCGTGCAAAGCCACGCCCAGATAAAAGATGTCGGCCACCAGGCTGTAATGTGTAGGTATCATCACCGAGCCTTCCTTGCGGTATTCCTGCTGAAACATCATCGCTTCCACAAAGTTGGTGCCCGAATGCTTTGGAATCTGCAGCTGCACCTTCTTCACCATGTATGAAGTGTCGTTGGTAATCCACAGGCTGCCGCACAAACCCATATCCATCTGATTGGCCGGCGTAAACGAGAGCACTATGCAGTTTTCATTCTCGTATTTGACCGTATCGACTATGTAGAAATGGTAGAATGTCACGGCAATAGGCGACATGGGTGAAGTGTATTCGTTGTTGAACAGGCTGATGTTGCGCTGGTAAACATCGACAAAGCCTATCCAGTTGTCAATCACAGCCTCCATCGAGGTGAAGTCGAGGAATTTACTCAGCAGCACGTCTTTCGAGTCGGTGATGTCTGTAGTAAGAACACGTGGATTTTTGCGGTAGTAAGTTTTCGACAAAGTTTCCACAAAATACATCGACAGGTAATTGCGGCCGGTCAACTCCGATGGCCTGATATTCTCACCCAAAAATCCTACGCCACGCAGAATACCGGTGGTGGCAATGCTGTCGCCGAGATTTGACGGTCCAAGCTCCAGTTTGCTGTATTCGTCGTACTGATAGTAATCGAAGCCAGTGAGGCTGTTGCGTTCGGCGTTTTTCTGAACCTTGCGTATCAGCTCCACAGCCGGGTTGCCTTTACGTTTGTAGCGTTCCTTCACCTTACGCTGCGCGCGTATTTCGGCGGCCGGCAGAGTAATGTGCACCGACGCCAGCTTCACATTGACGGTCTGGGTGGTGAATCGCTTGATTTTCACCTCGTAAGGTTTGTAACCTGCGTAGTTGACCTTGATTTTGTCGAAAATCAAATCCGATTCCAAGCGATAATTGCCGTTAAGGTCGGAGGCTGTGCCGTAAATCTTGCCTTCAACCTCGTAAGTGATGTTGGCGTAAGGCAAAGTCTCACCTGTCTCAACATCCGTAATCTTTCCTTTGATTACGGTATGTTGGGCAAATGTCAATAAATTGATCAGAAGAAGTAATATGACAAATAGAGCCTTCTTCATCTAAATTGTTTATTCTACAGTAACTGACTTGGCCAGATTGCGAGGCTGGTCGACATTGCATCCGCGATACACAGCGATGTAGTAGGCGAGGAGCTGCAATGGGATTGTGGCCAGCAATGGGGCGTAAGTGCATTCAGTATCAGGGATTTCGATGACATAGTCCGACATCTCTTTCACCAAAACGTCGCCTTCGGTCACCACGCTGATAATCTTTCCATGACGGGCTTTCACTTCCTGAACGTTGGAAACCACCTTCTCGTAAGTTGACTTGTTGATGGCGATGAAAATAACCGGCATGTCCTTGTCAATCAATGCGATAGGACCATGTTTCATTTCGGCGGCCGGGTAGCCTTCGGCATGTATGTATGAAATCTCTTTCAGTTTCAGAGCGCCTTCCAAAGCAACCGGGAAGTTCTGCAGACGGCCCAGATATATTGCGTTGTGGCAGTCTTTCATCTCTTGGGCGATGTCTTTCACGATGGCGCTTCTTTCAAGTGTTGTCTTGATCTTTTCAGGAATCATGTCCAGTTCGTGAATGAGCTCCATGATTTTTGACTTAGGCAAATGACCGTTCAGCTCGGCAAGATGTATTGCCAGCATGGTCAAAACCGTCACCTGTGCGGTGAATGCTTTGGTTGATGCCACACCGATTTCCGGGCCTGCGTGAGTGTAAACTCCGGCGTCGGTTGCACGCGAAATAGACGATCCTATTACGTTGCATATGCCCAAAACAGTAGCGCCTTTTTTCTTGGCAATCTCAATGGCGGCCAAGGTGTCGGCTGTCTCGCCCGACTGCGAGATGGCAATAACCACATCGTCGGGGAAGATGACTGGCTCGCGGTAACGGAACTCCGATGCGTATTCCACTTTCACGCGGATGCCGGCATAAAGCTCGATCAGATAACTGCCAACCAAAGCCGCATGCCATGAGGTTCCGCAAGCTACTATTATAATATTGCGCGCATTGATAATCTTTTTCTCGTAATCGAAGATGCCGCCAAGGGTGATTTGGCCCAAGTCGGCGTGCAATCGGCCACGCATAGTGTCGCGCACGGTTGTCGGCTGCTCATAAATCTCCTTCAGCATGAAGTGGTCGAAACCGCCTTTCTCAATCGACTCGAGGTTGAGCTTGAGTTCTTGAATGTAAGGAGTCATCTCAACATCGTCTATGGTCTTGAGTTTCAAGTTTTCGCCCAGTTTCACCTTCACCACCTCTTCGTTTTCGATATAAACCACCTGTGATGTCAAGCCGACGATAGGGGTGGCGTCTGAGGCGATGAAGAATTCGCCTTCGCCAATGCCGATCACCATCGGACTGCCTTTACGCGCTGCAATCAATGTGTCGGGATGACCTTTTTCTATTATAGCGATGGCGTATGCGCCGTTCACATGATTCAATGCGATACGTGTGGCTTCAAACAAATCGACTTTCTGTGTAATCTGCACATCTTCTATAAGGTTGACCAAAACCTCGGTGTCGGTGCTCGATTTAAACTGATAGCCGCGTTTTTGCAGCTCTTTTTTCAAGGTGAGATAATTTTCGATGATTCCGTTGTGAATCAAAGCCAGATTGCCTGAACGCGACAAGTGCGGATGTGCGTTGATATCGTTAGGCTCGCCATGTGTTGCCCAGCGTGTGTGGGCGATACCGATATGGCCGCTTACGTCTTTGCCTGATGCAAAATTTTCCAAATCGGACACTTTGCCCTTTGTCTTATAAATATTAAGTTCGTCTTTGTCGTTGAGCAGTGCCACACCGGCGCTGTCGTAGCCACGATATTCGAGGCGCTTCAATCCATTGATCAATATCGGATAAGCCTCGTTTTTACCTATGTAAGCAACAATTCCACACATTGAATTAAAAATTAAATTTTGAAAAACTTTTTATCAAAATGCAAAAATAATTGTTTCTGAAATATGATTAAAATTTTTTCAAAAAAAATTAGTAAAAATTTTTACTATTTTTTTATTTGGCGTGTTGAATTTTTAGTATTTTTGCACATCTTTAGTAAAAAGGTTTACTATATACGATTTTACTTTTATGGAGTACAGATTTAAGGGACATCTTGTAGAAGAATTATATAAGGATTACAGGATAAAAGAGGGTATGAAGGCCTGCATGAACTGCGGGGTTTGCACCGCTGTATGTCCGGCGGCCGAATTTTACAAATACAATCCGAAAAACATTGTCAACATTGTGGCTCGCAAGAATGAGCAGGATCTTGAAGATTTGTTGAAAAGCGACACTATCTGGTATTGCGGCGAGTGCATGTCGTGCGTGACGCGTTGCCCGCGTGCCAATGCCCCGGGCTTGGTAATCATGGCCTTGCGCAAGCTTTCGATGCGAAGCGGGCTTTACATGCAGTCAGAAAAAGGCCGTCAGCAGTATGTCGTGGTTAAAGACCTGTGCAGTAATATTTTAAACTACGGCTATTGTGTTTATCCGCGCACCTTCGACTATGAGACACATAAGGAATTCGGTCCTGTGGGCAAGTGGATCAACGATAATTTGGATGACGTGCACGCCCGTATGGGCTCTAACCTTGATGGCGACGGTCCAGGTGGACTGCGTAAGATTCCAAAAGAGAGTCTCGACCAGCTGAAAAACATTTTCGACGTTACTGGAGCCACAGAGCTTATGGAACAGGTTTTGGGCGACGCTCACCAGGAAGCCGTGAAAGAAAACCTTTCCGATGAGGAATATTTCATGAAAGTTTACACCGAAAACGACTGGGAAAAACATTTGAATCATTAAATCTTTAAATCATTAAATCTTTAAATATAAAATGATTATTGAAGGAAAACAGAAGATTTGGGATGATTATCAGAAAGACATTCCCGATGACCATTATTTTTATGTGAGAAGCTGCATCCGTCAGGCATTCTGGCCTGGTTCGGAGGTGACTTTCTTAGACATCACAAGGAATAAGCTTGGTAAAGACTTTTACGAGAACCCATATCATACAACCTGCGGCGGCATCGCTTATCACAGCGACACCATCCCTCAGGAGACTGCTATGACCATCATAGCCCGTCAGTTCGCCTTGATGAAGGAAAGCGGCTACGAAAACTATGTATGCTCATGCATCACCTCGTTCGGATGCTACACCGAGACTCTTGAGACTTGGCACGAGTATCCCGAGTTGGAGGCTAAAATCCGCCAGTATCTTTGGGATTCATGCAAAAAAGAGTTCGCCAAACCGAAATATCTCGCTCATGCCAGCGACATCATATATAAATTCCGCTTCGAGATTGCCAAACAGATGAAGTTCCCTCTGGTGAACGTCAAGACAGGCAAGCCTTTGAAGGTGGTCGAGCACATAGGTTGCCACTATTCAAAGATGTTCCCGTCAAAAGGTTTCGGTGGCGCTGAGTATCCGCATGTGCTGGTCGGTATGATTGAGGCCTGGGGAGGCGAGGTGGTCGACTATCCGGAACGCCGTCATTGCTGTGGTTTCGGATTCCGTCAGTACTTCGTGCAGGGTAATCGTGGCTATTCTGAATCGAACACTCACAAGAAATTCGAGTCGATGGAACCATACGAGCCCGATCTGATTATCACCAACTGCCCGGGATGCCCTTATTTCCTTGACAGATGGCAGTATGTGATAGCCGAGCAGACTGGTAAGACCTACGGCAAAAACGGCTACGGCATTCCAGCATTGACATATGAAGAGGTGGCGGGCCTGGTGATGGGCTACGACCCTTGGGATCTGGGTCTCCAGATGCATCAGGTGGCAATCGAGCCGTTGCTTGAAAAGATGGGCATTCCATTCGATCCGAAGAAGAAATATCAGGGTTTGAACGGCAAAGACTTGGGTCAGCCGACATGCCCATCGTGTATTAAATCAGTTTGAAAATCAACGTTATGAAAGAAAATATATTGATTATAGGCGGAGGAGCCGCCGGAATGGAAGCATCCACACAGTTGCAGAAAATGGGGCTTACACCGATTATTGTTGAGAAAAGCGAAGCTTTGGGTGGTCATGTGGCCCAGTGGGACCGCTTGTTCCCGGCTTTTCATCCGGCCAAGGACGTGGTCGACAAGATGCTCGACAATGTCAAGGATGTAAAGACATATCTTAGCACCGAAGTTGTCGACATTCAACGCACAGCCGACGGTTTCAAAGCTGTATTGAGTAACAATGAAACAATCGAAGCCAAAGCCGTGGTTTTGGCCACCGGTTTTGATGTTTTCAAGGCTGAGAGGAAGCAGGAATACGGCTACGGCATTTACAACAACGTAATGACCAGCGTCGAACTGGAGGAGTTCTTCCGCACTGGCAAAGACCAGCGCATCAACAATCCTAAGAAGATAGGTTTCGTGCACTGCGTCGGCGCCCGCGACGTGAAGGTTTGCAACACCTATTGCTCGAAAGTGTGCTGCACCACGGCATTGAAGCAAGCCTGCGAAATCAAGGAAGTGTTCCCGAATGCTGAGGTTTACACATTCTACATGGATTTGCGTATGTTTGGCCCGGGCTATGAAGACCTTTATCTGAAGACTCAGAAAGATTTCGATGTGAAATGTATTCGCGGCCGTGTTTGCGAAGTGTCGGAAGACATGGACGGCAAGCTGGTTATCAAAGCTGAAGACACTTTGTTTGGCAAGCCTTTGAAGATGACTCTCGACGTGCTCGTTCTGATGTGCAGCATGGAGAAAAACAAGAGCATCGACGCTATACAGCTGAAGCTGGGAGTGGCCAACAACAGCGACGGTTTCATGCAGAACAAGGACATGTATCTTGGCATGAACGGCACTGCACAGGACGGTGTTTTTGTTGCCGGTGCCTGCACCGCTCCAAAATCGCTGCCTGACACTATTGGCGAAGCACGCTCAGTTGCAACACAAGTGTTTAACTACATAAACAGCAAGTAGTTATGGATTTCGGATTCTGTTTATCACCAAGTTCGCATGTCAAAATGGACTCAGTCGATCAGACGACATTCAACCGTCTGAAGGAAACCAATCCCGACATCAACACTTGCATAGCTTGCGGTTCGTGCACAGCCACATGCACCGCCGGCAATTTCACCGAGATGAGCTTCCGCCGTATTCTTCTGATGCTTCAACGAGGCAAGGAAGAGGAGGCCAAGAAAATGATTCAGCGTTGCATGCTTTGCGGCAAATGCACGCTGGTTTGCCCGCGAGGCATCAATATTCGTAAGATTTTGTTAGACATTACACGATGAACGCATATATTTTCCATCCTTTTGTGCTCCCGTTTGTACTCGGCATGGCTTTCGTGCTGACGTATTGTGTTGTGGGGCTTATTAGAACAATCAGTCAGTTGCCAAAAGCCGACCGTCGGAAGTTCTGGCGCTCGCTTGTGACTCCAAAGACAGCATGGGCCAACATTCGCGATTTGTTTGGCGATTGCCTTTTCCATGTGAAAATCTGGAAACGCAACCCGGTGCTTGGCTACATGCATTCGGCAATTGCCTTCGGTTGGTTTATGATAATAGTGATTGGTCACGTGATGCTTTTCACCCTGAAACCGCTTGAAGGCGTTGATGTGGAAGGCCTGGCGCGCACTTTCACCAATTTCTATTATCCTATATTCTACAAACACTTCGCCGCTGAAACGCCTGTGTTTGCCTTTTTGATGGATTTCTTCCTGCTGATGATCATCAGCGGCATCCTGATTGCTGTGGTGAAGAAGATTCATTCAAAGATAGTGGGGGTGAAGCGCGTGACAAAATTCGGTTTGGCCGACACCATGGTCCGCTTGGCCTTGTGGACAATCTTCCCGTTCCGACTGATTGCCGAAAAGAGCAACATCATGGCTTTTTGGTGGCTTTATTCCATCGATTTGATGGTGTTTATGTGCATGCTGCCATTTACACGTTACATGCACATCCCAACCGAAGCTCTGTTCATTCTGATGCGTCATGCCGGATTGCAGGCCCGTGAGCCTCGCAAAGGATATGCATTGGCACAGTTATATTCATGCCCTTCGTGCGGATTGTGCATCGACGCCTGCCCAATGAGTGTCAACGACAAGATGAGTGGCAACACCTCGGCTTATTTCATGCAAAAGCTGAGAAAGCGCGACTCTGAAGAGGCTAAGCGCATAGCCGAAACCTGCCTGATGTGCGGCAAATGCGTCGCCATCTGCCCGGTGAGCGTCGAATCGTGCGACATCAAATGGAGCCAGCGTGCAGCAACACCTTATTATATTAATAGCGACCATAGCTATCTAGAAGACCGTCATTTCGACCGACCGCAGGGAGCGGAAAATTCTCCTTCTGTCCTTTATTTCGCCGGCTGCATGACCCAGCTCACGCCCAAAATCATGCGTGCCATGAAGCAAATCATGGAATCGGCAGGCGAGGTGTACGAGTTTTTGGACAAAGACGGCGGCATCTGCTGCGGCAGGCCTATGCTTCTTAGCGGAAAAGCGGCCGAAGCCGAGGCAATGATCAAGAAAAACACCGAGCTTATCAAGCAATCGGGTGCCACCAAGCTCGTGCTTTCATGCCCGATATGCTATAAGGTGTTCAAAGACGAATATCATCTCGAAGGCATTGAGATTCTGCATCACACCCAGTATATCGACCAGCTTATCAAAGAGGGCAGGCTGAAAGTCAAAAAAGGTGATGTCAACTATGTTTATCACGATCCATGCGAGCTTGGCAGGGCATTCGGAGTTTACGACGAGCCTCGCGAGGTGCTCGAAAGCCTGGGCAATCTTCTAAAAGCCAAATCTGAAAAAGAGCTCAGCATTTGCTGCGGAGGCAGTTTGGGCAGCTTCAACCTGACTCAACAGCAGCGTGATGAAATCACTGTCAATTCGGTCAACGATCTGATGTTCAATCATCCCGACGAAATCGTTACGGCATGTCCGCTATGTTTGAAGACTTTCGCCCGTAAGTCGCCTGTAGCGGTTGAGGATATTGCCGAAGTAGTCAGCAAACAACTTTAATATTTTCTGACATAAAATAATGCCGGGGTCGCACTGGCGCGCGATCCCCGGCAAGCAAAATAACATAATGCTTAAAAACTTATTCCTTATTTCTCTTTGCAATAGCGTAGCCTACACCAAGAGCGCTGAAGATCAGCAAGCCACCGCCAACAGGTACCGGATCGGCATCGGTCTGACCATTAAGCCAGCCTGGGAGCACTAAAAGGGTAGGATCGATGGTTGTGCTGCTTCTGCCGTCCATTCCCCAACTGTTGACGAATGCGTCGTTGCCGCCCTGTGCTTTGGCACTAAAACTCATTGTGATTATGACTACTATCGAGAAGAAAATCTTTTTCATTTTATTTGATGCTTTAAAACTTTTTAACACTTTAATCTTTAAACTTATCTGACAACCATTTTCTGTGTCTTTTCATTCAATTTGAAAATATAAACACCAGTCTGCATTGATGACACGTTCATTGTTTCAATGCCCGACACATACTGGTCGTAAATCATACGGCCTGTCAGGTCGAATATCTTAAGCTGACCTTCGCCGCTAACCACAACGCCGTTGCCGTTCTGCCATGCGAAGTTTGCATTTTCCAAACCGGCTTCGTCTTTGCTGACTCTCAGAATGAAGCGATCTGCCATGTCGTTGCTCATTGCGATGAATGAATAGCTGTTTTCGCCAAGCAGGTCGATGTCGACGCCAGCAAGTTTATCGATAAGGTGCATATAGCTGTAATTGCCGTCAGCCTTAACAGTTAAAGTGTAATTGCTCATTTCCATCGCTTTGAAGCAGAGGTTGATGTCTTTGGCTTCAGTGCCGACTTTGGCCAAAGCGTAGTTGCCGCCATCGTGGTTGACGTAAAGCATTGGAGCATATTCATTGTAGTGGGCCATCTTGTGGAAGCCGTCGCCCTCTCTAAATTCGATGCGGGTTACATCTGTAAATTCCTTGTTGTTGACTGTGATGCTGATGTTGTCATTATTACCCTTTGAATAAACAACCGGTGCTTCATCGGTGTCCTGCATCACAAGGTCGTGTGCCTTCTTAGCCTGAACCAGGAATGCTGTACCGGCCGGAATTGCCTCATTCTCGAAGCACAAAGTCCATGTGCCGTCAGAATTTAATTTGCCGTAACCGTCTACGAGGTCATCATCCGGAACACCTGCACCTTTATATATATCGTGCGGATATGGGTTGCCGATAAGGTTGAAACCTGTCAGGTCGCCGTTTGCTTCGTTCCATGTGATTTCGTATTTGACATCACCTGTGTTATACTTGCCGTTGAATTCAATCATACCGGCTGTTGAGGCAGTGCGGAAGATGTAGCCGCGGCCGTTTTCAAAACTCTTGAAACTATTAGACTGGCCTCTGTATTCCTGCCATTCGTTGTCCGATTCGCTCCAGCGGAACAGATTGTGTTTGTCGGCTACACTCAAATTTGTCACGCCTGAGATGGCTTGGCAGTCCATAGGAGAGGAGATAGCCTTCCAGCCTTTACCATGCTCACCATAATTTTCATTCCAAGTTTCTGTTTCAATTTTCAGTGATTTGACAGTTTCGGCGTTCGAACCTTCGTATTGTCCGATACCGGTAATTGTCAAAATGTGATCATCGTCTTCTTTATCATCTATATTAACAATGTAGTCGGTTCCTTCAACCAATGCTCTGCCATAGTAAGACACTTTGTATCCGTCAATTGTTGTACCGGGAACGTAATAGCAATTCTCGTCAACTTTATAACGTTTTGCGATTGTTGTGGCAGGAAGTTCGGTGAAAGCCTGTACACCCTGCTCATCAAGTCCAGTGAATGTATAATCATTGATATAATAAGTATCATAAAACTCCGCTTTAGCGTTTGGTTTTCCGTCTTTCATGGACAATCTGTGGAATGTGGCCATACTGTTGTTCAAAGAACTGCTATTTCCCTTAACGTCGATTGTGCCGGCCATGGTGCAGTTTCTGTAAACGACCTTATTGTTGATCCAACCTGCAAAACCAGTGCATTTGTTTGCTCTTCTTGGTTCATGTGTTTCATAGATTCTACCGTCAAATATGCAATTCTCAAATTCAAGTACGCCGGCTTCATTTTGGCCCACCAGACCACCATATGTGCAGTCGTATGGTTTGGTGTTATCTTGAGTAATGATACGATCGCAATTGATTTCGATGCTGCTGATGCAGTTGATAAGCTTTGTAGTCTTGGTACCACTAATATTATTGGCATATCCCACAATACCAGCGGCAAATTTGTGTGTTGAAACAATAGTGCCGTCAACGCTTAGGTTGCTGATGATAGCGCTGTTGGTTACACCAAATAATGCGGCGTAATTAGCTGTACGGCTCATTGTTAGATGAATTGTATGAAAATCGCCGTCAAAATATCCACAGAATGGTTTGTTTTTTTCGTTACCGACCACAGTTGTGATTGAGTCTCCAGGAGCACCCAAAGTAAGGTCGTTTGTCAGTTTGTAGTATGCCGACCTGTACTGATCGTCACCAGTGTTGATTTTTGTAGTTAAGAAATCCCAATCACCGCGAGTGGAAATAAGGTATGGATTATCATCAGTTCCATTTCCGGCCAGTGATGTGACAATGTCCTCGCGCGAATCATTAATAATGTTCTGCGCTACAACTGCGCTAATTGTTTGGAAGGTGAGGAGCGCCAGTAAAAGTGTCCTCGAAAAAACGTTCATTGTTTTCATTTTTTGTTGAAGCATATGTTATTGAATTACTTTTCGTTTTCGGGGTGCAAAAGTATAACAATGCCGCGACAAAAAATTTATTCTGCGTGTAAAACGTTTTATTCTAAATGTAAATGATTTTATTTTGGATGTATAAAATTTTATTCTACGTTGAAAATTTTATTCTGCGTGTATAAAATTTTATTCTGCGTGTATAAAATTTTATTCTGCGTGTATTTGGCTGATATATTCTTTCGGTGTAATATCCATTAAACGCTTGAAAACCTGAGAAAAAGCGCTTCCCGACGAGAATCCCGACGAAATTGCCACCATTTCCAGTTTTGCGGCGTTGTCTTTTTTAAGCAATTCGCATGCATGCTTGATGCGAATTGTGTTTATCAGCTTGTAAAACGACCGGTATTCGCTACGGGCAATCACCTCGCTGATATAATTCTTGTTGATATGAAGAATATCGGTAAGGTCGTTCATTGAGAAGTGCTCCTCAAGATACAGCTTTTTATCCGATATCAAATTAAAGATCTTCTCTTCGGTTTCCTTACAGTATTTCTCACTCAAGCGGTATTTGCTCTGCGGCTCAACCGCATCCTCGGTCATCTTTTTCAAGGTGACCGGCAACTTCTTGGCATTGCGGTGCGGATTCATGGTGTAAACGGCAAACCAAACATTCACCACTATAAAGATTATGTCGCGTATCAGTTTGGCCGTATACAAATTGAGCAGGAATGTAACCAACAGCAACACACACAGCAACAGCGGAAGCCACTTGACACTTTTTGCGAATTTCACCGGGAAGTCGCTGTCGTTGGAGTATTCGTTCTCATCAATATCACGCACCTGATCCATGACATTATGCCTTTGTCTGTCCAACATGTATAAATATCCCATGAACAGAAGCAGAATGTAAATTGTCATTATAGTGTGATACAGCGGCGAAAATTCTATTATACCTAATATCGGCAGCATCAAGGCCATCCAACATATATAAACCGGATGCATGTAATAGAACATCTTACGCGGTGTGCTGAATTCCAAAAAGAAATAACCTTTAACCAAAATCTGCAGATACGATGAGAAAACCAGCAGTGCGATGGCATTCACATAAAACAAACCCTCGGGTTTGTCCATCACAAACAGATAAGGGATTTCGGTCAATTGGAGAAGATACATACTGGCAAGTGTCTGACGAGCCGGGAAAAGCTCACCGAAATTGTCTTTATACGCCAACGGAATATGAAATCGCTTCATAACCCAGCTGTAAAGGCTTGTGGTCAAAAAAACGATGTTAACCGTATAAAGTACCAATTGAAATGTGCTGCTCACCTGTAGTATTCTTTAAATTGAACCGCAAAAATATGAAAAAAATCAAATAATTAATCAAAAAATCTACTTTCCGATGCAAAAACGTCCGAAAATATTGTTTAGCACCTCGCCTGAAGTCACCTCACCGGTAATGCTTCCGATGTGATACAAAGCTTGTTTTAGATCCTGGGCAAGCAAATCGGCCGAAAGCTTGTCGCCCAGGCCTTTCTTCACCGATTCAAGGCTTTCCTTGGCATGTGTAAGTGCCTCGTAGTGGCGGATGTTGCTCACCAGCGTTACATTGCCATCGAGTTCGGGGATATTGGTAATACCGCTTATTCTGCTTTTCAAACTCTCAACGTCTGCAGGGTCGTTAGCTGTCAGATAGGTAAATGTGGTCAGGTTGCGAATGTCGTGCAGATCCCTTCCGGTGATGCTGTAACAATACTCATCAGTCATGTAACCGCCGTTTCGTTCGATGTTTTTCTCGAATGCCGGCTGTATCCTATCTGTGAAGTCGTCGTTCAGTGTGAACATCTTATCGACGCCCATCAGGTCGCTCTTATTGACAAACAAAAGCAGATCCTGTTTCAGGACATCGACACGGTCCACTATGTCTTCCGCCGCCTTGACGATATGCTTCACCGACTTGGTGCCGTCGAGCAGGCCTATCACTATGTCGGCTTCGGCAATCTTCTTAAATGTGCGTTCGATGCCGATCTTTTCTATCGTCTCGTCGGTCTGACGTATGCCGGCGGTGTCGATGAAACGATACATTGTGCCTTCAATAGTGAAAGTCTCTTCAATTGTGTCGCGTGTTGTGCCTTCAATATCGCTGACAATGGCGCGTTCTTCGCCCAAAATAGCGTTCAGAAGTGTGCTTTTCCCGGTGTTTGTCTCGCCGATGATAGCAACAGGAATGCCGTGCTTTATGGCGTTACCCATGTGAAACGAGTCGGCCAGCTTGCCGATATGATTAAGCGCGGCGTCGAGCAACCCGTCGAGCTTTGTACGGTCGGCAAACTCCACATCTTCATCCGAAAAGTCGAGTTCCAGCTCCAGAAGCGAAGTCAGATCGATCAATTTTGAGCGCAAGTCACGCAATTCGTTCGAGAAACCTCCCTTGAGCTGGTTGACTGCAATTCGGTGCTCCGCCTCGTTTTGTGCGGCTATCAAGTCGGCCACAGCTTCGGCTTGTGCCAAGTCGAGTTTTCCGTTGATGTAGGCCCGTTTTGAAAATTCTCCCGGTTCCGCAAGGCGACATCCCCTGACACAAAGCAACTCCAAAATTTTCTGTCGCACAAACTCCGAGCCGTGACAGCTTATTTCAACCGAATCTTCACCGGTGTAGGAGTGAGGCGCTTTGAAAAACGTCACGAGCACCTCGTCAATCATTGGTTTACTGTCGGTGGCCGGATCGAATATCTCGCCATAATAAGCTTTGTATGGCTCAATATCTTCGCTTTCCAAAGTGTTTCCGTTTTTTCTGAAGATGTAACGTGCCGCCTGATGGCTGTCAGAGCCCGAAACTCTGATTACAGCTATGGCTCCAACTCCCGCTGCTGTGGCAACGGCGCAGATTGTGTCGTACTTACTCATAACTGATCGGTTTTAAAAATTGTTCAACTTGTTCGGCTTTTATGCGTTTTGCAATGATTCTCTTGTTGCTGTCGAGCAGATATATGGTGGGGGTGGTTTGTATGTCGTAAACCATCAGCATGTCGTCCATCATGCCCGAATTGACTTCCACCGGATATATCTTCATTTCGGGGTGTCGGGTTTGAATATCCTGCAAAACGCGTCCTTCCTGAGCGCATTTTTTGCAGGTTTTGTCAAAGAAAATCAGTGCTATGTAATCGGCTTCGACATGATACAAATTGCTGATTGGCGGAATTTGCTTGCCAATCTTGATCTTATCTAGATATTGGGCGCGGTCGGCCATCATGTTTACAACGCTCTCCGACACATTCTCCATTTCCAATTTCAGGAAATACTCGTCAACCAAATGAATGTAAACATCGTCAAGGTTCATGTACTGCGGCGAGTAGTATTTGCGGTAGAAATACCATATCAGATAGTCTCTGACCTCGATGCAATCGCCTGTTTTTGCTATTAGTTTGTCGATTTCGCCGTTTATTGTTTTGGCATTGACGGGCAGATTGTTGAAATACGATTCCAATTTGTTGTCGATAAGCGGGTAGGTGAGAATTCGGGCGTCATTCAATGCGAAATCATCCCAATAGTCTTGCATTGTGTGCCGCTTCAGAGAATTTATAAACAAGTTGAGAAATGAATCTTCATCTTTGATTTTCAGCGATTTGCCATAATCAACCAAATCTTTTTTAAGCGAATCGATTTGATGACGGGCTTTTTCGCTTTGTTGCCCTTCGCTTTCCAACGCCGCTATCTGCATCTCGTTGCGACGCAGACGTTCCATCAGTTTGAAGTATCTTTTGGTTTCCTTGCTGCCTCTGACCTTGGTTTTGCTCAAGCTGTTAAGGTCTTTGATCTTGATTGAGACTATCTGCTTTTTGCCCAGCAAAATCTCAGTCATCGGGATGTTGTTCTGGCTTTCGAGCAAATAAATGCCTTCGGGCAATTTTTTCATGTTAAGGTAGCGTGTGGTGCCCGAATGGCATTTCAAGGTGTCGACCAATGCCGTTTTAGAGCCTCTGTATCGCATCAAATACCATACGCTGTCGTGCTGTGCGGCAATATGCATCTTGATTTTCACCTGTGAAAAACCCACAATCGGAAGCAATGCAAGCAGTATAAAGAATAATCGTTTCATCATCCAACTTTTCTCTTATGAAAAGTGCAAAATTATTAAAATTTTTCTTGACTTTTTCAGAAAATTTTCGTATATTTGCATGTTTTAAAAAAGTCGGAATTATGAGACCTTTCTGGTTGTTTATTTTAATTCAAGTTATCGGCTCTTTTGCAGCAATGGCGCAGCAGAAGCCGGAAATGCGTGTGGCATTTTGGAATTTCGAAAACTTTTTCGATCCGCTTGTCGATTCAACAAGAACGTACAACGAATTCACCGAAAACGGCGGGCAGCATTGGACAGCCAAGCGGTTTTACACCAAGCGCAACAACATGTACAAGGCCATTCTGGCTATCTCTGGCAATGAGCCGTTGGCCATACTGGGCATTGCCGAAGTTGAGAATCAGTATGTTCTGAATATGCTGTTTGCGCAAACGCCTTTAAAAACGCACAATTATCGCATCATTCACTACGAAGGCGACGACCGCCGCGGCATTGACGTGGCGATGGTTTATTGCATCGACAAGCTTCAACTTATTTACACTGAAGCGATCAAGATACGCAATCCCGACAATGCCAATTACAAGACACGCGACATTCTGTACGCCAAGTTTTACGACCGTAAAGGCGACACCTTGCACTGCTTTGTCAACCATTGGCCATCGCGTTACGGAGGCGAGCGCGAAACCGTCAAGCTGCGGGCACTTGCCGCCAACACCGTGGAACACAAGGTGGATTCGTTATACTCCAGCCTTCAAATCGCCCCGAAAATCATAATCATGGGCGACTTCAACGACACTCCGCAAGACAACAGCATTAAAAACATCTTGTGCAGAGGAGACGCGTTGACCAATCTGTTCACCGACAGCGCCAAGCTTGGCTTTGAAGGCACGCTCAAGCACCAGTACAATTGGCAGATTTTCGACCAGATTATAGTGTCAAAACCGCTGATTAATAATAAGAAAGGATTGGTTTACAAAGCAAACAGCGCCCAGATATTTCATGCCGATTTTCTGTTTTTGAAAGACGAGTCATATGGCGGAGTGAAACTGCTGCGCACCTATGTCGGCCCCAAGTACTTTGGCGGATACAGCGACCATCTACCGGTTTATATCGACCTGATTTACAAATAATTGTCAGCGTTTGCAAATGTTTCTGAAATCGCAGTACGAGCAGCTGTGAGTGTCGTCGGTTTGCGTAAAGGGGATGTCCTTGTTGAAAAGTTCATCGAGGAATGCATCGAAATAAGCCTTGCAGTTGGGCATAAAATCTTTGTTCAAATCATGATTTTCGCTGATATTCAGCTCAAAAACGCCGTTTTTTAGTTTCTGCAAGCCTATAATGCCAGGCTTCACCGTATCAGGATTGACATCTGGATTCTGTAGCAGATACAAATATTTGTACATCAGCAGCTGTATGGACTTCTCGGCCATTGCCGTAATGCGGTTCTGATCGTCTTTAACCACCAAATCGTTCTGCCTTACAGTGCCGGTTTTGTAGTCTATGACACGAGTTTCGCCATTAACCGTGTCGATGCGGTCGGCTTTTCCGTAAAGTTCAACCTTATATTCTTGAATATCAACCTGATGCCTTAGCTTGGTCTCGGTCGCAACGATGGAAAGCTCATTGCCCTCGGCCAAGAATCGCTTTTCGAAATTGATAAATTTTGACAGCATTTTGTCGATTACAGTCGAGCTAAGGCAGTTGAAACCTGTGTCGGGCAAACCGTCTGCGAAATGGTTGTGCTCAAGCGCCTGTTTGTAACAATCTTTGAAATGCTTGTCGCAAACGGCATTGTACAACTGGGGAGTGATAACGTCGTGACCGAATTTTTCGTACAGATAATCCAAAGTGTCGTGAACAATGTTGCCGATTACGTTCACCTGAATCTCTTCCTCGGGTGTATCGTCCTGAATGCCCTCAACATGCTTCCAATAAAACTGAAGCGGACATTTTACATAAGTGCCGATTGAAGTGGGAGAGAGCCGAGTGATTTTTTTCAAGACCTCATCGTTTTTCTTTACAACAATCTGATCTTCTACATTCTTGATTACAGGACTCTTATATTGATAATATTCAAGTGTTACTTTAGGATTGTTTTTGGCATATTCAAACTCAAGCTGCTTGATAAAACGGCTCGGTTCGCCCATGCCGGCCCCGACTGTATCGGCCAAATTATTGTAGTAAAGATTGATTTCGCGGGCATTCTGGAGCAGACGGTAGAAGTGATAGGCATAAACAGCCTGCTGCTGGCTGTAGGTCGGCAAGCCATAAGCACGGCGCAAGTCGTACGGAATCAGGCTGTTGTTGCTTTTGTTTTTAGGCAAGACGCCTTCGTTGACACTCAGAAAATGAATTACATCGAAATCCAGGTTACGGGTTTCGAGCAGTCCCATTATCTGCAAGCCGTCCACGCTCTGATTAACATAATTGATCGACATCTGGCCCGCCACCTGCGTGAAAAGCGCCTGTAACTGAACAACTTGGATATAATCGGGATACTTTTTCAGAAGCAGCTCAAGGCGATTCACTATGCGGCCGGCCACGCTTATTTGGTTTTTGATGAAATAGTCTTGTTTGTCAAGCAATCCAGCCGACAGCATCAACAAGCTCTTCAAAGCCTGCAGGAATTCGTTTGGCGCAACGTGTTTTTTTGTGACAAGTTTCAGAAACTCAACCAGTTTGGCGTAAGGCGCAAAGCAGTTGAAATCATTTTCGCTGACGTAATAAACCGACGACTTGGCTTTGTCGGCCAGCCATGCGCCCAGCTTTTCATAACCATGATTTTTAAACAAAAGCTTCACAAAATCGTCGTTGCAGAAACGCTGAAGTGTCCAGAAATAAATGCGATCGTCTTTGCTTGCCAGCGACTGCTGGTATCTGAAGAAATGATCGACAAAGTGATTTGTCACGGTGTTGGCGAAAGGGTAGCCCATGGTCACGCGGATGTCGCCAGCCGACTCTGGAATGGCGTTCAACACCGGTATCAGAAGCGATTCATCGGCCAATACTATCACTTCCTTCAATCCCTTCTTGCGCTTGCTTCTGCTCAATTGCAACTGCAAGGCGTTGGTTTGCACCGAGTTGCCCGACACGCTGATGATGTTGATGTCTTTAGGCTGAGTTTTGAAGCCGTCTCCGATGAAATTCTTTGGAATATTGTGATGATTCTTAAAGAAATTCCTTGCGAAATAGCCCGCCTCGTGCTGTTCGTTTTCGATATAATAGCTATCCAAATCCCACAAAATCACGGCATTGCCGCTTTCAACCAAGCGCACAATGATGTTTTCCTCGGTAGTGGTCAGGGCGTTGAAGCCGGCAAACACAATTTTACGGCCATTGGTGCATTTGAGCAATGTTTCGTCGTCGTACGAGGCAATCTTTCGGGTTATCATGCCGTAATAACCCATTCCGTTGCTTTGAAGCGACTCTCTAAGCTGGTTGTAATAGGTGAAAAGCTCCGAAAAAAACCGCAGATAATTCGATTCGACCGATTTCTCAAGATTCAGGGTCCATTCCTCAAGTTCCTTGGCGCTTTTCAGATGGTTGAACAACTTGTCGGCATCAACTCCGTATTGGTCGATCTCGTCAAAATCCTTGGCCATCTGGGCGGCATAGCTGAAAAAATCCTGCTTCATTTTGATAATCTCGAAGATAACTTCAATATTATCAATAAGTTGCAGTCCGCTCCATTGTTCCATGGCTTGCTGAATGGAAACAATCTGAGGCACCCAGAAATTAGTTTTGATATCTTTCGACAGCTCGTTACGTAGTTGCAAGGCAGCGCGTTTGTTTGGGAAAACAATTGTAAGGTTTTCCTTGGTCAAATCGTAATGATTTGTAATATAATCACTTATCTTCTCGATGAAAGCCATGATTCAGCGTTTTTCAGTTGCTCTGGTGTGCCCAAGTCGAACCAATAGTCGGGATTTATAAGCTTCGACACAACACGTTGTTTCTCAGCTATTTTCTGATATAATTCGAAAACATAGCAAGGTTTTACCTCGAAATCTTTGAAATACTGTGGTTTGAAAAGGTGGATGCCGCTAAACGAAAGCATTTTGAAGTCGTCAGTCAAATCAACTTTGCCGTCGAACATTTTTGTTTCGGTGTTGTATCGACCCAAGAAATTATTGTGCCCGTCAAACACCAATTTGCGCTTGCTGTTGCGTTCTTGAGTCAGAAGCCATGCCGCATCGTCTGTTTTGCAAAAATCGTCGTAAAACGCCTTTAAATCGATATTTGAAAGCACATCCACATTGTGCACCAGCACAGCCTCGCTTTGGGCGAAATAGGGCAGTGCTTGCAGGATCGCGCCGCCGGTGTCCATCAAGAGAGGGCGCTCGTCGGAAATTTCAATGAGAACGTCAGCAGGAGATTTCTCGACTTCGCTCGAAATGACGACACTCTTCCCGTCATTTCGACCGGAGCGAAAGCATTCACCTTTGGTGAATAAATCTCCTAAATACTCAATAATCTGCTCTCCAAAATGGTGAACATTCACCACAATATGATTGAAACCGTTGTCAATCATATTCTCAAGTACAACTTTAAGTAAAGGCTCGTTGTTGATTGATACTAAAGCCTTTGGTTTGTCTTTAGTTAGCTCTTTCAGCCTGGTTCCCAAACCTGCGGCGAGCACAAAAGCGGTTCTTCTATTTTGCTTCATAGACATAGTTTTTGTGTTGTGCCAAATGATTGATTTCAACCCTCACCATTGGGTAGTTGTCGTGAATCATACGCCCTATGGTTTGAGCGAAGAACACCGAACGGTGACGCCCGCCAGTGCAGCCGAAGTTGATTTGAAGATTTTTGAACCCGCGCTCCAGATAATTGTCAATTGATTGAAACACAATCATTTGTACATTCTGCAAGAAATAATGCGTATCTGGTTTTTCATCTAAAAACTCAATTACGGCATTGTCTTCGCCTGTCAAAGCCTTGTATTCGTCGTAACGGCCCGGATTAGGCAGGGCGCGACAGTCAAAAACAAAGCCGCCGCCATTGCCGCTTTTGTCGTAAGGAACACCACCGTTTTTAAAAGAGAAGCTGTTTACCGACACTGTAAGCACTTCAGGCTCAATGCTTTCATATTTCGGCAGCACCTTATCCAACCGGCCGATGACCGATTGCAATTCGGGCAATTCAAAAGGCAAAGCCCATTGTTCGTTCACATTCAACAGTTCCTTGATGGCATAGGGGATGCTCTGCATAAAGTGCAACTTCTTCTGTATCAAGCCTCTAAAACCGTAGGCGCCAAGCACTTGAAGCAGACGGAGCAACACGAATGCTGGAAAATATTTATCGAAAGATTCAATCAAATCATGTGCAGGAGATTCCTCGACTCCTTTCAGTCGCTCGGAATGACGATTTTTTTCGTTCGTCATTTCGACCGGAGCGAAGCGTAGCGGAGACCCGAGCAAAGCGAGAGCATTCACTTTTGGTGAATAAATCTCAGCCAATTTATTTTTATAATAATCAATCAGTTGCGCTCTCAACTCTTCTGGAATTCTCGCCTTAACCTGATACAGCAGCGACACCACGTCATATTGCAATGGGCCCCTTCTACCACCTTGATAATCAATAAAATAAGGCTCATTATCGACAATCATAATATTCCGTGACTGGAAATCACGATACATGAAGTAGTCGGACGGAGCTTCCAGAATATACTGCGCAAGCTTCTGAAAATCATTGTCTAAGCGAGTTTCATTAAACGACACTTCTTCCTGCTCCTTCAGGAAACAATACTTGAAATAATTCAGGTCTTGCATAATCGACATCTCATCGAACGATTCGGTGGGGAAAGCCTTGGAGTAATCCAATCCGCGATGTCCTAAAGTCTGAAAATCAACGAGTTTGTCTAACGATTTCTTGTACAGTTGGATGGTGGTGTCGTCTAGGCCGCCAGTTTTCAAGCAATTGTCAACATAATTGAACAGAGTGACATCGCCCAGGTCGGACTGTAGGTAACAACACCTGTCGGCCGACACCGCAAAAACCTCGGGCACAGGCAGTCGGCAATCGGCAAAATGCTTTGAAAAGCTGTAGAAAGCTTCGTTTTCCTCGGCATTCGAGTTGTAAGCTCCAATAACTGATCTTTGATTGGTTTTGATTCTGAAATACTGCCTCGACGAGCCCGAGCCCGGCATTGCGACCATTTCGGCCACGCTTTCGCCCAGCTCATTCTCAACAAGTTCAGCCAGAGTTAGTTTAATTTCTTCTAATGTCTTCATATCGAAAAATCGGCTTACAAACTTACAAAAATTTTCAAAATAATTAGCATTTCGGCATAAAATTATTATCTTTGCAGCCTAATTTCAACACTCATATCGAGTTTTGCCCACGCAAAATTCTGATAACAACTAAATTAAATAATTGATTATTAAACATTTATCAAAAAATGAACGCTACCGAACTCAAGACAATTGAGAAACTCAATCAGCCGACAATTTTGCCGGATTCCGTAAAAATCAACGTGAAAATTGATTTGAATGAAGAAGAAGTTATGCTTGAAGCTGACGAACTGATTAACGACAATGAAAATGAAGAAGTTGAGGAAGAATTGGAATACGATTTCTCCAATCTCAACAAACTTCAACTTGTTGAACTGCTCGAGGAGACGGTTCAAGACTCGGACATTGCCAAAATCAAGGACAAAGTCGCAGCAATCAAATCCAACTTCTTGAGACTCAACAAGGAAGACCGCGACCGCGAAATGGAGCAGTTTATCCTTGACGGTGGCGACAAAGAAAGCTACGAGCATGTCGACGACCCGCTGGAAGTCCGTTTCAAAGCCGCATTCGACATCTACAAAACCAACAAAGACAAATACAAAGAAGAGCTTGAAAAGCAGAAAGCCGAAAATCTGAAGCAGAAACAGGCAATTCTGGAAGAGCTCAAAACCCTCATATATTCAGAGGAAACACTTAAAAAGACCTACGACGATTTCCGCGCTTTGCAGGACAGATGGAAAGAAATCGGCCAGGTGCCGGCCAACGACATCGCCAATGTTTGGAACACCTATCATTTCCTTATCGAGAAGTTCTACGACAAGGTGAAAATCAACCGTGAGCTGCGTGACCTCGACCTCAAGAAGAATCTCGAAGCCAAGATCGAGCTTTGCGAGAAAGCCGAGCTTCTGCTGCTTGAAAAATCGCTGACAAAGGCATTCAAGCTCCTGCAGAAATACCACGACGAATGGAAGGAAATCGGCCCGGTGCCTCAGGAAAAGAAAGAAGAGATTTGGGAGCGTTTCAAAAACACCACCGACAAGGTCAACCAAATCCGCCGCGAGCATTACGCCAAAATCGAGGAAGAGCAGAAAGCCAACTATGAAGCCAAGGAAGCCATCTGCGTGAAGATGGAAGAAATTGTAAATGAGCCGGTCAGCAGCATCAACGCATACCAGAAGAAGTCGAACGACGTGAACGAGTTGTTCAAGACCTGGAAACAGATTGGCCCTGTGCAGAAGAAACAGAGCGAGGAAATCTGGAACCGCTTCAAGACATCGATGAACTCATTCTTCGATGCCAAGAAGGAATTCTTCAACAAGCTGAAGGTGCAGCAGATGGAAAACTACAACAAGAAGCTGCAAATCTGCGTCGAGGTTGAGAATCTGGTCGATTCAACCGATTGGAAGAAGACCACCGACCGCATCAAGAAGCTGCAAGAAGAATGGAAGGCCATAGGCCCGGTGCCGAAACGTCACTCCGACAAGATTTGGAAGCGTTTCCGCAGCGCCTGCGACGCGTTCTTCGGCAATAAATCACAGCATTTCTCAGGCATCAAAGGCGAAGAGGATGCCAACCTGAAGGCCAAACAGGAGCTCATCGAGCGCATCAAAGCTTACGAGTTGAAGAAAGACCGTAACGAGAATATGGAGGCTATCCGCGCATTCCAGAGAGAATGGATGGCAATCGGCCACGTCCCGATGAAGGTGAAAGACAGCATCCAAAACGAATACCGCAGCCTGATCGACGGCATGTTCGACAAGATGCGCGCCAACGACAACGAATTGACAACCAACGAGTATCGTAGCATGGTTTCTGGACTGAAAGATGATCCGGATTCACGCGACAAGGTCAGAAGAGAACGCATGAACCTCCAGAACAAGATTCAGAAGTTGCGCGACGAGATTGTGACTTTGGAAAACAACATCGGATTCTTCGCCAAAAGCAAGCAGTCAGAAATTCTAAAGGCTGAATATGAGAAGAAAATCGCCAAGATCAAGAACGATGTCAAGGTTCTCGAGGCAAAGATTAAGATTTTGAACGAATAGCAGTGAATTCCAATACATTAGGAACGGCATACAGTTTAACCACATTTGGCGAGTCGCACGGGCTCGCCATTGGTGGTGTTATTGACGGCTGTCCAGCTGGCATTCTGTTGGATAAATCGTTGATAGAAAGCGAGTTGGCCAGACGTAGACCAGGCCTTGGCACAGTTGCGTCTGTTCGCAAAGAGCCTGACGAGGTGGAATTCCTGTCGGGACTGTTCGAAGGCAAGACCACCGGAGCACCTATAGCTTTCATAATCCGCAATAAAGACGCAAAAACATCTGATTATGAAAATATTAAGGATGTTTTCCGTCCGTCGCATGCCGATTTCACCTATCAGATGAAATATGGCATCAGAGACTATGCCGGAGGCGGACGCGGTTCGGCCAGGACTTTGCTGCCTTGCGTGGTGGCAGGCGCTATAGCCAGGCAGATACTTGCAACGCAAGGCATAACGGTACGTTCTGATGTGGTGCAAATAGGCGAGCAGTGCAGCCAAGGATTCTCGGCCGAAGAAATTGAACGCATTTTAAGCCGTTTTAAAGAAGAAAAAGACACGGTGGGCGCAGTTGTTCAAGCAACCATCAAAAACGCTCCTGTGGGCCTCGGAGAGCCTGCTTTTATGAAATTTCACGCGGTATTGGCTCGTGCAATGATGAGTATCAATGCAGCCAAAGGCTTTGAAATAGGCGAAGGATTCAACGCCGCTCGTATGCGAGGCAGCGAATGTAACGATGAATTCACCTTTGACGGCGAGCGAATCCGCACCAAAACCAATCACTCGGGCGGCGTTCAAGGTGGCATTACAAATGGCGAGGATATTGTGTTCAGAGTTGCTTTCAAGCCGATTCCGTCGGTGATGATGCCGCAGCAAACCGTTGATATTCACGGAAATGCCGTTACTTTGGAGATAGAAGGCCGTCACGACGTCTGCGTGGTGCCTCGGGTGATCCCGATGGTGGAGGCTTTGGCCGCGATGGTTACCCTCGACTTCGTTTTGTTAAAAAAATGCAACAAAATATGATACACTACTGAAAATATGTGTATCTTTGCAGCGTAAAACTTCAGGGCAAGGTGAAATTCCTTTCCGGCGGTGACAGTCCGCGACTTCCCCCAGGGGAACTGATTCGGTGAAATTCCGAAACCGACGGTAACAGTCCGGATGAGAGAAGTTTTGTGGTATTGATGGAATTTATAATTTGCCCTGATGTTTATACATTGGGGCAATTTTTATGTCATACAACCAAACAGACATCGAGTTAATGCGGCGCGCCATAGCGCTGGCCAAAAAGGGCGGGGGATACGTTCATCCCAACCCGTTGGTGGGTTGTGTTGTGGTCAAGGGCGGCCAAATCATAGCCGAAGGATATCACGAGAAATACGGCGAGTTTCATGCCGAACGCAACGCTTTGACGCGCTGCCAGGCCGACACTCGAGGCGCCACACTTTATGTAACCCTCGAGCCATGCTGCCATTACGGCAAAACGCCTCCTTGCACCGAAATCATTATCGAAAAAGGTATTAAAAAGGTATTTGTGGGCATACTCGACCCCAATCCGCTGGTGGCAGGCAAAGGTGTCAAGATTCTGCAGGACGCCGGCATCGAGGTGGTGACCGGACTTTGCGAGGATGAGATTCGTGAATTGAACAAGGTGTTCCTGAAATACATCACCACCAAGCGCCCCTACGTCATCCTAAAGACTGCAATGACCCTTGACGGCAAAATAGCTGCATTTACGGGCGATTCGCGCTGGGTAACAAACGAGCGGTCGCGCCAACTGGTTCATGAACTCCGCAGCGAAATGGCCGGCGTTGTAGCTGGAATAGGCACCGTCTTGGCCGACGACCCGATGCTGAATGTCCGTTTGGAAGGGCATTATCATCAGCCAGTGCGCATCGTGGTTGATTCTAATTTAAGGATCCCGATTGATAGCCAATTGGTTAAGACAGCAAAGGAATACAGAACAATTGTTGCGACAACCGTCATTTCGACTGAAGCGGAGCGGAATGGAGAAATCTCATTCAATTGTAGGAGATTTTTTCGCTTCTGGCGAAAGCTCTCGCTTCGCTCGGGTCTCGACAAGCTCGAAATGACGGGAGTAGAACTACTTGAGTGTCAATCAAAAAACAATCATGTTGACATCAACGACCTGATGGCAAAATTGGGCGCCATGGGAATTGATTCATTGTTGTTGGAAGGCGGCGGCACCTTGAACGCCGCGTTTTTGGAGGCAGGCTGCGTTGACGAGGTGTGGGCCTTCATCGCTCCGAAAATCATCGGAGGTGCCGCCGCCCAAACCCCTGTCGCCGGCAAGGGAATCGAACGGATGAGCGATGCCATTCAGTTGCAAAACATTGATATTCAAAATATTAACGGTGATATTTTAATTAAAGGAAAGATATGTTCACGGGAATAATTGAAGAAATCGGCAAGGTGAAAGCGATAGTGCGCCACGCCAACAGCATCAAGCTGACCATTGGCGTGCATAAGATTTTAAACGACATGCACATAGGCGACAGCATATGCACCAACGGCGTTTGTTTGACTGTTACCACATTCGATGAAGGTTCTTACACCGCCGACGTGATGCCTGAAACCATGAATCGCACCAATTTCAAAGATTTGAAAATCAACGATTTGGTGAATTGTGAGCGTGCTATGCCGGCCAACGGCCGCTTCGGCGGACATATAGTCTCGGGACATATAGACAGCACAGGTGTCATCTCAAAAATGACCCTCGACGACAAAGCTGTCAGAATCAGAATCGAGACACGGCCTGAGATTTTGCGTTACATTGTTGAGAAAGGTTCAATAGCCATCGACGGCATCTCGTTGACAGTCACCGATGTAACGAGTTTTGATTTTGGTGTTTCGATTATCCAGCATACTCAGGATGAGACAACTTTAACAAAGAAAAAAATAGGCTCGACAGTTAATCTTGAGAACGATATTGTTGGAAAATATATCGAGAAATTTGTTGGCAATATCACTGCCCAACATGATGAAAAACTACTTAACTTATTGAAAGATAATAATTTTTAACATAAATGAACAAAGATTTTAACACAATTGAGGAAGCGTTGGAAGAGTTGCGCAACGGCAAAATGATAATCGTTGTCGACGATCCCGACCGTGAGAATGAGGGCGATTTGATTTGTGCGGCTGAGTTTGCCAGCGTTGAAAATGTGAATTTCATGGCATCGTACGGCAAGGGTTTGATTTGCATGCCGATGAGTTCAGAGATATGCAAACGCTTGAAACTCAACCAGATGGTGACGGAAAATACGGACAATCACTGCACTGCTTTTACGGTTTCAATCGATTATAGAGATACAACGACAGGCATTTCTGCTGTTGAACGCTCGATAACCGCACAAAAAGTTGTTGAAGACGGCATCCGTCCGGAAGATTTCCGTCGTCCTGGTCATATGTTCCCGCTCGAAGCCCGTCAGGGTGGAGTGCTCAAACGTGGCGGCCACACTGAGGCTACCGTCGATTTGATGCGTCTGGCCGGATTGAAGGAATGCGGCTTGTGCTGCGAAATTATGCGCGAAGACGGCACCATGATGCGCACAACAGAACTTGTGCAGTTTGCCAAGGCTAACAACTTGAAAATCACTTCAATAGCCGAGTTGATTAAATATCGCCGCAAGACTGAAGTGTTGGTCGAAAAGGTGACCGAAGCCGAACTGCCGACAAAATACGGCACTTTCAAGGCTATCGGTTACGTGGATAAAATCACCGGCGAGCATCATGTGGCGCTGGTGAAAGGCGATTTGAGCACTCCGGAACCTGTGCTTTGCCGCGTTCACTCGGAATGCTTGACAGGCGACGCTTTCGGCTCGATGCGTTGCGACTGTGGTGAGCAGCTGCAGGAGGCGATGCGCCGTATCGAGGCAAAGGGCAGGGGAGTGTTGCTATATCTTCGCCAGGAAGGCCGTGGCATAGGCTTGATCAACAAGCTGAAAGCCTACACCTTGCAGGATAAAGGCATGGACACAGTCGAAGCCAATCTGGCACTTGGTTTCGCTGCCGACTTGCGCGACTATGGCACCGGTGCTGAAATTCTCGCTGATTTAGGTGCCAGAAAAATCATCGTGATGACCAACAACCCGATGAAAATCAGCGGCTTGGAAGGCTATGGCATTGAAATCGTCGGTCGTGAGCCAATCGAGATGACCTGCAACGAAAAGGATGCATTCTATCTTTACACGAAATACAAAAAAATGGGGCATATGCTTCATGTAAAGGATTTCTCGACAAGCTCGAAATGACATTCCGTTCCCGTCATTTCGACCGAAGCGAAATGAAATGGAGCGAAGTGGAGACCTGAGCGAAGCGAAAGCATTCACCTTGGTGAATAAATCTTTTTTTAGTGTAGAGTGTAAAGTGTAGAGTTTAGAGTAGTTTTAAAGTTTAAAGTTAAAAAGTTTTAAAAGAAAAAATATAAACAATTAAATATCAATAAATTATGAACGTATTAGAAGGAAAATTATTGGCTGAAGGCCAGAAAATCGCTATCGTGGCCGGCCGTTTCAACGAAATCATAACCAACAAGCTGTTGGGTGGCGCCATCGACGCTTTCAAACGTCACGGCGGCGATGAGAAAAACATTGACGTAGCTTGGGTTCCGGGCGCTTTCGAGATCCCGCTCGTGGCAAAGAAAATGGCTGCAAGCAAGAAATACGACGCTGTCGTGTGCCTCGGCGCAGTGATCCGTGGCGCGACACCTCATTTCGACATGGTTGCCAATGAAGCCACAAAAGGCATCGCTCAAGTAGGCTTGCAGACCGAAGTGCCAGTGATCTTTGGCGTTCTCACAACCGACAGCATCGAACAGGCCGTCGAACGTGCAGGTTCAAAAGCAGGTAACAAGGGATACGATGCTGTGACAACGGCGATTGAGATGGTGAATCTGCTGAAACAGATTTAAGCCATTAGGTATTAGCCATTAGCCATTAGCCACTAGCCATTAGCTACTAGATAAACCTAATGGCTAATGGCTAATACCTAATGGCTACTAATGGCTTATTTATCGAATTCTTCGATTTCTTTCACGATATTGTTGATGAGGCGTTCCTTCAGGTCGTAAAGATCGTCGGAGATGTCGCATTTGTAGTAGTGCGGGTTGATGAGACGCTTCTCGGTGTCGTCCAAGTGGGCGAGGTTGTCGAGGTAATAATTGCGTTTCTCCTGAATCGAGACGTACTCCACAATCGATTTGCCATCCTTCATCACCTGCGGCTGCAAGATTCGGTATTCGTATTCTCCTGCTTGGAAGGTTCTCGATTTTAAAGGATCATACTCGTCACGCAAGGTGATTTCCTCGTGATTTTCAATGGCTCGCGCCATCTTGTCGCCACGCAGACAGGTTACATCAACTTTGAATTTGTTGTTCTTGATGATACGATATGTGATCTGGAAGCCTGGATTTATCAGCTTGCTGCTTTCCTCCGAGCGTTTCAACACCGGCATGTCGTCGACTTGAACCAGTTTGTAAACATTGCCGAAACAAGGATTATGCTTGCTTGTGGCGATTGCGTCGCCCACGCCGTAGCTGTCGACCTTACAACCCTGACGCTCAAGTTCGGTTATAAGATATTCATCTAAAGCGTTGGTAGCGAATATCTTACAATTCTTCAAACCGGCCTCGTCGAGCATGTCGCGGGCTTTTATCGAGAGGTAGGTGAGGTCGCCGCTGTCCAGACGGATGCCGTAGCCGTAAGGGTAGGAGTCGTCTATTCCGTTGGCTTTGAATGCCTTGATGGCGTTTTTGACGCCGCATTTCAGGGTGTCGTATGTGTCGACCAGCAGAATCAGCACCTCGTTTTTGTGTGTCTTGATATATTTGTCGAATGCTTCGTATTCGCCTTTCACCGTTGGACCAAACGATGTCACATAGCTGTGCGCCATGGTTCCCGATGCCGGGAAACCGAACTCCACGCCAGTGACGATGTTGGATGTGTTCTGGCAACCGCCGATGAATGCCGCTTTTCCGCCGTAAATTGCAGCCCAAGGGCCGTGAGCGCGGCGGCTTCCGAACTCGCTGACAGGCTTGGTGGTGCTGCGCGTTACACGCGACGCCTTAGTAGCCACCGCCATCTGATGGTTCATGATGCAAAGCATCGGCGTTTCAAGCACTTGCGCTTCAATTATCGGGCCTTCCACTGTGATGATCGGCTCTTTGGGGAATGCTATCTCGCCCTCGCGCATGGCGTAGATGTTGCCGGTGAACTTCATTGTGGCGAAGTATTTGCGCACCTCCTCATATTCGTCGCCCGGCAGAAATTGCTCAAAGAAGCGTTCGTCAGCTTTTCCGAGGCCTTCCACCATCTTCAGCACCTCGCGCACGCCGCTAACCACAGCCCAGTTGTTGGTGTCCGGAGCCTTGCGGTAGAAGAGGTTGAACACGGCGCGTTTGTCCTTCATCCCATTGTCGTAGAACGACTTGCCCATCGTATACTGATACTTGTCGGAGCAATAAGAAGCATTCAGTTCCATCATAAAATCCTAATTTTTTTGCAAAAGTATGACATTTTTTTGAAACTCTCGCAGATTTCATAGATTTTACTGATATTTTTCACCATTTATTCTTCCAAAAGGATTTCTACTGATGATCTATTCTCGTCATTTCGACCGAAGCGAAATGAAATGGAGCGAAGTGGAGAAATCTCATATTTATCAT